>Ga0310811_10009889_pt1 | contig 12333 bp, 8 predicted proteins | sample YCmetagenome_FD_207642 | JGI IMG/M metagenome (GOLD analysis project Ga0310811, IMG submission 207642) | Soil microbial communities from experimental microcosm in Duke University, North Carolina, United States - YC | ecosystem: Engineered > Artificial ecosystem > Soil microcosm > Unclassified ... | reverse complement strand
CTGGCGCTCATTCCCTTCGGCGCTGGCTTCTTCCGCACCCAGTTCGCGGCGATGCGCGGCAATCCCGCCCACTACTGGCCGATCTTTCGCGACCTGACACGCTGGTCGCTGATCGGCGTGGTGCTCACGGAAATCACCGTGAACGCGCACGCCTATCTGGTGACGTTCATTTCCGGCCCCGGCTCTTTCGCGCTGCTGGCGCTGGGCATGCTGCTGTTTCGTCCGGCCTCGCTAATGCAGTCGGCCCTGCCGGACCTGGAACGGCCCGCCATGGCGCGCGCCATCGCCGCCTATGACATGGCTGCGGTCGCACGCGTTCAGCATCACTTCTCCTGGGGCCTGGCAGCAGCCTGGGCGGTGAACCTTCTGGCCTGCGCCGCGCTGCTGGCCTTCTTCCCGCTGCTGGTGCTCAAGAAGGGTTATGCGCTGGACGACGTGATCCTGGTGGCGGCGCTTTCGGCCGTGATCATGGCGGTGCGCGCCTGGCGCACCCCGCCGTCGGTGCTGCTGCAGGCGGCCGGCCAGTTCAAGGAGCTGGCCAGCATCGGCACCATCTCGGGCGCTGTCTCGGTCGCGGCGACACTTATCCTGCTTCTTACGCTCGGGCCGATCGCCTCGCTCGCCGGCATCCTGATGGGCGAGCTGGTGATCCTGTTCCGGGTCCGCCAGATGGCGCGTGACTGGTGGAAAGCTCATGGCTGACCGCGTCGCGCTCTGCATCCCGACCTTCAAGCGCCCCAAGATGCTGGCGCGGCTTCTGGATGCCGTGGCGCAGCTTCAAACCACTGCAGACGTTTCGGTGATCGTGGCGGACAATGATGCGGAAGGCCATGCCGGGCTCGATCTGTGCCATCAGATGCGAGACTATCGCTGGCCGCTGACAGCGGTGATCGCCGAAAAGCGCGGCATCGCTCAGGTCCGCAATGTCCTGATCGAGGAAGCACTCAAAACCCAAGCCGCGTTCGTCGCCATGATTGATGACGATGAATGGCCGGAGCCGGGCTGGCTGGACGCTTTTCTTGCCGGCGCCCATCGAACCCGCTCCGATGTGCTGCAAGGCTCCATCCTGTTTGGACAGGCGGGCGGTGCCGATGGTCATGGCGATATCCGCCGCCCGACAGGCCCGATCGCCATGCTGCAGGGGGCGGGCAATCTTCTGATCCGCCGCGCCGTGCTGGAAGAGATTGAAGCGCCCTGGTTCGATCCGGCCTTCGCGTTATCCGGCGGCGAGGATCGCGAGTTTTTCGTGCGCCTCGATCGCGCCGGCAAGCGCTTTGCGTGGGTGGACGAAGCCCGCGCCCATGGCGATGTGCCTGAGACCCGCGCCAGCCTTTCCTGGCTGCTGGCCCATGCCTATTCGGTCGGTAATTCCGACATGCTGGTTTTGCTGAAGTACCGGCCCGGCCCCGCTCGGCTGGCTCTGGAACTGGTCAAGATTCTGGCTGCGCTCTTGTTGTCGCCGCTGGCCGCCGCCATCCTCGTTGCAAGCCCGAATCGCCGGGCCCTTGCGCTGCAAAAGCTGCTCCGCGCCTGCGGTAAGCTCAGCGCCTTGGCAGGCCGGCGCTACAACGAGTATGCCGTGGTCCATGGCGAATGAGTACGCCTTAACGTATCCGAGGGTCGCCGGGCGCGGGCTTCTGCCCGTCCTCTCCTTCATCGGCCTTCTGCTTCTGATCTATGTCGGGCTGGACGCCTTTTCACCGCCGCCGGAGGTGACTCAGTATGGCGGCGTGCCCGAAGCCAGCCATGGCGATGTGCTGCGACAGATCTGCTATCTCAGCGTCGCGGCGTTGATCGGCATGATGGCGCTCCAGCGCTACGGTTTCGACGCCATCCGTATCGTGCCGCTGAGCATGATCGTGCTTCTGGCCTGGTGCGTGGCGAGCGCGCTCTGGGCGCCGGAAACGACCATCGTCCTGCGCCGCGCCGGCCTGGAAGTGGTGGTGGTGATTTCGCTGTTCCTGAGCGTGGAGCTTCTAGGGGCGGAACGCGCCTTCCTGATCTGGCGCTGGCTGCTGGCAGCTATTCTGCTGGTCAATTTCCTGTCCATTCCCTTCATCGCCGCGGCCCGCCATGGTGGCAGCGAGATCGATCCGGCGCTGGTGGGAGACTGGCGCGGTCTCTACGGCCACAAGAACATGGCCGGCGCCGTCTCAGCCCTCACCGCCATCGTCTTTCTTTTCAGCCGCAACGGCCAACGCAACTGGATCGGCATTTTGATCGCGCTAGCGTCCTGCGTCTTCCTGGCCATGACCCATTCCAAATCCTCGGCGGGCTTTCTGGTCGTCGCGCTGGTTTGCGGTCTGCTGTACCGGCTTTCATGGCGGGACGGCTTGAACCGCGCCATCCTGGTTCTCTGCGGCGCGATCCTGGCCGGCGGGCTTGTCCTCTTTGCGTTGCTCAACGCCGCTGCCATCTCGCGCGCCCTGGAAGATCCGGCCGAGTTCACCGGCCGGGCGGAAATCTGGGCGGCGGAATTGCGCTATATCGCCGACCATCCCCTGCTCGGCGCCGGCTTCGGCACCTTCACCGACACCAAGGCGCAGTCGCCGTTGCACAATTATGTGAGCGGCAGCTGGGTGGATGCCGTCAGCCACGGCCATAACGGCTATCTGCAGGTTCTGGTGACCATCGGCGGCATCGGCTTTCTCCTGGCCATGCTGGCTCTGGCAGCAGCCCCGGCGCGGCGGCTCTGGGCCCTGGACCTGCGCGGCGATGGGTTCAAGCCGATGCTGATAGCCATCTTCGTTTTCGCCCTGCTCCACAATTTCATGGAGTCGGACTTCCTGGAAGGTGACGGTGTCACCTGGTGCGCCATGCTGCTGGTGATCGCAGCGCTGAGCACCATGGCCAGGGAAACCGAAATCTTAACGAGACGCTAAGCTGCGATGGCTAAGAATAACGCTATGGCCGCGCCGTTCTTCAGCGTCGTGATTCCCGTCTTCAATCGCGCCGAGCCCCTGCGGCGGGCGATCGAATCCGTGCTCGCCCAGACCTTCCAGGATTTCGAGATCGTGGTGGTGGATGACGGCTCGACCGACAATCCGCGCGCGGTCGTGGAGGATTTCGCCGACGACCGCATCCACTATTGGCATCAGCCCAACGCCGGCGGCGGCGCGGCGCGCAATCGCGGGATTGACGAGGCGCGGGGCGAACTCGTGGCCTTTCTGGATTCTGACGATGTCTTCCTGCCGCATCATCTGGCGAGCATGCACGCGCTGCTGGCCGGCACCCGGAATTTCATTGGCTATGCCCGGGTACGGGTGGATCGCGGCAACGGCCGCCTCTTCCTGAAGCCGCCACGCGGCTGCACCCCGCGCGAGGACATTGCGACCTATCTGCTCTGCGACCGCGGCTTCACGCCGATGATCACTCTGGTGGCGCCGCGCGATATCGCCCGCAAGATCCGCTTTCACGAAAAATTGCGCGCCGCCGAGGATACCGATTTCGCCATCCGCCTCGCGCTCGCCGGCTATCGCTTCCGCATGCTTGAGGAACCCGGCGCGATCTGGAATGACCGATTTGATCCCAAGCGCCAGTCTTCGGCCAAGAGCGCTGAAGACCTGCGCCTCTGGCTTGAGATCCTGAAGCCTGTCATAGCCGACAGGGCCTACCATGGGGGACGCGGCTGGGCCTATGCCAAGCAGATCGCGCCTGAAAATCCGCTGACCGCCCTGGGGCTTTATCTCAACGCGGTGCTGCGCGGCTGCTACCGGCCATCCTTGGCCCTGATTGTCTTCCTGCAGATTTTCCTGGGCGGCGCTGCCTACCGGCGCCTGGCCAACATCGCCATCGTTTGGTTTCGCGCCGGCCAGCGCGAGCCCCGCAAGACAACGCCGCTGCGCAAGCTGGAACGGGCGTGATCAGCCGCCGGCATCTGGTTGCAGGAGCGGCTGCTTTGGCGCTTCCCGCAAAGGCAGAACCAACGTCCTTGCGCGACCTCGCCGCCGCCCGCGGCCTCATCTTCGGCAGCGCCGCTGCCAGCTATGAACTGAAAGACGCCGATTTTGTCGCGGCCCTGACCCGCGATGCTGCCCAGCTGGTGCCCGAATATGAAATGAAGCGCAACGTGCTTCAGCCAGAGGCCGGCCGCTACGACTTTGCAGATATGGACCGCCTGTTTGCTTTTGCCGGCGGCCATGGGCTTTCGGTGCGCGGCCATACTTTGGTCTGGTACTACGCCAATCCGCCGTGGCTGCCGCCCCTGCTGGCCGCGCGCCGGGATGAAAAGCTTCTGACCGACCACATCCGGACCGTGTTGAAACGCTATCCGATGGCGTCGGTGGATGTGGTCAATGAAGCACTGGCGCCGCCCGGCGAAGAGGTGCGCGCCGATGGCTTGCGGCCCTCGCCCTGGCTCGATGCTTTTGGACCGGGCTATATCGACATGGCTTTCCAGGCTGCCCGCGATGCCGATAGGGCGGTGCGGCTGGTCTATAACGATTGGGGCTCTGAACAGGGCGCGCCCGAAAATGACCGCTTTCGTGCCCGCACCTTGCGCCTGCTCGACGGGCTGTTGAAACGGCGCGTGCCGATCGACGCGCTGGGCATGCAGGGTCACCTTTCCGCCTTCGGCAACCGGGTGGACCAGCGCAAGCTGGCCGCCTTCCTGCGCGAGATCGAGGCGCGGGGCCTGAAGATCCTGGTCACCGAGCTGGATGTGGACGATACCGGCGGACCGTCCGATATCGGGGCGCGCGACCGCGCGGTGGCCGATGAAGCGCAGCGTTTCCTGGATGTGATGCTGGCCTCTTCCGCCACCAAGGCGGTCCTGACCTGGAGCCTGTCGGATCGCTATGTCGATCCGCCCGATGAATGGAAGCTGAAGCTCATGGGCTGGCGCTTTCGCAAGACGCCCTATGACGCGGCGATGCGCAAGAAACCCTTATGGCAAGCCCTGGCGCAGAGCTTTGCCGCCCGCCGGACTTAAGGGCGATCCCTTCCAGGCAACGGCCTTGACCCGCGCGCGGGCGAGATGCGCCGTCAGCCGTGGCGCGGCATATTCAGCGCCCACCATGAAGCGCATCAGCGGACCGAAGGCATTGGCCGCCAGGGGACCGGTCACGTAAAGGCCGGTCACCGAGGTCTCGAAATGATCGGTCAGATGCGGCGTGTGCTCGATCTGGGCGATTTCCTCGCGCAGGCTCGACTCCAGGAACGGCAGGCGCCGCAGGTCCGCACGGTAACCGGTTCCGGCCACGACATGATCAGCCACCACCTGCACCACCCGGCCATCGTCGCCACGCGAGGTCAGCAGCACGCCGCCGCCATAGCTTTTTGCGCTTTCGATGGTCTGGCTGAGATGCGTGGTGGCAGTGAGCCTGCCCCGCATGAACCAGCCCGGCGCGGGCCCCAGATGGCGGCGCGTGGCGCGCAGGCGTAAGGGCGCGGGCATGCGGCGGAACAGGCGCGGCGCATTGGAGCACATGAAGGAACGCCAACCCGGCCCGATGCCGCTGGAAGGATGGGTGATGGCCTTCAGCCACGACATGTCGTCCGGATCGGGCATGGTATGATATTCGATGGCCGGCACGCGCGCGAGCAAGGTCACATCGGCGCCCGCTTCGCCCGCCAGCACCGCGGTATCCACCGCCGAGGAGCCCGCACCCAGCACCAGAAGCTTGCGTCCGGCGAAGCGCGACAGGTCCTGATGATCGTAGGTATGAGAAGCCAATTCCGGCGGCAGGTCGGCCAGCGCTTTGGGGCTATGCTTGAACCAGGTGATGCCGACGGCCAGCACCACGCGCTGGGCCTCGACCATTTCCCCGTCTTCCAACCACAGGCTGAAGCCGCGTGCGCTGCGCGCCAGGGAAACAACCTGGCTGTCTTCCAGCATGGGCACATAGCGTTCCTGAAACCACGCCGAGTAATCCAGGAAGGTAGAGAGTGAGACCGGCAGATGATTGTCGTCGTAGGGAATGCGGCGCTGGGCGCACCAGTATTTCAGGGTGGAGCGCGGATCAGGCGATGAAATATTGGAGGCAAAGCCGTCCGACTTCAGCTGCATGCCCTTAGGCATGTGCGCGCGCCAGCTTGTCAGCGGCGAGCCGAAGATGCGGAATTCACGTCCCGCCGCGGCCAGATGCGTGGCCACCGACAGGCCATAAGGCCCCGCGCCGATAATCGCTGTTTCCACCATTTTTCCCCCGCCCGGCCCTTCTCTCCCATGTGTCCCGAACTGGGACTGGCAGGTCCGTGGCCCGCGTAGAGTAACAGCGCAATCTTCACCGATGGTTGACAGCCGCTCACTATTCTGGCGCCTCCAAAAGGAGGCGCGCGTGCCCGCCACCATCCTTCTCGCCACGACTATGGGCTGGCCGTTTCCGGCCCAGCTTGCGGGCGCTTTCGCCGGGACGGGCGCGCAGGTCCAGGCATTGGCGCCGGCCAGTTCGATGCTGGCGCGTTCTCGCCACCCCATGCGCCATCATCTTTATTCCTCGCTCGCACCGATGGACTGCCTGAACCAGGCCATCGCGGCCGGCCGGCCCGATCTGATCGTGCCATGTGACGATCTGGCGGCCCGGCTGGTGGCGCAGGTCCATGGCGAGCCTTTGCCGGGACGCCTGGATTTCCTGAGCCGCGCAGCCGAAGCGGGCGCGCCGGTTGCCGCCTCGCAGGCGATCGCCGAGGAAAAGGATCTGGCAGCGGCGATCGAAAAGCTGGGCCTGCCGCTGGTACTCAAGCTCGATCACAGCTGGGGCGGTGAAGGCGTAGCGATTGCCGCCAGCCGGCAGGAAGCGGTCAAGGCTTTCCGGCGGCTCAGCCGCCAGTCGCGTTTGCGCAATATTTTACGGGCGCTGCGCGGACGCGGCACGCATTTCCTGACGCAGGCGCTTTATCCGGTCTCTTCGCGCATCAGCGCCCAGCATTTTATCAGCGGCACCGCGGCCACCAGCTCCGTCGCCTGCTGGCGGGGCAAAGTGGTGGCCAGCCATCATTTCGATGTCCGTGTTTCCACCACGCCCACCAGCCCCGCCAGCGTGATCGCGATCAGCGATTGCAGAGAGATGGCTGCCGCCGCTGAAACGGTGGCGCAGGCCTTCCATCTGTCGGGCCTGTTCGGGCTGGACTACATCCGGGACGCCCGTGGCCAGGTCCATCTCTTGGAGATGAACCGGCGCGCCACACCGACCATGCACCTGGCGTTGGGGCAGGATCTGGCCGCGAGCCTTCTGAGAGCCGCTGGCTTTGCCGCCTCCTTCCGTCCCCCCGTCACCGACAAGAAACAGATCGCGCTCTTTCCCCGCGAATGGCTGCGCGATCCGGCCAGTCCCTGGCTCGCCCGCGCTTATCATGACGTGCCCTGGGACGACCCCGAGGTGATGCGGGCCTGCGTGCAGGCCGGTTCGGCGGAGGCGCGCGCGCGGCTGCGACCGAGCGGCGAGGCGGCTTTAACGACAGAAAAGCCCATTTTTGGCGGTTAAAGTGGTCCGACCCGCCTCTCTGTTAACCATTCAGCAGGGAGGGTGGCCGTAAAAGTTAAGGCTTGGGGAGCTTCAGGTCGCCGGGCTCCAACATGGTTGCCAACACAGTTGGAAGGCTGCGCGTAACCGATATGTCTCCTTACCGGTCTCTCACCAGCTATGCGGCCAATGTCCCGCCGGCCTATGCGCCGCGCGGCTTTCAGCTTGCCGATTTCATCCGCATCGTGGACGCCCGCCGCGGCCTGATCTTGAAGGTGATGGCCGCCACCGTGCTTTGCGCGCTGCTCGTGGCGCTGGCCCTGCCCACCCTCTATTCCAGCGCGGCCACCGTGCTCTTGGATCCGCGCAAGAACAACATCACCGATCTTTCCGCCGTGGTCTCGCCGCTGACCGCCGATCCGGCCGCGGTGCAGAACCAGATTCAGATCATCACCTCGCGCGATCTTGCAGCCAGCGTGGTGGACCGGCTGAAACTGACCAACGATCCTGAATTCAATCCCGCCATCGCCCCGTTGGGGCTCGGCGACATTCTGGCGGGGCTCAACCCCAGAAACTGGTTCGCCAGCAACAAACCGGCCACCACTGCGCTGCAGCGCGAACGGGTGATCGACAATCTGCGCCGCCATGTCTGGGCCGATGCACAAGGGCTTTCCACCACCATCACCATCGCCGCCAGTTCACGCGATGCGGTCAAGGCCGCGACGATCGCCAACACGGTGGCAGACGGTTATGTGAAAGCGCAGATCGCCAACAAGGTTGACGCCACCAACGCCACCACCGGGTGGCTGAACCGGCGGCTTTCGGATCTGGCGCAGCAGCTTGAGATCCAGCAGGCCGCCATTCAGCGCTATAAGGCCGCCCACAATCTGAACGATTCCGCGCCGGGCACTTCGATCGTGGATCAGCAGATGGTGGGCATCAGCACCCAGGTGGTGCAGGCCCGCTCGGACCTTGCCGAAAAGCAGGCCGTCGCCGACCGCATCGCCCAGCTTGTTGCCGCGGGCAACCCCGCCGATGTCGCCCAGATCGTGTCCTCGCCCCTGATCGTGCAGCTGAGGACCCAGCAGGCGGCGCTGCTGGCACAGCAGGCCGACCTCAACAGCAAATATGGCCCGCTGCACCCCAAGATGCAGGCCATCGAGGAACAGAAGCGTGATCTGGACGCCAAGATCGCCCAGGAAGTCGGACGCCTTGCCGCCAGCGCCGCCAATGACGTGATGGTAGCGCGGGCGCATCTGAATTCCCTGCAAGGCAGCCTGGGTGGCACCGAAAGCACGGCGCGGGAACAGAACTTGGCGCGGGTGCAGCTTCAGGCCATGGAATCCAACGCCACCTCGACCAAGACCATGTACGAGGCCTTCGTCCAGCGCCTGCGCCAGAGCCAGAATCTGGATGACGTGCAGACGCCCGAAAGCCGCATCATCTCCAGCGCCGCCGTGCCGCTCTATCCCTCAGGCCCAAGCCGCCTGCTGATCGTGGGCGCGGCCCTGCCGTTGGGTCTGCTGCTGGGCATTCTGGCCGCGCTGCTGGTGGAAAAGCTGGGTCCCTTGATGCCGGTCCGGGTCAATGGCGCGCCACGCGCCGCCCTGGTGCCGCCCGCAGCAGGTTCGGCGCCGCGGGCCATGACGGTATGGAACGGCCCGCCCATCCTGGGCGAAATCAACGATCCGGCTCAGCTGCGCGCCGCCGATTTCGTGCTGGACTATCCGGCCAGCAAATATTCCCACGCCATGGCGGGGCTGGTGCGCGAACTGGAAGCCAGACCCAATGCCGGCGGCGGCGGCGCTGTCATTGCGCTCACCTCTGCTGACAATGGCGAGAGCCGCAGCGCCATCGCCGTGTCGCTGGCCCGCGCCGCCTCCCGCATGGGCAAGAAAGCCATCATCGTGGATTGCGCGCCGCAGCGCCTGGCCTCCAAGGCGATCAGGGCGAAGGTAAAGCGCGGCCTCTATGACGTGCTGACCGGCAAGGCACCCTTGAATGCGGCCTTGGCCAAGGACCCGCGCTGCGAGGCCTATCTGCTGGCTACGCCCGAGCGGCCGCGCAACAGCCTCACCATGTTTTCCTCGCGGCCCATGGCCAAGCTGGTTTCAGTGCTGCGCGAAGGCGCCGACTTCATCGTGATCGACTGCGGTTCGCTGGTCGCCGGCCCCGACGCCGCCGTGATCGCGCGGATGGCTGACGTCACCGTGTTTGTCTCCCGCCGCCAGAACCTGCACAGTCCCCTGATCGCCAACGCCGCGCGCGCGCTGGAAGAGGCGCAAGCCGCGCCGATGGGAATTGTGATAACCAAATAAGATTGTCATTCCCGCGCAAGCGGGAATCCATCCATCCGCCAGCGCCAAGCCCGCCCATGGATGCCCGCCTTCGCGGGCATGACAAAAGGTGTTACCGCGGCAGTTCGCTCGAGCCCATCAGGAATTCATCCACGCCACGGGCGCATTGCCGGCCCTCGCGGATCGCCCAGACCACCAGCGACTGGCCACGGCGCATGTCGCCGCAGGAGAAGATCTTGGTCTTGCTGGTCTGGTAGTTGGTCAGCGGCGCCTTGACGTTGCCGCGCGCATCCAGCTCCACGCCCGCCTGCTCCACCAGACCCTGCTTGCGCGGGCCGACAAAGCCCATAGCCAGCAACACCAGATCGGCCTTCAGCGTGAACTCGCTGCCCGGCACTTCCACCAGCTTCATCTGGCCGCCATCGCCGAGCTGCCAGTCCACCCGCACGCATTCCAGGGCGGTGATTTTCCCGTTCTCACCGATGGCGCGCTTGGTCTGGATCGACCAGTCGCGCTCGCAGCCTTCCTGATGGGAAGAAGAGGTGCGCAGCTTGAGCGGCCAGTCGGGCCACACCAGCATCTTGTTTTCCTTCACCGGCGGCTGCGGCATGATTTCGAACTGGGTCACCGAGGCCGCGCCATGGCGGTTGGAGGTGCCGATGCAGTCCGACCCGGTATCGCCGCCGCCGATCACCACCACATGCTTGCCCTTGGCGGTCAGGGTGCCATTGGGTGCGGCCTTGGCTTCCGGATCGCCGGCCACCCGCTTGTTCTGCTGGGTGAGAAAATCCATGGCGAAATGAATGCCGTCCAGTTCACGGCCAGGAATAGGCAGGTCGCGCGGGGCTTCCGCGCCGCCCGACAGCACTACCGCGTCATAGTCGGCGAGCACCATGTCCATGGAGATGGTGACGCCCACCTCGACATTGGTGCGGAACACCACGCCTTCGGCCTCCATCTGGCGCATGCGGCGGTCGATATGGTGCTTTTCCATCTTGAAGTCGGGGATGCCGTAGCGCAGCAGGCCGCCGATGCGATCGGACTTCTCGAACAGGGTCACGCTGTGGCCGGCACGCGCCAGCTGCTGGGCCGCCGCCATGCCGGCCGGGCCCGAGCCCACCACCGCCACGGTCTTGCCGGTATTCTTGGCCGCAACCACCGGCTGGATCCAGCCTTCTTCCCAGGCGCGATCCACGATCTGGCATTCGATGGTTTTGATGGTGACCGGATTGTCGATGATGTTGAGGGTGCAGCTGGCCTCGCAGGGCGCGGGGCAGATGCGGCCGGTGAATTCCGGGAAATTGTTGGTGGAGTGCAACGTCTCCGAAGCCGTACGCCACTGGTCGCGATAGACCAGGTTGTTCCAGTCCGGAATCAGGTTGTTGACCGGGCAGCCCTGGTGACAGAAGGGAATGCCGCAATCCATGCAACGCGCCGCCTGCTGGCCGACCTGCGGCGCAGGCAGGTTATGGACGAACTCCCGGTAGTTATAGATGCGCTCTTCCGGCTTTTCATAGGGCCGGTCCTGGCGCTCGATTTCCAGAAAGCCTGTGGTCTTACCCATGTCTTCTACTCAGCAGCGATGGCGGCGCGCGCCTTGAGATCGATCAGCGCCTTGGCATAGTCGGTCGGCATCACCTTGACGAATTTCGCCAGGCTCGCATCCCAGTTGTCCATGATCTGGCGCGCGCGCGGGCTGCCGGTGTGCAGCAGATGCCGCTCGACCAGGATGCGGATGCGCTCGGCATCGAAACGCAACAGGTCGCCCATGCCGGGATCGGAAACGCTGACAGAACGCTGACGCGGCAGTTCGGGATGATCGGCGCCGTCGCCGGCAACGACCTTCTCCAGCTTGACCATGGCGAGATTGCAGCGCCGGTCGAAATCGCCGTCCGGATCGAAGACATAGGCCACGCCGCCCGACATGCCAGCCGCGAAATTCCTGCCCGTCTTGCCCAGCACCAGCACCACGCCGCCGGTCATATATTCGCAGCCATGGTCGCCGGTGCCTTCCACCACGGTGACGGCGCCGGAGTTGCGCACGGCAAAGCGCTCGCCAGCCACGCCATGAAAATAGGCTTCGCCGGCGATAGCGCCGTAAAGCACGGTGTTGCCGACGATGATGTTCTCGGTCGGCTCGCGCGGCACGCCGGCCGGCGGCTTCACGACAATCCGGCCGCCCGACAGGCCCTTGCCGACATAGTCATTGGCATCGCCGGTCAGCTCCAGCGAGACGCCGCGCGCCAGGAAGGCGCCGAAGCTCTGGCCGGCATTGCCGGTGAACTTCACACTGATCGTGTCCTCCGGCAGGCCGGCATGGCCGTGGCGCTTGGCCACCTCGCCCGACAGCATGGCGCCGACGGTGCGGTCCACATTGCGGATGGTCCGCTCCAGCCGCACCGCCTGGCCGTGCTCGATCGAAGGCTTGGCGGCGGCGATCAGGTCATGGTCCAGCGCGGACTCAAGGCCGTGATTCTGCTTTTCGCGGTGATGGATGGCGACGCCGGGCTTGGGCGCCACGCTGTAGAGGATGCGCGACAGGTCCACGCCCTTGGCCTTCCAGTGCGAGACGGCCTTGGTCATGTTGAGCTTGTCCACTCGCCCGATCATCTCGTTGACGGTGCGGAAGCCCA
>Ga0310811_10009888_pt1 | contig 12334 bp, 14 predicted proteins | sample YCmetagenome_FD_207642 | JGI IMG/M metagenome (GOLD analysis project Ga0310811, IMG submission 207642) | Soil microbial communities from experimental microcosm in Duke University, North Carolina, United States - YC | ecosystem: Engineered > Artificial ecosystem > Soil microcosm > Unclassified ... | reverse complement strand
ACTGTGTATTCGAGCGATGCGCCAGCACAACTCGTCACGGGAGCCGCCACTCGTTTCGACATTACCATATCAGCGGGCGACGCGGCGGTCGGTGAGCCACCTGCGGGAGCCGCGAAGGGTCCACGGCCGCGAAAGAAGCCGAAGGGGAAACATGGATGACGTCTCGCTCGCGCCCCTTTTTGAACCGCGCTTCGAAATTCGTGACGAGATGGCGTGTGGGAGCTCCGACGATATTCTCTCCAGCACGGAATGCCGGCGAGTGGCGGTACAATTGGCGGTATCGCATCGTCTCCAACCCGTGCTATGGCTGCGCAAGTCGTTCTCCGACTGAGAGATACGCCGCAGACTCTGGATTGCCACCCCTGCTATTTGGGAGAGAACGAGTTACGACATTCTCGTGAGAGTCGGCGTGAAGTGAGGTACCCACTTCGGTACCCATTTCGCCGACTTTTTTGTGTCTCTCGGTCTGCTGCTCGAGCGCCCTTCTCGCGCGCAATTTCCTGCTCAGCGGCGATCTTCTGAATCGGCTCGCCCGCGACGGCGAACCGGGAGTTCGGCCGTCTAACCAAGAAGACGACCCCGCGGTCGTGGCACCCACGATCAAGCGGCAGCTGCACGACGTCAGCGAGGCGGCAACTTCGCCTTGAGCTCGCGCTGCCAGTTGGTCACGACCGTCATCTGCACGCCGGCGTCGTCGGGCTTGATCATCACGAAGTGCTGGTCGTCTGGCATGATGTCCCACTGAAGCGCGTTCGAATTCAAGTAAGAATCCTTGAATAAAGCTTTACGACCCGTGATGTGAAATCCGCCCGCCGTCGCGACGGTGGCGGCGACGACACTCGCGGCATCGCGATAGAACAGCTCCCGCGCGTTGTGTGACCACAAGGGCTGGCTCCCACCGTGATCCGATATCTGATATCGCCCGCGGCGCAATGGTGGCGATACGCGTCGTGCGCCAGGTAGACGGTGGCCATGCCACCGGCTCCGATCTCTCGTTCGATCGCGTACCGGCCCGAAAGTGCGGCAACGAGATCGTGCGGGAGAGAGGCCACGTCGCAACGCTACGGTGCCGGCGGCGAATGAGCAAGCACGATAGCATCAATGCCGACCAAGCCACTTGCTCTGTGATGGCACCCTAAATACGTTGCCAGCGAAGCAGCCGATGATCGCGCCGACGACCTCGTGCACCGACGACGCGGTCGTCGCCGAAGTGCTGATCAGCGCACCGCGCGCGGCGGTGTGGGCAGCACTCACCGAAGCGCGGCTGCTCGGGAGCTGGTGGGGTTCGTCCGATACGTACCGGGCCGACAAATGGACGCTCGATGTTCGGCCGGGCGGCAAGTGGGAGTCGCAGGGCACCTCGATCGACGGTTCCACGTTCAGCGTCGGCGGCGAGTTCGTCGAGCGAAATACAGCTCAGGCGAATCAGCCGAGCGTCCGGCGAGAGGAGTCCAACGCATGAAATACGTGCTGCTGTACGAATCGACGCCAGACTTCCGCACCAGGGTGCCAGCCCACATCGCCGCGCATCGCGCGCTCTGGAAAGCGTTTCATGACGACGGCCGCTTGCTGATGATCGGGCCGTTGACCGACGAGCCAGCCGGCGAGGCCATGGGCGTCTTCACGACGCGGTCGGCGGCCGAGGAGTTCGTGCGCGCTGATCCCTTCGTTGCGAACGGGATCGTCGCGCGATGGAGGATTCGCGAGTGGGCCGAGGCGCTCGCGCCGTAAGGGCCTTGGTCAGCTTCATCTTCCGCGTTGGTGAATGAACGTTATTTGAACGGAGGGCGGCGGCGCCAGCGTCTCGAGCCAATGCGCGCCGAACCGGCGCAGCAGCTTCGCGTCGCCTAGACAGTTCAGGCCTGCGGGCATACTGTACATGGCCATCGCTACAGCGAGCCATCGCAGCGGATGATTGATCGTTGAGCATCGTGTAAAGACACGACGGAGAGCAGACTACCGCCAGAATCCGTTCGCGTTGGTCGACGACAGTGCGATCACGAAGAAGGAGCCGGGAAAGGTCGACATTCACTCCGCGTCCGGCGCGCGACAATCTAAACTTGCGTCCTGGACCCAATGCCCGCAGCTTCGCTCCATGACACTCTATGGGCAGTTCTGTCCCGTCGCCATGGGAGCGGAGATCTTCGCCGAGCGGTGGACGCCGCTCATCCTGCGCGAGCTCATGCATGGCGAGCTTGGATTCAACGACATCCACCGCGGCGTGCCGAGAATTTCGAAGAACCTGCTTGCTCAGCGTCTGGAGTCGCTGCGCGGAAGCGGGATCGTCGAACAGGTCCAGCACGACGGCGCACGCAAGCACTTCTATCGCCTGACGACCTCAGGACGCGCCCTGGGGCCCGTTGTCGAAGCACTCGGGACGTGGGGATACAACTGGGCGAGCAAGGATCTCGAGGACGACCGTCTCGATCCCGATTTTCTGATGTGGACGCTCCGCCGATTGGTGCGCGTCAACAACCTGCCCGATGAGCGTATCGTCATTCTGTTCCGCTTTCGGCGACACGAGGATCGATCCTACTGGCTCGTCCTGATGCGGCCCGACGTAGATCTGTGCATGGAAGACCCGGGCTACGAGGTGAGCCTCGACGTCGAGGGAACCGTCGCGGCACTTGCTCAGGTCTGCCTCGGCCGCACCGATGTTCCGCATGCCGTGAAGTCGGGAGACATCGAGGTGCGCGGTGCGCCACGATACCGCAGCGCGCTGTCGAGTTGGCTTGGGGTGACCCATTTCGCCGCCGGGAATGCAGGGCACGTCCCGATCCATGCCTGACGGTTCACTTCCTGGGATGTCGTGACGTCTGGCCTTTCCCGATGTTGACCGCGAATCACACATGGTCATCATTGGGAGGCAAGCATGTCGAGAGTGCAAAAGGTGCTGCGGGCCGCGGCCGCAGTGCTCCTCATCGCCGGATGCTCGGAAAGGGCCGTACAGACCGCGGCCCCGTTCGCTGCTGACAGTCGCTCCGCCGCCGACCGCGCGGATGACGCCAGGCATCTCGTAAGCGATTACGGTATCGACATCCCGAACGCGTACTACGACCTCTCGAGGAGGTTCACGATACGCACCGGCGGATTCACACCGCCCGTGCAGGCGCGGGCCTACGGCTATATGGGATTGGCGTTGTACGAGGCGCTGGTCGGCGGCATGCCCGATCACCAGTCGGTCGCCAGCCAGCTGAACGGCATTGGCCCACTGCCGCAGCCAAAGGCCATACCGTACCAATGGCCGCTCACCGCCAACGCGGCGCTAGCCGAGGTGATGCGCGGTCTGTGGGGCGACAAGACGGACCACGCCGCCCAGAACATTGCCGATATCGACGCCCTCGAGGCGAGCTTCGTGTCGCAGTACGGTGCCGGCGCGCCGCCCGGCCTCGCGAAGCAGTCGATCGAGTTCGGTCATGCCATGGGAGCCGCCGTCTTCGCCACATCGGCGGAAGATGGTGGCAACGAAGGCTATCTGACGAATTTCCCGGCGACATATTCCCCACCGCAGGGACCCGGCCTCTGGGTGCCGACTGCCTCCGGGCAGCTCGCGATGCAGCCGTTCTGGGGCGCGACGGTGAAGACACTAGCACTCTCTTACGCGAATGCCTGCGACCCCGGCCCGCCGCCCGTATACTCCGAGCAGCAGGACTCACCGTTCTACGACGAAGCCAAGCTGGATTATGACATCTCGAAGAACCTGACGGCCGATCAGCTGATCATCGCCAGGTACTGGGCCGACGGTCCTGGAACGTTCTCGGGTCCGGGGCACTCCATGGCGATCGTCGGCGAGGTTCTGAGCCAGCACGGCGGCACGTTGGCCGACGCTGCGGAGGCGTACGCACGAGCCGGCATCGCTAACGCCGATGCAGTCACGTCGATCTGGTGGGTGAAATACCACTACAACTTGGTTCGTCCCATCACATACATCCGGAAGGTCATCGACCCGACATGGACGACGGTGCTGCCGACGCCCCCGTTCCCGGAGTATGTGTCGGCGCATTCGGGCCAGTCGGCCGCGTCACTCGCGACGCTCGAGGCTTTGGTGGGCACGAACGTTCCCTTCGTGGACCACGCCCACGATGCGGATGGCTTCGCGGCGCGATCATTCGACCACGTATTCGCCGCGGCCGAGGAAGCGGGGATCTCTCGGCTCTACGCCGGCATCCACTTTCGCTCGGGAAATCTCAACGGACGCGCATTGGGCGTGTGCGTCGCGGCGAAGGTGAACGCGTTGCACTGGCGGCATTAGCGGCCACGGAACCGGCAGCTTTGCACACAACGACTCACGGCCCGCCGTGAGTCGTTGTGTGTAGAACCGGCTACTTTTTGTTGGCTCGTGAATGCCGACGACTTCGCAGACTCTCTAGGATCGCCAAGTCCTCCATATGCGCAATCCGGTCGACGGCGTCACTGCTCGCCGTGAAGCCGCTTCGCGCCCTCGACGATCGAGTGCCATCCGTACACGAGCGAGACCGTGAAATTATCCATGCGCAGCGCGTCCGGTGCGGAGTCGTCGGCAGTCGACTTGTATCCGAGGGTGAGACCGAGATTGTCGTTGATCGTGTAGCCGAGGCTGAACCCAAAACCAAAATTGTTCAGCTTCTCGCCCGTGATGCCGTTGACGGTTGCCCGACCGCCGGTGTACCAGGCGGTGTCGAACGATCCCCAGAAGCGTTCCGCGAAGTCGCGGGTGATGTGCGCATCGAGTTGGAACATGGGATCGGTCTTGAGCGTCTGGCCGACGTAGTCGCCATTGGTACCGAACAGCCACACGGCGGGGAGCAACTCCACCGTCGTGCGTCGACCGGGCACCCAGGCGCCGAGCTGCCAGACAATGGGAGCGCCAACGCGGCCGTACCAGCGATTCTGTCCCAGGTTCAACGCCTGCGTGTTGTTGTACTTGCCTATCGGGAGCGCGAGGTCGGTGAGCAAGTTGACGGAGAATCCCGGCGAGTAACGCAGCGCGTCGACGAGATTCTTCTGCGCCGGCGGATGCTCGAGAGCATGCTCTCGCGCGATTAGAGCTGACTCATTCCGTTGTTGTGGCGCTCGTACCCAGTCCAGGCCGCTGAGGCGTTCATTTCGCTCTCGAGATCACTGCTGTTGAACGCCGCGCCGCCGTCGTATCTTCTGCGGCGCCCACCCCGAACATCGTCGAGCAGTTGGAGGTTCACATGCGAGTGCACTTTGCGCTCTCGCTGGTTGGGATTGTCATGCTTGCGACCACCGGCACGAGCGTCGCCAATCGACGCGCGGCGCGGGCAATCGTACAGGCCAATCCGAACACCCACGCCGCCGGCGTGCTTCGAAACGGCGTGCTGACGGTGACCCTCGAGGCCAAGCCGAGTCTCTGGTACCTCGACGGACAAGGCCGCGTTCGACGCGATCGAACATGAGATCTACGGGCCGGGCGCGAAGCCAGCCGTGGGGATCCGCGCGTCGCTGGACTGAGGGAGCTCGGGAGTAGAGTTGCCAGACCGCGCCGCGAGCGCACGTCAACTCCGAATCCTGAAAGAGATCGAACGGAACCTACTCTGATCGCAGCGCGATCGCGGGATCCACGCGCGTCGCTCGGCGCGCCGGAAGGTACGCTGCTGCGAGCGCAACGAGGCCAAGAAGGAGGCACGCCGCGCCGAGTGATACCGGGTCCGCCGGCTGGACCTGAAAGAGGAGCCCGGCCAGGACCCGCGAGCTGGCAAGTGCTCCAAGTAAACCAGCAGCACCGCCCACCGCGATGACCGAGAGCGCTCGAGTGAGCACGTCACGCCGGACCCGCTCCGGCCCTGCGCCGAGTGCCATTCGCAGCCCGATCTCTCGCGTCTCCTGGCGTACCGTGAAGGTCATCACGCCGTACAGACCAATCGCCGCAAGGATTAGCGCGACGAGGGCGAAGGCGCCGAGGAGAAAGCTGCTGAGCCGTGGCGTGGCGAGCTCCGTGCCCAGCAGCTCGTCGAACGAGTGCGCATCCCAGATGGTGAGCCGCGGGTCGACTTGCGACATCTCCCGTCGGAGCAACGGCAGCACATTAGAGAAGTCTGAGCTCGTCCGCACCGCCACCGTCGACGTCCACCCGGGGAAGTACTGCTGCCAGGGCGCGTATATGGTCGGCGTCGCGACGCGAAGCGCGCGCAGATGCGCATCACCGACCTCGCCAACTACGGTCCGCCAGGTCACGCTGCCGCGAACGAGCTGGCCCACACGCTTGCCGATCGGGTCCTCGCCAGGCCAGAGCTCCGCGGCGACGGCGCGACTCACGACGGCTACGAGTGCTGCGTGCTCGTCGTCGGATGCGAGAAATGTTCGACCGCGGATCACAGGGATGCCCATCGTGCGAAAGAGCTCCCGGCCTCCAAGACCGATTCCCGCAAGCGTCGCCGTATCGCTCGTCGACGCGCCTTCACGAACGAGGGGGATCATCGCGAAATTGCTACCCATGAACGGCGGCCCCTCGACGGTGCTGAGCGCCGCCACGCCGGGAATCGCGCGCCAGACGGACAGGAGCTCCTTGCCAAGCGCGGCCACTTTGGCGGCCGAGTCGTAGGTGGCGAGCGGATAGGTCACGCTGAAGACGGAGAGATGGCGCGGATCGAAGCCGAGGTTGACCCGTTCGAGTCGCTCGAGGCTGTGAATCAAGAGGCCGGCGGCGGCCAGCGTTACAACGGCGAGCGCGGTCTGCGCGGCCACGAGCGTTTGATGGAGGCGCAGTCTCTGGCGCGTGCGGCCGCCGGCCCTCGTGTCGATGCGCAGCGGCGCCGCCAGGCCGCCGCGCGCCACCGCCAGGCCGGGCAGGAGACCGAAGAGGAGGGTCGCCAGCAGAGTTATCAGCGCCGCAGTCAGGACGGGTGCACCCGCGAGCGAGATGTTCTCCAAACGTGGCAGTTGCGCGGGCGCCGCCGCGACAAGCGCGCGCAGCAGCGCCTCTGCGGCAAGGAACCCCGCCACGCCGCCCAAGGCGGCGATGATGACGCCCTCGGCGAGCAGCGCCGACAGGATGTCGCCAAACGAGGCGCCCACCGCGCGCCGGACGGCCAGCTCGTGGCTGCGGCCCGCGGCGCGGAGCAGGAGGAGGTTGCCGACGTTGAGGCACGCGATCAGAAAGAGCAGCACTACGGCGGCCGCGAGGATCGAGAGAATGGTCGCGGAGTTTCCGAGAACCTCATTGACGAGGCTGACCACCTCAGCGCGCGTGACGTGAAATCGTCCGCCGGCGTGGGAGACGGTGCGGGCTTGCGTGTAGGCGCGATCGCGGAATGCGAGCCACTCGTCGCGCGCGGCGCCGGCCGTCGCGCCAGGCTTCAGGCGCCCCACGGTGATCGTGCTGAAGTAAGTGGCTCGCGGGTCGCCGACGTACGTGTACCAGTTGTCGACGCCCGCGGGGAAATCGAGTCCGGGCGGAGCGACGCCGACGATGATGTAGTCGGCGAGCAGAGCGTCCGGGTCCCACGGGTCGGTATTGTGCATGCCGATCACCGACGAGTCCCCGCCGAACTTCTCCTTCCACGCGCGATAACTGAGCACGGTCGCGTGCTCCGATCCAGTGGCATCATCCGAGGAACGGATCAAGCGGCCCAGCACGGGCCGCACCCCGAGCAGCTCGAAGAAGTTGCCGGTGACGGCAGCAGACCGGAGCGTGTACGTGGCGTCGCCAATGAGATTCGGCGACGCAATCTGAAGCTCGCCGACGCCGGCCACGGCGCTCAGCGTCCGCGTTTCGCGGGCATACGCCTTCCGGTCGTCGGCCGGGAGCAACAGCTCGTTGTTGCCGACGAAGGCGCGGAGCACCACGACCTGCTGTTGGTTCTGGACCGGCAGTCGCTGGACGAGGACCGTCCGCACGATGGTGGACATCGCGATCGCCATGCCGATGCCGACCGCGAGAATCGCGGTGGTCGTGAGGGCGAGTCCCGGCGATCGTGCCAGGCTGCGGAGTGCGATACGGAGATCGGCGAGAGTTCGGTCCATCGTGTCGCTCCATCGCGCGCGTCGTGCGCGCACCCTGTCATGGGTCTCGAGGTCGCGCGAGATCGCGTCGAGATCGCCAATGCGCTCGCGCGCCGCTCGTTCGGCGTCTGCGCGAGAGAGACCGCGTGACATGTAGTCTCCGACGCGCTGCTCGAAGTGGAAATGCAGCTCGTCCTGCACATCCCCTTCGATATTCGGTCCCCAGAAGCGCAGATACCGTCGCCAGGCTTTCATGTGCTCGTCACGCAAGCGACGGCTCTGCCCGCATGACGCGCGTCATCGCGGACGAGAAGCGGAGCCAGGCGGCCGCTTCCTTCCGCAGATGCGCGCGGCCCGTGCCGGTCAGCGTGTAGTATCGCGCTCGTCGATTGTTGTCTGACAAGCCCCAATCCGACGCGACGTATCCCTTGTCTTCGAGGCGGCGCAGGGCAGGGTAGAGCGAACCTTCCTCCACGCGCAGCACGTCATCTGTTGTATGCTCGATCCACCGCGCGATCCCATAACCGTGCGTCGGCGCGGCGTACAAGGCTTTCAAGATCAGGATCTGCAGCGTGCCCTGCAGCAGTTCGGCGGAGCCGAGGGCCATGGGTGCGCGCGCTCTCCCTGTCGCGTCTATGGGAGAAGGTACCACACGCTAGCGTGCAACGCAACGGCAAAGGGCCACAGACGCAACGTTACGCAGAGAAAGGGCTTCGGGCAGGGTGATTCTTGAGTTCGCGACCGCGACTCAGGCTAGCCGTCAGTTGCACGCGTATCGGCGACAGTCGCGACCGGTCATCGGTGCTCCACGACGATGCGCATGAGGGAATTTCTTCGCAGTGACCTCGTCGGTCCATCGCGGGCCTGAAGAGCAACAGCGCCCCTCAGCCGGTAGGCTAAGGAGCGCTGTCACGGTGTTCGCTCGCGAGTTTGGAGTCCGCACTCGGGAAGCTACGGGTGCTCCGGACGAATCACGAAGGCTGAAGACGCGCGACTCTCGGTTTCGAGTAGGCCAGTTTCGCGCCTGGCCACGTTGTCATATCCGGAGAATATCGCGAGCACGACGCGATATGTTCCGCCCTTCCAGATCGATGAGAGCGAGTCTCTCGGGATAGCGGGAGAGTCGCTCGCAACGATCCTTAACCGCTTCGCTGAGCGCTGAGCCACTGTGATCGGTGGCGATTGCTCGAGCAAACAAGTCGGCCGATAGGCCGTCGTCCACTCATCGCCGCTGCGGGCTTCGATCTGAAACCGCGGATTGTTGTCGCCACAGGTGCCGATGTACAGTGGAAGATCGCTGCTGTTTACAACGTCCGTCTCGATCTCGAGAACGAGCGCGCTACTCCGGCGCTGGACGGTATAAATCTGGCTATCGACGGCTACCACGTTCGACACCCGAGCGGGCGTGGCCACTCCTGCGCCGACGCGTGAGCATGCCTCTGAGAAGAGGGCCAAAATAACGGCCAAGCAACCAACCGGCGTGCGCGGCCGTACGCGTCTGATCCAAGTCAGGCCCCAGTCCAAGTTAGCCTCCTGTTTGGCTCAGCCCCCAACGCAGCCGGGATCATCCGTAACATCTTTCAGCCCGCTAAAATAGAAACTCGTGAAGTTCCGGCCCGTGTTCGGGTCACAATTGATGCCGCCACAGAGTATGCCGCTCAAGATGATTTGGTACTGCGTCAGGCCTGGATCATCTCGTAGGTACGTCATCGACCCACTTGGGCACCGCGAAGCGCCCCGTCGGCCGTACGGTGCGGGTCCCAGCGGGAACGAAGGATTCGATGTCGCAATCCATGCAATAGGCTGCGAACGTTCAGGGATATGCGGGATGCGGTCAGATTGGTAATGCAGGTGAACGGATAGTTAGGCGGCTACCGGGATCAAGAGCATGATCAGAGTGCATTCCGTCAGAGTTCTATCGGCGGTCCTTCTTGCCGGCTGCACAAGCTTCGTCGGGTCGCGGCCGCCCGCCTTCGTCCCAGATCTCGCCGTCACGCTTACCGCGGTCAACTTTTCCAGTCGCCGTGTGCCCTTTGAGTTCCGAGTCGACGGCGTGCGCATCGTCGACACTACTGTCGCGGTCGGAGGCATCCCGCCACTGGTGCTCGCACAACGCATCCACTTGTCACCAGGCCACCACCGTTTGGAGCTGTATGACAAGCGGGACAGCGAGTATCACACTCAGACCTTCGACGTGCGGCCTACCGACATGACCATTGAGATCCGACTTTTCGACCAGCGCTCGGAGCTCAAGACGTATTACGCGCACGTCGGCTACGCATGACCGGATGGTTTCCTGCGATCGCCGTCGTCGGTGCGAGCCGCCCGGAGCTGCAGTCGCACTGCCGCACCGCCGGCCGCGCTGATATTCTATCAATTCGGTGCCGAGCGATGCCGCTCGCACGATTGAGCAGCACCGTCCGCTGAAGACATCACCCGTGGCTGCCAACGCTGTAGTTCAATTCGAGTCGATCGTCCTGCAGGATCAGCGCATTCGTGGCGCGGACGACGATTACCTGCTGAGCGTCGTGCACCTCGCGATCCAGCATCCGAACGGCCGGTGGTGCCCGGGATGTGTGGTGAGTGTTCGGCACCGATTTCGTGGTGCGAATGGCGGACCTCTCGAGATCAGCGTGTCGGCACCGTCGGAATGCGCGGGCTATGCGCGCACGCTCGAGCCGTTTCTCGAGGAGTACTATCGTGACCGCGTGGGGACCGAGGGCACGGCGATCCGCGTGGGCCCGCGAGGCGCGAGCCCCTGGCTGGTCGGCATGCAACGGCTGGCGCGGGCCGCGGTATCGATTCCGATCAGCGATTCGCGACAGCGCCCTGGCTGAGTAGCGCTGACCCCGCGGCCAACGGGCTCGAACATCCAGGTCTGCGGAGGCGATCCGCCCACGCGCGCCGCGACCTGAACGTTTCGAGCCGGCGGACCGCTGTCGCAGCTCGGCGACCGCGCCACTCTCGCGGCTCGCTTAAACACGCGCTCGTGCGGCGTCGAATGCCTCACCCGCCGTCCACAGTGCGGCGCCGAGCAGTGTGAGGTCCTTGAGCAGAAAGCCCGCACCCTCGCCGATGTTGGGTGTCGTGAGGATGAAGCTGAGCGTCACCAGAAACATCCCGATGGCGGCGAGGGCGAGAGACTCATGCCCTCGCGGCCTCGCTCGCCGATACCAGTCTCGTGCAGTTGATCTCTTGGATCGGGTTCCCTTGACACTCACGATAGGTGGGTGTAGCATGACGTATCGAACGTCGATACGAGCCATGTCCAGCGACGCGCCTCTACTTCTCGGCACGCTTGACCTCCTGGTCCTGAAGGCCGTGAGCTTGCAGCCGCTCCATGGCCTTGGCGTGTCGCGCCGCATCGAGCAGATCACGAAAGGCGCGTATACCGTCGGCCCCGGATCGCTCTTTCCCGCGCTCCACCGCTTAGAGCAGCGAGGCTGGCTCACTTCAAGTGAAGCTGCGTCGGACACCAACAGACGCGCCAAGTACTACCGTCTCACGGCCGCCGGCCGGCGGCAGCTCGCCGAACAAGCCAAGTCGTGGTCGCGCGTCGTCGATGTCATGCGTACGGCCCTCGAATCGGGGGGATCATGAACTTCGCGGCGGTTCTGCGAAGCTTGTGGCGCACGCTCACCCAGCGCGCTCGCGCCGAGCGAGCGCTGGACGACGAGGTGCGCGCGTACGTCGAGCTGCTCTCGGCCGAGTACGAGCGTGCCGGGCTCGCGCCCAACGATGCCCGGCGACGAGCGCTCGTGGAGACCGGCGGCATCGAGCAGGTCAAAGAAGTGACTCGCGACGTTTGGCTGGGCAGCGGCGTCGCCAATGGTGCGCGCGAGCTCCGCTTCGCGCTGCGGTCACTGCGCAACGCGCCGGTGTTTAGTCTCGTGGCCGTCGCCATCCTCGCCATTGGCATCGGCGGAGCAACGGCGATCTTCACGGTGATCAAGGGGTCGCTGCTGCAACCGTTGCCGGGCGTGGCCCGCCCGTCGGAGCTCGTGAGTCTCGAGCCGACCAAAGGCGATGCGCTGCTGTACGACTTCAGCTACCTCGACTATCGCGCGCTGCGCGATGAGACACGGTCGCTCTCGGGCTTGGCTGGGTACGACGGCACGTCGATGCGCCTCGAAGACCGCTGGGGAGCGCGTGGCTCGGCGTGGGTCAGCTACGTGACCGGGAATTTCTTTTCGGTTCTGGGCGCCACACCGTCGATGGGTCGTCTGCTCGAGCCGGCGGACGAAGCCACTGGGAGCCCGGTCGTGGTACTCGCCTATGATTTCTGGCAGACGCGTTATGGCGGCGATCCCCGCGTCGTGGGCGCGACGGTCGATCTGGCAGGTCACCCGGTCACCGTCGTCGGTGTCGCGCAGCCGCGGTTCATCGGCGC
>Ga0310811_10009887_pt1 | contig 12335 bp, 9 predicted proteins | sample YCmetagenome_FD_207642 | JGI IMG/M metagenome (GOLD analysis project Ga0310811, IMG submission 207642) | Soil microbial communities from experimental microcosm in Duke University, North Carolina, United States - YC | ecosystem: Engineered > Artificial ecosystem > Soil microcosm > Unclassified ... | reverse complement strand
GAGTCGGGCACCAACCCGAAGCTCGCGGCGCTGCTGGTGGTGAACAAGGTCCGGCTGTTCCGCCGCCGGCACAACCTGCCCACCGCCTCCGCCTACTACGCCGCCACGCTGCTGGGCGAGGGCGTGCGGGCGCTGCGCGGCCGGCGCACGTCGCGCGCCTCGGTCGCGGCCCTCATGCATCCCAAGCGCCAACCGACCCTCGGAGACTGAGCCGATGAGCCGCACGGCCCTGCAGGCGGTCGCCTTCGACGAGCTGAGCCCGGCCCAGCTCGACGCCTGGCACAAGCTGCGCGCCATCAACCCGATGCTGGACAGCCCCTACTTCCACCCCGGATTCGCCGCCGCCGTGCACGCGGCCGGCAACCCGGTGCACGTCTACGTCGGCAACGGCCCGACGGGCGAGGTGGAGAGCCTGTTCCCGGTCCACCGCGACGGCGGCGTGCTGCGCCCGGTCGGCTGGCCGGGCGCGGACTTCCAGGGCCCGATCCTGGCGCCCGGCACGGCCTACCCGGTCGGCGCGCTGCTCGGCGGCGGCGTCCGCGCGCTCGAGTTCGACCATCTGCTCGAGCTCGCCGGCGACTTCCAGCCGTGGATCACCGGCAGCCGCCCGTCGCCGTATCTCGACACCACCGGCGGCCTGGACGGGTACCTCTCGCGCGCCTCGAAGTCCGGCAAGGACAACATGGGCCAGGCGCGCCGCCGCGCGGCCAAGGCCGAGCGCGAGATCGGCCCGGTGCGCTTCGTCGCCGACTCTCTCGACGAGGGCGACCTGGCCAAGGTGGTCGAGCTCAAGCGGGCCCAGTACGCGGCCACCGGCGCCAAGGACTACTTCGCCGAGCCCGGGCGCCGCCAGCTGCTCACCGACCTGCTGCGCACCCGGGGCACCGAGTTCGCCGGGATCCTCTCGACGCTGTACGCCGGCGACACCCTGCTGGCCGCGCACTTCGGCATCCGCTCGGGCGGGGTGCTGCACTGGTGGTTCCCGGTGTACGACCCCGCGCACGCCGGCCTCGCGCCGGGCTGGATGCTGCTGCGCGAGCTGACGATGGCCGCGCCGGAGATGGGCTTCACGCGCATCGACCTCGGCCGCGGCGACGACGAGTACAAACGGCGGGCGAAAACCGGTGAGACTCCGGTCTGTCAGGGCATGGTGACCCGCAGCTCGGCCCGGCGCGCGCTGCGGGCGGCGCGCGAGTCTCTCGTCACGGCGGCGAAGGACTCGCCGCTCGGCCCGCAGCTGCGCCGCGTCGTGCGCAAGCTGCGAACGATCAAGCGCTAGCCGCGCGCAACCCTGGGGAGCGACAAGCATGGCCGGTAGAAGGGCCCTCATCCTGGTCGAGAACCTGTCCGTGCCGTTCGACCGGCGCGTGTGGCAGGAGAGCCTCGCGCTGCGCGACGCCGGGTGGGAGGTGAACGTCATCTGCCCGCAGGGCACCAAGCGCGACACCGAGCCCTATGCGGAGATCGACGGGATCCTGATCCATCGGTACCCGCTGGAGGCGGCGACCGGCGGCCCCGTCGGCTACGTCAAGGAGTACGGCAGCGCGCTGCGGCACACCCTGCGCCTGGCCAAGAAGGTCGGCCCGGTCGACGTCGTGCACGCCTGCAACCCGCCGGACATCCTGTACGTGGTGGCCAACCGGCTGAAGAAGCAGTACGGCACCCGGTTCGTCTTCGACCAGCACGACCTCGTGCCCGAGCTGTACCTGTCCCGCTTCAACCGCGGCAAGGACCTGCTCTACAAGGGCGTCCTGCGCGCCGAGCGCAGCACCTACGAGGCCGCCGACGTCGTCATCGCCACCAACGAGAGCTACCGCGAGGCGGCACTCACCCGCGGCGGCAAGCGGCCCGACCAGGTGTTCGTCGTGCGCAGCGCGCCCGTCGTCGAGCGCTTCCACATGGTGCCGCCGGACGAGTCGATCAAGCGGGGCAAGCCCTACCTGCTGTGCTACCTCGGCGTCATGGGTCCGCAGGACGGCGTGGACTACGCGCTGCGCGCGCTGGCCAAGCTGCGCGACGAGGTCGGGCGCACCGACTGGCACGCCGCGTTCGTCGGCGCCGGCGACACGTTCGAGCAGATGCAGGAGCTGGCCCGCGAGCTCGGCCTCGCCGAGATGGTCACGTTCACCGGGCGCATCCCGGACGAGGACCTGCTGCGGTACCTGTCCACCGCCGACGTCTGCCTCTCGCCCGACCCGCTCAACCCGCTCAACGACGTCTCCACGATGAACAAGATCATGGAGTACATGGCGATGTCCCGCCCGATCGTGAGCTTCGAGCTGCGCGAGGCGCGGGTCTCGGCCGGTGATGCCGCCCTCTACGCGCCGGCCAACGACGAGTCCGAGTTCGCCAAGCTGACCTCTTACCTCCTCGACAACCCCGAGGAGCGGCGGCGCATGGGCGAGATCGGCCGCGAGCGGGTCAGCGGCCCGCTGTCGTGGGAGGTCTCGAAGGCCGCGCTGATCGCGGCCTACGAGAAGGCGGTCGAGGGCAAGCCCCCGGTCTCAGGCATCCCCGCCCAGCGCCGGTCCGGTGCGGGTGCTGGCGTCGCTGCCCCAGCCGGCCTTGTCGCGCCGCAGGCGGCTCACGGTGCGGTCCAGGACCAGCACACTCAGGTACGCGGTGGCGTCGACGGGGCTCACGGTGCGCCGGCGCACCAGCCGTACCAGGGAACCCAGGCCCATCCGGGATTCGCCGGCCCCACCGGCGCCCTTGATGGCGGCCAGCTGCCGGTTGCCCCGCCGGACGCGCACCCGCCGGTTGAGATGGGCGGCGATGGTCCGGGCCGGTCGTACCAGTGAGCGCGCCTCGGCCACCACGGCCCGCTCGTGCGGCGCGAAGCTGGCGTGCACCCAGCCGTCGTCGGAGATCACATCGGGCATCGGGAAGACCCGGCCGTGGCCCGCTTCGGTGAGCACGTAGACGCCGGCGCCGGCGAGCGCCCGCGACGGGGCGATCATGCGGTCGTGCACGCGGTGCACGCGGCCGATGATCGTTCCGACGCGGCTGAGGTCGAACTCGGGCACGGGCGAGCAGGCCAGCACGCCCGGGCGGGCGCACGCCTCGACGAGCGCCCGCACCGAGTCCGCGGTCAGCTCGACGTCGGCGTCGAGGTACACCCGCGGAAACGTGCGGCAGACGGAGTCGCCCAGGCGGAGCGCGGGCACCTTGCCCGGCACGGAGGACTCGAGCACGCGGACGCCGGGCACCCGGCTCGCGGCCGCCGCCGTGTCGTCGGAGCAGGCGTTCGGCACGACGACCACGTCGAACTCGCCGGGCGCGGTGCCCTGCAGCAGCCGGCGGAGGTTGTGCTCGATCACGGCCGCCTCGTTGTGGGCGGGGATGACGATGCTGACCACGGGACCGACCTCTGGCGTTACCACCGGACCACCCTTCCTAGGCCGAAGCAAACGATAGCGGCCCCGCGCCCGCGTCTGATCGGAGTATGTCGCTCATGACCGAACTGGCCGTCATCACCCCGACCTATCGGCCGGACGCCGAGCTCTTCGACCTGTTGCACGCCTCGGTGCTGGAGTTCACGCCCGCGGACACGGTCCACCACGTCTTCGTCTCCGAGGCGGACCTGCCGCTGTTCTCCAGGTACGAGGGCCCGCGCTGCCAGGTGCGCACGAGCAGCTCGATGCTGCCGCGCCGGTACCGCTCCGTGCCCGGGATGAACTATCACGTGAACGTCCGGCGCCCCTGGCCGCCGGTGCGCGGCTGGATCATGCAGCAGACCATCAAGCTGGCCGCCGCCGGCGCCCTCGACGCCGACCTGGTCCTCATGGCCGACTCCGACGTCGTGTTCGTGCGCCCGACCACGGCGAGCCGCTTCGAGGTCGGCGGGCGGCGGTGGTTGTACCGCGAGGACGGCGGCGTCACCGAGGACATGGAGCGCCACGTGATCTGGCACCGCGTGGCCCGCGAGCTCTTCGGCCTGCCGCCGGCGCCGCCCCCGCCGCTGCCGGACTACGTGAGCCCGCTCAACGCGTGGGAGCCGCCGGTGGTCCGCGCCATGCAGCAGCACATCGAGAAGGTGACGGGCCGCAACTGGCTCGACGTCTTCAACAGCCAGCTGCACATCTCGGAGTTCATCCTGTACGGCGTGTTCGTCGACGAGGTCCTGCACGCGGGCAAGGACCTGCTACCGTCCGACATCACGATCTGCCACAACAACTGGCAGCGCTCGCCGCTGAGCGTCGACGAGGCCGTGAAGTTCGCCGGCGAGATCGGCCCCGACGCGGTCGCCATGATGATCTCCGCGAAGTCCGACACCCCGATCGAGCCGCGCAAGGCCGCCATCGCGCGGGTCGCCGAGATCGTGGGTACGCGATGACGGCGGTCTCCTCTGTCTCCTCGGCCGATGAGCCCACCGTCGTGCTCGCCCAGGAGGCGGTCAAGCGCCCGCGCCTCGTGGGCCTGGACGGCATCCGCGGCGTCGCGGCGCTCTGCGTGATGCTGCACCACTGCTGGCTGCTCGCGTTCCCCGGCTACCCGGCCACGCACGGCCCCTGGTACCTCGCCTGGCTCATCTACGGCCACCTCGCCGTCGTCGTGTTCATCACGCTGTCCGGCTTCTCCCTGGGCGTCGCACCGGCCCGCCGCGACTGGCAGCTCGGCGGCGTCGGCCGCTTCGCGCACCGCCGCGCCTGGCGCATCCTGCCGCCCTACTGGGCCGCGCTGGTCTTCAGCCTCATCGTGGCGTGGACGATCGTGCCGCAGCCCGACACCCCGGTGCCCACCGGCAAGTCGGTCGTCATCTTCGGCCTGCTGCTGCAGGACGTCTTCGGCTCACCGTCGCCGAACGGCGCCTTCTGGTCGATCGCGATCGAGGCGCAGCTGTACATCGTCTTCCCGCTCCTGCTCGTCATCCTCCGCCGCGCCGGCGCGATCCTGCTGCTGACCGCGGTGACCGTCGTCGTGGCCACGATCGGGGCCTTGGCGCCGCACATGTCCGTGGTCGACATGTTCATGCGCTTCACCCCGGAGTTCGCGGTCCTGTTCACCCTGGGCCTGATCGCCGCCGGCGTGCTGCGCGCGAGCGACCGCGTCTTCCGCCTGCCCTACCACTGGCTGGCCCTCGCGGCGGCCGCACCGGTGATCGCGCTGATGGCGATCGAGGGCTCGGTCTGGACGATCACCCACTACTTCTGGATCGACCTCGCGTTCGGCCCCGCGGTGGCCCTGCTGCTGGCCGCGGTGGCGACGGGCCGCCCGCGCCCGGTCGTGCGCTTCCTGGACACCCGGCCGTTGCGCTCGCTCGGCTCGTTCTCCTACAGCCTGTACCTCACGCACGCCCCGATCGTCGTGGCCATCCACGCGAAGCTCATCTCGGGCCGCGTCGCGCCCGGCGTCGCGACCTTCTGGGCCCTGTTCGCGGTGGCCGCCCCGGTGTCGATCGCGTTCGCGTGGTCGTTCTCGCGCTTCTTCGAGCTGCCGTTCCAGCGGTACCGCAACTGGTCCGCGCTGCGCGCCGCTCTCCGCCGCCCCGCGCCCGCCGCCGCACCCGAAACCGCCTGAGACGCCTCGGGCTCGGCCTCCTCGCGAAGGCCGAGCCCGGATGCGGAACAGTGCGCGTCAGAAGGTCAGCAGGGACTTCGTGAGCGTGTACGCCTCGGCGTAGTGCGCGCGGCACTCCATCCCGCGGATGCGGGCCAGGCCCAGGAACACCTCGTCGTCCCACCAGTCGCGGGCCTTCTGCGACGGGAAGTGCTCGTGCAGCAGCGCGACCTTCTCGCGGCCCTGGTCCGGGGTCAGCGGGACGTAGACGTTGCGACGCGAGAGGTCGCCGTCCCACTTCGGGATCTCGTAGTGCAGGACCAGGGAGTTGCGAAACGCCGTCGAGGCCAGCTCGGCCAGCAGGCGGTGATCCTGGTGCGCGTCGTCCGTTGACGGGGCCAGGATCAGGTCGGGCGTGCCCAGCCGGGCGGCGGCCTCGACGATCTCCTTGGTCTCGTTCCAGTGTGCGGGCAGCCGGCCGTCGGGCAGGTCGTGCAGGTGGAAGGTCAGCGAGCCCGCCTTGGACAGGAACGCCGACGCGGCCGCGCGGGCCTCCGCCTGGCGGGCCGGCACGCCCGTTGCCAGCACGTAGTCGACCGTGACGCCCTCGGGCAGCGACAGCAGCAGGCCGCCGGCGGCGATCTCGATGTCGTCCGGGTGCGCGCCCAGGGCGACCACCGAACGGACGCCGGACAGGGACAGACCGATCACGTGGCCGGGCCCCGCATCGCGTCCCACAGCATCCACGGGCAGTTGCCGCTGATGTACGCCTCTTCCATCTCCGCACGGTCCTTGAAGGTGTCGATCGCGCGCCAGAAGCCGTCGTACTGCTGCGCCATGAGCCGCCGCTCCGGGATGAGCCGGTCGAAGGCGTGCGGCACCATGTCCTCGCCTTCGCGCAGGACGTCGAAGATGCCCGGGCGCAGGATGAAGTAGCCGCCGTTCTCCCACGTGAGCAGCTCGCGGAAGTCGCGGACCCGGGCGACCGAGCCGTCGGCGTCCATCTCCACCACGTGGTGCGTGGAGACCGGCGGCACCGCGAGCATGCTCACGGTCGCCTCCGAGTTGCGGAAGCGCTCGACCATCTCCGGCAGCGGCGCGTCGGTGAGCGTGTCGGCGTAGTTGGCCAGGAACATCGGCTCGTCCTCGACGTACTTGCGCACGCGCATGAGCCGCTCGCCGATCGAGGCCTTCAGGCCCGTGTCGATGAACGTGATGTTCCAGCCGGTGATGTCGGTGGAGAACAGCTGCACGTCACGGTCGCCGCCGGTGAGCGTGAAGTCGTTGGACAGCGTCTCGTCGTAGTGCAGGAAGTAGTCCTTGACCACGGCGGCGCCGTAGCCGAGGGCCAGGATGAAGTCGGTGTGTCCGAAGTGCGCGTAGTAGCGCATGACGTGCCACAGCAGTGGCCGGTCGCCGATCATCGCCATCGGTTTCGGTGCGTTGTTCGTCCCCTCGCGCATTCGCATGCCGAGGCCACCGCAGAACAGGACCACCTTCATGTACGGGATTACCCCTCTACCTCGAGGACCGGAATCGGGTACACCAGCTTGCCGCCCCAGTCCTTGACGTAGGACAGCTGCGCGCTGATCTCGGTGCGCAGGTTCCACGGCAGGACCAGGACGTAGTCGGGCCGGTCGGCGGCGATGCGCTCCGGCGCGTGGATCGGGATGTGCGTGCCCGGCAGGAACATGCCCTGCTTGTGCGGCGACCGGTCGACCGTGTACTCGAGCAGGTCCTCGCGGATGCCGCAGTGGTTGAGCAGCGTGTTGCCCTTGCCCGGGGCGCCGTAGCCGACGACCCGCTTGCCCTCCGCGCGCGCCTGCATGAGGAACGTCAGCAGGTCCCGCTTGATGGTGAAGACCTCGTTGGCGAAGCCCAGGTGGCCTTCGAACGTGTGCAGGCCGGCCGCCGCCTCGGTCTCCAGCAGCGTCTTGACCGCGAGCGAGGGCTCACCGGCGAACTCGGTGTGCTTGGCGTGCACCCGCAGCGAACCGCCGTGCGTGGACAGCTCCTCGACGTCGACGACGGTGAGGCCGCCCTTGGCCAGGGCCCGCGACGCGGTCAGCAGCGACAGGTACTGGTAGTGCTCGTGGTAGATGGTGTCGTACTGCCGGCGCTCGATCAGGCGCAGCAGGTGCGGGAACTCCAGCGTCACCAGGCCCTCGGGCTTGACGAGGTTGGCCAGGCCCTGCGAGAAGCCGATGATGTCCGGAATATGCGCGTAGACGTTGTTCGCGGCGACGAGGTCCGCCCGCCCGTATTGCTCGGCGACGGCCGTACCCGACTCCGGGCCGAGGAAACACACTTCTGTCCGAACACCCTTTTCGCGAGCGACCGCCGCGACATTTCCGGCGGGCTCGATGCCGATCACCGGAATACCGGCGGCCACAAAATGCTGCAGAAGGTACCCATCATTACTGGCCACCTCGGCGACCAGGCTGTCGGCCGTTAGGCCGAGCTTCTCGGTCATCGCCACGGCGTAGCGACGGGCGTGCTCGACCCAGGAGGTGGAGTACGAGGAGAAGTAGAGGTAGTCGGAGAAGATGTCCTCCCCCGCCACATATGCCGGAAGCTGCACCAGCAGGCACTCCGCGCAGATGCGCACGTGCAGCGGGTAGAAGGTCTCGGCGGCGTCGACCTTGTCGGCCGGGACGTAGCTCTCACAGAGCGGGGACATCCCCAGGTCGACGAAGGTTTCGGTGAGCTCGGCCCCACACAACCGGCACGAGACTATGGACATGCGTTCCCCCTCATTAGTCGTAAGCGCTAGGCTGCTGGCCGGAAGCACCAACCTGCCGCCGGAGACGCGCAAGCTTAGATCAGATGGCTGAACTTCAGACCGGCCGCCCAGAAACTAGCTGGAACCTCCGCACGGCGGTAAACGACAAAGTAAAAATTCCGACACCGAACGTCCATGCAAGATCCCACGCGAGCTTTCAGGAGTCAGCTCATGCGCGTACTCGTCACCGGACACGACGGATATATCGGCAGCGTCCTGGTGCCGATACTCCGCGAAGCAGGGCACGAGGTGGTAGGCCTCGACACCGGTCTCTTCGCCGACTGTGTGATCGGCCCGGCGCCCGAGGAAGTCAAGACGCTGCGGGTCGACCTGCGCGATGTGGAGCCGGAGCACGTGACCGGCTTCGACGCGGTGATCCACCTCGCGGCGCTGTGCAACGACCCGCTGGGCAACCTCAACCCCGATCTGACGTACGACGTCAACCATCGTTCGACGGTGCGGCTCGCCCGCGCGGCCAAGGCCGCCGGCGTGCAGCGCTTCCTGTTCTCGTCGTCCTGCTCGCTGTACGGCAAGGGCGAGGACGACACCCCGCTGGACGAGAACGCCGGCTTCCAGCCGGTGACCCCGTACGGCGAGTCGAAGATCCTGTCGGAGCAGGGCCTGCTCGAGCTGGCCGACGACGACTTCTCGCCCGTGTTCCTGCGCAACTCCACGGCGTACGGCTTCTCCCCGCGCCTGCGCGGCGACCTCGCCGTCAACGACTTCGTGGCGCACGCGCTGCTGACCGGCAAGGTCGTGCTCCTCTCCGACGGCATGGCGTGGCGTCCGCTCATCCACATCGAGGACATCTCCGCCGCCTTCCTCGCGCTGATGGAGGTCGACCGCGGCCGCGTGCACGCCAAGGCGTACAACATCGGGCGCACGAGCGAGAACTACCTCATCCGGGACGTGGCCAACCTCGTCGCCGAGGCCGTGCCGGGCAGCGAGCCCACGTTCGCCGAGGGCGCCGGTGCCGACCTGCGCAACTACCGCGTGACGTGCGACCTCATCGAGCGCGAGATCCCCGAGTTCCAGCCCAAGTGGAACGTCAAGCTGGGCGTGGAGCAGCTCGTCGAGGCGTACCGCCGCCACGGGCTGACGATCGAGGACTTCCGCAGCGAGAAGCACCAGCGCATCAAGCGCATCCAGGCACTGATGGCGGCCGGCAAGCTCGACAACGAACTGCGCTGGATCAACGCGTGACCACGCCAGCCGACACCTCGGCCCACCGTACCTGCGACGCGTGCGGCGAGGACAAGCTCGTGCCGTTCGCGGACCTGGGCGACATCCCGGTGCTGTGCGGCGTGCACTGGGAGGCGCACGGGGACGCCGTGGCCTCGGGCGTGGGTCGCATGCACCTGGCGGCCTGCCCGCGCTGTGCCTATGTGCGCAACATCGCGTTCGAGCCGGACAAGCTGGTCTACGACACGACGATGGACACCAACCTGCACTTCTCGCCCGCGTTCCAGAAGTTCTCGGCGGAACTGGTCGAGTCACTCAACGAACGTTACGACCTGGGCGGCAAGCTGGTGCTCGACATCGGTTGCGGCCAAGGGGAGTTCCTACGCGAGCTCACCCACGTGAGCGGTGCGGCCGGCGTGGGCTACGACGCCATGTACGCCGGCGAGGTCGGCGAGCAGGGCGGCGTCACGTTCCACAGCGCGTTCGCGCCGCGGGGCGGCGGCCTTCCGCGGTACGACTTCTTCACCTCGCGCCACTGGTTCGAGCACATCGACGACCCCTACGAGTTCCTCGTCGACCTGCGCGAGCAGGCGCAGGGGCGCGAGGTGTTCGGCTACGTCGAGGTGCCCGACGCCGTCTACGACCTCGCCACCGCGGGCTGGGAGGTCATCTACCCGCACGTGTCGTACTTCGACGCCTACTCGCTGGCCACGATCTTCGGCCGCGCGGGCTGGACGGTGGAGTCGACCGGCACGCTGTTCTCCGGCATGTTCCGCTACATCGAGGTCTCGGCCAACCGGCCGCGCGCCGGCGGGCACGCCGCGCACACCGGCGAGCTGCCCTCGCTGCGCGCGCGGGACAAGCAGCTGGCCGCGATCGCCGGCTTCTCCGAGCGCCACCACGCCGAGCGCACGAAGTGGCGCGACACCATCGCGCGCCTCGACGCCGACGGCGCCCGGCCGGTGCTGTGGGGCGCCGGCTCGCGCGGCGTGCAGTTCCTGACGCTCGCCGACCGGGAGCTCGCCCTTTCCGCGGTGGTGGACCTCAACCCGCGCAAGTGGGGCCGGTTCCTGCCGGTCACCGGGCACCGCGTCGACCCGCCGTCGACGCTCACGACGCTGCAGCCGAAGGCCGTTGTCATCACGAACCCGGCGTACAAGGAAGAAATCGCCAAGTCCCTGGCCGACCTCGGCGTCACGGCCGAGATCCTCGTCGCCTGACAATGTGGTAGAAATCGCCAAGTCCCTGGCCGACCTCGGCGTCACGGCCGAGATCCTCGTCGCGTAACCACTGAGCGCTCAACAAAAGCCCCGCATTCTCGCATCGCGGCGAGGATGCGGGGCTATTCTGCGTCAGGAATGCGACACATCCTCATCCCTTGTTACTGGCTAGTCTGACCCAACCACCCCTCGCGGCCACGCCCTCTTTCCCTCGCGTTCAGCGAAGCCGGCCGCCACCCCTACTCCACAGTGGAGGACCGCATGTCGCGGACGCGACGCGCGTTACGGTCGGCATTGGTCGCGAGCCTGGTCGCCGCGGTCATCACGCCGATCGCCGGCAGCGATGCCGCCACCGCGTCGCTGCCGACCGGTTTCCAGGAACAGGTCGTCTTCAGCGGGCTCACCCAGCCGACCAACATCGAGTTCTCGCCCGACGGGCGCATCTTCGTCGCCGAGAAGGGCGGCAAGATCAAGGTCTTCGACAGCCTCGCCGACCCGACGCCGGACGTGTTCGCCGACCTTTCCGTGGCGGTACACAACCAATGGGACCGCGGCCTGCTCGGCCTCGCGCTGGCGCCGAACTTCCCGACCGACCCGTCCGTGTATGTCTTGTACACCTACGACGCGCCCCCCGGCCGTACCGCACCCTTCTACAACGACGTGTGCGCGGATGCCAACGGCGGCGCGTGCGTGGTCTCGGCGCGGCTGTCCAAGCTGACCGCATCGGGCAACTTCATGACCGGCAAGGAGCAGGTGCTCGTCACCGACTGGTGCCAGCAGTACCCGAGCCACTCCATCGGCGACCTGAAGTTCGGCGCCGACGGCGCCCTCTACGTCTCCGGCGGCGACGGCGCGAGCTTCAGCGCCGTGGACTACGGCCAGTTCGGCTCGCCGAAGAACCCTTGCGCCGACCCGCCGAACGACGCCATGACCCCGCCGACCGCCGAGGGCGGCGCGCTGCGCGCGCAGGACGTGCGCACGAGCGGCGACCCGGTCGGCCTCAACGGCTCGATCCTGCGGCTCAACCCGGCCACGGGCGAGGGCCTGCCGGGCAACCCGCTGTGGGCCGCCCCGGACGCCAACACGCAGCCCGAAGTCGCGACCGGCCTACGCAAGCCGGCCATGGCCGGCAACGCGAAGCGCATCCTCGCGACCGGCCTGCGCAACCCGTTCCGTATGACGATCCGCCCGGGCACCAACGAGGTCTGGGCCGGCGACGTCGGCTGGGACGCGTGGGAGGAGATCGACCGGGTGGTCAGCCCGACCGCGGCGCTGACCAACTTCGGCTGGCCGTGCTACGAGGGCAACGGGCCCAACAGCGGGTACGACAACGCGAACCTCTCGCTCTGCGAAGCCCTCTACGCAGGCTCCGGGCAGACCGCGCCCTACTACACGTACAGCCACACGGCGAAGGTCGTCGCGAACGAGTCCTGCCCGTCCGGCGGCTCGTCGGTGTCGGGCCTCGCGTTCGCGCCCACCAGCGGCGGTTCCTACCCGTCGGCGTACAACGGCGCGCTGTTCTTCGCCGACTACAGCCGCAACTGCATCTGGGCGATGATGCCCGGCGCCAACGGCCTGCCCGACCCGGCGAACATCCAGACGTTCGACGGCGGCGCGAGCGGCCCGGTCGACCTGGCCATGGGCCCCGGCGG
>Ga0310811_10009886_pt1 | contig 12335 bp, 18 predicted proteins | sample YCmetagenome_FD_207642 | JGI IMG/M metagenome (GOLD analysis project Ga0310811, IMG submission 207642) | Soil microbial communities from experimental microcosm in Duke University, North Carolina, United States - YC | ecosystem: Engineered > Artificial ecosystem > Soil microcosm > Unclassified ... | reverse complement strand
GCCAGTAGCCTTGTCTATTGGCCCGCCTTGTGCTGCCTTCCTTGCTACCCTTTCAGGAACAATGAAGGTACTCTTCCTCTTAGATACCACGGTCGAGGCACCGCCCTGAGCACGACCTTGATACTTCAGCATCAGTTGAGGAATGCCGTTGTCTACGGCAGACTGCTTATAGTTCAGGTTGTGTTTTTCCGCATCGATGACCACCATGGAGTGGCGAACTGCTCGAGCAAGCTCGTCATTGGTAGCACCACGAATGGTCATGTCAGTGATGAGGTTGGAGACAAGTCCCATCTGCTGACCCTTGATTTGCGAGGTCATCTTTGGCATTCCCTGGTATGCAGGGTAAGCCGCAACAGGATCGAAGTTCTTTAGCTTCTCCAATGGAGGAGTAGTCTTGATCTGTCGATTGTTGTTTGGGATGACCAACACTGTATCGCCGTCGAAGTCTGCCCCTGACAATCGAGCAGCGACTTTGCTGTTGATACCAATAGCGTTCTTTGCTTGACCCAACTGCTTCTTGGCATCGGGATGGCGATTGTTCACCGTGAGTTCTGGAATCTCGAACGTGCCGCCGTGAGGGAACCGAACAAGAACCACTCGTTCGCCATTGTTGAAATTAGGAGCGTAGACCTCTGTTTCTTTCAACGTGTTTACTGGAAGAATGACGTGAGTCTTCTGTCTTGGCAGGGCAGCCGCTTTGAGATGGACTGCCGATGAATCCACACTCTCAGCAAACTCCAGCAGAAGCTTCTTACGAACAGAAGGATTCGTCATGCTCATGATTTCGTCAAGCTGATTCTTCTTCTGTTCGAACGTCATGTCCAATTGTCCCTTAGTCAAGGTGGGACTTTGTTTGGACAAGAATTGGGAGGAAAGGCTTCTTGACCACTTCTCCCAGTCAGCCTCATCGTTCACGATGTTCATGGCAGATGTGACTTCTTCTCTGCCATCAGCATGTTTCTTGACAATCTGTCGAACGGTGGCTCCGAACGGATTGTCAGGATCATCGCTGACTTTCTTCATTGCGTCGAGCTTGTTCCCGGTGTTTCTCTTGTTGGTGTTGAAGACGAGATCGACACCATCGGGCAGGTCGTCTTTGAGCATGGCCATGCCTTTAAGATAGTGCGTGCCATCGACGGCGATACGGACCTGCGCATAGCGATTGGCTCCAAGCGACAGATCGTTAACCCCGGGACGCACATAAATAACTCCATCTGCATCGGACCCGCCATCCTCTGCATAACGAATGCCAACTCGTTTGGAGTTCACCGAGATAGGCGGATGGAGACCCAGATACGAACGGCCACCATCCTCTGAGAAACTCGTGACCTGCTTGATCTGATCGCGATTCTTGAACGTTTCTGAATAAGGAGTGCCAGGGGCAACCAACACTTGCAGTGTCGTATTCTTGCCAGTGCCCAACTGTTGGACCTTGACATAGTGAATTTGGTAGCCCTCTTCTTTGAGTCTGGCAATCGCTGTCTTCAGTTTGGTATTGCTGATGCCACCGATGATGTGGTGTTCTACGCCAACCCCGACATCAACGTACTTCTTGGCAGCTACTTCTTTCTTGAGCATGTTGGAAGTGGCTTCAAGAACGTCAGCTTTGTCTTTCTGACCAGGAGCCAGAAGAGCACGAACAGAAGACTCGTTGATCTTCATCTGCTCGCCGATAGCGATGTTGGAAAGACCCTTCTCTTTCAAGCGTTGGGCCATGCCAATGTCTGCTTGTTTGACGGCGTTCTTCGCGATGGACTTGGCTGCACGGAGCTCGGTGGTAGTCATCTTGAAACCGGCGGCGATCTCGGTTTCCTTCATACCCTTCTGACGAAGCTCTTCCACCGTGCCCAGGAAATCTCGACTTCGCTGCTCCGTGTCCTTGCCGGAACCCCATGGGTAACGACCAGATCGACGAAGAATACCATAATGTGCCAGGTACGCAGAATCGTCGATAATCAAGAAGTCGCCTCCTCTCTGAGGTACTTCAGCAGCTTGTCAAACGTCCGAATCCTGTCGATGATGTGATATAAAACATCAGCTTCAGGGTTGTAGACACGAACCTCATTGTTCTGGTAAATCCGAAGTTCTGTCTCGATGTCGAACGGTTTGAACCCGTATTCCAAACAGAAAAGAGCGGCGTAGACCTCGAGCTGATGAAACGACGCTTCGTGATTGCCAGTCTTCAAATCGTGGATCCTGAGTCTGTTGTTATTGAAGCCAACAGTATCCGCATGACCGAAGCAGTTTTCTGAATGAACAAGAGTCACTTCAGGAGTCATGCGATAACCTATGGCATCATTCACATACAGATTCAGCGTTGTTGGTTCATCAGGGAATCTTACTCGTAAGCGGATCGCCTGATGCGCCAACTCATGAAGCTCTACGCCTCGTTGGGCTTGCATTCTGGTGAAGAAAACACGGCGGAGTTTCTCTTCATCATAGTTGATCCAGTGATAGTCACTGGGACTCAACAACGCATGCTTACCAGCGTAGCTCCCATGATCGTTGAAGTTCATCGAGGACTTCCTCTTCGTTCTCGGGGTAGATGAAGGCGCCGAACGACATTTGATCCAGCAAATCAACGTAGTACTCTTGATTCGGTCTGGGTTGTTCGTTCGCTGACCTCTTCCCCTCGAGGACGCCCCACCGTTCGTTAAACAAAACGGTCAGGTCAGGAATGCCTTGAATGTAGCCAGGGTCGTTTTTGAGGACGACGCTGCCTGGAAACCTTCGCTTGATGCGTTTGATCAGTTCGGATTGATACTGTCGCTCCAGCATGCGTCCTCCTCTCCAAAAACATAAAGGCGCATCTTACCTCTTCTATTATATCCTGCGATTCTCACGCTACTTGATATCTATTTTTATACAAGCGAACGAAATTGCTGTCCTGTGGGCCATATGCGATCCCACGTGTTTCCGTGAAAGGTGTAGTTCCATGCAAGAACCGAAATATCGAGAGCTAGCAAGCCATATCGAATAGCAGCTAGCATACTTCGTTCGAACTCTTCTTCAGTCTCAAGCTCTTGCACTGGATCATCCGCGTTTGCCCATGGCCTCGAGAATTGTTGGTAGTACTTGATCGCGAACCATCTAGGTCGCCACATCAGATTCTCTGCTCGGTTGTTGATTCGATCTCCATCCAAGTTGATTGGAGTATCGAACGCCTCATTGCGCGGAGGAGGGAGAAACCTACAGGCGACCAGACGAGCAACAGAAACGTTCACTTGCTCCGAATCTCTGCTGAGACCCACGTACACTAGCCCACGATTGTTCACTCGCCTGGCTACCAGTCGGTCAAAACGATCGCTACGAACGAACCCATGGTTGCTGATCGAATACCCAGGGAAGTCTTCGATCTCACACCACTCTTGATCCACCGGAGGGGCTCATTTCCCTTGTAGAAAGCCATCTGCCAAAAACCAAAAATTTTGCCCAAAAACTTTTTAAAATAGCCTCACTTGATATCTACTTTTCAATTATAGATATCAAGTCTAACGATATAGGGAAAGTTTTTGAAGAATTTTTGGCTTTTTGGCAAAGAGATGCGTACAAAATAGGACATAATTTTGAAGGAACCGTAGGTCACTTTGAAGCCCAAATTACAAACTAGGGCAAACTGGACACCCATTTTCGCTCGTTAAAACTCCGTTTTTGCTCCAAACATTTCATGATCATAGAATCTATGGCAGAATTTGACAGGAGGATATAGTACCAAAGGTCCGAAAAGGTGGTATTAATCCGATCTATCCTTCCGTGTGCTTGCTCCCACAATTTCCACGAGTATGGCAACGAATAGAAGCACATCGCGTCTGTATCAGTGCAGTTCCAACCCTCCGCTCCGGCCTGATACTGTACAAGATAGAGCCATCTCTCAACGTCAGGAATGACTTGATGTCTATGTCCGTTCCACTCAGCTAGAATAGTCTCGCTTCCACTCGAGAAACTGCTCATACGTTCTAATTCCCCGGTCGATCCATTCCTGATAGAGCCAGGGTTCTTTTTGAATCCTCCTGATTTCGTCGAGGTAAGCGTCGTACTGGTCAGAGTTCTCAAAGCCTCGAGCTCGTAGTCGAAGTTGTAGAAGACAATCAGCCGGGGGTGCCGATCCATCAACTCCGACACAGTTTCGATTCTCGTCCCATCGCTGTTCACAATCTGCCGCATTACACGGAAGAGTTCTGCGACGTCCTTCAAAGGTTGATTCTCGAAAGGATTCCACCGGTGTTTTACCGCCTGTTCAAATAGTTCTCGATCGTACTCGACATCGATGGTTTTGGTGTGCCTGGTAGTAGCACGTGTGAAAGGCATCTCCACGAGTATTGCATCTCGATGTTCAACCAATCGTCGAACGTCAAGGTATCGCTCGACCTTGGGGAACTTCGTGTAGGCACTATAGACGACGTGCTGCCTCTTGAATTCCGATCTGTTCTTGTAGAACCCGTTCGCGACGAAGATCGGGATGTAGTCCATCCACGTATCTCCAGGTGTGGCACTAAGAAGGATCCATCGATTGCGTCTTGCAATGTTAATGAAGACACTCGACCATTGGCCCGATCCAACAAGTCTTTGTTCGTCAAAGATGAAAAAGGCGTTCTGAACATCACGGTACTTGCCAATATTGTTCCAGGAATCGATAGTGAGTTGTCCGGCCACGGTTGCATTGAGGTGCTTACCAACGGCGACTCGAGCGAACTCTTTCTGCCAGTCCAGCGAGTCTCGCTTCTTTGCCGTAGTAATGACGTATACGTCCGCATCAGCCTCTACCTTCATGTAGTATTTGACAGCTACTATCGTCTTGCCTGACCCAACACCGCCCCACAAGATCTTTCCATTACTGAGTTTCGCAAGAGCCTTCTCCTGATGCTCGTAGAGTTCAATTCCCATCCTTTTCCTCAAATTTTCCGTAATCGTGCCCACACGTTGGACAGACCATATCGACAGTCTCGCGACTCCTTATCCAAGCATGGCCGTTCCACACCCAACCATTACAGGTAGGACAATCTTCTGGGCCACGTTTCTTCAGTTCGTCCATTTCGTCGACCACCGCAGCGTATCGAATCCTCGCTCGAGGGCGTGATCTTGTTGATACTCCTTACTAGAATAATTATGATCGCGATCCAACTCACACCGTCCCCAATGACCAGAGGGGTTTGGTTCTTTCACTGCCCTACACCGCCGCCATGGCTTCCACCACTCCACCCAAGGCAAGGCAGTAGCGTTGTAGTCACGAAGCACCTTCCACAAGCGCTGAGCCGCCTCGTCAGATAATTCTTCCTGACGAATCACGTCATCATCTTCAGAATGTCCTCTAACCATCTCTCCTCCTTCTAGGCAAAAATAGAAAGCCATGTTCGGCCTCCTATTTCGGATCCTTACTTCTCTTCGAATCGACGCTTGGCGTCTTGAAGCATGTCCTCGTGGGCAATACCCAGTTGTACGCCGAGGTTATCGACCACCAGATCCTGGGCCTGAATGTCCGGACAGAACTGGTCGTCTCGCGCTGCGTCAATCATCACAGTGTAGAAGATGACTCGCGCGGACGGTCCATCGAACATTCCGGAATCAGCCAGGAATTTCGGGTAGTACGCCTCGATGATCTGGATACGCTTGTCTGCGAGTTCACGCGACAATTCGCGATTCTCCTCCATGACGATCCTTTCTGAGGTAGGGGTCTCATTATAACCCATGTTTCCTTCGCGAAAAAACATACCCCATGTTCCAACGAGGGAGAGACAGGGTGGTTGGGTACCCCATCTCTCCCTCTGCTGATGAACCGGTGGTGTTCTGGCCGCCGGCGATCTATCTATTCATTCAGTCCCAGATCGAGTCGGGCCTCATACGATCACCTTCCCCTCTACAAGTACCCCACGGATTTGGGTTGGCCGGAGACCAACGTCTCCGAGCAAGAGACGAGGCATAACGGACCCCATCTCTCACTCGCAACCGTCAGGGGCTGACGACCGGTGCCAGCTCGGCTACGGCCTTGTTCGCCCACATGGATGAGTCCTCGAGCTGAGTCCGAGCCAAGGATTTGGCTCGACCGTCAGGAAGGAATCCCTGCAGGAATGCATCCATCTCGGCGTACTTCTTCCGCACCACCTCGTGCATCGGGATGGTGTCGTTCGTACCCGGATGGTAGCCGTACCGCTGCTGCGTCTCTTCATTGAACATCTGTATCACCTCCTCTCTCTAGGGATCGTAGAGAAAGTCAGTGACGTCTGGCGTACTCGCCCATGATGACCAGGATGATGCAGAACACCGCGACACCAACGAACAGCCAGAATTTCCCGCGATCCATGAAACCCCTTTCAGGTGTAAATGAAACACAGTCCGAGGACGATGATCAACAATACCGCGAACCATGTCAGGCCGATCAGGTATCTCATCCGAAGCCTCCGTATCGCGGCTATTTCCGTCCGAACAACAGCCAAATCAGTCCACAGATCCAGCAGAGCAGACCGAAGAGCTCCAATCGTCTCTTCCAGTTCACGCCGTCTCCGTTCCATCGGCCTTCTTCTCGAATCGGCGAAGATATTCCCCGGCGGTGATCGTCTCCAATGTTTCGCCAATGCAGACTCGATACTTGGTCAAGTCGATCCCGTCCGATCGCAACCAAGTAAGGGTCTCCTCTCGAGTGCCGTTGAAGTGCGGGTAGTAGTTCTTGTCCAGCACGGCATCCAGATACGTGCCTTCTATCATTTCACCTCTTTTCCTTCATTCAAATCTTTTAAGGCCGTTCACGGTTCACACGGGAACTAGAATGATCCCAATCCCCCAACGGCTCTAGCGCGTCCGCCAGCATGCAATACGCGTGGTTTTTCATCGGCGACCAACTCTTAAATTCTTTCGGTCTACCACTGCGAGAGAGTCTAGTACGTCTCCCAGCGAGGGACCAGAACCGGAGAAGTATCCTGGTCCCCACTGGCAACCGTCAGGCCTGCTGCTCGAGGATCTCGCCGACGCCGTTCTTGTAGAAGAGCTTCTCCTCGGCCGACAGGGTCGACCAGAACGCCTGCATCTCCGCCGCGCTGACGGGACGGCCGTCGCAACCGAAGTAGTCCTTGACCTCGATGACCGTCGCGATCTTCGCCATGATGAGCTCCTTAGTGTAGGGATAGAGGACTGATTCCTCCAGGAAAGAGACAGGGTCACAGGACTATACAGGCGGCTCAATAGTATATACCCTTGAATGTTGAGCTTCACCCAAGAATAATATACCAACCTGTATAGCCTTGAGACCCTATCTCCAACCTGCAAGCTGTCAGTCCTTCGCACGCTCTCGGAAGAGAATGCCCTTGTTCTGTATTTCGTTCAGGACAGTTCGGGCGATCTCGGGGTGTAGATGAGTGGTGAGAGCAGCGAACACAACGTTCAGGGTGTTTTCGTCGTAGTACAGTTTCTCGTCAGAGGATTCATTCGGACGAGTACACAGCACGTCGATCTCGCCGTCCTCGTAGTCCCATTGAACGTGAGTTGCCACGTATGGGACCCCACGAAGCATGATGGTGTCACCGCGGGCTGGCACGATCGGACAACCGCTGCTCAGGGTTGCCGACGGCGCGAACTTTGTTCCATCAGAGAAAAAGATGCGTACCTTCACCCGTTCGCCTCCGGGACGTCCGCGTACTTCACCTGCAGGTAGTCCTCGTTGATCGTGAAGAAGCCAGTCTTCAGCCACGCCTTGATGCCCGACCGACCTCGGTTGTTCCACGGGACGCCGCGGATGATGATGTCCATCAGCACGATCTCGGCACCATCGAGCAGACCCACCATGTCTTCGCTCAGGTAAGTGCGACCGCGCTTCGTGATCATCCCCACGATCGGAGGGCGGAACTTGTAGCCGAGGGCGACCGAGATGTACGGGATGTCGACATCGCCTTCTTCCCGGGCCCGGCGCCACTTGACGTTCCAACCCCAGCGAACGAGGTCCTCCGCGGTTCCCTCGTCCAAGACGACGGTGAAGTTCCGGTCGCCCTCGTCGTTCGTTTCCGTCTCGGTTCCGGAGAAGTTGGGGCGGAACATCAACTTCGCATCTTCGATCAGGACTTCCCGGATTTCGTCTGCCATCAGTCCGCCTTCCTTTTCGGTAGCCCCTTCGTACAGGGCAGCTTCAGCTCTTCTTGGTGGTGACAGTCACAGGCGCCACACGACCAGCAACCCCACGGAATTTCAGAGAATCGTCTCATGTCGTGGCTCGAGTGAATCTCCTCCGACTCCACTGACATCATCCCCCTCGAGCTCAAACTTCACCATCTTGTGGAACTCGACGAAGTTCTTGTTGAGCGCCTCGAGAACGTTGGCCATACGGTTCACGCCTCGGGTGAGATCATCCACCTTCTTCGTCAGTGCCCGGACGTCCGCTTCCATTACGAAACCTTCCGATCCACAACCACGCAGTATCGAGGATCGATGTTGACCTCGACAAGACGAATGTGCTCGCCCTCCAAGATCTTAAAACTGCTTCCAGCATCGTCGCGAATAATCTCGCCCTCTGGCTGAAGCGGCTGCTCGTTCAAGATCTCGATGAGTTCTCGCATGGTCTCATGCACCACCTTGAAGAACTCGACCTGTTCACGACCGGTCTTGTTCAGCTCACGAATCGCCTCCGTGAGCGTCTCTACTTTCTCATCGCTCGCCATGGGCTAGGCGAAGCGGTCGTCGCCGGCGGGGATCTCCGGCACCACCACGTTCTTGTACTGGCTCAGATCCTTGGTGCGCTCGGGCTCCGGCCGCGGGTCGGGCCTCTGGCTCAAGTTGCCAAATTCGGTGCTCTTCGCCTGGGCGTAAGCTATCGACGTAGGTTCATCGTCGACAATCACCTTGTTATCGAACTTCTTGTAGGCGTCGATGTAGGTCCGCTTCACGTCGCCGTCGTACGTGACCTCGTAGTACATGCCGTCCGGCAGGGTCGTACTGAGCAGTGCCTTCCAGTTCTGCAGCGTCTTGCAGAACCAGACGACGAAGACCTCGTCGATGCCGAAGGTGACGTGCGTGTCGGTCACGTCGAGGTGGTCCTTGACGTACTGATAGACCAGTTCGATGGCGCGGGAGATCCGCAGGTTCTGGTCGTAGGGATGGGCGTACGAGAGGTTCTTGTCCACGTGCTGCTCCTTTTTCAGTGCTTCGTCTTTGAGTTTCTGTTTCATGAGATTCAAGATCCCGCCGGCTTTGCGGCGCTCCTCTTCTTGAGTCAGCACGCGCTCAACGGCTTGCTTCATCCGTTCAGGAACCTGAAATTTGAAACCCTCGGCCAGTTCTCGTGGTGCTGGAGTTGCTCGAACGATATTCGGCCCAATGGACAAGCTATCCAGCACGCCGTCGGTCATCATTCGATAGAGCTCTTTCGGCAACTCACTCCACCCAAAATGCGCGTGGATGGAACCATCGGTCATCATATCCGCGGTTCCCACGAGAGCGTCACCATATCTTAGGGGAATCCCAGAAATCGCATTCTTGAGAATCACGACCTCCGGAACTCCCGACAGATCCTTATCCACCACTGATGAACTCCTCGATGTCGCCGAACTTCGGACTGGACGGAATCGGAACGATCATCAGTGCCTCGATGGCGCCGCTGCGGAATGCCTCTTGCGTGGCCCTTCCGAACGTTTCTCCCGAAGGAAGTGTTACCTCGATGTTCCCGTTCCGGTCGATCTTTGCAGATCCGATCCCCATGGTGATGATGTCCTGAATCTTCACCGGAATGCGAACCCAATTTTCTGTGATCATGACCATCCCTTCAGATTCACAGAAAAAAAGAACACGCTTCTGTGCGTTACCTAGATTCGATTTCTAGTCATTCCTTTCATTATAGGCTGTGTTATTTCTGCGAGTTCTTGTTGTATTGGGTTTTCCTGACTTGCGCCGAGCAGTTTTGGAACTCGCTAAAAACGTGCGTTTCGAAGACGATGCTGTATTTGTAATCCATCTCCAAAAAGCGTTGCTCTTGCATGAGAATCAGATCCTCATGCACGCACAAGATCATTCCTGTAGGCAACTGTTTCAGCATCTCTTCTATCTGATTCCGTTGCTTCTTAGCAACTTCGACGATGATAGATTCGATATCTTTCATCGCTGCGAATCCTTATTCCGATACTTCTTCGTTGCTATCCAGACCCCGTACAAGACCCCGGAGTAGAAACACACTGCGCCGATGATCAACCACTTGATCGTTTCCCACAAGGTCATTCCACGAACTCCTCAAAGCTGCCGAATTTCCCGATCGTCTTGTAGGCCTCATCCGCCAGACGGTCGAAGAATTCCCGATCAATCGCTTCTTGTGGGAGATCCAGAGCCATCTCCGACTCGATCCAGGAATATCCCTTGGTGCCCGCCACCGCGTAGATGTTGTCGTCCTTGACTCGGTAGAGCTGACCCCCGTTGAAGCCTTCTCGAACCGGAGTGAACTGACCAGTTCGACCGACGAAATGCATCTCCGAGATGTTTTTGTTGCCCTGGAAGTCGAGATACATCGCTCCTTGCAAGACTGACTTGGTCTCACAGAAGTCGTAGAAGTTCGGCTCTTCTTTGCTGAACAGCGTCTTGAAGACGTACGGATGCTGGAATTGCGCCCCGACAGCAATCCATTCGGTCTTCCAGTCATCCACGGTATATCCCTCAAGAATGCTGGGGGTAACCTTCTTAGCGATATACACTGCATCGTTCACAAGACAGAACTTCTCGTATGTTGCTTCGTGGGCAAATGTATACCCGTATTTTTCGCCGAACTGCTTAACGAACTCGATGATTTCCGGCGTAGCATTCGGGATTTTGATCGAGTCGGTCTTGATATGCGCGACAGTGAAGCCACGCTCTTGCACCTCATGCTTCAGATCGATCATGAACAACGCGCCTCGTTTGGCGACGAAGTTGTCGATGTTGTTGTTGTCCCGGAACGGGTTGTCGAATTTCGCCGAGGTCAGGCCGTAGACGATATTGATCACGATCTTCAGCGCGTCAGAAAGCGCTTGAGTTCCTGTTTCTTGACCAACAGCTCCAAGATAAGGAGCGAGCCGACCTCCAAGGAGTTGTCGAGCCAAGTCAAAATCGCCTGACTTGATGGCAAGACGCGCTTCGAGGAGACCTCGGAAGTTGTCGGTGTACTTACCGAAGGCGTTGAGTTGGATGATGCTGGTCGGATGCATAGATGCGACATCCAGTAGTGCCACATCACGATACATTCCGGGCTCGGCATAAACGTATCCTCCCTCGCCGACCTCTTCCCCGCGGTAAGTGCTCTTGCCTCGGTCATAGACGTAGCCGGGGAACTCCTTGTCCAGCTTGGTGTACCTGAAGCTCCGCTGCGGATTCCGATCTTCGCCGAAAATAATTCGGGCGGTGAGCTTTTGCGTGGAATCGTTGACGGTCAATCCACTGAGGTCTGCAAGGATCTGCCGTGCCACGAAATCCTGTCGACGCTCATCGAACACTACCTCGGTCGCCATGACATCGTTTGCGCAGTAGTCCGTGACTTCCTTCCACCGCTTGGGGTCTACCGGCTGGTCGAATGGAAGACCGAGCTCCATGTGATGAATGCCCAACTGGATCTCCCACTTCTTGAGACCCTGCTTGATGCTGGCGAAATCGTACACATCAGCATAGGACAGGTTAAATGCCTCGCTGAACATCGCGCCGATGCTGCCGTTGATGATCTTTTCGGACAGTCGATACAGCTGCTCGTTGTTATAGCCCAACCACGCCGCCCACAGCATATGGTTGTCATATCGCTTGCAGTTGAACCCGACCAGCCTCATCATGAAGAGGCCTTCGATCTCCGCGGGTGTTGGATTGATCATTCGAACGACGGTGGGATCGTTCTGGTATTTCCAGCACACTACGAAGAGATTGGGGAATGTCTCGACGTCGAAGAAGGTCAGACGAGTTTCTTCTGTGACATCAGAAGGCTTGGCCGACTCGAGCGGTTCGTCGGACTTCCAGCGCATCTTCTGGACGACCTTCAGACACTGCAGAGGCTGATTCGTACTATTGTTGGCAAACGCAAGAATCTTGTTCTTGAGATCCGAAACGTCGTACTTCAGATCCGAGTAATATGCATCCTCGAGAATCTTGTGGATGAAGTCGATCGAGGGTTTGGTTCCGGGGTGGAACTCCTTCCGCATATTCTTCAAGATTTGCTCCCGAAGCCCCCTCTCGCTCTGAATGGTTTTCGTCTGGAGCACCTTCTTCTCCTTGAGGGGTAGGCCGGAATTTATTGTGGCTATAGGTACATCATTACATCTTGTGACTCTACGGCGTAACGAAGCGTTTCCTCCGTACCGCTTGACCTCAATCCCTTCACTGTAATTTTCATCGAGTCGTCCAACGTCTCCGTCATA
>Ga0310811_10009885_pt1 | contig 12336 bp, 14 predicted proteins | sample YCmetagenome_FD_207642 | JGI IMG/M metagenome (GOLD analysis project Ga0310811, IMG submission 207642) | Soil microbial communities from experimental microcosm in Duke University, North Carolina, United States - YC | ecosystem: Engineered > Artificial ecosystem > Soil microcosm > Unclassified ... | reverse complement strand
AGCAGACCTAGCCGAAGCAGCTGAGGGATTGAACAGCAAGACGCCAGCAAAAGTAAGGGAACCTTCAGCCTTAATATCTATTGATGGTTCTTCGGCGAGAAGACAGTCGCTTGACCTTGGCGCTATCGGAAATTGCGCGATCGCCGCCCTCATCGATCGAGCTGCGCGCATGGTATGGTGTTGTTATCCTCGTATCGATAGCGACACCATTTTCGACGACCCGATAAATCGATCGGAAGACATCGCCCAAGGGATATTTGCAGTCGAACTTGAACACCTCGCTGAGGGCACACAGGCCTACCAACGCAATACCGCTATCCTAAGAACCGTTTTGACCGACAAAGCTGGAGCCAAGGTCGAAGTCATTGACTTCGCTCCGCGCTTCAAGGCGAACGAGCGTATTGTAAGGCCGCCAGTTCTCGTTCGCAGAATCGTACCGCTATTCGAAGAAGGATGATTTCGGTTGGCCGCAAACCGCTTTCATCGTTTGTACCTTCTGGTACGTCGACGCTCTCGTCGCTATCGGAAGACGCGATGAGGCTCGAACCATATTCGAGGCCGTCCTCGCTTGTCGCAATCATGTCGGGCTACTTTCGGAAGACCTTGATCCATTAACGGGCGAGCTTTGGGGCAACTTTCCTCAAAGTTATTCGATGGTGGGTTTGATCAATTCAGCGATGCGACTCAGTAAGCCCTGGAACACGGCGCTTTTGCGAGTTCGCGACTGAAAACCGGCTCTCTTGAGTTTCTTAGTTTGCGCTTGCAGCGTTCTAATCCGCCCCGCGTTGACTACGTGGCGGAACGCCTATTGCGGGCCTTCGCACGGTGTGTGGATGGCTGCCAGCACGCCTGAGAAGCCACTGCAGGCCCGCCAGTGGCCTTACCATTAGTACCCAGTGTTTCTTTCGCTTCCCGTTCGAGGCAAGACGAAAACGCCCGGAAACAAGGAATCTCGGCGGAGCCCAGATCCATGCCGATGATCGAGCAGCGCGCAAAAGGGCGCAGTGCCCCTTTTGAAGCTGTCGTTGCTGAAGGCGCGCCTCAGAAGCCACAAGCGGCCGGGAGCCTAGGATCTCCACGTTAGCCAGATAATACTTTTCAAACGCCGCCCTAAAGCATGCTTCTCGCCGATCTTCCATCGTCTGGGCCGGCACCCCTGATGCAGTTACCAACGCTCCGCACACCAAACACAGAAGCATTCGTGCGCCTATCGATGCCCCATTTTCGTATCGTCAAACGGGTTCGTCCGCCGTTCAATGACCGATGGCTGGGATTAGCGTGTCCCTCACGGGGGGATGGTTGTGATTGTTGGGTGTATCCGAGCTAATGACGTTTGCGCTTGCTCGATGGCGGGCGGTCCGGCGGCGGCTGCCATCCCCTCGGCAATCCGGTACCGGCGATACGCGCGTAATCTCATCACCCTTGGTGCACTAGTGCACCAAGCTCGTGCCAGACCCTGCTAAGCAATCATCGCGCTGCCGACTAGGCTTCGCTCGCGGCAACTTTGCAAATGCATGCTTCGTTACAGTCGGTACAGGGAGCACCTGTAAACAAAACGGAGGACAAATGGTTTTGAAACCTACACTCCTTGCCGCGGTGATGTTGACTAGCATTGCTGCGATGGCGAGTGCCCAAACCGCTCCATCGGCGAGTCACCCGATGCCCCTGACATCCACTAAGGACACACCTGCTCCGGCGGCGGCCGACGCGGGTAAGCTGATCGGACGAAATGTCAAGAATATGAACAACGATACCATCGGCGAGATCTCATCGGTCTATCTCGACACCAACGGCAAAGTGGACAGCGTGATCGTTGGCGTCGGCGGCTTTCTGGGTGTCGGCGAGCGTTATGCTCGTCTGCATTGGAAAGATCTTCAGGTCAGTGACAACGGCGAGCGAGTTGTCGTCAATATGACCAAGGACCAGCTCAAAGCTATGGCACCTTACAAGTACAAGGAAGACGCTATGCGCGGGAAGGTCTTCAGTGATCGCGGCGTGTGGAAGGACGACGGTCGCGCTACCAACGGCACAGCCGCAGCCACAAACCACGATCGCACGACGGCCGACAACCGTGCGATCAGTACGACAACAGGCGACTTCAACGCCCAAGGCGATGTTTCAGCCAACGCTGTGCTCGGCGCTAAAGTGGTAAACGCCAACAACGACACGGTCGGTTCGGTCGAGGATGTCTATGTTGACTCCTCAGGCAACATCAAAACTGTCGTGCTCTCGGTTGGCGGCTTTCTTGGCGTCGGTTCGAAGGATGTCGCGGTGAAGTGGACAGACATCAAGCAGAGCCGTGATGGCAAGGATCAGCTCAAGGCGATGCCAGACTACAAATACGAACGCAACCAGGCAACCGCGCCTAAGTAAGCGAGCTGCAAGCCTGATCGCTGCTACCTTGACGCATAAGGCCCAGCAAACTGCTGGGCCTCATTTGTCTTTTACCTTTCCCCCAGTCTCCGTTAGCTCTTTCAGCCGGATCTCGGCAAGGGGACGAAATTCGCCATTTGGATATTTTTCAAGATAAGCGGTTAAAGCTTCCGGGTTGTCGCTTTCGTGGATTGATTGCCAGAAGGCTAACTCAATTTCCCGATCGGTAGAATCGCGCGGATTGCCGGCGTCGTCGGTCAATTCGCGCAGGCGGGCACGAGCGAGGGCGACGAACTCACCATTGGGGTACTGTTCCATGTAGGCCTGGTAGTCTGCGGCATACTCGCTATCTTTAATCGAATCCCAGAACATCAGCTCGACAGATTTGGGATCGGGGAAAGGAGCTTCCATTTGCTGTAAGCCGGCCGTTTGTGCCGGCAGTGGTTGAGGATTCCCTTCGCCCGGAATCAATCTGAACACTCGAATGGGCTGAGCAATGTTCTTCACAGCCTTCTCACCAAGATCATCAAATGCATGCGGAAGTTTGTGCCGGATCTGATCGCGGACGCCACGGGAAATGCAAATGCCTCCCGGCTCGGCGAGTCCTTCAAGTCGGGCGGCGATGTTCACGCCATCACCGAAAATGTCGCCATCCTTCACCATAACGTCGCCGACATTGATGCCAATACGAAACCGCAAATGTCGATCTTCAGGAAAAGAACTGTTAGCCTCGGCAAGGGCTTGCTGGATTTCGACGGCGCACTCCACCGCAGCAAAGACGCTAGCGAACTCTGCCAGTACGCTGTCTCCCGCCGTTCCAAAAATGCGCCCGCTGTGATGACCAATCAAGTCATCCGTTATGGTGCGGCACGCGGTTAGCATTCGTAGAGTGCCTTCTTCGTCGATCTCCATGAGCCTGCTGTAGCCTGCGACGTCGGCCGCCAGGATGGCGACAAGTTTGCGCTCAAGTGGTGGTGCTTCCATGGTGGGTGTAACGAACGAATACTGTCAATCCTGGCGAGCGCCCGGCTGATATGCTCAAGGAACGCCTCGGCTCGTTTGGCGTTTTTGTGTCCACTATGTCCTGCCAGCATTCTGTTTTGGTCCAGTCACTTGCCAAGGAACTTGGGCTTACCATTGTCGGACTGGGTGAACTAACTTTGCGTCGCCGGCGCTGCGGCAAGGGCTTTTCATACTGTACGGCTGCTGGAGATACCATTCGCAACCGGCACCAACTTACACGCCTGAAATCACTGGCTGTACCACCGGCATACAGCGACGTTCGGTTTGCGGACAACCCTTCCGCCCATCTGCAGGCGGTTGGAGTTGATGCCGCTGGCCGACTTCAATACCGGTACCATGCGAAATGGACCGACGTGCGCGAAGCTGTCAAAGCGCGCCGACTGTCGCGCCTCTGTCGCTCGTTGCCTGCGATCAGGCAAGCGGTTGAGAAAGGGTTGGCTTGTCCTGACTGTACCGCCGAATTCGCGGTCGCTGCGGTCGTGCGTATGGTAGATTGTTCGGCAATCCGCGCCGGCAACGAAAGCTATGCTCGTGAACGCGGTACTCGGGGTGCCACGACACTATTGAAGTCCAACGTCACGGTGCGCGCGGAGACAGTGACGCTGGAGTTCAAGGCAAAGGGCGGAAAGAGGGTATGCAAAGACGTGCGCGATAAGCGTTTGGCAAATGCGCTCAAACGCATGATCGCCTTACCAGGGCGTCGCTTGTTTCAATATCGATTGGATGATGGAACTGTCCGGTCGGTTCGAGCCAACGAAGTCAACGCCTTCCTGCGCGAGGTTGTCGGGCGGCCTATCTCGCTGAAGGACTTTCGCACGCTAATGGGATCAGTTGGGGTCTTAGATGCGCTGCTGGCTGTGCCTGTCGGTCCCAGCCAGCGTAGCCGGCGCAAACAACTTCGAGTAGCGGTGGCTGATGTAGCCGAAGAATTGGCCAATACACCGACCGTTTGTCGAAAGAGCTACATTCACGCTGCCGTGATTGCGGCCTTCGAGGACGGCAAGCTATCGCGGATGCGTAAGCCGCGCTCGACCGCAAAGAAGGCGGCACTCCTCGCGCGTCTTGCGTCAGAACACTTAGCTCGAGAAGAGGTTTAGTGTAGTGCTTTCCAGCAAGTTAGTGTGCGAAATGAAAAGAACCTGGCACGCTTATAATCAACCGATGCTTCCGTCGACGTTGCAAGTCGAGCCGTAGATGGGAACTTGGCGCTGTCCACAGAATAATGGCCACGGCATTTGATATGGGGTCGAGCGGCCGACGCGGCACTCGAAGAAACGACTGCTTGTATTGGCAACCGATATTGTCGCCTTCCTTCGGGTTCGATAGTGATGGCTTACATCGGTACAGGCAATTGGCCGATCGATTGCGGCAACGGAACGATTTATTCATAACTCTCACAAAGGCGTTCTAAAGAGATGCTGCGGGGCAGTAACTGCCCGTGGAAGTCAGCAACCGCGACAGCTTGAGCGAGTTTTAACGCTATGCTTGCGCGCATCCGCCATCTGCTGACTTGTTTGGGTGTTTTGACGGCGCGGCCTTGGGCTTTCGGCATAGTAGGTCTTTATGGTCTCGCATGGATTTACTTCGATGCGGCATCGTTCGATTGGCATGGGGTCGCCGTTTTGGCGACCTGGCTAATGACGTTGGTCATTCAACGCGCTGAGCACCGTGACACGCAGGCCGTTCATGCAAAGCTCGACGAACTGCTGCACGCGGACAATAGGGCCCACAATGCGTTAACCAAAGTAGACGAAGATGAGCCGGAGACAATCGAAAAGCAGCGGAGACGAATGAGAGTCGCCGACTGATTAACCGGGCTTCTCCGACGAGGGAGTATCGGGAACCTCTGATTCAGCGCATTGGTCGCGCATGACCTCCAACTTGGATTCCGGCAATTTCTCGATGCCCATATAGGCGTTACGCGCGTCATGATTTGCGCGGATGAGCTCGTCGAGTTTTGCCTGGAGGGCCGCACCATCTCGATTTTGAGTATTCTGGATCAGGAACACCATGAAAAAGGTCACGATCGTTGTGCCCGTGTTGATGACTAATTGCCACGTATCGGAATAGTGGAAGAGGGGACCGGTCACCGCCCATGCCGCAACGGTCAGGCAGCAGAGAGCAAAAGTTGCCGGCCGGCCGGCCGTGTGCGCTGTGTAGGTGGCAAGCCGGCTAAACCAAACCGAAACAGGTCCATCATGGACTTTGGCGGCTGCTTGACGGGCTCGCTCGTTCCCCCGGGAAACAGCTTTGCTAGCACTATCGGAGGGCGAGACCATTGGTGATTCTGAAAGGTCTAACATACGCGCCACAAGTGTCGAGCCAAAGCTCGCTCTAGGTCATGGAAACGTCGGACGGCCTTGACAGTTGCGGATCGGACGATGAACCGGATCGTCATTTTGGGAAGACAGTACGACGGGTCAGCTCGTCGATGCGACTATCCTAGACGAACACCTTTATGTTATGGCGCGACCGAAAATCGAACCGATGATAACCGACAACAAGGTATCGAGGCCGACCGCTACCCTAAGATTCGCCGTCCATAAGCCTCATTGCCGCTAAGCCGCACACAAAGACCAAAACCGGATTGAGCGCATTCCTGAGCGGCTGAGACGTTTTTCTTTGCGCTGGAGATATCGGCTACGTGGAGGTCGGCGTATGTCTACAAGTGCACGTGGATGTCGGAATACTGCGTAGGCTCAGCAACTGGGATTGATCCGGCGGCGTTCCTAATACACTTCCGCATAGGAGATCGCGATGCCGGACAGCCCGAGCTCTGATTTAGGGGACACCCGCGGCACTGGAAACGACAAGCATGCGTCCGGTCTCGGCCCTGTGTTCCGCGAACAGGTCGGCAAGCTTGCCGACCGATCCAAGGAGGCAGGAGTTGATACCGCTCACGCCGTTGGAAAAGCAGCTGAAACTGCCGCACAGGAGCTCGATCAAGCTACACCCGAGCTTGCCAACTGTGTCCGCAATGCCGCTACTTACACGCATAGACTCGCCGACGACCTCGATCGCCGGTCAGCGTCCGAGCTTCTTACTGACGCAGTCGTCTGGGGTCGGAAGCAGCCCTTAATGGCACTGGCGGGGGCCGCAGTCTTAGGCTTCGCCTTGTCACGGGTTATCAAGAGCAGTGCCGCCACAAGCGATCCGGAAGGCGGTGGCGCGTGATTTCCGTCGATCCTGTCCGCAACATTGTCGACCTTGCTTCCAATGCAGTGTCGAAGGCGACAGACCTCGTTCAACTCGAGTTTCGCCTCGCTCGAAGTGAACTCGCAGAAAAGATCGATGCGTGGAAGGCCGGTTCTGGTCTGGTCTTGGCAGGTTGTGTCTTCGCAATCGGTGCGCTGATCTCCTTGCTTCAAGCAGGCGTCGCGTCACTCGTCGAAGCTGGAATGAAACCTTCCATTGCGTTCTTGATCGTCGGGGTTGCTAGTTTGGTTTTTGCCGGCGTTCTTGGGGTTTTGGGCCGGAAGCGCTTCGTCGCAATGAATCCGGATCGCACGTTCGACCAGTTGTCTCAAGATAAGCGAATGGTGCAGGAGAAAATGCCATGACCACGAGCGCCGAATTAGAGCTTGAGGCTGAGGCGGTACGTGCCGACCTATCAGCTACTATCGAAGATCTTCGAAGTAATATAACCCGCGCCGCTCTGGCCGGCGGTGCTGCGGCGCTTGCCAAGGAAGGCGGCGCCGCCGTCGCCCGTTCCGCGGCCCGTCGAGCGAGCGACCATCCACTGGCCACACTGCTCATTGGCGCGGGACTGGTGACGCTTCTGTCGAACGGCAAAGGAAATAGCACTATCACCCGCATTTTTGGACGCGTTGCCAGCGGACCGCGGGGCAGCGACGGAATAAGCGCCGCCACGCGACAAGCGACTGGGGAAGCGATGGACTGGGCGGCCGACAAGACCAGTGATGCAGTCGCTTCTGCACACAATGCGGCCAATACTGCAGCCGATGTGGTAGGCGTCACCAAGGACAAAGCAAGCAATCTGGTCTCGCGGAGCCGCGACCAGATGATGGCGAAGGTCCATGACGTCGGGGACACTACTGGCGAGGTCAAGGCCCGGATGCTCCAGTTCGCCAAGGAACAGCCCATTCTTGCTGCCGCGCTTGCGGTGGGAGCCGGCGCAATTCTTGCCGCTATGCTACCCGTAACAGACACCGAGCGGCGCTACCTTGGACCGTTTGGCGGGCGCATCGTGAAGAAAGGGCATGTAGTGGCCGACAATGTTGGAGAGGCCCTAACTGGAAAAGCCGAAGAGGCCGTTGTTGCAGCCGCTGATGCAATCGTCGAAGACGTTCCCGGAGGACCGGAAAGCGCTCGGAAGCATTAGGAAGGCGAAGATGTAAAAGGCGCCATGACGTCCGCTGCGCAAGCACAACGATCGCCCGCGGTGGGCCCGGGACTATGGGCTGCGTCGAAGGCTGCAGTGTTGCAGTGGCTCGTCCACAACGACGCACGAGCCGGAGCCGCGATCGCTTATTACTCTATCTTCTCCATAGGCCCTTTAATCGTTGTCGCGATCTCGATTGCCGCGCTCGTATTTGACCGCTCGGGTGTCCAGGAACAAGTAGTCGACGCGCTCCGCAGTTTGCTGGGTGATGCGGCAGCCACATCGATCGGAACGATGTTAACTGGGGCTGGCAGCAAGGCCGAGGGCGCATTCGCGGAGGCAATCGGAACGGTCGCTTTGGTCTACGCCGCTATCAATGTTGTGGTGCAGCTCAAAGAAGCAATAAATGGCGTTTGGGAAGTGGAAAGCTCATCCACCGTGGGCGTTTGGGGTTTTCTGCGGGGTTATGTGGTTTCGCTCGCTGCCGTTGTCGCGCTAGGCTTCCTTCTCCTTACTTCAATGCTGCTGACGGCCGGCCTGGCCGCTTTCGGCAAATATGTGGAAGCGTTTTTGCCGGAGGCACTTCTGCAGATGGCGAATTTTGGAGTGTCCTTTGCCGTTATCAGTCTCATCTTTGCGCTGATGTTCAAGTGGTTGCCCGATGCTCAGGTCACATGGAAGGCTGTCTGGCTCGGAGCCATTGGCACGGCGGCGCTGTTTGAGATCGGGAAGTATGTGATCGCCTTCTACATCGGAAAGCAGGGACTCGAATCCAAGTATGGCGCAGCAGCCTCTGTCGTCGTTGTGCTAATCTGGGTTTACTACTCGGCACAGATCGTTCTGCTCGGCGCGGAGTTTACACACGCCCGATATCTTCAGCAGACGCCCCCAAAAGTGCTGGCTGAGGTCAAAGAATGCTCCAATTGAGGACGACATTCAGTGTAGCGATGGCAGTCGTGCAAACCGACGCGACAACGATGGTGAGCTTTCGGTTGGCAAATTTGCCCATGCACGTCGTACTAAGGACGACACGACTGAAAATCAGAAGCTTTGTTGCCCCATCTTTTACCGTAGGCGAGCACGGCCGCCAGAGCCGGGACCATCTCGGTTAGGCGGGCGACCGTCCGCCTAAGTCAAGGCGGCCATCTAAAGCCGGATAATCCCTCCATGACAACTTGGCCTGCCAATGTACTGGTGATCGAAGAGTTCTGTCCCGAGGCGAGGAGGGCTACGGCGACAGCATGTTTGCGAAGCCGATGCCCATCTAGGCGACAGAAGGCGATAGGCTTGATTGATCGAAGTCAGCTCGGTGATGCCTCTTGCATGAAAGGTCGAGGCCGCCAGGATGGGAAGCATTGACTACCATGGCCAAAGAAAGTGCGACGATTGTATCAAAGCGAGCATAAGATCGCTTGCCGAAGCCCTTGTTCGGACCGATCGATGCGCCGCGTCTTAACAAGCGATGAATTGGCGTTTCCTGCTCAGCCCGACTGAGTTTAGCTGAGGCCTGTCCATCTCCGCTGTCACCGGCATCACCTCGTTGAGGTCGTTGACGCGGTGCCGCAGTGCGGCCCGCATACCATCGACCTTCAGCGTCGCCTTCGCCCTGCGAGGTAAGCTTACCCTCGCCGACGGACGGCCGCCGGCGCCATTAGCAGTGACCTCGCTGGAAGAACTTCGTTACTCCCACGAACGAAGGATCTCTTCGGTCGAGAGCGTGCTGATTTGGTGAGACAGGCGAGTGCGATACATCGTCAAAGCGCTTCAAGAGTATCGTCGCTTGAATTGCATAGTGCGTCGGGCGGAAGTATGACGCGGAAGCCTCGATCGACAGCTGCCATGACGGTCGCCAGCACACAAACGTCCGTTTCGCCCCTGCTCACGACGAGCGTGTCGATGGACTGAGCCTTTAACCAGCCGGCCAAGCCACGATTGGCAAAAGCAGAATAAACCGACCGATCGCAAAGGCGAGCCGGCGGCGCCAAGCCGCGCAACGGCTCAACGAGTTCTAGCAACCGGTCGTCCAGGCACTCTGGGGTCATAGCCCGCCAGTGCTGGTAATATGCGCGTTAAGTGCCCGGCAGGTCGCCCGGTTTCGAAGGAGGGATAAAACGCGTCAATATCAAGCGCTCCGGATGACGCTGCGCAAGTGCGACCACGTTCGGCATGATCCTCGGCATCCAGGGAACGAACCACGGACCGGGCTCGGCAAACAGCCGCTGCATATCGATAGCGAGTGCAACCAAGTCACATCATATGTTCGAAACGTCGGTACGAGCGGCAATGTTCCGACAATCGGCGGCACAGTCTGCCGGCGGGCCTAAACATCTTGGCCCAGAAGTCGGCGCGCGCGAGGACTTTTTATTCTGCTTCGTGAAGCGCACGCTGCCGAGGCCGGTCCCGATTGTGAATATACCCCAATAGCGCATGTCCTGCATGTTGCTCGGCTTGCTGGCCATCATTCCGGGCAATTTCTGAATTGTCAGCGGGTCGATTGCACTTCGACCGGCTTGCTTTGCTTCAATTTGTGGCCAGTAAAGGAACGGGTCTCAAGCGTGGGCAGGCCTTGCGACTTGATCCTTTCGAGCAGCTCTTCCTTACGAGCCATAATACGTTCGCCTAAAGGATCCAGATCCATACCCGCCGCTTTGGCTTTGGCGAAGACGCCTTCGCCGCGCTTCTCCTCCTCTTGGACATGGTGCTTGATCTCCTCGGATAGGACCGAGACCTTAGCGTCGTAGAACTCGTCTGCGGCGGAGCTCTCCATGAGCTCAGCTACTAGTACCTTGGCGCCGTCATGTTCGACGTAAGCCTCTTCCACGATATCCTCTTCATCGATCTGCGCCTGGCACGCGGGATAAAAGATCTCTTCTTCGAGGAGCGTATGCAGGCAAAGCTCGGTGCAGATCTCCTGGACCAGCGCCTCTTTACGGCTGCTGTCCCGGGCTTTTTCGAACTTCTCGAATAAGTCCTCGACTTTCCGATGATCAGCTTTCAGCAGCGAGATGGCGTCTGTGGCTTTTGTCGCCATGTCATTCTCCTTGGTTATACTGGGTCTGGGCGCGAGCACGTTTACAGAGTTCGGTAGCCCTAACGGTCGCGCTTACGGCTTCGTTGCCAAAGGTGCGCAAATCGGCCTATAGCAGGCCAAGCGTCCACTTGTGCACTTTAAGCCTCGCGATCTGTCCAGCCTCGGGATCGGCCCGATCGATGTACGAGAGCACCGCTTCGATCGAGTCCGAGAGGCTGTATACGTCGAGACCGAAGAAGCCAGCCCGAACTGCCTCTTCGCGACCAGCGTTGTGCTCTCGCAGCCAGCGAACAAAGGAATTGACGTCGGTGTTACGCCACATCCAGCGTGGAAAGCGGCGGAAGGGCTCGCGCGTCCCGTCGAGCGGCGGCAGATGCCGCACATGGCGATCGAGCGCCGCTGCGTCCGGCCAGTCCGCCTCCACTGCCACGATGTCGAAGCTGTGTCGTTCGATGAGCCGCCGCGTGATCGCCGCTCGCGCCCGGTAGAATTCGGAGGTGCCAATGCCACCCTGCGGGTCATGACGGGACTGTAAAGGCAGGTTTATGCCACGACCAGCCAATACGGCTATCGGATGACGACTACCGCTGGCCTTTCTTGTGCCGCAGTGATGGTGGCGTGAATTTGTTCGCGCAGCCCGTCGTTTCCACCCCGCGTAGGCGGGCTTCGGCTGCCGGATGCCGCCGAGGCCGCTCGCAAACTTCCTCGCAATAATCGTTCATCCCGGGCTCGGTGTGTGGATGCGTGACGGTGTGGGTGGCGACACCGCCACAGACCGAACAACTGAAGCTCACAGTTCGATAGTCGTGGTCGAGATACCCCGGCGGCAGTGTTAGCAGAGCGAAGCGGCGACAGACATCGCAGCGCAGCCACATCTTGCCGAAAGTCTTCCAAAGCGCACGAAATGTGTACGGCTGAACGTTCCAAGCGCCGACCATTGGTTCGTCCTATCGCGGTTTAGATCGAGACATTGCTGAACACCTCCCAATGGTGCTCGACCCGACCCCACGCCCAACGCGAGCGTTCTAGCGCCGATGGCGGGGCACTGCCAGTCCTTCCGACGGATCTAGGTCGCCTGGCCCGCTAGACGTCGTTGATATGCCCGGTTGGCGCAGACCTGCAAGAAGCCGAACCATATCATCTCTTGGAAGCACGGCGGCATTGTGTTCGAGCCTTTCTTGGAGACGGACCAGCTGAAGATAGATGCCGGCCCAGAGAGGAACGATGACAAGGCAAGGAATCGGTAAGAGCAGGGAATAAAGAGCGAGAGTGTGCATCGAAAACGGCCATACGATTTGGGAATAACCGATGGATAGCGCCATAGCACACGTAGTCGCGAAGAAGGTCATTAGTGTGACGCGAAAGATGCCATTGCCATTGGCGAATCGGGCGTGATCTCGTAGCTGAGCCAACCCGCAATCAGGCCCGCAATGGAAATGGCGCCTAAGGCAACACTAATCCATGATGCCGCAGCGACGAGCAGAAAGCCGCCCAATTCCAAGCCGAATCCGACAGCATTCTTGGCTGCCATCAGCCGGCGCCATCTTCGCCGAAAATCCTTTACCCA
>Ga0310811_10009884_pt1 | contig 12336 bp, 7 predicted proteins | sample YCmetagenome_FD_207642 | JGI IMG/M metagenome (GOLD analysis project Ga0310811, IMG submission 207642) | Soil microbial communities from experimental microcosm in Duke University, North Carolina, United States - YC | ecosystem: Engineered > Artificial ecosystem > Soil microcosm > Unclassified ... | reverse complement strand
TGCCGGACACTTTAGGTGTACTGATACCGTCTGAAACAAGGAAATATTTAGATGCAATTGTGCCTAAATACCCACATATTCATTTTGATTTCCACGCGCACAACGATTACGATTTGAGTATCGCCAATGTTTTGGAAGCTGTTAATGCTGGTGTAAAAGGCTTACACCTTACTATCAATGGCATGGGCGAACGCGCTGGTAATGCGCCTTTGGCAAGTACTATCGCCGTCCTAAATGATTATGTAAAAGATGTACAGACCTCAGTAGAGGAGAAATCTTTATACTCAGTAAGTAAGCTGGTGGAGACTTTCTCCGGGTTTAGGATACCGGTAAATAAACCGGTTGTTGGCGAGAACGTGTTTACCCAAACCGCAGGCATCCATGCCGACGGCGACAAGAAAAATAATCTCTACTTCAATGACCTTATGCCGGAGCGTTTCGGTCGCCAGCGTAAGTATGCTTTGGGAAAAACCAGTGGCAAGGCCAATATTGAGAACAACCTGCAACAACTGGGTATCCGTTTATCAGATGTTGATTTAAAGAAAGTTACTGAACGCGTTATTGAACTGGGTGACAGAAAAGAAGTAGTTACACAATCAGACCTGCCCTATATCATTTCTGATATACTGGATAGCAATACCATAGATGAGAAGGTGCATATTGAAAATTATGTACTTACCCATTCGAAAAATCTCCGCCCATCGGTTACCTTACGTATCGATGTTGATGGCGAAATTTTCGAGGAGCATTCGCAAGGCGATGGGCAGTACGATGCTTTTATGAATGCCCTGAAAGTGATCTACAAGAAAAAAGGGTTGGATCTGCCCATGTTAACTGATTATGCTGTCAGGATACCCCCAGGTGGTAAATCAGATGCCTTGTGCGAAACCATTATTACCTGGGATTGCAAAGGCAGGGAGTTTAAAACCCGTGGGTTGGATAGCGACCAAACAGTGGCGGCCATAAAGGCTACTCAGAAGATGCTGAATTTGATTTGATTTTGTCTGAACTATGATTTATTTGATTTCCTGATGGACTATGATTGTTCATTAGTCATAGTTTTCATTTAATCAAATAAATCATAGTTCAGACATAGAAAATTGTTCAATGCTTCAAATAAGCATTTGGAACATTGCCTGGCGTATAATCAATCCCATAAGCATGTTTGATCAGCAAAGAAACCGTTTCAGCTACCGTAGTATCTTTCCGATGCATTTGTGGCAACAGCCCCATCATCGCATAACTAACTGGATTTACCGACGGAATAAATGTTTCCCATTCATACCCTTTGCCCCAGATTAACCCTTTTACGGTTATATCCAGATCAGCACCATTATTTAGCAACCAATGCAACATTTGTTTGGAGTTGTTCAGATTTTGATTTACCGTATGAAAAATAGGTGTATGTCCACCAAAACCATGTTCATCTAAACCTGCTTTTGCGTTTATATCTGCACCATATTGCAGTAACATCTCTGCACAAGCTACACAATTGTATTCGGCGCAAAAATGCATCAGCGTTCCGCCTGTTAATGCTGTAAAAGCATTATTGAATTGGGAATAGGTGCGATTGACGATGCCATGATCGATTTTTAATAGCTCCTCTAACTGCTCATCGTCATCGGTCAAAACAGCCAGCAAAGCTTTATCTTCAAACTCTAATCCGCGGTCAATAAATACCCGTACGCAATCTTTAAACCTGGGAGAGCGGAAGTACATCTCCACCATCGTAGTAAATAAAGGAACTTCGTCATGTACCTCATTAGGATTCCCGCCCTGATCAAAATACCGCCTGAGGCCTTCAACAGAATGCACCTCGATGTCATATAGCATTTGGGTATAATCAGGCATATTAAATCACATAAATCCTTATTTGAAGTTAAGAATTATCTATTATTCGTCCCGTTATTTTAAATAATATTACTGTTAATTATCACTCCATTTAGTGGTTTTATTTCATCTATTAACGATATATCGTTTGCCGGATCTACCGGATAATGGTCAAATCTATTTAATATCAAAGGTTTTGGTTATTGGTATGTGATTTGACATCAACGTCAATGCAGAAATTATTGCTTTGCTTATACAATACTTATTTTTAGGGGAATAGGAATATTCGACCTTTTTTGTAGTTTTAGGCTTAAAACTACCTATACAACAGCTATCTCAAATGACATCAAATTTTTGCCGATGAATTACAAAGCCTTACTCGAACAAGTAGCCCAATATGTAACGTCGATGTTCGGCGGACATGCTGATAGCGGATTACCATATCACAACAAAGCGCACACCCAATTTGTGGTCGATTCTACCATCCAGATTGCCAATCACTATCAATTATCTGACAGTGATTTTTTTGTAGTGGTCACTGCTGCCTGGTTTCATGATACGGGCTATCTAAAAACACGCGATCATCATGAAAGGGAAAGCGTGAAAGTTGCCGACAATTACCTCAGGAAGCAAGATGTGGACCAGGAAACCATTGCAAGGATAAACCAATGCATTATGGCAACTGAAATGCCGCAGAAACCTCAAAACCTGCTGGAGGAAATTATATGCGACGCCGACATGTTCCATTTTGGATCAGACAATTTTTCGGAAAAATACAAATCGCTGAGGAAAGAGATAGAGTCTGCAACAAAAACCGAGATATCAAAGGAGAAATGGCGGCTGCAAACAGTTGAATTTATGGAGCAACACCATTATTTCACTGACTATAGTAATGTTTTACTGAATGATAGAAAGAAGCAAAACCTGGATAAGTTGAAAGACCGCCTGAACAAGGAAGACCTGAAAAAGCTGGAGACTGATTTGCCGCAAGTTGCGCAGGAGGAGCATGTTGAGCATGCTGAACGCACTAAAAAGAATAAAGATACACCTGAACGGGGCATCGAAACGATGTTCCGTATCACGTCAGGTAATAATCAACGATTGAGCGACATGGCTGACGGGAAGGCTCACATCCTGATAACAGTCAATTCCATCATTCTTTCTGTAATTATCAGCTTGGTATTACGCAAGCTGGATACCAGTAATTTTATTACTATACCCACATTCATGCTGCTTAGTATCATTTTCGCTATCCTTTCTACCAGGCCATCTATACCACCGGGCGTATTTTCTAACGAAGATATTGGCGAAAAGAAAGTGAACCTGCTGTTTTTTGGCAACTTCTACAAAATGAAGCTGGACGACTATTCAACGGGAATGCAGCAGGTGATGGCAGATAAAGATTTGCTATACCACACGCTGATAATGGATGTGTATTCGCAAGGGGTTGTATTGGGCCGTAAATACCACCAGTTAAGAGTGGCTTACAACATTTTCATGTTTGGCCTGATCATTTCTGTCCTGGCCTTTGTAATCGCTGTCATGTTTCATTCCGAGCCGGTACCTGTAATTCCTAAATAGCGTTTATGGAGACACCCGTGCAATACTTCGACCGTGATATAAGCTGGCTGGCGTTTAACGAGCTTATACTGCGCGAAGCAGGTAAATCAACTGTGCCTATACTGGAACGGATCAAGTTCCTATCGATCTATTCTTCAAACCTCGATGAATTTTACAGGGTGCGTATGCCTGTTCAAATGGCTTTGCATCACTTAGCCGGCGAAGGCGACGAAAATCTAACCATAACAAGCCTGCAGGAAGCAAGGAGGGTTATTGCCAAACAGTTGGATTTATTTGGACAAACGCTTACGCAGCATATTATTCCAACGTTGAAGAATAATGATATCCATTTATTATATCATGAGCCTTTACCTGAAGGGGTATTAGCAGGGATCAATGACTATCTTCATAGCCAGGTATTGGCTTTTTTGCAGCCGATTGACCTTACGGATGATAGTACGCCGTTCTTCCCTGAAAATAATAAGATATATTTTCTGGTAATGATTGAGCAGGATGGCCTGGAGAAGAATATGCTTTTGAATATTCCATCCGATCAGTTATCAAGATTTTATTCCCTCAATATTGATAAAACACAGTATGTCGTATTACTGGATGATATTATCAGAGCCAATCTTGATAAAATATTTAAGGATGCTCCAGTAAAAGGCTGTTTCAGTATCAAAATAACCCGCGATGCAGAGATCGATGTGAAAGACGAATACTCTGGGGATATCCTGGATGGAATTGAAAACGAACTTCAAAAACGGGATTCCGGTCTGGCCACGCGTTTCCTCTATGAGCCTGGTTTACCGTTGCGTTTACTCTATTTGATACAAAGCCGTCTTAGTTTATCTATAGATAGCATTACGGAAGGCGGTAGGTATCATAACCTGAAAGATCTTGGGCAGATACCGATAAAAAGCACATCGCTCAGCTATAAGGATTGGCCTGCTTTGCCTGTCAAAGAGAGCAATTATAAATCATCCTTATTTGATCAGTTAAAGAAAAAGGACATCTGTATTCATGCGCCTTATCAATCCTACAATACCATACTCCGATTCTTCAATGAGGCGGCGATCGACCCTACCGTTGAAGAAATCTACATCACCTTATATCGCGTTGCCAGTAATTCACGAATAGTAAATGCCTTGATCAGCGCTGCTAAAAATGGAAAAAAGGTATTTGTGATGATCGAACTTAAAGCCCGGTTTGATGAAGCTAACAACATCAAATGGGCCAAGAAGATGAAGAATGCCGGGGTGCGGATTGTTTACAGCGTTGCAGCCTTAAAAGTACATGCAAAAGTGGCACTAATAAAACGGAACATAGACGGCCGCAACAATTATTCAGGTTTGCTTTCCACAGGGAACTTTAACGAAACCACGGCTGCATTTTATACCGATCATATTTTGATTACCACCAACCATGATATACTCCGTGAGGTTGAATTGCTTTTCCTTTTCTTACTAAAACGTAAGAAACCGGACCCTGAAGATAAAATACATTTTAAGCATTTGCTTGTGGCACAATTCAACCTGCAGTCAAGATTTCTTGAATTGATTGACAGAGAAATAGATAACGCGAAAAATGGTCATGCTGCATCTATTATTATCAAAATGAATAACCTGGAGGAGCGCGTGCTGATCAATAAACTTTATGAAGCATCTCAGGCGGGAGTTAAGATCAGGATGATTGTTCGTAGTATTTGCTGCCTTGTACCGGGTGTGGTGGGTCTTAGCGAGAATATCAGCATTATCCGGATAGTGGACAGGTACCTGGAACATGGCAGGGTATTCCTTTTTCATAATGATGGTCAACAAGAACTGTACATGGGTTCGTCCGACTGGATGAACCGGAACATTTATCACCGTATTGAAGTATGTTTCCCGGTAACAGAGCCAAATATGAAGGCTCAGATCATCGAAATGCTAAACCTGCAATTAAAGGACAATACCCAGGCTGTTCAAATCGATCAGGAATTGAATAATGTAAGTATTAAGAATGGCGAGCCATTAGAGTCACAAAAACAGATATATCTATTGATGAAAAATAAGATACACGAACACGTTTTGCAATAGCCGAATCCAGTTTTATTTATGCGATTTACCAGATATTATATCACAATTATCCTTCTGCTCATTTGCGGCTCAAGGCCTTTTGCTCAAAATCTAGACGTCGATATATTAAAAGCCATTAATACCGAACATCCTGACTCAAAATACTGGCAATATATCAGCAACTCTATCTATTACTTACCCGCAACCATCTCGGTAGGGCAATTTTCTTATGGCGTTTTCCAGGGAAGCGGGTTAGCCCGTAACCGTGCTTATGAAACATTAATTAGCGTAGGTATTAGCGGTATAATCGGGGAGGTGTTAAAATATACAATTAAAGAAGTTCGCCCATCCGTAAGATATCCGGGTGTGATTTTTACCAATAGCGATACAAAAGACCCGTCGTTCCCTTCAGGGCATACACTGGTAGCTTTCGCAACCGCTACATCGCTGGCCCTCGAGTATAAAAAGTGGTACGTAACAGGCCCTGCATTTTTATGGGCAGGCTCGGTCGCTTATTCAAGAATGTATCTTGGAAAACATTATCCTTCCGATGTATTGGCAGGTACTGCGCTTGGAATATTAAGTGGAATAATCAGCCATAAATTCAGCATTAATGTATTGAAAAGCTATAATATGAAATAACATGAAGAAGATTCTCATTATCCTTTCATTCTTACTGCCCTGTATGATAGCCCGGGCACAGGACGACGCAAAGCCGATCACACAAGATAGTATTGTAGTAAGGGTTCACGAAAAATATGATAAGGTATCGGGTGTGCACCGGTTTTTCCTGGGCGAAGGTTACCGCAAGGAATGGGGCATGGCTGTAAAGCTGCCTGTGTTCAGGATATCGGAAATGAAGGGCGGATTGACACCGGAACGAAAGGGTGGTGGTTTCCAAACTACCTCAGTGAGATTAGTGGACCCGACAGGAAAAGAGTGGGTGTTGCGCAGTGTTGAAAAAGACCCGGTTAAGATATTGCCACTAGAACTTCAGAAAACCTTTGCCCGCGAATTGTTTATTGACGCGATGAGTGCCCAGCATCCGTTTTCGGCGCTTGTGGTACCGCCATTAGCTGATGCAGCCGGAATTCCTCACTCGACCCCGGTTATCGGTGTGGTTTCACCGGATAAAGCCCTGGGAAAATTTCTGCCGTTAATTGAAAACAAAGTATGCCTGTTTGAGGAGCGTGAGCCAACTGGCAAATCCGATAATACGCTGCAAGTTATACGTAATATATATGACGATAATGATTACTCGTTTAATGCAAAAGCTTACCTGAACGCAAGATGCCTCGACGTTCTAGTTGGCGATTGGGACAGGCACGATGACAACTGGCGCTTTACCAAAGAGAAAGAGGGAGGCAAAAGGGTTTATTATCCTGTGCCACGCGACAGGGACCAGGCAATGTACCTGAATACAGGTGTGATCCCATGGATAGCTTCCAGGGATTGGGTAGGGCCTAACTTGCAGACTTTCAGCGGTAAGATCAGGGATATACGCTATAATTTTATTTCATCTCAATTCTTAGACAGGTTCCCTTACCAGCGCATAACTTATGAGGATTGGATGAAAGTGGTCAATGATTTCTGCGCAAAAGAAACCGATGCAGTATTGGAAGAAGGTTTGAAGAGATTGCCAAAAGAAGTTTACAAGTTAAGACACGACAGGCTATTAAACACACTAAAGGAGAGACGGGCCAATTTACCTGCAACCATGTCCTGGTATTATTATTTCTTCAACAGGATAATCGATATGCACGTTAGCAATAAAAATGAATTACTGACGATAAAAGACGCGCCTAATAACGGCCTGAATGTAGTGATCAATAAGATCAATAAAGATGGCGAAGTGAAGGATGTTATATACGAAGGGAATTTCGATCCGAAAATTACACAGGAGATAAGATTCTACATGGGTGGCGGTAAGGATAAGATCATTTTAAATAACAGCCAGTCGCCCATCAAACTGAGATTTGTAGATAGCCTTGATCATAAGGAATACCATATTGAAAAATCGGCAAATACGGTTAAGATATACGACAGGGACAAGCAAAATATAACACTTACCGGTAACGACGCATCAAAAGCCAACTTGCATATCAAAAACGATAGCGCTAACACTGCTTTTTTACCTGTCAACCTTATTCACGTATGGGCCCCATTAGCCAATATTCAGATAAATAAGGACGATGGATTTTTACTGGGTTTAGGTTTCAGATATACAGGTAAGGACGGGTTTCGTACAAAACCCTATAGCCAGATACAGGAATTGATGGTGACACATTCGTTCTCAACCCAGGCGTTTAATGTCAGGTATCATGGCGAGTGGGTACATGCGATCAATAAGACAGATATATTGATTGACGCGAATGTAAAGGCCCCCAATAATACAATTAACTTTTTTGGTTTGGGCAATGAAACGCCGTTTGATAAAGCAGGTGATTATGTAAGATTTTATCGTACCCGGTATAACACTTACATGCTCGATCCTGCATTAAGATGGAGGGATGAAAAAGGGCTTAGCTTCAGTATCGGCCCATCATTCCAGTATTATCATTTTGATGTCGACGATAATATTGGGAGACTTATAGAGAATACCTCATTAATACATTCTTATGATAGTTTGACCATTGCAAAAAATAAGGTGCATTTGGGTGCTACAGCATTGTTGATCAACGACAGGCGGAATAATAAGTTACTCCCAACCGCAGGTAGTTATCTGAATATAAAACTGCAAAGTATGGCCGGGCTTAATAGCTATTCGCGTGGGTTTACACAAATAACAGGTGAGGCAGCGTTTTATGTTCACTTTGCCGATACGGTAATCACGCTGGCTGATAGGATAGGAGGCGGTGTTACCTTTGGCGATGCAGCATTTTATCAGTCGTTATTTCTGGGTGGACAAGGGAATTTATTAGGATACCGGGCATATCGTTTTGCGGGTAAGGATGTCGCTTATAATAATTTCGAGGCCCGTATTAAATTGTTTTCTTTAGCAAGCTATATATTGCCCGGCGAACTTGGTCTGACAGGCTTTTTTGATACCGGCCGGGTATGGATTGATAATGACAATTCTAATAAGTGGCATGTAGGTGAAGGTGGCGGCGTCTATTTTATGCCTGCGGGTTTAACGTTGTTTCAAGTCGTAGCGGCACATTCAACGGAGGGTTGGTACCCTTATTTTTCATTGCTGTTGCGATTTTAGCGGGTGGTTGCTGTTTGTGTTTGGCAAAAGACATTTTACATTCATCTGCCCGTCAGAAACTTAGTGGTGGACATCAGACTGGTTATTTTTTGTATAACTTTGGTGATACAGAACCTGTAAAATATGCTGCTGCCACAATTTTTTGACAATCCGTTCCGGATAAAGCTCTCATTTCATAAAGTGATAGAGCAACTGGATGAGCAGGCTCATGGCAATGAGGGCGCAAAAAAATTGCTGGATGAAGTAAATACCCATCCCGAATTAAGAGATGGTATCACAGACATCTCACAAATAAAAGACAATGAGGATCTGATCTCCCGGCTGCTGTCCGATCTTTTCCCATCATTACTTACTTATAATGAAATCAAAGGTGTCAGTATCCCGTACCAGGGCTTGATATTCAATCAAACAGAGAGGTTCCGGAATATTCTGAAAGCAGCAGGCATGTCTTTTGAAATCAATATCCGCGACTTTAATGATCACCAATTTTATATTGGTAGTTGCTGTATGATCCTGAACATGTTTTATGGTACCGATCTTGATTTTTCTAAACCGCTTTTTTACGACATACCTACTGCAGATGGCATTATAAAACATTATCGAATTTTATATAATGCTGATTTTCTGGAGGTAATCCCCACTGAAAAAGCAGTTAAGTTAACTGAAGAGGATATAACACTTCTAATTGATAATTATGATAACCTGGATTTGTGGAAGGCGAAATTTCCGCCAGGTAGCTGGGTATTGAAGGGTTTTGCGCTTGTAAGCCTTTTCGATGCAACGACTGAAAACGCTGTAGCTATATTAAAAACAAGTTTGTTATCGGATGCAGCGGAGCCGGAAATGCAGAATATAATCGATTCCGCTTTCAGGTCAATATTTAGAATACCTGATCTGAGGATAGGATTCACCGCATTTGACTGGACCGAAGGCAAATTCAGTAACAGGGCATTCGGTAAAAAAATACGCAGCTTTTTGTTAACTGATAAGGACGAAAGCGAGTGCCATGCCATTCTTTCAAAAGCGTCATATCAAAACCTGATCAATGAGCATGATTATTATGCCGTTTCCAATGTAGCCGAGTATTCAGCAAATGATCCTTTAAATTTAAAAGCGGCTCAGCTTCGGGCTCAGAATATTGGAAGTATTATCCTTGCTCCGCTCGTCAAAGATGATGTATTAATGGGTATTCTGGAGTTGGTTTCATCGAAGGTAAATGTATTAAACAGCGTAAACGCACACAGGCTGGAAATTGTGATGCCTTTCCTCGTTGACACTATCGATCACAGAATCAGGGAATATCAAAATAAGGTAGAAGCAGTTATACAAAAAAACTACACAAACATGCATCCAAGCGTGAACTGGAAGTTCAGGCGTGAGGCTAAAAATTACATTTACAATGTCAACATGGGATTGGCGTATAATCTTAAAGAAATTGCCTTTAAGGATGTTTATCCGCTTTATGGTGAAGTGGATATAAAAAACTCATCAGTAACCCGTAACCTGAGCGTTAAAAACGACCTTAAGAATCAGCTTAACGATCTTATTATTTTGCTGGAACAACTTGAGCTGGCAGGGGCAATTAAGGATTCTGAACAGTATCTGCTGGAATTGAAATCGTTTATTAATGAACTATCGTCTGGTGTTAGAGCGGACACTGAGCAAAATATCCTGCATTATCTCGAGGTCAATATTTATCCTCTGTTTTCTAAAGTGAAAGGCTCTTTTAAAGATGATATAGCAGCTTATTTTGAACGGTCCAATCCATTGACCGGAGATTTTTATACCAACCGCAGGAATTATGAAAAAACACTTGCCCTTGTAAATGAAAAACTCATTACGATACTGGATGAGCGACAAGCAGAGATTCAAACACATTTCCCTCATTATTTTGAACGTTTTAAAACTGATGGGGTGGAGCACAATTTGTATATTGGCAACTCAATAGCACCTGATAAAAAATTCGACATTGCCGGCTTGGAGCGTTTGCGATTATGGCAATTGCTGGTTACTTCCGAGATGGAAATTGAGCAACACAGGTTAAAGCACATATTGCCATATCACCTTGGTGTAACATCCCTTATTTTGGTTTTTAGTGCGCCTATTTCCATCCGTTTCAGGATGGATGAGAAGCACTTTGATGTTGATGGCGCTTATAATATACGCTATGAAGTGATCAAAAAACGCATTGATAAGGCCTATATTAAAGGCACTAAGGAGCGTATTACGGCAGAAGGCACAATCACTATTGTGTATTCAAAAGCCGAAGAAGAAGCCGAGTATAGCCGCTATATTCGTATTTTGCAATCGGCAGGCATATTAACTTATAAGGTCGAGCACCTTGATGTAGAAGATCTGCAAGCTGTATCCGGGCTTAAAGCTTTGCGCGTTGGTGTTGCTTATGAAACAAGCAAGTTTTTATCGCAGGATTTCTCATATGATGGCCTTTATCAGGAATTGCTGAATCCCAAAAAATCCCGTGTTGCTGTTTAGTGTTTTTTAAAATGCCGATGACTTGTTATTTCGCACTAAAGTCTTGTATTTTATTAAGTGCCTGATTTTACTGCACATCTAACAGAAAAAAATCTATTGATTCAAAAGAGCAAAATAAATGTGCAAACATTCTTTATTTTGATTGTTTTAATAACAATTTGTTTTTTTATTTTGCAGCAACCAACATGCTATTTCTGAATGTCCCGTAGAGAGATTATCTATTCAGTTTTTTATATTTTATTTTTTGTGCTATCTGTCTGGTCGGGCATAGAAAGCGGATTTACCGATAGTCATACACCGCCAATTCCATTTGCCATCGAGTTTTTTACCTTAATAATAGGCGCTATTCTTTTTGCTGCCGATTTTGCAAAGCATAAAACCGCTACATTCGAGAAAATACGGGTTCATATATTAGGGTTAACGGCCAATAGCCTGGTGATGCTTTACGTATTGGTGCTAGCCCTGCAAGAATATCGTTAAGATAGTTTTGGGATCCTTTATTCAATAACAGAATAAGTAACAACAGCCTTTTCTTTGTTCTTAAGAGTGAACTCTCCGTTGATCTCACAACGGAAGGACTCCTTTATCTGCTGATAAACCTGTTCAGTAATTAATACCTGCCCCGCTTTAGCAACGGACTGCAGACGTTGTGCAACATTTACCGAATCACCTATTACGGTATAATCCAACCTTCTGAGCGAAGCCGACCCTATGTTACCTGATACCATTTCGCCTGAATTGATACCTATTGAAACATCCGGTTTAAATTCCTTTTCGCCGGTGGTTATCGGTTCTGTTTTGGCTAGTTCCGCTTTTATAGCAAGGGCAGTGTCAATAGCCCGGTCAAGGTGATAGTCGCCACGATAAACCGCCATAACAGCGTCCCCCATAAATTTATCTACATGGCCTCCCTGTGCGATGATCTCTTTCACAATCTTATCAAATAGGCCATTTAGCAGGTTAACAACTGTATTCGCCTGGACATGCTCGGTGATGGCAGTAAACCCGCAAACATCAATGAACATTACAGTAGCATCCATTAACTCGTTTTTGAGCAGGCTGCTTTCAAATTCCTTGTGCGACATGAAGTTGAGCACATTGTCATCTACATACATTTTAAGGATATTATTCTCCTTAATAGCCTGCATGGTATCCTGTAGTTGCTTTACGTAGTTGATGGTTTTCTCC
>Ga0310811_10009883_pt1 | contig 12336 bp, 19 predicted proteins | sample YCmetagenome_FD_207642 | JGI IMG/M metagenome (GOLD analysis project Ga0310811, IMG submission 207642) | Soil microbial communities from experimental microcosm in Duke University, North Carolina, United States - YC | ecosystem: Engineered > Artificial ecosystem > Soil microcosm > Unclassified ... | reverse complement strand
ATCACCGTGGCCGAGAACTCCTGCATCGACAGCAGCTGCAGGTCCTCTGCCGAGAAGCCGAGCTTCTCAAACTCGAGGTCGGGAGGAAGGACGGCGGGTGCGCCTCGCCTGGCGGCGGTCGCGGCCAACCACGAGTCCTGAATCTGCCGCGCCTGCGTCGCGTCCACCTTGCGCTTGGCCTTGATGACGGCGGTGGGAGTGCCCGAGACCATCATCACCCTGCCGAGGTCGGACGATGCAAGCAGCCCGTTCGTGTAGGCCGAGTACGCCTTGATCGCCGAGGTGCCGCGAGTCGGGCCGGGGGTACGCGAGATCTGAACCATGTTGTCGGCGTCGAGTGATTTCTGCCCCGACTTGTACGTGCGCTGACCACGCTCGACGCTCACGGTCATCGGCTCGGGATTGAGCACCGTCCACGCCGAGGGGTAGCCGTCGGCGTAACGCGCCGTGATGTAGATGAAGGCGTCTCCCCAGGCGTAGATCGAGGAGACGATTGCGTAGACGGCGTCCGAGATGCCGTTCGGGAACCAGATCGGATCCGGGTTCGCCACCCATGCAGGCTGGCGTGAGCCGTAGTGGCGCAGAGGCATCCGCGAGATCGCGTTCGAGTTCATGTGCAGGCAGCGATTCGCCACCCACACCCGCTCGAGCAGCGCCGGCGACGAGAAGCCGGACGTCATCTGCAGGTTCGCCCAGAAGTCGCTTACCTGCTGATCGAAGAGCGGCGAAGCCGTCTCGCGCTCGAGGCGCTCGCCCACGAGGGAGCGCTTGATGAACTCGCCTAGTGCCATCGCACCTCGCTCAGTAGATATCCAGGTCACCGGCGCCGTCGGGCACGCCCATCGCCGCCGACAACGCCAGAGTCGCAGCGACGAGCGGCGAGATGTCCACGGTTGAGTTGCGCCGTGACCACAGCCAGCGATCCCCGAGTTGCCGCGTGGATGCCGCCCGGATCGCGTTCAGCAGGTCGAGCGAACCGAGGTGGCGAAGGTTGTCCTCGTTCACCGCGTCCACCAGACGCGAGCAGGCATGCGCGTGCTCGGGACCGTCGAGGAGCGTCATCGTGACGCCAAGGTCCTCGAGCTTGCCGACGAGCGACGCGCCGGGTCCCGCCTTGTCGCACACGATCGCCTCGGGCGAGTGCTCGGCCGCGAGCTCGTACAGCCGCGACGGAAGCCAACCCGTCCCCGGCAGCTTCTCAATCACCTCGATGTGCCAGTTGCCGTCCTGATTGCGCCCCGCGACGGCGATCGAGGTGCGCCGCTCGGGCGAGACGTCGAAGCCGAAGCAGACCGGGCCGACGATGCGCGACTCGGAGTACAAGCAGCGCATCCATGCCTCGACCGAGATCGGTCGGTCCTCCTCGCCTGTCGGATCCGGGTAGTCACCGACCCCGTACAGCTCGACGGCGGCGGTGCGCCTGTCGAGTGCCTGCAGCTCCATCTCGAAGTGCTCGCGGAAGATGCGAATGCCGTAGGCCGGATTGGAGGTGAACATCGAGGACTCGGCGTCGAACTCGTCCTCGGGGATCTCGTTCGGGTGGTCGTAGGGAAGTGACCACTCGGCGTAGAAGAGGTCCGGCTCGCGCTCGATGCCGTCGATGCGCACTTGCGTGAACACGTAGCCCTCGTTGTGAACTTCCTGGTCGACCGCCGAGCCCGCATACCACACCTGCGGGTTCGGCCTCGCACGCATGGTCGGGAAGATCGCACCCATCTCGTCGCGACTCAGGAACATCGCCTCGTCCAGAACGAGCAGGTCGCAGCTAAAGCCGCGGCCGGCGGACTTGGTACGCGAGCGAAACTCGAGCGCGCGTCCGTCGACGAGGCGCACCGCCTCCTGGCCGTGCGTGCCGATCATGCGCTGCTTGTGCACCTGACGTAGCAGCTCGGGCGTTCGCTCGATCAGCGACCACAGGCGCTTGGAGTGCTTCTGACTCGTGACGAACTCGTGCGCGGAGTGGATGGCGAGCGGGTCGGCGACGTCGAGCTCGGCCAGCCACACGAACAGGCTCGTCAACTCGATCAGTTCGAGGATGCCGCCCTTGCCGTTCTGACGGGGAACGTTGACGGCAGCGCGCTTGGCCGCCCACTTGCCGTCGTGACGTACGCCGCACGCGCCCTCGACGACGAGCCTCTGCCAGGGGTCTAGCTCGAAACCGACACGCTCGGCCATCTCGAACACGTCGTCCGCTCGTGACTCGGTGAAGTGAGGAACGAGGTGGTAGCGAGGCGGGGCGTAGGTGGCGGTTACCACTGCCGCGAGGTCACGTTGCGGTGCGGCGCTCCGCGGTTGCAGTGAGTGTGCTCGGGACCGGAGTGCAGTTCGGGGTACGTGTCGTCATGGCCGAGGTCCCAGGGCTCACCCGGCGCGATCGGCTCCTTGCAGCGAGCACACACAGCCAGACCAGCTGCGACGTAGGGCGCGAGCTCGAGTCGCAATCTCGCATGGTGCCCTGCGTACTTCCGATTCGATCCGCGGCGACGAGTCCGTCGCTGCTCGTATCGCTGGCGTCCAGTGAGCATCGGCGAGCATCAGCCTCCGTCGGGGGGAAACGCGAAAGAGAGTGGGTGATTGGCCTAACGCCTAAAAGAAAAACCGAGGCTTTTCGATATACGACACGATCGCATTTGCAAACGCGCGAAGATCATCGGTCGCCTCAATCATCGCCCGAAAGAGAGCGTGCGCCGCCCAGTACGTCCGACAGTGTAAACGAAACAGAGGACGACGTCACGCCACCACAGTCTGAATGGCGGTGGACAACGGTCAACTCAGCGCCCACACGCCCAGCCACAGCAACCCAAGCACGGCGAGGAAGAGCAGTCCCCACAGCGCTGCGCCGAGCACCCACTCCCACCACTGATACTCCATCACGCCACCGCCGGCAGCAGCTCGTCAGGCACAAAGACACTGCCGCGCCAATTCGCCTCGAGCCAGTCGATCGCATCCTCCACCGACTGCGTCCTCACCTCAGCTCGAACGACGCGAACGACTCTCGGAACGACAGCGACGTTGGAATGCCCATGCTTGTGATGAATGCGATGAGGTTCACCCACTTGTATGTTCTGAAAGTTCTTAGAACCCCATGTTGGTAGCACGCCGCACTTCGGGCACACGAGCACATGGCGCTTCAGCGATCGGAAGTACATCTCAGCGAGGTGCCAGTACAGTCGGTGCTGCTCGTCCTTCATCGCGCCTAGTAGACGATCGAGCTCACGATAGCTCTGATGGTTCCATGCCTTGCACATCAATGGCAGGTGCTCAGCGTCGCCCTTCCGATCGCGCAGCCCAGCCTCAACGTCTGTGTAGTTCTCGAGCAGAACAACGATGCGCTCACGGCGCGCCTTGGTGGTGTCGTCAGAAGGAATCAAGCTCGTCCGCCTCGATGATCGACACACCAGAAGACGGTGCGCTTCTGCTTCCCCTCCCAGTACGTCCTGATCTCGCCGACGTCCTGTATACGCAGCTCACGCTTGCATACGCCACAGACATGGTCGACGCCGGGGTATTGCTTCCATGAGAGCTGCTCCGAGCCCTTGGCGCTCTTGCGCTCTGAAGCGGTATTAGGGGCTTCGCTCACGCCAGCTCCGCAACCGGCACAACAGGAATCCGCAGCTGCATCGCGATGAACGCCTCCAGCGCTGCACCCCGGCTTTCGGTCCATCGCGGGAGCACGCCCACCACATCGCAGGCAGCGACCGCGCGGAGTCCGTGCCGCATGTACGCCTCCCAGGTGTCCTCTGGTGGGCATTCGCATGGGTTGATGACCTCATGTCCCGCGGCTCGCAACCGGGCCGCCTCGGACGTGAAGACGGCGCTAAAGGCCGCGATCTCATCCTCAGAGCAAGTCCCGCCCAGACTGATCGGACCGCTCAGGTAGACGATGCACCTGTTACCCGGCTTCGATACGTCGGTCACGCGACGACCTCAGCCAACAGCGATCCCTGCCCCTCGATCGCTTTCAGGTTGCGGACGGCCGTCTCGAAGTAGGAGCGCTTGAGCTCCACACCGACGAAGCGCCGGTTGTACTTCAGCGCGACGTAGCCCTCGGAGCCGATGCCGGCGAAGGGCGAGAACACGAGATCGCCGGGGTTCGACCAGAGCTTGACCGCACGCTCGATGACGCCAAGCTGGAGCGGAGCAATGTGGCGCTCGTCTCCGTTATCGCGTGCGACGGCAACGTTCAGCACGTCCGTCTCGCGGATGCCGCCGGGGTAGACGTCGTTCGCGCGGTACCAGACGGGCGCCGCCCACTCGATCCATTCCTCGGACGTGATCCAGCCGTCCGGGTTGCCGTAGCGCTCAGAGACGCCGGCGCGGATCGGTTCCGGGTTCTCCCCCGGCTTGCGGAACTGGAGCAGGTAGTCCGCGAGCGCCATGTGCATCCGCGAGGAGTCGCGGGCGAGCGTCTTGAAGAGGAGGCCCTGATCCTTCGTGCGGATCGCCTTGACCTGTGGATCCTTGTCGATCGCGACCTCGCCGTAATAGCGGAAGCCGCCGTCCTCCATCGCCTTGATGACGGCACCGCGGAAGTCGCGTAGACCCGAGTAGCCGTCGACGTACTTCACCGTGACCATCTGGCACAAGTGGACGCACACGGAGCGCCCAGGCATCGTCACGCGCAGGAGCTCAGGGATCAGATAGGCGTAGTGCTCGACGAGCTCTTCGAGCGAGCGAGCGTTTCCCATGTCGCGCGGCGAGTCCGAGTAGACATACATGCCGGGGAAGGGCGGCGAGAACACGGACAGCCCGACCGATTCGTCCGCGATGTCCGCAGCCCGCTCGATGCAATCGCCTTGCAGCAGCGTCCAGCGTTCACCCGACTTATCCATTCATGGCCTCCACGATCTCCTCGAACATCTCCATCGCCTGACGCTCCTTCCGTCGCACGTTCTCCAGCACGGCCTGCTCACGGTTCGACGCGACGATCACCACGCGCACCGCGTGCTCTTGACCGAAGCGCCAGCAGCGGCGAACGGCCTGGTAGTACTGCTCGTAGGAATCCGAGAGACCGACGAAGAGCACGTTTGCGCAGTGCTGCCAGTTGAGTCCCCAGCCGGCGATCGATGGCTTCGTGACGATCACGCGAGCACGCCCCTCGGAGAAGGCGACTAGGCGCTCCTCCTTTGAGTCGGGGTGATCGGAGCCGCGTACCTCGATCGCATCGGGAATCGCCCGTGCGAGCGCCTCAGACTCGGCGTTCAGGTCGCACCAGACGACCCACGGCTCGTGTGACCCGTTGACGATGCCGGCGGCGATCTCCACGCGATGCGGGATGGACTCGCGGCGTGCCTGCCGGCGCTCCTGCATGGTTGCCACCGGCACCGAGAACAGCCGATCCTCGGAGACGCTGTCAGCATCGACTGAGATCGTCTCGAGTGCGATCGGCGGGAGCTCGAACTTGTCGTCGTCGTAACCCAGATCGTGCGGCGCCCGCAGCGCCCGCGCCCAGGTCGCGACCCACCGCCAGTACAAGTGCCGCGCGTGGCCCTTGAGGCGCCATGACCCGGCGCTGATGCCGTCGTTGACAAAGAATTCGGCGAGCATCTGCTTGTGCGAGAGCACGCCGAGAAAGGCAGAGTGTCCACCGAGCTCCATGTAGTCGTTTGGGCTCGGAGTCGCGGTGCAGCACAGGCGAAACGGATAGCGCCAGCCCCACTGAATGAGCGCCTCACGCGTCTTGCCGTCGAACGACTTGAGGATCGAGGATTCGTCCAACACGATGCCTGCCCAGTCGAAATCCATGAAGCGCTCGAGCCGTTCGTAGTTCGTGATGTTGACGCCGGTCCGGACGTCGGAAACCTCGCGACAGGGCGTCACTTCGATGCCGAACTTCACGCCCTCGCGAACAGTCTGGGACGAGACTGCGAGCGGAGCAACGACGAGTACGTCTCCGTCTGAGCGCTCGTATACGCGCTGCGCCCACTCGAGCTGCATCGGCGTCTTGCCAAGTCCGCAGTCGGCGAAGATCGCGCCACGCCCACGACGCAGCGCCCACGCGGTCAGGTCTTGCTGGAACGGGTAGAGCTGGTCGGAGACGTAGTCGGGGTCGAATCCCGTCTCCGGATCACGCCGATTCTTGCGCTCGATGAACTCCGCGTAAGCCGTCGGAGCACTCCCCCGATTAGAGGCTGTGCTCAATCCGCGTCCCGGAGCACCGCGAGCTTCGTAACTTGTCCTACGCGACGCTGCACGAAGTAGCGATCAAGCACTGCTACGTATTCGCCTTCTGTCGAAGCCACTTCCTCGATGGCCTGCTCGGGCGAATACGCCTCTACCTGCTGCTCGTGCCACGCATCGTCGCCATTGCGCGAAAGCACGTAATAGATGCGCTTCATGTGAGAGACTCCTTGTCCTCGTAGGTGAACCTTGCGACCTTGCTGCGGTCTCGGGAAGCCAGCAGCCTCTATTGCCTCTGCCCAGGACTCGAAGGGGTTGTTCTTTCCAGCGCTCCGACGAACTCCACCCCGTGAGCCAGCCTCATAGCGATAGACGGCGGAGGCTGGTGGGTATTCCGAACCCCTAACTGCTGCTGGCATAATCCATTCAGTCGCGAGCGGAGGCCGTCCGTGCCGCAGAGCGAACAACTGGATGGCAGCGATGACGGCCTCGCGCGTCCATTGTTTCTCGGCCATCTGCGCAGTGCGTGAGCATGAGAGGCATAGACTCGGTGCCTTGCGACTCTTGGGACCATCGTGTCCAGACATCAGCGTTCCGCAAGAAGGACACGGCCTGCGATAGCTGTCTTTGCGGGCACGATCGTCCGCCCCTGAAGGATCGGCGATCACCGCAGCTATGTATGACCGCGATTTACCCAGCTGTTCAGCTATGGCCGTAGTCGTCATCCCACGCGATCTGAGATCCAGAGCGCGGCGAGCCACGCGGGCACGATTCCCAGGGCGCCCGTAGCCGCTCATGCACCCGATCCGTAGAGATCGTGCGTCAGGGCGCTAACAGCGGTTCGAGTCCGCTCGGCGCCTTTACGAGCGAGAAGTGCCTGCAAGAACGCGGTTTCAGCCCAAAGGCTCTGCGGACTGATTTCGTACAGCATCTAGCCGTCGCCCTTACGCCTGCGCTGCCACGGCCAGAGTCCATAATCCTCTTGCCACGGCCACTTCCCAAACTTGCCCGCCTTCTCGTTGCGCTCGACCTCAGTCGCGAACCGCTGGAAGCGATCGACCCAATAGCCGGGCGTAGCTTTCAGCACTTGCCAGAGAGAGCGCAGCGTGTTCACACCTCTACCTCCAGCAACCGCAGCGCCGCCCTCGCGTCCTCAACGTCCAGGTGCGCGTACAGGTTCACGGTCGTCTGGATGCTCGAATGCCCCATGAGCTGCTGCACGTTCTCGATGCGAGCCCCGCGGCGGATCAGGCGAGTGGCGAACGTGTGCCGGGTGACGTGCATGTTGCGATAGGTGACGCCAGCGCGAGCGAGTACGCCTTGCGTCGGGTGCGCCCACCAGGACTGCATGGCCGTGTTGGAGATCGCGTCGCGGCGCTTGATGACGTTGCCGCCTCCAGGCCTTGTAGCCCACAGGTGGTCGTCCAGCTCGAGCCCGTCCACGATGTCCATGTCCGCGACGACCTGGGCGGCTCTGCTCGTCAGAGGCACAACGCGGTCCTTCGACCCCTTGCCGTTGTAGATCACGAGCTCCGAGGTCTGGAGATTGACGTGCCGACGCTGAAGGTTCCGCGCCTCGGACTTCCGCATGCCCGTCTCGCACAGCAGGATCGCGAGCGAGTCGACGGCGTAGATCAGCGTCAGCTCGGTCTCGTTGAAGACGTCGATGACCTTCTGGCCGTGCTTCTTCGGCATCTCGAGCCGCGCACCGATGTTCTTCGGGCAGCGGTCTCGGGCGTACAGGTAGTCGAAGAAGCCCTTGAGATGTGACATGCGCACACGAGCTCCTGGCGTGGCGCCGTACTTCAGCAGGACGAAGTGCTCGAGATCCTCCAGCGTGTAGTCGGCCACAGGCTTATCGCGCCACAGCAGCAGGGCAGCGATGGTCCGCTCGTAATCGTCGAGGGTGCGATCCGACCGGTTCTTGAGACGAAGGTGCGCGAGCCAGTCAGCCAGATCGCGATGGCCGGCGCACGCATGGTGGTCGGTTGATCGCGTGGGGTAGGACCCTACGGCAGGAACCCTCACTTGTCACGCTCCGAGTCTTGGTTCGATTCCAGAGCGTTACGTATCTCCTTCGCGAGCGCATACCACGGCGAGCCACCGAGGTTCTGCATCGCTTGATACTCCTGTGCAGCGATCAGTTCCGAGCGCCCGGTCACGAGGTCGTACAGGCGCCAGCAGTCCTCGCGCGAGATCTGCAGGGTGATGGTGCCGGGGTACCGCTCGGTATCAGTCGGTACCGAGTCGCGTTCGGCTTCGCGTTCGGCCATGCGACGTCCCGCGATCTCGGCACGGCTGGTCACGTCGGCCTCTTAGCTGGACTAGAGGCTAGAGCGGCGTCCTTCACCGAGAGCAACTCCTCGCGTCGCGGGTCACGCCGCAACTCGAACACCCAGCGATCCTTGACTGACTGCATCTCGCCGTCCTTCCATGAGCCGTTGCCGGTCGGCGGTGGCCGGAGCCGATGCCATGTCGGTGCCCACTTCCAGTTGCACGCCTTGTAGAGAGCGCCTGTGTGTCCCACAGAGGGATCGGAGTAGCTCACGACCGTGGTTACCTCTGGGAGCTCGGCGCGGAGATAGCGGGCCACCTGCGACCACTGCTTGCTGCCGCCGTTCGGCACACCCTCTAGGCACCAGCGCACCAATTCGAGCCACGTTCCGTCCTGCGGCAGATAGCGGGCAGTCGGCTTAGCGAGAACAAGCACGCCGTACTCATCGCTCCAGGCCCATCCACGGCCAGTCGCTCCGAGGTAGTGCCGCTCGTCAAGGTAGTGCCCGACCGTGCGACTCGGTACGCGCATGGTGACGCTCACGGCTCTTCCTGCCGGATGCGGCGTAGCGCGGTGCGAGCAGCTTCCGCCATGTCGAGCGCATCACGTCCAGTCGGACGAGCGGCGTAGTTCGGGCTGCCGATGTGCTCCAACGCCGCGACTGCGGCATCGAACTGCTCCTGTAGTTCCCTCGCGTGGTCCCCAGCGTGAAGTTCTCCAACGCGAGCCTCTTCTCGCCACCGCCGCTCCTCGACCAAGATGTTCTGCGTGGTCTGAAGCTGCTCCTGTAGGCGCTCCGCCCGGTCGTGAGCATCCTCGACCGAGGCGACTTCGGCGCGCTGCTTCCACTCGTCTCGTTCCCGCTCGACTTCGGCGGCGTAGTCCTGACAGGCTTCCAGCTGCTCAAAGAGGCCGCGCAGTTTGCGTCGAGCTGTGGACTCCTCGTCTCTAGGGAGCCACTTCGCGATCTCGTCGTAGCGGGGATCGGTGTTCACCATCACACTGCCTCTCTCTCAATCCCAACATGCACGGCAAGGTCGCGCATCCGGGCGAGGAACGTCTCCGCGTTCGCATCTGTAGCCCTGAAGCGCAGAGCGATAAATGCGCGGACGGCTCGATCAGCCGACTTGTAGAGATCAGCCATCTCACCGACATTCATGTCGCGGACTGCCGTGGGGACGTAGGCGCGGCTCGAATGTGGTGTGCGTTCCGTCATACCGACTCCAGCCTGCGCCGCTCGCGTTGCTCCGACTCATCGAGGCGACCGATGAACACGCCGAACCAGTGGAACGAGATCGTCCGGCCTCGGTATCCGCAGCCCCGGCGGTGCTCACGTCGCGGCCACGGGCTGCCCGTGACTCCGGACGGCAACGATCCTGGGCGCACGATGCGCACGAGTCTCTTGCTTGGTTTCGAGGCGGTCATGCTGTCAGCTTCAGACGGCGTGATTCATAGATCGCAGGATCACGCGTAGGTTTTCCAGCCGCTCGACGCCGCTGCATCTGGTACTCGCGCATGTAGTCGTTTCGGCAGATACGGCACGACCAGCTCCCACCATTCCGATATCCCGGCTGTCCACGCAGATCGGTCTCCGGGGTGTACTCATGGCCGTTGGCGCAATGAGTGAAGGTATGGGAGCACTCGTGACAGAGGTCGCTCACGCGCTTGCCCTTGCCGTGGTAGCCAGTCTCACGACCACACTCACGGCAGGTGCCACGCGCCCGACGCTTGGCCTCGCGTGAGGTAGCCAGTTCTTTCAGGTACGCCGGTGACCGAACCGCTCTAGCGCGATCCCGGTATTTCTTCCTCGCGACACGCTTGGCTTCACGACACTCGTCACATCGACAGCCGCGATCGTAGTAATGCTTACTGCCACGGCCATCAGCGTGAAGTCTCGAAGACACGCTCGGGGCTTCGCTCATCAGAACTCGTACTCCGCGAGGTACACACCCTCGGCCCCGACGAGCTCGGGCTTGGGCATGTTGTAGATCCCGTACACGGCCTGCGCTGAGGGGAACTTGAGCTGCACGGTGGCGGTGAACTCGAGCCGCTCTTTCGTCAGGTTCGGGTTGTCGCCGGTGTAGCACTCGGTTAGACAGCGGAAGCCGGCGTCGATCAGCGGCTTCGCCTTCTCGGAGTAGTAGCCGCTCGCGTCACCCAGCGGTGAGCCGAAGTTCGTCAGCAACCCGAGCGGACAGTCGGGAAGAGCGCCAGAGCCGATGGCGCTCATCAGCCCTGCATAGTCGCCAGGCCCCTCGTGCTCGGCGATGACGAAGTCGGCATCGGCCGGCGTATGGATGATGCCACCGCCGTCCGTGAACCAGCCGCCCGCTCGGATGCCATGCGCAAAGCACGCGGACTTGAAGTCGTTCCAGCGAGCAGCGTTCCCGAAGTCGTCGAGTTCCATCGCAGCAGCGCGGTAGCCGTGTGCGTAAGCCTTCTGTGCGAAATCACCCATCGATGACCAGTGGCCGTTCGAGTGCCCCCATGCAGTCAGGCAAAAGGGAAACCCGCTGCCGGCCGCGCCTCCAACGCGGTGAGTCGCTGCTCGATGATGGCAAGACGTTGCGAGTGCTCGTCGTTGTCGACCTTGAGCCTGTCGAGCCCAATCGCATTGGCCTCGACGACGTCCTTGACCCCCCGACCGTCCTGCGAGCCGGTGGCCTCGACCCAGCGCTTCCACTCGGGGAACTTCTGCCAAGCCGCTGAAGTCGGAGCCTTGGCCGCGGCTGCCGCATCAAATGGCGGAGGAGTGGTTGTGTGCTTGGCGTAGCTCACTGTCCCCCCCCGTAGCGCACGCGGTAGAACTCCGACAGTGCCAGCAGCTCGTCCGCGCTCAGCCCCTCGAGCTCCTGCGTCACGACCTTCACGCCGTTTCGCTCTATCACCTTCGGCGACGGCAGCCGCTTGGCGAGGTGGCGGCCGTGGGCAAGTTGCTTGGGGTTCACGGTTGCTCGACCTTCTTTGGATTGGCATTACTGATGAGCGGAATCCCTGCAGCCCCGGCCGGGATGAACACGGTCGAGTTATTGCTTCCGCTAGTCGCAATGGCCTTTAGCGCCTCGGTCATCTCGAACTGCACGTAGAGCGGGGTCAAAGTCTTGGCGATCTCGTCTTGCGCCTCACGAACACCAATCGCGTCCTGACGGCGAATCTCCGCGTTCTGCTTTGCGATCTTGACTCTCTGCGCCTGCTGGCGAATCTGAATGTTGTAAACCCGCACCTGGTTCTCGGCGTCAGCGCGCACCTGGTAACGGTGGAAGGTCTTGCCAGCAGCCACAAGACCAAAACCGCCGATAATCAAAACAACTACGCCAAGAGCACTAGCGATGATGAGCCTCTTCATTGTCTGCCTCTCGTTCATAGGTGGTAGCGGTAGCCGCCGTGTGAATAACAGCCCCACGCATTGAGTCCCACTCGAGCGGCGACATTGAGAGCGGCCTGATATTGCTCGCGAGGCGACGCGAGGTACGCCTCAGAAGGCGCGCCGCGCGGCTTGTACGAGTCCCAGGTGCCGTACCAGAAGCCAAACGCTCCCTGGTATGTCCCCGAGTTGTGCTGCCAGTTGAGCTGCGTCTCACACATGCCGATCGCGACCCAGAGCCGCGGCAGCCAGCGGCGCCACTCGTACTCGTAGCTCCACTTGAGGTAGCTGTGGCGAGCGCCGCGCGCCTTGCCCCGCCACAGCTCGGCTAGGTGCCTTACTCGAACGCAGCTGCCGGAATGCGTGACTAGCACTGCGGACCCACGCTGCGCTCGAGCTCGCCAGTACTTATACCGCCCAACGTAGTAGCGCAAACCGTTGCGGGCGTCGGGACACTTCTCGGGAGCGACGCGCGGTGAAGCCGTCAATTCACGCGCCTGGTTTAGAGGGGCCAGCGGTCCTGCGGCGGAGCCGGTCGCTCCCGATGCTTGTGTTGCCAAAATTGCGATAACGGAGC
>Ga0310811_10009882_pt1 | contig 12336 bp, 11 predicted proteins | sample YCmetagenome_FD_207642 | JGI IMG/M metagenome (GOLD analysis project Ga0310811, IMG submission 207642) | Soil microbial communities from experimental microcosm in Duke University, North Carolina, United States - YC | ecosystem: Engineered > Artificial ecosystem > Soil microcosm > Unclassified ... | reverse complement strand
CGGAAAAAGTGTCCAGGATTACTTGACCACCACAGTGCCGCCCCGCACAGGGGCAACGCTAATAGACCACTAACACAACAAGGAAAGGCCAAACGACCAACAACAACCCAAGAAAATCCCACCACCAAAGGCAAAACAGATAAACCAACCGCCGCGCAAGCAAAAAAGAACCAGAACCTCAAACAACAACCTCCCTCAGCAACTCCCGAACAACCCTCCGGGCCTCCCCCCCTAACTCCTTGATATCAACCCCTTCAATCAGGTCATCAACAACCACCCGCTTCCCAGCAGAAAAAAGCGCCGCCACCGAAGGCCTCCCCCCAGAAGCAACCGGCCCAATCGCCGGATCATGCAACCCAAAATACCTCGGATCATCGAGCCGATAAACCGCAATATCCGCGGCATACCCCACAGCAACTTTCCCAACCTCATCAAGCCCCATCACCCGCGCGCCGCCCGCCGTCCCCCAATGAATCACCTCGGCAATGCTCGCCGCGCCCGCTCCGCCTTCGAAACTGCCGCCCCGATACGCCGGCTGCGCCAGCATCCCCAGCCGTGCCCGCTGCGCAAGCCACGTCATGTGCACCTCGGAAATCATATCGGCCGCTTCGTTCGAGGCCGCGCCGTCGACGCCAATCGATACCGGCACCCCCGCGTCAGCCATCTCCCGCACCGGGCAAATACCGCTGCCCAGCCGCCCATTGCTCTGCGGACAATGCGCGACACCCGTGCCCGTCTGCGCAAGCAACGCGATTTCGTCGGCGTCGACCTTGACCAGATGCGCGTACCACACATCGCTGCCAAGCCAGTCGTGCTCGCCGCAAAAAGCCACCGGCGATTTCCCGTACATCGAATACGCACTGTCCTGATAGCCGACCGTCTCCGACAGGTGACTGTGCATGCGCAATCCAAGGCGGCGCGCAACCGCCGCCGTCTCACGCATCTCCCGAGGGGAAATCGAATACAACACCGTGGTCGGCGCCATCACGACCCGCCGCATCGCTCGCGGTGAAGCGTCGTGGTATCTGGCCGCGAGCCGCTCGATATCGGCGACGTAAGCGTCCAGCGTTTCAGGTCGCAACGCCGTCGGCAAGTCGGCCTCGAGTTGCCGTGTTTGCGTCGCGCCGCCGCGCAGCAACACGAAACGCAACCCGAGTTTCTCCGCCTCCTCGAACAGAATCGCCGAACTGTCGAACGGCATGCCCGGGTAGTACACGTAGTTGTGATCGGCCACGGTCGCACAGCCGGAGCGCGCGAGTTCGATCAGCCCAATGCGCGCGGCGAGCCGGAAGCGCCGCTCGTCGAATAGCGCACGAAACCGATAAGGCGTCGCGGCAAGCCACGGCGTAAGCGTGGCGTCGAGTCCGGCCGTGTCTCCCTTGAGCAGCGACTGGAACAGATGATGATGAGTATTGACCCACGCCGGATAAATCACGCAGTCAGTAGCGTCCACGATCGTCTCGCCAGCTCGCGGCGCGAGCGCACCGATGGCGTCGATCGTATCGCCCACGATGCGAATGTCGGGACCCGGCACGCGCGATGGATCGTCCGCGGTACCACGGCCACCTGTCATGATCGCGGCCGCGTTGCGGATCAGCGTGGAGGGTTGAGTGTCGTATGTCGTCATAAGCCTGAGCGCAAAGAATCAAAGTTGGCTATCGTGCCAGCCGCGCAAACCGATGCGCGACGCCCACGCCGTGATGGCGAACAGTACGACGCCCGTCACGGTGATCAGCAGCAGAGCCGCAAAGAGCCGGGGAATATTCAGCTGAAAACCCGCTTGCAGAATCTGATAGGCCAGCCCCGCGCCGCTGCCGCCCGTTCCCGCGACGAACTCGGCGACCACCGCACCGATCAACGACAGCCCGCTTGAAATCCGCAGTCCGCCGAAGAAATACGGCAACGCGCTCGGAATGCGCAGGCGCACCAGCGTCTGCCAACGGGTTGCGCGATTGATCCTGAAAAGGTTGATCAATCCCGGATTCACACTGCGCAAGCCGAGCGCCGTGTTCGAGATGATCGGGAACAGGGCTACCAACGTCGCGCACAACACCAGCGCGACATTCATGTCCTTGACCCAGATGATGATCAGCGGCGCGATCGCCACCACGGGGGTTACCTGCAACAGAATCGCATACGGAAACAGGCTCGCTTCGATCAGCGGACTCTGCACGAACAGCAATGCGATAATCACGCCAAGCACGGTGGCAAGCGCAAACGCCAGCAGCGTGATTTTCAGCGTCGCCAGCAAACTGCCGAACAATAGCGGTGCGTCCTGCACCAGTTCGGCCACGATCGCCAACGGCGATGGCACCAGATACGCCGGCACCTTCATCAGCACACACCAGCCCTGCCACAACGCCAGCACCACCATGCCAACAACCCACGGCGCGATCATCTTCGCCACGCCGGGACGATGCAGCCACGGACGGCGCGCGGCTTTCGCGGCCGCCGGGTTGCGCGCCGCGTTATGGTTGGCCGAATGACCCGCAAGCACTTCGCCCGTCATGATTGCACTCCTGTTTCTTCGTTCGCGAACGACGCGCGATGCGCATCGGTAATCAGCTCGGAAAGTGTCTTGCAGTGCTGCATGAACGGCTCGCTGACGCGGAACGCATCGTCGCGCTCGAGCGGACCGTCAATCGGCACCTCGGCGATGATGCGGCCCGGCCGCGCCTGCATCACCACCACGCGGCTCGACAGATACACGGCTTCGTAAATGCTGTGCGTGACGAACACCACCGTCATGCCGCGCCGCTGCCACAGCGCGCGCAAATCGCCGTCGAGGCGGTTGCGGGTAAATTCGTCGAGCGCGCCGAACGGTTCGTCGAGCAACAGGAGGTCCGGCTCGGTGACGAGCGCACGCGCGAGCGACGCGCGCATCTGCATGCCGCCCGACAATTCGCGCGGCAGCACCTTGCCGAACTTCGCGAGCCCCACGCCATCGAGCGCTTCGGCAACACGCGCATCGGCTTCGCGGCGCGGCACGTGTGCGAGATCGAGCGGCAGACGCACGTTATCGGCAACGGTCGCCCACGGCATCAAGGTCGCTTCCTGAAACACCATCGACATGCGCCGCCCAGGCGAGCCGACCGTCTCGAACGGTTGCCCCCACCAGCGCAGATGACCGTGCGTCGGCGTCTCGATGCCGGCGAACATTTTCAGCAAGGTGCTCTTGCCGCAGCCGGACGGCCCAAGCAAGGAAATGAACTCGCCGGATTCGATCGCGAGGCGCACGTCTTCGAGCGCGACCGTGCCGTTCGGATAGCGCTTGTCGACACGCTGCACCGAGAGCAGCGGCACGGGCGGTTTCGGGGAATAGGGTTCGGTCGAGGCCATGATCATTCCTCCACGTTGATGGGGAATACTTCGCGAAAGACTTCGGATTCACCGTTATCGTTCAGCAGCTTCAGCAACATGCGGCGCATCAGCAAACCGGGCTGGTCCGATTCCATGTGGCATTCCTGCTGACGGCGTACGTCGATACAGGCGTCGTAGTCGGTCGCTTCGAGAATGTCGCGGTCTTCGTCTGTAATCGGACGGTCCCAGTCGATCAGTTCCTGCGTCGAGCAGGCGTCCTCAGTATCGTTGCGATAGAGCCATTGCGAGAGCATCAGCGTGCGGTCGTCGATCGGCGTCGCGCAGTTATAGATGATGTGATGGATGCCGCTCGCCGGATACACGCAGCCGAAGCGGCGCGCGAACGGCATGTACCAGCGGTTGATCAGATGACGCTCGGTGACTTCCTCGGTCGTGCCCGTGATGCGATAGCTCGCTGGCGGATTGCGCACCGGCACATGCGTCTCCGCTTCGAAGCCCCACTCGTTCGGCCGGAATTCGTACTTCGACGGCTTCGGATTGTCGAACAGACCGAAGTTGCCTTTATGCACGAAACTGAAATGCGAGTTGTCGAACGAGTTCTCCATCATGCGCAGCGGGCTCGTTTCCCAGCGCTCATAGAATTGCAGAATACGGCGGTAGCCGGCTGCGCCCTCTTCAGGAAACTCGGGAATCGGCTGCAGCGGATCTTCGAGCGCGACCCACGCGTAGCCGTAACGTTCTTCGCAATGGTACGACGGCACGATCGCGCGCGACGGAATCGCGCCGCCGTTGTTCTGCGGAATCTTCACGCATTGGCCGCTGCAATCGTAGGTCCAGCCGTGATATCCGCAAGCAATGTTGCCGTCGCCGTCGACGAAACCCTTCGACAGTTTCGCGGTGCGATGACAGCAGCGATCGCGCAAGGCGTGCGGCTTGCCGCCTGCGCCCTTCCACAACACGATGGGCTCACCCAGCAGGGTGAACGGCTGCGGACCGGCATCGAGTTGCGCCATCGGCATGATTGCGTACCAGAAGCGGCGCAAGACTTTTTGACGGGTGACCAGCATGGGAAAAACTCCTTCTTCGAGCGTTCAGGCGTATACGCGGTGCATGTACCTGGGATACCTCAGGGCATGACCTTCGCGTTCTGGATGTATTGCAGCGTGTAGGCCGAGTGATAGTCGGTCGAGGGCTTGAGCAGCTTCGCGTCGACCATGTATTCGAAGGTCTTCTTCCACCGCGCGTCGGTCATCGTGCCGATGCCTTGCGTCGCTGCGTCGCCGCCCGTCACGAGCTTGAGTTTCTTCAGTTGCGCCACGCCGTACGCGAGTTGACCATCGCTCATCTGCGGGTTGTCTTTCTTGATCAGTGCATTGGCGGGCGCCGGATCGTTCAGATAGCTCTTCCAGCCTTCCATTGAAGCCTTCACGAAACGCGCCACCACATCCGGCTTGTTCTTCAACGTATCGCGCATCGTGACGATCGTCGTGTTGTAGGGCGGATAGCCATCGTCGGCGAACAGGAAGAAGTGCGCGTTCGCGTGGGCCTGTTCGGCCTGATAGGTTTCGGACGACGGATACGCCTGCATCGCCACGTTCGGGTCGGCAAAGAACGGTTGCAGGTTGAAGGTGTACGGACGCGCTTGCGCCTCGGTGTAGCCGTACTTCGCCTTCAGCCACGGCCACCAGGTCGTGCGGCCCGAACCGGCGACGAGAATCGTCTTGTTCTTCAGTCCACCGAGACCGGTCACGTCGGCATGCGTCATCATGCCTTGCGGGTCGTACTGGAACGCCGCGGCAACCGTGGTGACAGGAATGCCGGCTTCGACGCTCGAGAGCACCTGGAAGTCGTAGCCGAGCAGGAAGTCGGCCTGGCCGCCGGCAAGCAACTGCATGCTGTTGACTTGCGGCCCACCCATTTTGATCGTGACATCCAGACCGTACTTCTTGTAGATGCCGGTGGCGATCGCCTGATAGAAGCCGCCGTGCTCGGCTTGCGCATACCAGTTGGTCAGCAAGGTCACGTGATCTTCCGCGTGGACCAGCGGCGCGGCAAGTGCGGCACCAGCGAGCGCGGCGGCGCTGACGGTGCGTGCCACGAATGAGCGGACGCACGAGCCAATTCGTGCATAACCTGAGAGAAGACGCGGAACGCGCATAGCTGAACTCCGTGTGAACGTGGGGATAGTTGTGAGAATGGGAAAGCCGGACGATAAGGAACGGGCGACGCGGCCCATGCGGCGCCAGCGCACGAGATCAGGCAGACGCGCACAGGTATGCATATGAGCGAACGCATGCGGCTCGCCGCGCGTGGCCGCACGACTCGCACTGACGCCTGACTGTTGGATGAAAATTTGGGGCAACTGCATCGCACGCTCCTTGTTGGCGGAACCGGACGGTTCCGTTCAAACGCCGAATTGCTTCGACGTGGGCGCACGATGCGCCCCAAGAGCAATGCCCCACGGTGACCGGCACTCGCGTGCCGGCTCGCTAGCCGCTTCTACTCTGGTTTTCCATTAAGCGAATGTTGTGCCAGTTGTTGAGAAACGCCCCGATGACGCGCGCCCATCGAACGTTTGGGTATCTCGCGCCCTGCGGTTGCGGTGGTGACTTTGCACTCGCGCGAAGCGGCGCGGCACCGCGTGGGTGCATGTGATGCCCCTTTGGCGCGCCCCATGCGTCGAACGACGCGGGGCAAACTGCAGCCGCGCGAAGACGCCGATCAAGGGTGCAATCAATCGCCGGCTAACTGCCCGCACAAAAAATCGGCCCGGGCGGGTCTCGCTCAAGGGCTGACGCCAGACGCCAGCCCAAGCGGCTTTGCTGCGTTTTGCCCGCAAAAGACGCATAGATTTTCCCCTTCGAACCGCTTTCACAGCGTGGACATTTTTTCCGATTTATTACTGATTATTTTTTTCCTGTAATCACCTATTTTGCTGCATGCAGCAAAGTGTGCGCAAAGCGAACCGGCTGCCGCCCCTTAACGGATAAGAAAGGAGACACCTGTGTTCACCTTCTCCACCCCCTCCCCCACAGCCCAGTCCGCTCCCAAAGTTTCCATTTGCCTGCCGACCTGCAATCGACCTGAGTTGATCGCGGAGTGCATCGATTCGTGCCTCGCGCAAACCTATGGCGATCTGGAGATCGTTATCGGCGACGATTCCAAGGACGGCCGCACCCAGCAGTTGATCGCGCAACGCTATCCGAACGAGCCGCGCATCCGCTATGTGATGAATCAGCCGCCGCTCGGTCAGGCGCGCAATGTCGCAAGCCTGTTCGAGCGTGCTCGCGGCGACAAGATTTTGCTGATTCACGACGACGATCTGCTCACCACCGACGGCATCGAAAAACTCGTGTCGCTATGGGCACTTCATCCACACCTGGAAGTGGCGTTCGCCAATCAGTACGAGGCCGATCACAATGGCATAGTCGACCTCGACGCGAGCATGCGCCTGAACATCGCGTTTCATCGCACGAGAGACGCCGAAGGCCTGCAGCCTTTGCCCGGCAGAACCGGCTTGATCCAGATGTTCCCGAACAACGGCTGGATGGCCAACGCGGACCTGGTCAAGCGGATCGGTTACACGGATCAGTACGGCACGTGCTGCGATTTCGTGTTCGGCACCGAACTCTGTCTCGCCGCGCGCGAGGTGTTCTATCTGCACGAATACGTGTCGGTCTACCGGAAGACGGCGACCTCGATCTCGCATAGCACGCGCGGCACGACAAGCTCCGCGCCCGTCAGTGCGTATGCGTTCGTCAAGGCGCTGAGGCTGCCGCCGCAACTGGAACCGTCACGCAAGCTGGCATTGCGCCGGCTCGCGCCGATTGTCGTCTCGGTTCACGCGAAGAACCAGCAGGTGGCGCCTGGCCTGAAGATCCTGTTCACGCATCTGTTTGCCTACAACTACGGTTTGAGTATGCGGTTCTGTTACCACCTGCTGATGCTCTCACGCGCGGCTGTGAACCTGCGGCAGCACGCAGCGGTGACGAGCGTAGCTGCAGCGGCATCAGGCGTGGCCGCAGCAGCGTCGGGGGTAGCCGCAGCAGCATCCGCTGTCGTTGCCGAGCCGGGGGCCGCTGTGGCCGAACTCGTTACCGACATCGTGACCGACCGATCCGAACTGATCTGACCGATGCCGCCGTAGCCAGGCGCGGCCGTCAGTCGCCAGACAATGCCTGTGTGGTGGCCGGCGTGAGCGGCTGTACGATGCGCTTGCGCCGCGTCAACGCATACGTGGCGATGCGGTCTAGCGCCGTGCACAGCACCAGATACATGAAGCCGACGAACAGGAAGATCTGTGCGGGATACACCATCAGCCGGTTGCTGACCTGCGTCGCGACGAACGACAACTCGCCGACGCCGACGATGTACGCGAGCGAAGTGTCTTTCACCAGCGACACCCATTGATTGACGAACGAAGGCGCCATGATGCGCATCGCCTGAGGCAGCAACACGTAGCGCAGTGCTTGCATCCGTGTGAGGCCGAGCGACAGGCCGGCTTGCCACTGACCGTCGCCGACCGCGCGAATGCCTGCGTGCACCGAGTGCGCAAGGTACGCACCGCCGATCAGCGAGAGCGCGCAAACGACCGTCGCAAGTCCGGGCACGTCGACATGAAAAACCATCGGCAGCAGGAAATAAGTCCAGAAGATCAGCATCAGCACCGGAATCGCGCGAAAGAAACCGATCACGAGCAGCAAGGGCACACGGGCGATGCGCCCCGCCATCGCCAGCGCAATCCCGCCCGCGAGCCCGAGCACCGCCGAAGCCAGCGCGGAACACACTGCCAGCACCAGCGTAAGCGCCGCGCCGCCGAGCGGCCCTTGCGGAAATGCACCGACCAGCAAATACGGCAAATTATTGGCGAACAATGACCATGTCATGCTCAGCGCCTCGCGAATGAGCGCTCGCGCGCATGTGCAAGCGTGTGCGAAACAGCTTCGATCAAAGCGACGGCGGCGATATACAACACGGTGGCCACACCGAATGCCTCGAAAGTTTTAAAGGTTTCCGTCTCGACCTGACGCGACGCGTACGACAATTCGGCAAGACCGATTGCCATAGTCAGCGATGAATTTTTCACGAGATTCATGTATTGGCCGAACAGCGGCGGCAGCGAAATGCGTACCGCTTGCGGCAATACGACGTAGCGGAACGCCTGCAACGGCGTGAGACCCAGAGCCGCGGCCGCGGCATGCTGACCTGCCGGCACGCCGCGCAAACCCGCCTGGAATTCCTCGGCGATGAAAGCCGCCGTATAGCACGTGAGTCCGACCCACCCGGCGACAAATTCGAACGACGGCCAACGCAGCGCATACGCGCCGAGCTGCACGCCATGCGGTGTGTTTAGCCACTGCATCAGTGCGTCCGGCATCAGCGTGGCCGCGCCGAAGTACCAGAAGAACAGTTGCACCAGCAACGGTGTATTGCGAAACACCAGCACATACGCGGCCGTTGCACGACGCAGCCAGCCGTAGCGGGCATGACGCGCGATGGCCAGCACGAGGCCGGCCACGGTGGCCGCGAGCGCCACCGTCAACGCGAGACCGACGGTGACGCCGAAGCCTTGCCGCAGCCACGTCAGATACTTTGGAGCGAGCCACGCTTGCATCGTTTAACCTGCTTCTTTGAATCCGTTCTTGCGAAAACGCCGACGGGCACGCTGCGAGCGTGCCCGTTCATTCCTGAGTACTACAGCGGCATGGAACTCAGGTCTTGTCGCCGATCTTGAAGATGCGCGCGAGCGGCGTCTTCGTTTGCGGACCGAACCAGCGGTTATAGATCTTCGCGGCCGAGCCGTCGGCTTCCAGTCCCTTCAGCGTGTCGTTCACGAAACCGACCAGACGCGTCTCGCCCTTGGGAATGCCCACGCCCATGTAGTCGTTCGAAATCGTGAACGCCGGAATCTCGTAGTTCTGCTTGTCCGGTACGTTGGCGAGCAGACCGACCAGCTTCGGACCGTCCTGCGTGATCGCCTGTACATTGCCCGCGCGCAAAGCCGCGAATGCGAACGGCGTGTCGTCGTACGCGACGATCGTGGCTTGCGGGAATTTCTCGCGCAGTGTGATTTCGTTGGTGGTGCCCTTGTCGGCGCCCACGCGCAGGCTGTTGATCTGATCCGGCGATTTCAGCACGCCCTTCTTCGCCAGAAACTGCTGGCCTGACGAGAAATACGGAATGCTGAAATCGACCTGTTTGGCGCGCTCGTCGGTGATCGTGAAGTTGGCGAGTACCAGGTCCACTTTCTTCGACGTGAGAAACGGAATGCGGTTAGCCGGATTGGTCGGCTGCAGTTCGAGCTTCACGCCGAGTTTGTCGGCAAGCGCCTTCGCGTAGTCGACATCGAGGCCGACGATGTGATTGCTGCTTGCGTCGACGTAACCGAACGGCGGATTGCTGTCGAAGGTCGCGACGCGTAGCACGCCCGCCTTCTTGATGTCGTCGAGACGATCGGCGTGGGCAAGGCCCGGCACCGTCATCGTCAGCCCCGTCATGGTCACTAGCCAGGCAGCGAGTAATTTCGATTTCATTTTTATGGATCTCTTTGTTTGTGTGCGACGCAGATGCGATGTTTCTGAAAACAGATGCGGGTCGGCGCGATCCGTCGCAAATCCGCTGCGAATCTGCTGGGAAGCTCTCGCCAGCGCGAAGTGCAACCGACGGCCACGCATGGGCGTCACCTTAGCAGCGCCGCCGCGCGCACCGAACCAAGAAATGCTCCTGTAATAAGCGTGTTTTCTGCTAAGCATCCGCTCATTAGCAAACGCGTATTTGTCGCTTGGTCTCACGCTTGCGACTGATTAGGATGGGTCTTGAACCGTCATCCGCCTCGAGGTGATTTGCCATGTCCGACAGTGCCTGTTTCAAGCCGCGTGTGATCGAGCCGGTCGTCGTCAATCAGCCGGAAGGATTGGGCCTGGCCGTGGAGTTATGGCTTGCGCATCCGGTCGATGGCATTGCAGGACGAGCCGTGCAGATTCATTTGCGCAGCGATGCGAAAATGGCGCAAGCCGAGACGCTGCGCGATCTGCTGCACGCGCTGGGAACGGAGATCGTGGTGGCTTGAGCATGGGCATCGACGTGGGCCCGGGCGCCGCTTGCCGTGCCTGCCGATGGGATAAAAAAACGGCGGCCGGGTTGCCCCTGGCCGCCGTTTTCAAAGAGCACTTACGCGCACTGTTTGCGCGTGTCGTCCTCGTTCAAGGCTCGTGACGCAAGTACCCTTCTTTCGAAGGATCGCGCATGCGCAGCGACACGATGCCGGCGATCGCGCACAGTGCGGTGACATACCAGTAGAACGTCGACTCGCTGCCCACGGACTTCAGCCACAGCGCGACGTATTCCGCCGAACCGCCGAAGATCGCATTGGCCACCGCATACGACAGCCCCACGCCAAGCGCGCGCACTTCCGGCGGGAACATTTCGGCCTTGATCAGGCCGCTGATCGACGTATAGAAGCTAACGATCGCCAATGCCACGACCACGAGGCCGAAGGCCGCGTACGGGCTCGTTACGTCTTTCAACGCGTGCAGCAGCGGCACGGTGCCGATGGTCGCGAAAAAGCCGAAGAAAATCATCGAACGACGACGTCCGATACGATCCGACAAAGCGCCGAACGCCGGCTGCATGATCATGTAGACGAACAGCGCCGCGGTCATCACGTTGCTTGCTGTCTTGGCGTGCATACCGGCTGTGTTGACCAGGTACTTCTGCATATACGTGGTGAACGTGTAGAAAATCAGCGAGCCGCCTGCCGTGAAGCCGAGCACGGTCAGAAACGCGCCCTTGTGCTGCCACAAGCCGCGCAGCGTGCCGGCTTCCTTGCGTTGACGCGTTTCAGCCGTGGTCGTTTCTTCAAGCGATTTACGCAGATACAGCGCGACGAGTGCCGCCAGCGCGCCGATCACGAACGGCACGCGCCAGCCCCACGCTTTCAGTTCTTCGGTGGAGAGGGTTTGCTGGAGGATCACCAGCACGAGCAGCGCGCACAACTGACCGCCGATCAGCGTGACGTACTGGAACGACGCGAAGAAGCCGCGGCGGCCCTTCAGCGCGACTTCACTCATATAGGTCGCGCTGGTGCCGTACTCGCCGCCCACCGACAGGCCCTGGAACAGGCGTGCGACCAGCAGCAGCGCCGGCGCCAGTGCGCCGATCTGCGCGTACGTGGGGAGCACCGCGATCACCAGCGAGCCGCCGCACATCATGAACACCGATACCATCATCGCGGTCTTGCGGCCGTGTTTGTCGGCAAGCCGGCCGAAGAACCAGCCGCCGATCGGGCGCATCAGGAAGCCCGCGGCGAAGACGCCCGCCGTGTTAAGCAATTGCGTGGTGGTATTGCCGCTCGGGAAGAAGGCCGGCGCGAAATAGAGCGCGCAGAACGAATACACGTAAAAGTCGAACCATTCGACTAGGTTGCCTGATGAAGCGCCAACGATCGCGAAGATGCGGCGCCGGGTGTCGCGTGCGTCGTGAACCGTGGCCACGGTTTGGTCGGTTAGGTCGGTCATGCTGTTGTCTTTCCTTGTCTTTAAACGGAGGTGGCGGTCGTGGCGCCGCCTTCCTGGCGCACGCATCGCGGTGGGTGGGTCCGGAGTGCCTCCGGGGTGCCCCGCGGGGTGCCCGTTGCGCGCGTGCGCGAATTTTACAGAATTGCAAGGAGGAGATGGGGGTTTGTTAGGGATCAACGCAAGGTTTTTGCCTGCCCGGCAGATGCAGGCCCTTCGCGGCGCTTTTCGTTGTTGATCCGGGGCGCTGGCCTTTTCTTGCTGGGTTCGGGGTTGGGGCTTTTGGTTTGTTGTTGGTCTTCTGGTCTTTCGATCTCTTGCTGGGCTTTTGGCCTTTCCTTGATTTGTTAGTGGTCTATTAGCGTTGCCCCTGTGCGGGACCTATCCGTAATTTCGTGGGCGGGGCATATCATGAAGGATGGAAATCATGGATATGCCGATCATGAAGAAGAAACGTACCGTCGCCTCGCAGGCAGCGGCCCGAGGGCCGCTGCCTGAACTG
>Ga0310811_10009880_pt1 | contig 12337 bp, 12 predicted proteins | sample YCmetagenome_FD_207642 | JGI IMG/M metagenome (GOLD analysis project Ga0310811, IMG submission 207642) | Soil microbial communities from experimental microcosm in Duke University, North Carolina, United States - YC | ecosystem: Engineered > Artificial ecosystem > Soil microcosm > Unclassified ... | reverse complement strand
TCAAAGCGTCTGTTGTTACGGCAATTCGCGCCTGCACCGGACCAGGGCCTACGTGGTACCGGAAAGGAAGCCCTCCCTGCCATGGCTGTGGGATCGCCTTCCCAGTCAATCCGCGCAAAAGCTCCGTTGCATTGCCATAGGAGATGGGCAGCACCGGAATGTGAGGCACTTCCATTTGGCTCACCGGAATCCGTTTCGCGTTTGCCGTACTCGGATAACCTGGCGTGCTCGGATCGCCGTTGGGATTCATCACGCTTCCTCGCTGAATCCCCTGAGACGGTCTCATTGGACCCACCGGGTAAACATCGCCACGAGCGTAGCCATCGTCGGCAGGGTCGCTGTAGATCATCAACCCGACCGCTCCGTGCTTCTCTGCTTCTCGCGCCTTGATCCCGCGGAACGACCGGCCATACCGCGCGATTGCGATTTTCCCCTTCACGGAAACACCCATCGAATCGAGTTGCGCATAGTCCTCGATAAGGCCGTAGTTCACGTACACGACTTCCCCACGCACATCACCGGCTGCCCCGTACCCGTTGAAGGGCGTTATCTGCGGAAACGAGACCGACGTCGTGTCTTCCGGAATCGGACCTTCCTGCAGATTCAGTTCGGTCGGATTCGGCGAGATGCGCCACACACGGGTGCTCAGTGGATGTGGCATCCAAATGCGATATGATCGCACTTCCGTTTCCAGTCCCCACGACTTCATCTGGCTAACGACGTAGTCACGTGTCCTCGCCTGCGCCGGTGTTCCGGCCATGTGAGGCTGTAATGACAGAAACTTCGAGTGTGCGGACGCGATCGTTGGCGACGGGCGCGTGATGACATCCGCCTCCGCTGCACGTTCGGCCGTCGCTGATTGGGGAGAGTATCCGGACGTCGTCTGAGCGCCGAGCGGAAGGGCGAACATTACGACTATCGAGAGCGCGGTTTGTCTGTTCATTCCCTGCTGATTCCTTTTATTGGGGTCGATTGCGATTCGAGGTCTGCGATTCTCATTCGTCCAGCTGTTCGAGCGCGATGGTTATTGCTTCGCGAAGCCGTGCTTCGCCCTCCACTCCCGGAGCAACTCCACCGGCGAGTGAATTGAACTTGGACAACATCTCCGCGTCCACAAATTTCTCTGGTTGCCGCACGCCGAGGGACTCGAGGGAGCGAACTGCCAGACGACGCAGCAGTGACAGGGTCGAGCTCTCGAGTTCCGCGAGGGATCGCGGGTCGGCGGGCTTCGCAACGAGTGCCCGGTCCCGCTTGCGCTTGGGGGCATCGAGCAGAGCCGAGATCGATCCCAGCTTTACCACGAACGAGCCTGGAGTATGCTCCCGCCATTCAACCACGACGCCACGTCTTCGCAAGGCCGGCAACAGTGCGACGATCGCCGCGCGTACGGCCGAGATCCCTCCGGGACTCTGGTTGCCACGTCCCGTAATCAGCAGCACCTCGTTTGCTCGGCTTACCTGTCGTTCGCGCAGCCACGCTTCGGCGCGAAAGCGCGCGTCCGCCGCGGTCGGTAACGACTCGCGAAGATTCAGAATGTTCTTCGGCCCGAATTCGGCCTCGTCGAAAGCTTTCCAGACGGAATGTAGGGATACCTTACCGGATCGCATTCTGAAGTATACGACCGTCCAGCTTTCCCCGTGGTGTTACGGATGTCTTGCGCTTCGTCTTTACTTGCACTGCGCTGGTGCGCCGGCAGCCAATCCGAACGCGGTTGTAACAGCTATTCTCCAACCTTCTGAAGTTTTCACGAAGATTCGTTCGGAGACGCCGCTGGAGGTCGTGTCCTTCTGTGTCACGGTGTAACAGTACGACCCGTATACGACTCCCGGAGTGATCGGCAAAACACGCAGATTCCTGGCGACCAGAGTGTCAGGCCACGTCGAATCGCGGCGTGCACTCCAATTGTCGTATCCGAACTCCAGTCCCGAAGGTCCGTTACGGGCAAGCGTGCTGCTGTGAAGATACGTGGCCAGGTATCGAGCGCGGTCGCGCTTATGTATCGCGTCTATGTTCTCTTCGAACAGGCGCCGCGCCTCGATCGTGTCGGATGCCGGCGAAGATGATGGCAATGAATCAACATGCGCCGGCACGGGCGCGCACCCGACCGCGAGGAGCAGGCTTACCAGCGAGGCAGATGAGATTTTCGTCGGCACCATGCATCTCTGCGGAAAATGGTCCCGCAATCTTAATCGGAGCCGCCGTGATTGGCGACTCCGGTTCCGTAACTAGCCGATGATGCTCTCGAGGATCTGAACACCGCGCATGAGGTCGTCTCGATTCATTACGAGCGGGGGGAGAATGCGCAGAGTGTGCTCTCCGGCGGTGAGTGCGAGCAAACCACTTTCCCAGCCGCGTTTCACGATGTCGTTCGCCGACTCAACCACGTCGAGGCCCCATATGTAGCCCGTTCCGCGAATCGCCCGCACCTTGCCGGAGCGTCTGGCGAGTGCGTCGAGCTGCTGTCCAAGCCACGCGCCATTGTCACGGACGTTTTTGAGGAGTGCGGGATCCGAGAGTCGGTCCACGACGTAGCTGGCGACGGCGGCGACGAGCGGGCCTCCGCCGAAGGTTGTCCCGTGATCTCCGGCCTGGATCGTCGCGCCAATTTCCTCCGACACGAGAATTGCCCCCATAGGCAGTCCACCGGCAATCGGTTTCGCCAGCGTCAGCATGTCGGGAACGACTCCGATGCTCTCGTACGCGAAAAAGTGTCCGGTGCGCCCGAGCCCACACTGAATCTCGTCGAAGATGAGCGCTATCTCCCGCTCCGCCGTCATCGCGCGGAGGCGCCGAAGGAAATCGGCATCGAGAACGCGCACTCCGCCCTCGCCCTGAATCGGCTCGACGATCAGGGCTGCCACTGTTTCGCCATCGAGCGCGGTGTCGAGATCCCGAAGGTCGCGTTCGCAGATCGAGACCCCGCCGGCCAGCGGACGGAACGGAGCGCGATACGACGGACGATCCGTGGCGGCGAGAGACGCGAACAGCCTGCCGTGGAAAGCTCCACGCAACGCGATGATCTCGACCTTCGTATCGGTGCCCACTTTCCGGGCCCACCGCCTTGCAAACTTGAAGGCGCCCTCGTTGGCCTCCGCGCCGGAATTGCAGAAGAATACCTTGGATGCGAATGAGCGCTCAACGAGCTTGGCTGCCAACTCCTCGCCCTGTGCAGTTCGATAGAGATTGGAAGTGTGGATCAACCCCGCTCCAAGAGCATCGTTGATCGCCTTCGCGATCCCGGGATCTCCGTAGCCAAGCGAATTCACCGCGATTCCGCTTGCAAAATCGAGATATCGCTTGCCGTTTGAGTCGATCAGCTCTACGCCCTCTCCTCCCACCAGCTGCATCGGTGCGCGCTTGTAGGTCGAAAGGAGTGATGATGTCTCGGCATCGGCCGTAGCGGCGAATACATCTTCGGCGGACAAGGTGACGGTCATAGGACAACGCTCTGAGATTGAGTGATGAATGTGCCGCGCGCGGGGTCGTTGAGCCCGGCGAGATCGCAAATCCTTACACGCGCAACTCCGGCCGCCAGCGCGGCCTCCGCAGACTCCAGCTTTGCCGCCATCCCGCCAACGGCAATGCGGTTTGCAACCAGCTCACGGGCTGTCTCGATGCTGAGGTTGGAGACGGTTACGCCTTCAGCGCCAAGAACACCCTCTACATCGGCAATGAGTAGCAGCTCGTCCGCGTCCAGTGCCACAGCGATCGCGGCTGCGGCATCGTCTCCATTTATGTTGAGCGCGCCACCTGTCGGGCTGGCCGCATTGTATCCGACGGGCGATATGACCGGTAAGTAGGCTGCGTTCAGCAAAGCATGGAGCAAATCTGCCTTTACAGAGATCGGCTGACCCGCGAACCCGAGAGATCGTGCGTCAATCAACTCCGCACCGATCAAACCAGCATCCTCTCCTGACACACCCACCGCCGGCAGACCGGCCGTAACGAGAATGTTCACGAGGCGCTTGTTCACAACGCCCGACAGCACCATTCGGAGAAGCTCGAGATCCTCTTCCGAAGTGACGCGGCGCCCTCCGACGAATACCGGTTCCCTGCCGAGCGCTCGCTGCATTGCGGACACTTCATCACCTCCGCCGTGCACGACGCACAACTCTCCGCGACTGGCCTCCCACGCCTCACGAAAGATGGTTGCCAGATCCGGATCGGCTTGCGCCCGCCCTCCGATCTTCGCGACCCGCATCATGCCGGCAACCCCGACTGCTCGCTCAAACCGAGCAGAAGATTGGCGTTCTGGAGCGCCTGGCCTGCCGCGCCCTTTACCAGATTGTCGATCGCAGAAATGATGATCAGCGTAGGTTGGCGAACGTTGGCTGCCTTTGCGATGCTCACGCGAACGACATTCCGACGCACGACGTCACGGAGCGATGGCGGCTCGTCCGCGATTTCGATGAATGGCTCTCCGCGATAGCAATCGCGCCAGAGCGCGGATGGGTCCTCCGCATACTCGTTCACGGGTACGGTAATCGTTGCCAGAATTCCGCGGGCGACCGGGAGGAGATGGGGCGTGAAGAGTATGTCGTTATCCCTGCCACCCAGCTCCCTGGTAACCGCCTGCATCTCGGCGATGTGCCTGTGTTCATTCCCCACAGCGTAAGCCTTGAAGTCTTCGGCTACCTCGGCGAACAGCAGATCGGGGCGGGCAGAATAACCTGCACCCGTGACCCCACTCGCAGCCGAGATGTTTATGGTAGCTCCTGGTACTACGCAGCCTGCCTTGAGCAACGGTGCGATCGCCAGTAGAACCGCGGTTGGATAGCAACCAGGGTTCGCCACGATTTCCGCACCCGGGATCTTGGCGCGCATCAGCTCGGTTAGCCCGTACGGGGCTTGGCTTTCACTTATCGCGCTCGCCGCCGCTCCTGGTCTGAAGTCCGACGAGAGATCGACGACACGAGCGCCATTCGCGCGCGCGTTTCCCACCCACTTGGCTGAAGCGCCGTGCGGAAGAGCCGTGAACACGACTTCTGCCTCTTTCAGGGGAGCATCCTCGGTGGCGACATAAGTCACTTCGCTCGCCCCAATGCGCGCGCGCCGGCCGCGCTGATCGTTGGCCGCGGCAAACGCCAGCTCGAGCCTGGGATGCCGCGCGATCAAGCCACACAGCTCACGACCCGCGTATCCACTCGCGCCCAGGACCCCGACCGGAACTTTATGCATAAGGAATGCATAACATTACACTCTGCGCCCGTCAATGATCCTGCCCGTCCGCTCGCGCAAGGCGCCCTCCGGTGCTAAACTCACCTCCGTGGCCAACAAGCGTGAACGACACGATACGATCCTGGAGATCATAGGCGCCCGGGTCGTGAGCAGTCAGGAGGATCTCCGTAAGCTGCTGCTCCAGCGTGGATGGGATGTGACCCAGGCAACGCTCTCCCGCGACCTTCGAGAACTGCGTCTCGCCCGCGTCCCCACTCCGGAGGGCGCCCGGTACGCGATAACGGACGGCAGTATAGAGGAAAGTCGGGCCGCCCTCGACACCCTCTTGCCGCAGCTTTTCCTCAGGATCGATGGCGTCAGCGAGATGCTGGTGCTACGGACAGTTCCGGGTGGCGCACAGCCGATCGCGGCTGCTCTCGACGGCGAGGGTTGGTCAGACATCCTCGGGACGGTCGGCGGCGACGACACGATCCTCATTATCTGCCGCTCCGTGGCCGCCCGGGAGCGCGTGCTGCGGCGCCTGAAAGCCCTGGCCGGGGAGCCGGGGTAAAGTATTGACTGCCCCGGCCCGACCGATTAAATATTCAGTAATTCTGAATACTTATTGAGGCGCCTGTGATCCGTACGATTGCCCTTGCCTACTCCGGTGGGCTCGATACTTCCATTATCGTCCCCTGGCTGAAGGAACGCTATGATGCCCGCGTTATCTGCATCGCGGCGGACATCGGCCAGGGAAACGAGCTGGAGGGCGTGCGGGCAAAAGCCATCGCATCGGGTGCCGATGAGTGCTACGTCGAAGATCTGCGCCAGGAATTCGTGGAAAAGTTCGTGTGGCCCACCCTCCGCGCTGGCGCTATCTACGGTCGGAAGTACCTCCTCGGCACCTCGATGGGGCGCCCGCTGATTGCCCGCCGGCAGGTCGAAATTGCGCGTCAGGTCGGGGCTGATGCGCTCGCGCACGGGTGTACCGGCAAGGGAAACGACCAGGTTCGCTTCGAGCTGACCTATGCCGCCTTCGCCCCTGATCTCCCGATCATCGCACCCTGGCGAGAGTGGGATATCCGGAGTCGTGAGGACGCGATTGCCTACGCCGAGTCCCACAAGATTCCCGTCGCGGCAACGAAGGAAAAGATCTATTCCCGCGATCGGAATATCTGGCACATTTCCCATGAAGGAGGCGTCCTCGAGCAGCCGGCGGTTGCACCGCCGGCAGACGTGTTCATGCTCACAACCGCACCCGAGAATGCCCCCAACGAGCCGGAAGAAGTCACGATCGGGTTCCTCAATGGCACTCCGGTCTCCGTCAACGGCGCCGAGCTCGATGCTGTGGACCTCGTCGGCGCTCTCAACACGATTGGCGGACGCCACGGAGTCGGCAGAATCGATCTCGTCGAAGATCGTCTCGTCGGGATGAAGTCGCGCGGCATTTACGAAACCCCCGGCGGGACTCTGCTGTACTCGGCGCATAGCGAGCTGGAGCAGCTCGTCCTCGACCGCCGCACCCTCGCCGCCAAAGACACCATCGCCCCGCGTTACGCGGATCTCGTATACGAAGGCCGCTGGTGGACAACCGAGCGCGAAGCGTATGATGCGTTTGTCAACGTCACCCAGGAGCGCGTAACCGGAACAGTTACCCTCAAGCTCTTCAAGGGGAGTGCGTCAGTCGTTGGTCGCGAAAGCGACTACGCTCTCTACGACGAGCGCTTCGTCACCTTCGGTGAGGACGACGTATACGAACAGAGCGACGCCGCCGGTTTCATCCGCCTTTATGGACTCTCTGCACGCGTACGAGCGATTCGCGATCAGGAGCTCGCTGCCGCCGAAAAGCGTAAGGGCGAGACTAAAGTCCAGGAGCCTGCGTCACTGGCTATAGCTTGACCGGGAAGGAGGTCAGCATGTCGGACCACGAATCTCACAAGCTATGGGGCGGGCGGTTCTCGATCCCCACCGCGGCCGCACTGGAGGCCCTCAACCGCTCGATCGGCACTGATTATCGTCTCTGGCCGTTCGATATCAATCTATCTCAGGCTTGGGCTGTCGCCCTCTGGGGAGCGGGAGTTCTAACGCTCGAAGAAAGCAAGAAGCTCGAGCGCGGACTCGCTCAGGTTGGGCAGAAGCTCGCTGCCGGTGCCCAACCAATCGGCTCGGACGAGGACGTGCACACGCTGATCGATCGGATGCTCCACGACGAAGTTGGCGACGTCGCGTCGAAGCTTCACACCGGTCGCAGCCGAAATGATCAGGTCGCAACCGCGACCCGTCTCTGGTCGATGGATGCGAGTCTCAAGCTCGATGCCGCTGTTCGCACCCTCCAGCAGGTGATGTTCGATCACGCCGCGACACTCGGCGACGTGCTCATGCCGGCATACACCCATCTTCAGCGCGCTCAACCCGTATCCGCCGCACATTGGATGTTGTCGCATTTCTGGCCGCTCGAGCGGGATCGAGCACGGATTGCTTCGGCGTCACGTGCCGCGGCGGTTTTACCGCTTGGATCCGGAGCAATTGCTGGGTGCGCGTTCCCAATATCACGAGTACTCCTTCAGGGCAGCCTCGGCTTCAGCTCCATCTCGCAGAACAGCATCGATGCCGTTGGCGACAGAGATTTCGTTGCCGAGCTGTTGTTCGCGGTAGCGATGACGGCTACGCATCTCTCACGGCTTGCCGAGGATTTGATCATCTACGGCTCGAGCGAATTCGGGTTCGTTCAATTCGGCGACGCGTTTACGACTGGTTCGAGCATGATGCCGCAGAAACGCAATCCCGATGCGCTGGAGCTTGCGCGTGGATCGGGCGCTCGTGCTATTGGCGATCTCACGACACTCCTCGCCACTCTCAAAGGATTGCCGAGTGGCTACAACAAGGATCTCCAGGACGACAAGCGCGTGCTGTTCGACGCTGTAGACACGATTCTGCTCGTACTGCCCGCCGTTGCCGGCGCCCTCCAGGAAATTCGCTTCAACCCCAGGCGAATGCGCGCGGCGCTCTCGAGCAGCATGATGGCGACTGATCTCGCCGACTATCTGGTAGAAAAAGGAGCGACATTTCGCGACGCGCATTCCGCTATCGGCTCACTGATTCGCGAGAGTGAGCGCGAGGGATGCGAACTGGACGCCCTACCTCTCTCCTCGTTCAAGGCCGCGCATTCGTTATTCGATGACGATGTTCTCGAGTGGCTCGAGCCCGCGCGGTCAGTGGCCCGCCGTGATGTTCCTGGTGGAACGGGGCCCGCTGCGCTCAGCGAGCAGCTTCGCTCGGCGCGCGAGGCGCTTCGCCCGGTCGCAGAGGCTGCCCGCGGGAACGAGCTGGTTCTTCGCGCGGTGTAGTCATCCCGTAAGAAACGAAAGGGGCGCCAGCAGGCGTCCCTTTTTTGCGTGTCTGTCGAGAGGAAAACACTATCGGCAGCTCGCCTACCCAAAGTCTCTAAAACATCAATCCCACGGTAATCGGAACGAATTGGTATACGCCACCGTCGGCAGTGCTTCTCGAAATGCTGTGATATCGTGACTCGATGAACGTTGCGAACGGACCGACGCCGAATGTAGCTCCCAACCCTGCGTTGAAGCCGAGGTGGTTTTGCGATTTTCCACTAGGTACGAGCTTTGAATTATAGAGACCGGCACCAGCGAGTATGTAAGCCTTCGCACTGGTTCCTGGAAAAGCGTAAATCAGATTCGCCAGCGCGCCCATTACGCGAAAGTCGGAAGTACTTGCGCTACTTCCTTGCGCGATAGTATCCGCGCGGTGCAGCAGCGTGTTGTAGATGGCGTCGAACCGAATTCCGAATGGCAAGTCCGCAACTCCCGTGGCAAGCATTGCGATGCCGTTATAGCCGGCCTTTTGAGCATCGTTGAGCTTGCCGACCGGGATTGCTGTTCCTCCGCCCAAGCCGATTGCATACGTCTTTTGCGCCAGGACGTGGGATGACACCATGAAGGAGAGACAAAGAGAAATTGGAATTGTCCGAAGGATCTGTCTCATGTGTCGTATGATAATTGGGTCGTGCAGGATCACTCAGGGTGGGCAATATAATTCCGCACTCGAGTTTGAAGGAGAAAGGGAAGTCTTGCAATAATTATCCTTTGTTACTAGGATAATTGAATGGCCCGCGCCTATACTATTGGTACTGTGGCACTTACACTGGCAATGCCCGCTAAATGGCTTGATAATATACTTTCCCACATCAAGATCCCTGGAGTGCAGCAGGTGAAGCAGGGCGTAGCTCGTCGTATCACGATCGACGGCTTGCTGATCCTCTCGATTGCCGCTTTGCTCGTCAACGAACTCGGAATTTCGCTTTCACGAGCAGTCCGGATGGCTGAAACGCTCGCCAATAACAACGGACTGTACACGTCGCCCGGAGGGGTTGGTATCCAACTGGATCTTGAGGGGTTGAGATTCAAGCTCCTCGAACGACTCGAGCACGCTGTCGAAGTCTCGCCTATTCCTAAACGGGGACGCCCACCAAAAAACAAAACGGGGCGCCTCGATTGAGACGCCCCGCCAGATTGTGCCAGTGAAGCGGACGTGGCTTAACCAGCCTTCGTCACGTTCTCGGCAGCTGGACCCTTTTGTCCTTCAACGATGTCGAACTCTACTGCGTCACCTTCTGCAAGGGACTTGAAGCCCGAGCCGGAGATTGCGCTGTAGTGAACGAAGCAATCCTTCTGCCCGTTGTCAGGTGTGATGAATCCAAAGCCCTTCGCATCGTTGAACCACTTCACTTTGCCGGTCGTACGCATTCCCTACTCCTGGAAAATTGTGTCTTGGGGAGCTGAAACACGCCCGACCCTCGACAATCTGATACGCGGGTCTCTTAAACCCCGCATTGGACTTGAGCTCGAAACAGGGGCTTTCACCCGTGCTATGGCTCGACTTGGCGGAAAAATAGCAAGGACCGGCTGAGCAGACAATAGAGAATTCAGGACCCCACCTTATGCACCCCGGTCACGAAATACTCGGTCTCACCAAAACAGGAAGTTGGAACCCCCCGGTGTTGCTGGTATGTGAGTGACACCTGTTTGCCGGCGTTTTGCTCGATCACATGAGCGACGGAGTCGTTCCGGACCGTAAAACTGAAGATCTGAGGCATTGTTCCGGGCAGATTCGCCATCGCCAACTCCCCTTCCCACGTCTTGCAAAGCCAACCTTTCTTGGAAATCTTCTGGATATAGCCTGCGCGTTCGCCCGTGGCGTAAGTGTAGCCCAGGGCAATCCAGACCCAAAGAGCGGCAACGACTACGGGTATGAGAATGACAACGAGCAGCGCGATCAACAGCTTGTTCCGCGTCTTGTGCACCCGGACAGGTGGTGCCGAGGTATTCGCAGTTTCCGCGTCGTGCGGAGTTTCCGGGGTATCAGCCATCATTACTCCAAAGAAGGGAAGCAGCACGGTGGTCCATGCACCGCTTGCGAGGGGGAATTAGCTTTCAAATTCAACACACGCAAGAACCATTGACCATAATCGCCCGCAGGATAACTGCGACTGCAATGGTAGGAAGCGTACCTGTCGGGTCCGCCCATCCAATCGTTGTGCAGTCCATGACGAATACGGATACGGCCGACGCCTCGGGGACGGCCCTCCAGGTGGCTGAATTGGCGAGGGCTGGAAGCCGGCTGGTGCGCGTAACGGTCAACAACGACGACGCTGCCCGCGCCGTGCCAGAGATCGCGAGCCGGCTCGCTGACATGGGCGTCGCGGTCCCCGTGATCGGAGACTTTCACTACAACGGTCATTTACTGCTGGTGAAGTATCCGGAAACGGCGAAAACCCTCTCGAAATACCGAATCAATCCGGGAAATGTGGGTGGGAAGCGGCGTGACGAGAATTTTCGAACGATCATCCAGGTAGCGCTCGACAACGACAAGCCGGTCAGAATCGGCGTGAACTGGGGCTCGCTTGACCAGGACCTCCTCACGACTCTGATGGACGACAATGCGCGAAGCTCCGAGCCGCGCGCCGCGAAGGAAGTCTACATCGAAGCGATGATCCAAAGCGCGCTGCGCTCCGCATTCATTGCCGAAGAAATGGGACTCGGCCATGATCGCATCATTATTTCGGCCAAGGTATCGGGTGTCCAGGATCTGCTGGAAGTGTATCGACAGTTGGCGGCCCGGTGCGACTACCCGCTGCACCTCGGTCTCACAGAAGCCGGGCTCGGCGCAAAAGGCATCATCGCGAGCACTGCCGCGCTATCGATCCTGCTCTCCGAAGGAATTGGAGACACGATTCGCGTATCTCTCACTCCACGCCCCGGTGGGGATCGCACCGAAGAAGTCAGCGTCGCGCAGCAGATTCTTCAGTCGCTCGAGCTGCAAAGCTTCAATCCGCAGGTCACGGCGTGCCCGGGATGCGGCCGCACTACGTCTACATTCTTTCAGCACATGGCGGAGGACATTCAGTCCTATTTGCGCGAGCAGATGCCGACGTGGCGCGAGCAGTACCCCGGCGTGATAGAGATGAAGGTTGCGGTGATGGGATGCGTAGTGAACGGACCGGGAGAGTCAAAGCACGCCAATATCGGAATTTCGTTGCCCGGAACTGCCGAGGATCCCAGGGCGCCCGTGTACATCGACGGCAAGCTGAGTGTCACCTTGAAGGGTGAAGCGATCGTTCCGGAATTCCTGAGCATTCTCGAGGCCTACGTAAGGAAAAGCTACGGCGTCGCTGCGCCCGCCACGGTCGCTTAGTGCTTAGCCGGCGAGTTCCTGGAGCTCGCTCGAAGCTCTGTCGAGCTCGGCCATAATCGGCGCGTCGAATCCGACTTCGCGAAGTCTTTCATAGACCTGGCGGTACCACCGCCCTGTTCCAGCTCTGCCTCCACCAAAACGACTCCAGATGGTCTCAGTGTCGACCGTTCTCCTCAGATCCGCGACAATCGAGGATGCATTGTGAATCTTGTCGGCGGCACAGACCCAGCGCGCTTCTTCGCTCGCGCCTGACAGTCGCTCCAGATAATCGGTCTTGCGATCATCGCCAGAAAGCTCCACTCCGTCATCGTCGTTTCGGCGGTAGGTGACGGCCAACACGGTATCCAGGACCTTTGCGCCGAACTTGTCACCGATACGTTGTTCCAGCATCTCGCGCGAATACCCGTCACGAACACAGTCCTCGATCACGTCGTGAAGAATGCCCGCGACGACTGTATCGGTGTCACGG
>Ga0310811_10009879_pt1 | contig 12338 bp, 11 predicted proteins | sample YCmetagenome_FD_207642 | JGI IMG/M metagenome (GOLD analysis project Ga0310811, IMG submission 207642) | Soil microbial communities from experimental microcosm in Duke University, North Carolina, United States - YC | ecosystem: Engineered > Artificial ecosystem > Soil microcosm > Unclassified ... | reverse complement strand
GCATCGAGTGCCGCTATGCGAGCGCGTCGACGCTCACCTCGAACACGAGCCGCCACGGCTCGGCGAGCTGCAACTCGTCGCAATTGGGCTGCTCTCCGCCGCGGTCGACCACGACGAAATCGCTGACCCGATCGAGCGCTAGCAGCGGGTGATGCCAGACTCCTTTCGCGTAGTTGACGCCCTGCCACGCGTCGGTCCAGAACGCGCGCATGGCTGCGGGATCGAACTCCCCGGCCGGCGCGACCACCACCAGATAGCGGCCCGCCTGCAACGGCACGAACGCCTGACTGCCGAGCGGGTGCCGCTCCATCATCGTGATCTCGACCGGCAGCGCGCGCGGCTGCGCACGAAACAGGTTGATCAGCGGCCGCCCGCCCAGCTCGGTCACGTCGACGCCGGCAAGGTCGTGATAACGCTCGGTCGTGCCACCGTTGATCGGAAAATGGCGCGCGCCGTCGAGTTCGATCACGTCGCCGAACGGCGCGAACGCGGCGCGCGTCAGGCGCTCCATCTGCAAGGTCTTCATCCGCATTGCTCCCGGTTCGCCGTGTTACGCGATCTCGCCCCACAGACGCAGACGCGACACGCCGCCGTCGGGGAAGATATTGAAGCGCACGTGCGTGACCGGCCCGAGCACCGCGAGCCCGTCGGTGAACGTGTGCACGTCATCCATCCGCAGCTTCTGTTCGTCGAGCAGCACCGGCCAGAACATCGCCTGGGTGACGAGCGAGTCGTCGGTGCCGCCTGTTACCGAGGCCGCCTGCAGCGAGCAGCGGTCCGGAAAATTGCCCTTGAAGTGCGCGGTGTCCACTTCGATCTTGCGGATCACGCCGGGGCGGGCGAGCGCGACGATCGCCCAGTCGTTGCCCGGCTCGCGGCGGCGGCGAGTTTCCCAGCCGTCGCCCATGTTGACGCCGCGGCCCGGCATCAGGATCTGCGACGCGGGGCCGAAATGCTGGTTGTTCGCGGCGACCAGGTACGCGCCGTTTTCGATCGCCGCGAGATCGAGCAGCGTGCCGCGCTCGACGCGGCTCCAGTCGCGCTGCGGCTGACCGTAGACACGCAGACGCGCGAGCCCGCCGTCCGGGTACAGATTCACGCGTAGATGCGTGAACGGGCGCGCGTCGTTCACTTCCACATAGTGGTGCTGGTTGCCCTGCAGCGTGGTGGCCGGCACCAGCGTCTGCCAGTCGGCGTGATCGGGCGGCATGTCAGCGTCGCCGCTGCTGTCGACATAGCAGCCGTCGATCGACGCGGCCGGCGGAAAGTTGCCGGTGAAATGGCTGGTATCGAGATCGACGCCGTGCACGACGCCTGGCCGCGCGAGCCGGATCACGCAGTAATCGTGGCCGGTCGTGCGTTTGCGGCGGGTTTCCCAGCCGTCCATCCACTTGCCGTGATCGTCGTATTTGCCGGGGATGAACACCGCCGGCTGCGGTTCGAGCATGCGTTCTTTCGGCGCGAAGAATTCGTCGCTGGCAAAGAGGGCCAGTGCGCCGAGACGCGGATCGGCCAGGTTCATGTAACGGCGCGTGAAGGCGGGAGCGTTCGGGTCGAGGATCGGATTGGCCATGATGTCGGTCAGATAGCGAAAGGTTCTGGGAAGAGCCGGCGGAGTCAGTGCATCAGCCGGCGCCGGGTGCGCGCCCCGATGGCGCGCGATCTCGTTGCAATGCGGTAGCGATACGTTCTGGCGCTAGCTGGTCAGACCGCCGGCGCGTGTTCGCCGCCAACCGGCTCGGCGGGCGTGTCGTCGACGGCGGGCACGTAGCGCAGCGCGGCATCCCGGTTCAACACCCGATGCGCGCGTGCCCGGTCGATATCGTTCTCCCACACGGCGACGACCACCGTCGCCACACAGTTGCCGATCAGGTTGGTCAGCGCGCGGGCGATGCCGACGAACCAGTCGACCGGCAGGATCAGCACGAGGCCGAGCACGGGAATGGCCGGAATCGCCGACAAGGTTGCCGCCAGAATCACGATCGCCGAGCCCGGGATACCGTGCGCGCCCTTCGACGTCACCAGCGACACCAGCACGACCACGATCAGGTCATGCATCGACAGCGGCGTGTTGGTCGCCTGCGCGATAAAGATCACCGCAAGGGTCAGATAGATCGAGAAGCCGTCGAGATTGAACGAGTAGCCGGTCGGAATCACGAGGCCGACGGTCGAATCCTTGACGCCCATCCATTCGAGCTTGCGCATGATCTGCGGCAGCACGGCATCGGACGAAGCGGTGCCGAGCACGATCGACAGCTCCTCGCGCAGATAGCGGATCAGCTTGAAGATGCTGAAGCCCGCGAGCCGCATCACCGCGCCGAGCACCACGGCGACGAACACGATGCAGCTCAGGTAGAACACCAGCACGAGCATGCCGAGTTGCTTGAGCGACTCGACGCCGTAGGTGCCGGTCGTGAATGCGATTGCGCCAAGCACGCCGAGCGGTGCGAGCTTGATGATGAAGCTCATCACGCGGAAAAACACCTGCGACAGTTCATCGATCAGTCCGCTCACACGCTGCGCGCGTTTGCCGAGCAACGACAGCGCCGAGCCGAACAGAACCGAAAACACGAGGATCTGCAGGATGTCGCCGGTCGCGAACGCGTTGATCGCCGTCTCCGGGATGATCTTCAGCAGAAAGCCCGCGGTGTCCTTCAGGCTCTTCGCGTGTTCGGTGTAGCTCGCGAGCGAAGCCGCGTCGAGCGAGTTGAGGTTGATGTTCATGCCGGCGCCCGGACGCGTCGCATACGCGAGCACCGCGCCGATCACCAGCGCGATCGTCGTCATCACTTCGAAGTAGACCACCGCCTTCACGCCGACGCGCCCGACCTTGCGCAGGTCGCCCGCGTGCGCCATCCCGCTCACGACGACGCAGAACACGATCGGCCCGATCACCATCTTGATGAGCTTGAGAAAGCCGTCGCCGAGCGGACGCAACGACTGCGCGAAATGCGGGAAAACGGCACCGAGCACGATGCCCACCACGAGCGCGATGACGACCCGCCCAAATAGCGAATTGAAGAATTTCAACACGGCTTCCTCCGGATGAAGATGTCTCTGGGTTGATTCTGTTCAGACTGGTCCGACCAGTGCTGTTATGGCGAATAGTAGGAAGCCGATATACTCACGTCAAGGATTCGTCGAACAGTGTTTACCCGTTGTTTTTTCGGCGATTTCGGGTCGGACTCCGGCGCTTCACGGTCGCAAGGCGCGCCCGTCCGAATCGCGTACTACAATGCTGGTCAGACCACGCAATCGAGTGAGCCGTGATGAAAAACGTGCCGCATACCGTCACCGACGCCGCGATCGCCACCATTCGTGAACGGATCGAAGCGGGCGTCTATCCGGTGGGCAGTCTGCTGCCGGCGCAACGCCAGCTTTCCGATGAACTGTCGATCAGCCGCGCGTCGCTGCGCGAAGCGCTGTCGACGCTCGAAGCGCTCGGCTTGCTCGTGATCCGCCCCGGCAAGGGCGTGTATGTCGAAAGCGCGCAGGCGAAAAACGCGCAGACATGGCGTTTCGCCGAGCAGTCGTCGCTGCCCGACACCTATCAGATGCGCTACGCGCTTGAAGGCTTCGTCGCTCGGATGGCGGTACTCGCAGTGAGCGATCGCGACCTCGACTGGCTCGAGGAAAACGTCACCGCAATGCAGACGGCGCTCGCCTGCGACGAACTCGACGAAGCGGCCCGCTTCGACTACGAGTTCCACATGCGCATCGTCAGCATCGCCGGCAATGCGGCGATCGAATCGATCCTGCGCAGCAGCGCGGAAATCATGAAGGAAAGCCAGCGGATGCCGTTTTATCGGCGCGAGCGGGTGCTGTCCACCTACACCGAGCATCGCGCGATTCTGGATGCGCTGAAAGCGCGCGATTCGCTTGCCGCGGGCAAGGCGATCGAGACGCACATTGCGAATGCCGCGCAGCGCGCCGGCGTGTATTTCCCAACGCCGTAGACGTAGCCGGCAAAAGCCGCAGACGAAAAAAAGCCGCTCCGAGGAGCGGCTTTTTCATGCATGCAGCTTGATACGTGAGAGTTACTTCGCGTTCGCGAGCGCCACAGCCGTATCCAGCATGCGGTTCGAGAAGCCCCACTCGTTGTCGTACCAGCTCGACACCTTCACGAGACGGCCCGAGACCTTGGTCAGCGTTGCGTCGAACGTCGACGAAGCCGGGTTGTGGTTGAAGTCGATCGACACCAGCGGCGCGTCGTTGTAGCCAAGGATGCCCTTCAGCGAGCCTTCCGATGCTTCCTTCATGATCGCGTTGACTTCTTCGACCGTCGTGTCGCGCGCGGCGATGAACGACAGGTCGACGACCGACACGTTGATCGTCGGGACGCGGATCGCGTAGCCGTCGAGCTTGCCGTTCAGTTCCGGCAGCACGAGGCCGACCGCCGAAGCAGCGCCGGTCTTGGTCGGGATCTGGCTGTGCGTGGCCGAGCGCGCGCGGCGCAAGTCTTCGTGATACACGTCGGTCAGAACCTGGTCGTTCGTGTACGCGTGAATCGTCGTCATCAGGCCGTTCACGAGGCCAATCTTGTCGTTCAGCGGCTTGACCAGCGGTGCGAGGCAGTTGGTCGTGCACGATGCGTTCGAAATCACCGTGTCCGATGCCTTCAGCACATTGTGGTTCACGCCGTAGACGATCGTCGCGTCGACATCCTTACCGCCCGGCGCCGAGATGATCACCTTCTTCGCGCCGCCCTTGATGTGCGCGCTGGCCTTTTCCTTGGTCGTGAAAAAGCCCGTGCACTCCAGCACGACGTCCACGTTCAGCTCGCCCCACGGCAGTTCGGCCGGGTTACGGTTCGCCAGCACGCGGATCTTGTCGCCGTTCACGACGAGGTAGTCGCCGTCCACCGACACGTCGCCCGGGAACTTGCCGTGCGCGGTGTCGTACTGCGTGAGGTGAGCGTTGGTCTTCGCATCGCCCAGGTCGTTGATGGCGACGATTTCGATATCGTGCTTCTTGCCGTTTTCATAGAAGGCGCGCAGGGTGTTGCGGCCGATCCGGCCGTAGCCGTTGATTGCGACGCGAATCGTCATGATGTATCTCCTGATGGCTAAAAAAATACGTTTTCATTCGGCTGACGGGCGGCGTTGCCGGGATGCCCCTGCGCGTCCTGGACGCGGGAGAGGGCGGCACCGCCTGCCATGAATCAGCCGAGTGCGGCCTTGACCGTTTCCACCACGTGCTCAACGGTGAAGCCGAAATGCTTGAACAGCACGCCTGCCGGGGCCGATTCGCCGAAAGTGTCGATACCGACCACGCCGCCTTCGAGGCCCACGTACTTGCGCCAGAAATCCGACACGCCCGCTTCGATCGCGACGCGGCGCACGCCGTGCGGCAGCACGCGCTCGCGGTATTCGGCGTCCTGCTTGTCGAACACGGTCGTCGACGGCATCGACACGACCCGGGCGGCGATACCTTCGCGCGCGAGCGGCTCGACGGCCTTCATCGCGAGTTCGACTTCCGAGCCGGTGGCGATCAGGATGATCTTGCGCGCGACGATTTCTTCATCCCAGTCGCGCAGCACGTAGCCGCCCTTTTCGACGTTGGCGATCTGCGCGTCGGTGCGCTCGTTGAACTGCAGGTTCTGACGGCTGAAGATCAGGCACGACGGACCCTGATGCTCGATCGCATGGGTCCAGGCCACCGCGGTTTCGACCGTGTCGGCCGGACGCCACGTTTGCAGGTTCGGGATCAGACGCAGGCTCGCGACGTGCTCGATCGACTGGTGGGTCGGGCCGTCTTCGCCGAGACCGATCGAGTCGTGCGTGAACACGAAGATCGACGGCGACTTCATCAGCGCGGCGACGCGCAGCGCGTTGCGGCTGTAGTCCGAGAACGTCAGGAAAGTGCCGCCGAATGCCTTGAAGCCGCCGTGCAGCGCGACGCCGTTGATCGCGGCGCTCATGCCGAATTCACGCACGCCGTAGTTCACGTAGTTGCCAGCGGCATGGCCTTCGGCATTCACGCGCACGGGCTTGGCAGCCTTCCAGTTGGTCAGGTTCGAGCCGGTCAGGTCGGCCGAACCGCCGAGCAATTCGGGCAGCACGGCTGACAGGCCTTCGATCGCCTGCTGCGACGCCTTGCGCGTCGCGACGGTTTCGGCGCGCTCATTCGCACCGGCGATGATCGCCTTCGCTTTCTCTTTCCAGTCGGCCGGCAGCTGCTTGTCGCTGCGGCGCTTGAATTCGGCCGCTTCCTGCGGATATTTCGCCGCGTATACCGCGAATGCCTTGTCCCAGTCGGATTCGAAGCGCGCGCCCGCTTCCTTCGCATCCCATGCCGCGTAGACTTCCTGCGGAATGACGAACGGCTCCCACTTCCAGCCGATCGCTTCGCGGGTTGCCGCGATTTCCTTGTCGCCGAGCGGCGCGCCGTGCGAATCGTGACTGCCGGCCTTGGTCGGCGCGCCTTCGCCGATCACGGTCTTGCAGCAGATCAGCGTCGGCTTGTCGGACTGCTTCGCCTGTTTGATTGCCGCGTCGACCGCGTCGACGTCATGGCCGACCACGTGCGGGATCACGTTCCAGCCATACGCTTCGAAGCGCTTCGGCGTGTCGTCGTGGAACCAGTGCACCACTTCGCCGTCGATCGAGATGCCGTTGTCGTCGTAGAACGCGATCAGCTTGTTCAGCTTCAGCACGCCCGCGAGCGAGCAGGCTTCGTGCGAGATGCCTTCCATCAGGCAGCCGTCGCCGACGAACACGTACGTGTGGTGATCGACGATCTTCGCGTCGGGCTTGTTGAATTCGGTGGCGAGCAGCGACTCGGCGAGCGCCATGCCGACCGCGTTTGCGAGGCCCTGGCCGAGCGGGCCGGTGGTCGTCTCAACGCCCGGCGTGATGCCGTATTCCGGGTGACCCGGCGTCTTCGAATGCATCTGACGGAAGTTCTTCAGCTCTTCCATCGGCAGATCGTAGCCAGTCAGATGCAGCAGCGAATACAGCAGCATCGAGCCGTGACCGTTCGACAGAACGAAACGGTCGCGATCGGCCCAGTGCGGATTCTTCGGGTTATGGCGCAGATGACGCGACCACAGTGCAACGCCGATTTCGGCCATGCCCATCGGCATGCCGGGGTGGCCGGAGTTCGCCTTTTGAACGGCGTCCATCGCCAACGCGCGGATCGCGTTAGCCATCAGGGAGGTGGGTGCGGGAGACGGGGTCGTCATTGTCGAGTCCGGAGACGAAGTCAGAAAGCGGGGCGCATGAGGCCCGGAAGCTCGGCGACGGGTTCGCTACGGCGCACGATGCGGCGCCAGAAGACGCGAAACGGGCAGAGCAAACGGACAAGGCTGAAAGCGTCACATTCTAACAGAAGGTTAACCCTCGCCCGGCCGGGAAGCCGTCTGGCCGTGTGGTTCAACGCACGCACCCGCGCGTGGCCGGGCGCGGGCTCGCGAGCGCCTTTACAATTCGCTCACCTGCCCGCCACGCTCCGCACCGAGCCCATCCGCCGTGAATGCTCCCCTGTTGTTCCAGCCGAGTCCCGATGCCGTCTACGGCTTCGCGCGCGCGCGTTTGCTCGAGCGCGTCGAGTCGCCTTATCAGACGATCGAGATCTGGGATACACCGCAACTCGGCCGGCTGTTCACACTCGACGGCCGGCCGATGACGTCCGCCGGCGACGAGTTCATCTACCACGAATGCATGGTGCACCCGGCCGCGCTCGCGCATCCGGCGCCGCGCGCGGCGCTCGTGCTCGGCGGCGGCGATGGCGGGGCCGCGAGGCAATTGCTGAAGCATCCGGGTATCGAACGCATCGTCGTGGCGGAACTCGATGCCGAAGTCGTGCGCCTCACGCGCCAGCATCTGCCGGACGTGCACGGCGGTGCGTTCGACGATCCGCGCGTCGAACTCGTGATCGGCGATGCGGTGCATTACGTCGCCGCAGCCGCCACGGCGACGCCGGCCGCGCAGTTCGACCTCGCCGTCTTCGACCTGACACCGCCGGATTCGCCGGCTGCGAGCCTGTACACACCCGCCTTCTACGCGCGGCTCAAACGGGTGTTGCGCGCCGACGCAGCACTAACGCTGCATCTCGGCTCGCCGTATTTCCACGCGCCGCGCGTGGCCGCGCTACTCGCCGATCTGCGCTCCGCGTTCACCCACGTACGCACGATCAGCAGCTTCGTCCCGCTCTACGGCTCACTTTGGATGATGGCCATCGCAAGCGACACGCTCGACCCCGCCGCGCTCACGGCCGACACGCTCGCCGAACGTCTCGCGGCGCGCGGTATCGAGTCGCTGCGTCATTACGATCCGGTGCAGCACGCGGGACTCTTCTCGGCATCGCGGGCGCTGCGCGATAAACTGAGCCCGTTGCTGAATCCATCCAGTTGACGCGTGGATACTATGTGCGAATCGGTTCGATCGATGCCGGCGTTGTCGGCGTTGTTTGTGTTTGTATATGTTCGTCGGCGCGCGATCCGGCTCGGCTTGCCGACACCGGCTGACCGGCGCCCGTTGCTATTCGCCGCATGCATCCCGCCAACCTTCGAGATCCGGAGAACTCCATGACCGCCCCCCGCCCCGCCGGTGTGCCCTGGCTGACCCCCTATCTGACGGTCCGCGACGCGCGTGCGTCGATGGCGTTCTTTTCGGCGGCGTTCGGTTTCGAAGTGCGCGACAGCGTGCAGGACGACGGCGTCGTGATGCACGTCGAGATGACCTATCAGGATCAATTGATCGTGATGTTCGCGCCCGAAGGCGCGTTCGGCTCGACCGCGAAAACGCCAAACAGCGCGGGCACGATCGCGCCGCAATCGTTCTATGTCTATGTCGAGAATGTCGACGCCGTTTACGCGCGGGCGCTCGCGGCCGGCGCGAAATCGTTGAGCGAGCCGCAGGACCAGTTCTGGGGCGACCGCTTCGCGCAGGTCGAAGATATCGACGGCTACCGCTGGGCGCTCGCGCGTCACCTTTCCTGAGTCAATGAGTATTTCGTCGATGCCCCGTTTTTTCGTCGCTACACCGCTTTGTTCCGATGATGTCCTCGCTCTGCCTGAGGACGTCGTGCGTCATGTGCTCGTGCTGCGCTTGCAACCCGGCGATTCAATCGCGCTGTTCAACGGCGAGGGCGGCGAATACAGCGCCGAACTCGTCGAGGTCGAACGCCGCTCGGCCCGCGTGAAGATTCGCGAATTCCACGCGGTCGAAGTCGAGCCGCCATATCGGCTCACGCTCGCGCAAGGCATCGCTGGCGGCGACAAGATGGACTGGTTGATCGAGAAGGCGGTCGAGCTGGGTGCGTCGGGCTTCGTGCCGCTCTCCACTTCCCGCAGCGTTGTGCGGCTCGCAGGCGAGCGCGCGCAACGGCGGCAGCAGCACTGGCAAGGGGTAGTGCGGGCGTCGTGCGAACAATGCGGGCGCAATCGCCTGCCGGACGTGATGCCTGTGCGGGAAATCGAAGCATGGCTCGACGCGCTGCCGCGCGAGCCGGAGCCGGGTGAGTTGCGTCTGTTACTGTCGCCGCGCGCGAGCATCAGCTTTTCTGCGTTGCCCGAGGCGCCACCGCAAAGTGGGGTGACGTTGTTGATCGGCCCTGAAGGTGGCCTATCCGCCGACGAGGAAGCCGCGGCCGTCGAACGCGGATTTACCGCGGTAGGTCTCGGGCCACGTATATTGCGCACCGAAACGGCGGGGATCGCGGTACTGGCGGCGCTGGCGGCACGCTGGGGCGGGTGGTAAGCCGAGGCTGCCGCGCTGGTTAGGCGATCCAATCCAGCGTCTTAAAGAAACGGAACGCGCCAAAGCAAAGGCCCGCCAATTGGCGGGCCTTTGCCGTCTCTACCGCGGAGTTTGCTGCCAGATCACGGCAGGAGCGCGTGAACAGGCGAAAAATCAGGCGAATGAGTAAAACACCCGGAACGCCACCTTGCGCTCGGCCCAGAACTCGGCTGCCTCGCGGAATACGTCGAGCAGGGTCTCGCGCCCTTCCTTGTCGAATTTCTGCGCTACCGGCAACTGTTCGAGCACGATCACAAAGCCCGGCTGGGCGCCCGCCTTGTGCACGAGATCGGTCAGGCAGTCGTAGAGCGCGTCGTAGTTCTTGCCGAAATGCTTGGGGAACAGGAACGATGTCGCGATCGTCTCCAGCACTTCCTGTTTGGACGCCGCGTTCGCGCAATAGGCATATAGAAAATGCTGGCCCAGCTGGTTGGCCTCGTCGGCGAGATCCTGCACGCGGAACGCGCGGATCGATTGCACGATGTTCGGTCGCACGGTCCTGAAAAGACTCATGGGCTCCTCGTTCGATGAAACCACCGTGCCAGCCTCGCTTTGAGTGTCGCGACCCTGCTCGCCAGCGCGCATCTTCATGACGCGTTGGAACAAATTGCCGTCGCCGGCCGCGAAAAGATCCGTCGCGACTCCGGAATCGTGCGCGTAGATGTTGTCGCTCATGCCGTTCATCCCGATGTCATTCAACAATACGATTAAAACTGGTGTAGTGGTCGTCCGAGTAGTAACAATTGTCGGTTCGCTGTAGCGGACCTCCGCAGACGATGCGGCGCGCCCCGCGATTACGCGCGTGAGGCGTGGGAACGGTGTATTCGTGGTAATAACCGCGCCGTTGGGCGGGTAACACCCGTTCGTAGTTGCCGAACACGACGCCGTCCTTCTGATACGGGTAAGGCCCGCCGGCGGCTATCAGGTTCAACGTATTGACCGCCTCGCGCGGCAATTGCGCGAGTGCGACTGTGCCCAACTGCGCATTCGCTTCGGCAGGTGCCGTGTGGCCTCGCGCCAATGCGGGAGACGTTGAACCGGACAACGCGCAAAGCGCGGCAGCACCGATCAGCACGCCTTTTATCCGCAGCCAGTTGCGTGCCATGTATCAGGTTTCCCCGCTGTCAGATCACGAGTTCGACGACCATGAAAGTCGTAAGGGTATCGCTATTAGCCTTTGGAATCAACGTTCGACGGGACGGTGAAACCCGCCGGATGGCCGGAGAAGCCTGTGGCTGGAGCCTTTACGACATTTGACAAAATATTGAGCCTGATCGGGCTAGACTTTGCCCAACCGTGCGAATGAGGGTGCAACGCAGACGGTTCATCAGGTGCCGGCCTACGCTTTCCTCGTGCGGTTGAGAGCCTTGGAACTGCCGCGGCCGAAAGGTTGTGTCATTGCCATTTTTCGGGGCCGTCGATCCCAACTTGCCCTGACGCGTGCCCATTGCGGGCACGCCGTTTTTTCTTCTATACAGGGCGCGAGCCGCTGGCGCGATGCGCCATTGGCCCGGAAGCAGCTCGACGCTCAGCGGGTTGCGATCACGTCAGCCACCAGCAGCGCGGTCATGTTGACGATACGGCGAACCGTCGCCGACGGCGTCAGCACGTGCACCGGTTGGGCTGCGCCGAGCAGGATCGGGCCGATGGCGATGTTGTTGCCGGCCGCCGTCTTCAGCAGGTTGTACGAAATGTTGGCCGCGTCGATGTTCGGCAACACCAGCAGGTTCGCATCGCCTTCGAGCGTCGAATCGGGCAGCACTTCGCGGCGCAGATTCGCGTCGAGCGCGACATCGCCGTGCATCTCGCCGTCAACTTGCAGGTCCGGCGCGCGTTCGCGCAGCAATTGGAGCGTGTCGCGCATCTTCTGCGCGGTCGCCGCGTTGCTCGAACCGAAGTTCGAATGCGATACAAGCGCGATCTTCGGCTCGATACCGAAGCGGCGCACTTCCTCGGCCGCCATGATCGTGATCTCGGCCAGTTGCTCCGGCGTCGGATCGACGTTCACGTGTGTATCGACGAGGAAAATCTGCCGGTTCGGCAGCACCAGCGCGTTCATCGCCGCGTACACTTTCGCGCCTGCCTTCTTGCCGATCACCTGGTCGATGAAGTGCAGATGACGGTGGGTCGTGCTGACCGTGCCGCAGATCATCCCGTCCGCTTCGCCCTTCTTCACCATCATCGAGCCGATCAGCGTGGTGCGGCGGCGCATTTCGAGCTTCGCCATCTGCTCGGTGATGCCCTTGCGGGACATCATCTTCGCGTATTCCTTCCAGAAATCGCGGTAACGTTCATCATGATCGGTGTTCACGACCGTGTAGTCCTGTCCGGCCACGAGTCGCAAACCATAGCGCGCAATGCGCTGTTCGATCACCGCCGGCCGGCCGATCAGGATCGGCTTCGCAAGCTTTTCGTCGACGATGATCTGCATCGCTCGCAGCACGCGTTCTTCTTCGCCTTCCGCGAACACGATGCGCTTCTTCTCCGGCTCCACGCTACGCGCAAGCTGGAAGATCGGTTTCATCGTCGTGCCGCTGTGATAGACGAACTGCTGCAGATGCTGCTCATACGCGTCCATATCCTCGATCGGACGCTGGG
>Ga0310811_10009878_pt1 | contig 12338 bp, 11 predicted proteins | sample YCmetagenome_FD_207642 | JGI IMG/M metagenome (GOLD analysis project Ga0310811, IMG submission 207642) | Soil microbial communities from experimental microcosm in Duke University, North Carolina, United States - YC | ecosystem: Engineered > Artificial ecosystem > Soil microcosm > Unclassified ... | reverse complement strand
GCGGCGCAGATGGGCTCGATCCCGATCTGAAGGCACGCGCCGATATGCTGCTGCGTCTGTCCAGCCTCACCTTGCCGCATGCGATGGTGCGCGTGCTGCTCGCCGAGCAGCTCTATCGCGCGTGGACCATTACGCAAAATCATCCATATCACCGCGCGTGAAGCACGCGTAAGCGATGCGGATGGCATCGATGATGCGCATCGCCGATGGACGTTGCGGGCTGCGCGTGCCGCTTCATCGCCGGATTCATCGCCACTGTTCGCCGCGCACTCTCCGATCGACACACCTGCACGTACCGCACCCTTGGCCTGCGTGGATCGGTGCGTGTGCGTATTTGCGCCGCGCGCCGTTTCATGCAACGATCTGCGCGCACGCGCAGCGCGACAACGCGTGGCTTCGATCCGCTCACGAGGTGAGCGACGGCACCGCTCGTTCACTTGCGCTCATCCAGGTTCACGCCCGTTTTTCACACCCGTTTGCCAACCCCACGCCATTCGCATCCGCTCTACCGAGACCCCGTTCATGCCCACGTCCCCCGCTTCGTTGCATCCGTTCGTCTACCTCGCGTCGCAAAGTCCGCGCCGTCAGGAACTGTTGCAACAGATCAGCGTACGTTTCGAGCTGCTGCTGCCGCGTCCCGACGAAGACGCCGAAGCGCTCGAAATGGAACTGCCTGGTGAATCGGCACACGACTACGTGCAGCGTGTATGCATCGCGAAAGCGCATGCGGCGCGCGCACGGCTCGTCGACGGCGGCCACGCGGCGCGGCCGATCCTCGTGGCGGACACCACCGTCACGATCGACGACGCGATTCTCGGCAAGCCCGTCGATGCCGACGACGCCGTCGCGATGCTCACCCGGCTCGCCGGCCGCACGCACGAAGTGCTGACCGCCATCGCGGTGATCGACGCCGACGGCGCGTTGCTGCCGGCGGCGCTATCGGTGTCGAAGGTGCGTTTTGCTGCGGTGCACGCAGACGCGCTACGTCGCTACGCGGCCAGCGGCGAACCGCTCGGCAAGGCGGGCGCCTATGGCGTACAGGGGCGCGCGGCGGAGTTTATCGAGCATATCGACGGGTCCTATTCGGGTATCATGGGTTTGCCGCTTTTTGAAACCGCTGCCCTCCTGCGCGCAGCGCGCATCGACTTCTAGAACAACACCATGAACGAAGAAATCCTGATCAATGTCACGCCGCAGGAAACGCGCGTCGCGCTCGTTCAGCAGGGCGCCGTCCAGGAGCTTCACGTCGAACGAACGCTGTCGCGCGGACGCGTCGGCAATGTGTATCTCGGCAAGGTGGTGCGTGTGCTGCCGGGTATGCAATCCGCGTTCATCGACATCGGTCTCGAACGCGCGGCGTTCCTGCACGTCGCTGATATCTGGCATCCGCGCATCGCCGGCGAAGCACAGCATCAGGCGCCCCATCAGCCGATCGAGAAGATCGTCTTCGAAGGTCAGACGCTGATGGTGCAGGTCGTCAAGGACCCGATCGGCACGAAGGGTGCGCGCCTGTCCACTCAGGTGAGCATCGCCGGGCGCACGCTCGTGTATCTGCCGCAGGAACCGCATATCGGCATCTCGCAGAAGATTGAAAGCGAAGCGGAGCGCGAGGCCGTGCGCGCGCGCCTGACTGCCGTGCTGCCCGCCGACGAAAAAGGCGGCTACATCGTACGCACGATCGCCGAGGATGCAACGAGCGAAGAACTCGCCGCCGATGTCGCGTATCTGCGCAAGACTTGGGCGACGATTCTGTCGCAGGGGCAGCGCATGCCGCCCACCAGCCTGCTCTACCAGGATCTGAATCTCGCACAGCGCGTACTGCGCGATTTCGTCAACGACGAAACTTCGCGCATCCAGGTCGATTCGCGCGAGACGTTCCAGATGCTCGCCGATTTCGCGGCGGAATTCACGCCAGCGGTGTCGTCGAAGCTGCACCACTACACCGGCGAGCGGCCGCTGTTCGATCTGTACAACATCGAGGCCGAGATCGAGCGTGCGCTGTCGCGTCGCGTCGATCTGAAATCGGGCGGCTATCTGGTGATCGACCAGACCGAAGCGATGACGACGATCGACGTGAACACCGGCGGTTACGTCGGCGCGCGCAATTTCGACGACACGATCTTCAAGACCAATCTCGAAGCCGCGCATACGATCGCGCGGCAACTGCGGCTGCGCAATCTGGGCGGCGTGATCATCATCGATTTCATCGATATGGAAAACGTCGAGCATCGCGATCAGGTGCTGGGCGAACTGAAAAAGGCGTTGTCGCGCGACCGTACGCGCGTGACGGTCAACGGGTTCTCACAACTCGGGCTCGTCGAAATGACGCGCAAGCGCACGCGCGAATCGCTCGCGCATGTGCTGTGCGAGCCTTGTCCGGTATGCCAGGGCAAGGGCCAGGTGAAGACCGCGCGCACCGTTTGCTACGACGTGCTGCGCGAGATTCTGCGCGAGTCGCGGCAGTTCAACCCGCGTGAATTTCGCGTGGTCGCATCGCAACAGGTGATCGACCTGTTTCTCGAAGAAGAGTCACAGCATCTGGCGATGCTGATTGATTTCATCGGCAAACCGGTGTCGTTGCAGGTGGAATCGAATTTGAGCCAGGAGCAGTACGACATCGTGCTGATGTAGGTCTAGCGTCGGTCAGCATCCTTCTCGCGACTGGCGCTCGCCCGGAGGAATCGTATAAAGGCATGCGGACAAACGTATTCCTCGACGAAGCGCGCTGGCATATTCCGGACAGCAAGACAGGCACGGCAATGGACATGCAATCCTATATTTATCGATCGATGACTCCGTCATCGCTATAAATAATTCGAATTCAACATGCACAATACCGAAACATCTTGATTCCCGGATGAGATGAATGTGCCCGGACGTGCGAAGGCGGACATGCGAGCCGATAGCGAGGGCCGGTGAGTTCCAACGAACGCGATCGCGGATGTGCCGGTCAGCGCACACTGACAGCCGAATGCAGCCTTGACGTCACGTCTCGATCGCGGTGGGATTCAACTCGATATGCAGAATCACGAGCCAGCGCCTCGGGCAATCCTCGGCGATCAGCAAATCCTGCTTGACGTCGCCACCCTTTTTTACGAAACCCTTGTCTCGCGCGAAGCCGAAAGCGCGGCGGGCGTCGGACTGCAGCCAGAGCGTCAGGAATCCGCAGGTCGCGCAACTGAACAGCCAGATCACTTCGGGAGGCACGGCCGAGTCGAGTTGTTGCGCGAAATACGTGAAAATGGTCGTCAGTACCTGATTAGTGACGAAAGCAATCGCAATGACCTTGCATAGTCCCCGGAATCTCATAGCCTGTTTTGAAGGTACGGTGGCCATGTCAGATCCCGTACAGCTCGCGAGCTTCCACTTCGGCGAACGCTGACGCTTGCGCGGAACGGTGTGTCGGACGGCCGTGGCCACGTGTGGCGATGCGCTGAATCTGCCTGTCGCGTCGCGTGGCCGTGACGCGCAGTGCGCCTTTGAACATCTGTCCAGATGCCGGGAACATGCATGCCTCGACGCTCACATGTCCCTTCGTTTGTTTGAGTGCCATCCAACCTCCAGCAAGATTTCTACTTTTTACGGCTAGACGCCAGCGGCAAACTATATGGACAACGCCATAAAAAACCCAAAGAGATTGGCGCAAAGACTATAAAAAAAGCATGAATTTCATCGCACGCCGACGAGCCGGTAGTCCACGCCCGACTCGGCAACGACATGCATCGCAGCGCGGAGGTCCATGCCCAGCGGCGCGGTCACGCATGCGGCCGAAACCGTTTCACTACAGCCGATGATGCACCGACCCGCGCTGAACCGTTACGCTCCGCTGCGCGGTATCTTGTGCGTCGAAATCAGCAAATAGCTCACATACGGCGTGCGGGGCCGCGCAGGCGTGAAGCCGCTCCCGAAACCGTTGATCGCAAAACCGTTCCGCCACCTCGGCCAGCAGGTGGAGGTGCGTCATGTTCGCCCACTCAGGGACGAACAGCACGACCAGGTCGGTCACAGGTTTTCCATCCGGCGCATCGAATGGAATCGGTATGAGCGGTCGTACGTAAAGCGCCAACGCCTGCTGCAGCCCGTTGATCTGGCCATGAGGCACGGCAACGCCCTGCCCAAGCGCCGTCGAGCCCAATGCTTCGCGCGCGGCAAGCCCGGCCGTGACAGTGGCTGCCGCCATCCCATAGTGTCGTTCGATAAATTGCGCCAGGTGTGCAAAAAGCGCTTCGCGATCGGCAACCGCCAGATCGAGCAGTACGTGGTCCTCGGTGAGCAGATGGGCAATCGCGTCCTGCCTCGTGCGCTGATCCTTGCGGTTCCCGCGCACATCGGCAGCAGGCGCCGCCTCCGGATGGCGCATGAGCCTGCTCCATGCGTCGGTGGGCGCGTCCGGCACCTCCAGCAACTGCGCGATCTCGGCGGTCGGCGCAAAGTGCGTCACGCGCTGCATAGCTTCCTTCAACGCCGACCTTGGCAGATAGAGGATCAGCCGCACGCGGCCCGTTCCGTGCAGCGGCGTCATGCGAATCGTCCATGACTGCCCTGCGCAATCGCGGATCAGCGCCTGACGCAACGGCGTCGCATGCTGCGCGTCGAGTGTGATGCGCATGACGACATCGCGCCCCGTGGCGGGCTGCGAAACGTGATGCCGCGCGGACTGCTTCAGGCCGAGAAGGGCTTTCAGGTCTGACAGAACGTGCTTCATGCTGTTCCTTGATGTTCGCGTTTCCGTTTTCCAGACCAGCAGGTTCATGACATGACTCCTCGTCGGGGTCGAGGTCTTAAATGCAATGCCGAGCCTCACCGTGCGAGGCACAGCGTGCCCGCCCGTACCGGCAGTTTTGTATAAAGGTTAGTGCGGCACGGGTAAAAACGGTGTAAATGCCGCGAGGGAGCGTGCATAAGGCAGATAAACGGCAAGCTGTGAGCAGGTCTTCTCGCCCTTATCTTCACAGCAAGCAGCATGGGTGTGATGTTCGTGCTGATGTGACGCGAAATCGGAGTGACGGCCGCCTCTGCCACGCGACCGTCAGCGTCATCCATTCCATCGATGCTTGCAGGTTGGGCGCGCGCGGCGCCCAACCCAACGAAACGGCCATAACAAACCGACGCATCCATTCGGATCAACGACGTTTCATTTTGATCACGCGCGAAATCTGACCTAGCGTAAAACTACTGTTTTCTACGTACTGTGCGTAATCGACGGGCGCCGTGAGCGAAGCTTCAGTGACGTAGTCGCCCATATAGCGAAACCGGTCGGTTGCCGTTCGGATAAAGACCGGAATGGGATCGCTCTGTCGCGCGAGTGTTCGTCCGGCCGCACGGGCAGCGGCGCTGCCGTCGCAAACGATGACATCCGGTGCGTAGGGATTAAGATCCTGTCGCAATCGAGCCGCCACGACCCTCCCGCCTTTCACCGGCAGGAATGCCTGTTTGCATCCGCCCGTCACCTGATGGATATCTTCCCGAGAATATTCTTTTCCAACTTCGAACATGGTTTTGCTCCCAAATATGACGCATGGCTGAGACCCGTAGCGTCAAGCGGAGCGATGATATCGAGCTGTATCTAAATCCGTTGTAAAGAGTGCGGGCTTTTCGATAAACGACGTGTGCTGACTGATCTGGATGACGGGGTACGCGTTGAAAACGAGGTCCCATTGCGCGATGACCAACGCTGCGGGCCACGCTTTCGGGCGAACGGCTTTTCCTCTTATTCGGATATATCGCCCTGACGAAATACCCCGTTTGTTTTTAGAAAATCTTTGCACGGTTGCGGGCAGAATTTGATGCTCAAGGTGAGGACCGGAATGCATTGCCTGGTCGTCGAAGTTGTTCAGCCTTGTTGCGGCGTTCTCACCATTCGCACTCTTTTGCAGATGGTTGTCGCAAGCGCTTGTAGAAACAGGCCGAGGAATTTTTAGAGCAAAGACGGCACGATGTGCATGAATCTGAAAATACGCCGAGGATTCGTTTCTACGAGCGCTTGCGTCAGCGTTACGCTTGCTCCGGAGGGCGCGGGGCACAAGCAGACGGCCACCACGCCTACCCTGCCACCTCACAGCCCGCCTGCTCCAGCGCCATCTGCGCCCGCCCCTGCAAATCCCCCTCCGCCAGCGATGCATCCGGCGTTCTAACCCATGCCGCTATCCGCAATTTCGCGCCGCCGTCCTGCGGATAATCGGCGACCGTCACCACAGGCGCCAACGTCGTCCCGCTCAAGACGCGCGGCTCGTCGGCCACGAGTTTCTGCAATTGCCCTAGCGCCGCATCCACGTCCTTGCGCTGCGCGAGATCCACCTCGACCTCGATGCGCCGCGTGCCGCCGCTGCTGTAGTTGATCACCGGATTGCTCCAGATCTGGCTGTTCGGCACGAATACCAGGTTGCCGTCGCCGCGCTCGATACGCGTAGTGAACAGCCCCACTTCGCACACGATGCCCGCCGCGGCGCCGCTGCCTTCGATCACGTCGCCAACGCGAAACGGCCTCAGCAACAGCAGCATCATGCCGGCCGCGATGTTCTGCAGCGTGCCCTGCAACGCGAGGCCGATCGCGAGACCGGCCGCGCCCAGCACGGCCAGCACGCTCGCGGTCGCGATACCGACCTCGCCGAGCGCCGCGATAAACACGAGCACGCGCACGGCCCATGAGCCCATTGCCGCGAGCATCGGTGCCAGCGTCGGGTCCGCGTGCGTGCGGGCGAGCGCCTTCGCGAACATCGTGCCGACACGGTTCGATAGCCACCAGCCGATCACCAGGATCAGCACGGCAAGCGCGATATGAATAGCGTCCTGCGTCAGCGTGACGAGCAGCGACGGCTGAAGATGAAATAGCCGGGCAAGGAGGTCGTTCATCGGTCTCTTGTTCCGTTGCGTTGTCCCGATGCACAGGGGAGCAGGATACGTTCCTGTCCTTCGGCTTACATGCCGGGGTATGTGAGCTGCTGACTTGCGCCTGCTTGGTCACCAACGCGCGGACTGTATGCGCCCGACAGCGGCGCGGCGCTCGCACCTTCGAAAGACTGAGCCGACACACATTCGGCACGTACTGGGCGATCACCGCGCGAAAAAGCAACAGCGCGAAAAATAACAACCGACCGCCAATCACACCGCTCGGCATCGCCCCCTATCGCGCGTCAAAACGTGCCCAACGGCTTCAACACATTACGCAGCATCGCAATCGACAGCGGACGCGAGAACCAGAACCCCTGCGCCTCGTCGCATCCCAGCGCTTCGAGTTGCGCGGCCTGCTCGGCGGTTTCGACACCCTCGGCGGTCACCCGCAGCTTGAGCGCATGCGCCATCGCGATGATCGCGCCGACCAGCGCCGCGCTCTGCGAATCGGTGCTCATGCCAAGCACAAACGAGCGATCGATTTTCAGGCGATTGAGCGGAAAACGCGTCAGATACGCGAGGCTCGAATAGCCGGTGCCGAAGTCATCCACCGCGACTTCGACGCCCAGCGCGCGCAGCGCATGCAGCGTGTGCAACGCCTGATCGAGATCGCCGAACAGCACCCCTTCGGTGATTTCGACTTCGAGGTACGACGGATCGAGCGCGGCGTCCTCGAGCGCGTCGCGGATCGTGTCGAACAGGTCTTCGCGGTGGAACTGCTGCGGCGACACGTTCACCGCGAAACGCGGCAACGTGCCGATCTGCCGCAGCAGCAGGCCGGCATCGCGGCACGCGGTACGGATCACCCATTCGCCGATCCGCTCGATCAGCCCCGCCTCCTCCGCGACCGGCACGAATTCCACCGGACTGATCATGCCGCGCCGCGGATGGTTCCAGCGCAGCAATGTCTCGACCTGCGCGATGCGGCCCGTCGCGAGCGTAACCTGCGGCTGATACACGAGATGCAGTTGCTGATGCTCGAGTGCTTCGCGCAGCATCGTCTCCAGTTCGAAGCGGCGCGCGGCCTGTCCTTCGAGCGCGGCCGAAAAACGCCGCACCGCATTGCCGCTCACCGCCGATGCCGCCGACAACGCCACGCTCGCGCGACGCATCAGCGTCGGCGCCTCGTCACCGTCGGCCGGATACGCGGCGATGCCGATACTCGCGGTGATATTCAACGTGGTGCCCGCGTAGTCGATCGCCTCGGCGAGACGGCCGAGCGCTTCGGCGGCGAACGCATCGGCGGCCGCGCCGGTTTCGTTGACGAGCAGCGCGAACTGCGTGCCACCGATCGACGCAATCGTGCCGTCGTGCGGAAACAGCCCGCGCAGCCGTTCGCCGACGATTTGCAGCACGAGGTCGGCCGCATGCAGACCAAGCGCGTCGCGCAGTTTGCGCAGGTGATCGAGTTCGGCGATCAGCACGGTGAAGCCGCCGCCGCTGCGCCGGCAACGCGCGACCGTCAGTTCGAGCCGTTCCGTAAATAGTGTTTGATTCGGCAGACGCGTCACGCCATCGTGATGCGCGACGTACCACAAGCGAGCTTCGGATTGCGCATAGCGCGTGATGTCGACCGCGATGCCAACGTAGCGAGGCGCCGTGAATGCCGACGCCTGCGCATGTGCTCCCGTGGGCGCGAATTCGGCATTGAGCGGCGCCAGCGCGAACGCGACGCGAACCGGCGAGCCATTGCGCCGCAGATAGGTCCATTCGCCTTCGTAACGCGACTTCAGCGCCGCAAGCGACAGCAATTCAGCGCGCCGATTGATGAGCTCGGCTGGATCGTGCAGCGATTCGAATGAGCGTCGGCCGATCAGTTCCGGCGCGGTATAACCGGTCAGCTTTTCGAAGGCGGCGTTGACGGTCTCGAAGATGCCGTCCGCCGTGCAAATGAACATCCCATAGGGCGCGGCCGCCAGTGCGGCATCGCGCGTGCGCGCGTCGACGTGAAGGGGGTCATGCATCGCGCCGGCCTTATTGTCCTAAGTAGTCAAAGCGAGTGTGCGGAGTCTCGCCGCGGAGCGCGCAAACGATGGAACCAGCGTTTTACCCGGTGGGGAGCGCATGACAGCCGTGCGTATGATAGCGGCTTTCACGCGCGATCCGGCATGCTAGCGCATCGAAAAAACCTTGCAAATACAGGTAGAAAATGTGCGGGGCCGAATAGAAGCTGGCGACGGCGAGGGTCACGACACGGGCTATTTCAAACGCCAGCACGGCAAAAAAATCGAGAGCGCTTTCCTGCGACGCGCGGCATTGCGCGGCAACCGATGTCAGCGCAGTGAGCACTCACGGAAAAGCCTGCGTGTCGAGCCGATGCGCCTCGCGCGCATCGGGACATTGCGCTCGGGGAACGCTCGATGAACTACACGCCGCGCGGCAAAGCCGTTTCGATGAACACCGCACACAGTGCTTCCATCCCCTTCGCATCTTCTTCGTCGAAGCGCGCGACAAGCGGGCTGTCGACATCCCACACGCCGATCAGCGTACCGTCCGGGGCGACGAGCGGTACGACGATTTCCGATTGCGACGCCGAATCGCACGCGATATGACCGGCAAACGCATGCACGTCGCGCACAACTTGCGTCTCGCGCGTTTGCGCCGCCGTGCCGCAGACGCCCTTGCCGAGCGGGATGCGCACGCACGCGGGTTTGCCCTGGAACGGGCCGACCACGAGTTCGCGGCCGTCGTGAAAGTAAAAGCCGGCCCAGTTCAGACCGCTCAGCGAATGGAACACGAGCGAGGAAAAATTCGCGGCATTGGCGATCCAGTCGGTTTCGCCAGTGAGCAGCGAGCGCGCCTGGGCGACCAGCTCTTCGTATTGAGCGGCTTTGGACAGATGCGAGGTGGAGGAAACTTCAAACATGACGGCGCCCGTGAGGAAAGCGGAAAAAGAAACGGCAACGCGTGCAGTGTAAAGTAAGCAGACGTTCGGATAGCGGGGAGGTTGGCAACGCGGCGCTTGCGGCGTACTGTTTCACGCGCTGCATCACCCGCGTTTATGCGCTCATGCGTGCCGTCACGGGTGCCGTGACTCCTGCCGATTCATCACGCGACATGCGCAAGTGGGCGGGCCGCCATTCGCGCGCGTCTTCGCAACACGCTAGAGCGCGCGAATCGCGCATGCACCGCTTTACTGATCGACGCCGATGATCACGCTCGAGGCCTTGAAGATCGCCGTCGCGGGTTTGCCGTTCGCGAGGCCGAGACGATCGACGCTGTCGTTCGTGATGATCGCCGCGATCTGCGCGCCGCCCGCGCTGATCGTCACTTCCGAATTGACCGCGCCCTTCGTCACCGCGGCCGCCGTCCCCTCGATGCAGTTACGCGCCGACACCTGGTGCTTCGCGACGTCGACCATCACGATCACCGACGACGCCTTCACGAGCGCAAACGCCTGCTTGCCAGCCGCGAGTCCGAGCGACGTCGCGCTGCCGTGCGTGATGATCGCGACGATCTCGAGACCGTCCTGAGTACGCAGTGTGACTTCGTCGTTCACCGCGCCGTGTTTGACGTCGGTCACCTCGCCGCTGAACTGGTTGCGTGCGCTGGTTTTCATCGTGTGCTCCTGAGTGATTGAAACGCGTCGTGCGAACGTTGCGAAGCAGCACTGCGAGACGCGGGGTTGATGGATAGAACGAGTCTGATGGAACGCGTTTGCGTGAAAGCGCGCTCGCGCGCCGACACGATAAACGGGCCGTATCCGGATGAAAGCACAAACGCATGACGTCTGGGCGATCATAACGCGACGCGGATACGACAACCGGCTCGGAGTGGCACGCCATGACCGTCAACGCGATAGCAGGCGCGCCGGCCACCCGCGCGAGCGCGGCGACGCCACCAACGTCCGCGCCCCCTCAACCCGACGCGCGCACCGCCGACACCGTATCATCGTGCCCTTGGACCTCACACGCCCCATACGCCCCATACGCCGAACCCTTATGCCTGTAGCCGCTCCTCTCCGCGCCCTGTCCCACCGCGCCTTTTCGTGGCGCGGCGGCCGCCGCGCGTGGCAAGCCGTCGCGCTGAGCGCCGCGGTCACGACGCTCGTCGCCTGCAGCAATCCGGTGCCGCCGCGCGACACCCATGCATTGGTCGACAACGTCTCGCTGTTTCCGCTCGCGCACTATGACCAGGACGTCGATCACTGGCTCGACCCGCAGGGCCCGGATTACGACCGGCCGTTCCTCAGCCCGGCCGAGCAGCGCGCGCATTTCGACGCGTTGTTCGCGCGTTACTTCGGCACGGGCGCGAATGCGCCGTCGCCGTGGAATTCCGCCTTTGTGACAGCGCGCATCTTTCGCGAACAAGGGCAAGACATTGCCGCACTGCAACAGCGCCGCATCGACAAGTTCGACAACACCGGCAAGCACGGCAGCGTGATCGGCTACGGCGAAAACTTCCGCCCGCACGACAAGGCATGGATCGACGCGATCGCGCGCAATATGAACATCGCGCAATTCACGCAGACGCCCGTCTATCAGCCCGAGCGCCGCGCGATCGCGACCGGCAACCTGATGGTGCGCGAGTTGCCGACCACCGATCCGTCGTTCTACGACCATCGTCTGGCGGGAGAAGGCTATCCGTTCGACAACCTGCAGATCTCGGCCGTGCGCCCCGGCACGCCGCTCTATGTGCTCGGCGCGAGCGCCGACGGCGCGTGGCAATACGTGCAGACGCCCGATGTGCAAGGCTGGGTGCGCAGCGACGGTGTCGCGTTCGCCGACGACCGCTTCATCGACAAATGGCGCGCGGCGGCCGGCAAGTCGCTGGGCGCGGTGATCGTCGCGTCGGCGGCGCTCAGCGATAACCACGGCGTGTTCCGCTTCGACGCGCCGGCGGGCACGATGCTGCCGCTGTTGCCGGCGGCGGGACTCGCCGCCACCGGCACGTCGGCCAGCGGAACTGGCAACGGCACCATGTCCGACGCCACCCGCGAAGCCAGCGCCACCGCGCCCGCCACGCGCCAGTTGCTGGTGCCCGCGCGCGACATCGACGGCCGCGCGCTGATCCGCACCGCATCGCTCGACGACAGCCAGATCGCGCCGATGCCGCTCGCGGCGACGCCGCGCCATCTCGCGACGCTGATGAAGGCGCTGATCGGGCGGCCGTACGGCTGGGGCAACAGCGGGCTCTACAACGACTGCTCGTCGGAATTGCAGAGCATCTTCGCCGCGTTCGGCGTGTGGCTGCCGCGCCATTCGTCGACGCAGATGAGCGCCGGGCGCATGGTCGATCTGTCCGCGTCGACGCCCGCCGCGCGGCTCGACTATCTGGCGCGGCACGGCGTGCCGTTTCGCACGCTGATCTACATCGGCGGCCACGTGATGCTGTACATCGGCAACACGACGCGCGACGGCATCGCGGTGCCGGTCGTCTATCAGGACGTCTGGGGCTTGCGGCCGGCCGACGACAGTCGCCGCGCGGTGATCGGCGGCTCCGTGATC
>Ga0310811_10009877_pt1 | contig 12339 bp, 10 predicted proteins | sample YCmetagenome_FD_207642 | JGI IMG/M metagenome (GOLD analysis project Ga0310811, IMG submission 207642) | Soil microbial communities from experimental microcosm in Duke University, North Carolina, United States - YC | ecosystem: Engineered > Artificial ecosystem > Soil microcosm > Unclassified ... | reverse complement strand
TGCTAATGCTACCGTCCGAGTGATCCCTTGCCCGCCGTATTATACAAAAAATGCGTAATTTAACGCGGCAAACTGCACTCGTGAAAGGGATTGGATCAATATTGCTGCTGCTTATTACTGCGTACTCTCCATTATCTGCCCAATACTATTTTACCGGGGAGGTCAAGGACCTTCATGGCGACAAACTTCAGCGGGTTGCGATAATTGTGCGGTCCACCGGCCTGATCTATCAGACCGGGCGGTATGGCGACTTCGAGATCGTTTCGAAGAAGGACGACGATTCCCTCACTTTTGCCTACAACGGCTACGAACAATATACCACGGCCATCAAGTCGACCGATTACCTGAAGGTGACCCTGAAGAGGCTCACTCCGCCTTCGGCGCCGCATCGGGCCCGGGTCTCCTCGCTCATCCCCTGGAAGAATTGCGATCCCTATCCTGAGCATGCGGGGGACAAAAGCTTTGGCGTCGTCGAGAACCCTTTTCTCGAAAGCCAGACCCCGATGGCCTTTATGGGCAATCCCAATGGGATATCCTTCTGCAATGTCCGGCGATTTGTCGACATGGGGACGACCGTCCCGGCGGAGGCGGTAAAGATCGAAGAGATGATCAGCTATTTCAATTTCTTTTATGAAGAGCCCCTTCCCGCCGAACTGTTCCATTGCAGCTCCGAGCTGGTATCCTGTCCCTGGAACAAGAGTCACCGGCTGCTGTTTGTGAATGTCAGCGCCAAACGGGGGGAAATGAGGCAGACGCCGCCCACCCATCTCATCTTCACCATCGATGTTTCGGGCTCGATGGATATGCCCAACAAGCTGCCGCTGATAAAGGCCGGGATGCGGCTGCTGGTAAGGAACCTGCGGGATATCGACACGGTTTCCTTTGTGCAGTACGGGGCCAATGTCAGTGAGCTGGCTGGGATCCCGGGGTCGAAGAAAGGCGACATCATCCGCGCCATCGAGGAATTGCATGCCGATGGCGAATCCCCCGGGGATGCGGCCTTACAGCTGGCTTACCATATCGCTCACCGGCAGTATATCCGGAACGGCGTCAACCGGGTGATCCTGATCACCGATGGGGATGTCTGTGCAGACAAGGCTGCTGCAGACAATCTGCAGCAGCTGGTTGAAGAGGAGAGCGAAGGCGGGGTCGGCCTTTCCTGTATCGGAGTCGGCATGAAAGACAGCGAAAATGTCGAGCTGCCGGCCCTTGCCAAGGGGGGAAAAGGGAATTTCGAGTGTATCGAGGACGTACAGGGTGGGGAAAAGGTATTCTTAAAAGAGCTGAACGAGAACCTGCTGAGCGTCGCCGACAGCGTGTCGATCAGTGCCGGCTTCGATTCCACCCTGGTGGGCAGCTACCGGTTGATCGGCTATGACAACAAACGGGACCTGTTGGCCGATACGCTGCTGCAGCTGGAAGGAAGCACCATCAGCAGCGCCCATGCGATGACCGCCTTGTTCGAGGTGGTTCCCCGGAAAGATTCCATCGGCATCGAGAAGATCGCCAAAGTGAAGATCGACTATTGTCTCCCCGGTAAGAAGGCGGTAAGGACGATCACCTATGACTGTCCCAACAGCCCGGTCCCTTTCGACCGGGTGGACCTGCAATTGAGGAAGACCGCGTGTATCGCTCTTTTTGGCATGAAGCTGAAAAAATCCGATTATTCAGGATCGACGAGCTGGGCGGATCTCGAAAAATTGACCCGAAAGACGTTTGCAGGAAATAATTATATCGATAAGGAGTATATCAACCTTGTCGTCAAGGCCAAAACCATCTACGAACGAAATAAATAACCATGACCGTTACACAGGCCGAAAAGGCCGAAAAGCTAAGATCGCTTCACCAGGGGCCCGGTATTTTCCCGATCCCCAACCCCTGGGATGCGGGTTCGACGCATATCCTGACCCACCTTGGGTTCGAGGCCCTGGCCACGACCAGCGCAGGGCTTGCCTTTTCGCTGGCAAAGCCCGACGGGACAGGCGCGGTCACCCGCGAGGAGAATCTTGCCAATGCCCGTGTCATCGTGGAGGCCACCCACTTGCCGGTGGCGGGCGATCTTGAGAATGGCTATGGGGATGAGCCCGAAGCCTGTGCGGAGACGATCCGGTTGGCCGCCGCCGCGGGCCTGGTAGGCGGATCGATCGAAGATGCAAGCGAGGATCCCGCGGCGCCGATCTATCCCTTTGACCTCGCGGTACGCCGGGTACAGGCCGCCGTAAAGGCCGCCCGAAGCCTTTCCTTTCCCTTTGCGTTGGCCGCCCGCGCCGAGAATTTTTTGCATGGCCGGCCGGACCTGGCCGATACCATCCGCCGGCTGCAGGCCTTTGCGGAGGCAGGCGCGGATGTGCTTTTTGCGCCGGGATTGACGACGGCGGAGGAGATCAGCGCAGTGGTACGCGCCGTGGCGCCAAGGCCGGTCAACGTCGTGATGGGGCTGGGTAAGGGCGATTTCACCCTCGAACAACTGGCTGCGTTGGGAGTCCGGCGGGTAAGCCTCGGCTCCACGCTTGCCCGCGCCGCTTACGGCCCGTTCTGGAAGGCGGCCGAAGAGATCCGGCAACACGGCAGCTTTGGGTTTGCGAGCTCCCTTACCCCCTATCGGGATTTTCAGAAATTATTCGCTTCGCAATGATTTCGACGGGTTTGCCAATGCCGCCCTCAACGTATGATACAGTACCGTGAGGAACGTGATCAGCAGGACCGTGATCGCCGCCATGAGGTAGGGCATTGGCGAGAACTCCATTTTATATTGGAATAGGCCCAGCCAGTTATCCATGAAAAAATAGGCCACGGGAAAGGCGATGATGCAGGAAATGCCCACCAACGCCACAAAATTCCGGGTGATGAGGGTGATGAGCTGGGACAGGCCGGCCCCCATGATCTTACGCATCGAGATCTCCTTCTGCCGCTGCTGCGTGGTGAAAGCGATGAGTCCCAGCAGGCCGAGACAGGTGATCAGAACGGTGATCACAGAGAAGGTTGTGAAAAGCTTACCGCGTTTTTGCTCGGCTTCGTATTGGGAGTTCAGCGATTTATCGAGAAAGTTGTAATCAAAAGGCAGATCCGCGAAACTGGCGCGCCAGGTCTTTTGCACGCCGGCAAGGGCAGATTGGACGTCCCTCGCATCCAGCTTGAGCTGAATATTATAGTTGTTCGGGCGGTAGGCCAATATCAGGGGCGCGATCTTATTGTAGAGACTAGTCTGGTTGAAATCTTTAACGACACCCACCACTTCCAGGAACCGGCCACTGGTATCGCCGGGGAACTTCACCCGTTTGCCGATGGGGTCCTTCCATTTGAAATACTCCACCATGTTCTGGTTGACGACGATACTGTGCAGGGTATCTCCCAGGCCGGTAAATCCGCGGCCTTTCCTGATCTGCATGCCCAGGGTCTTGAAATAATGTTCATCGACGGTATAGATATTGACCCCCTGGTCGATATATCCTTTATCCGTTTGTACCGAAAAGAGGTTGAAGCTGATGCCCTGTCCCGGAACGGCTTCCGCCGTGCTGACCGCCTTGATATGCGGGTCCTTCCGGACGGCATCGGTGAAGGCAATGATCTGGCTGCGGGCATCGCGATTGGTATTCACCGGTACCGTGACCACTTCGTTCTGGTCGAAACCCAGGTCCCGGTGCCGGATATAATTTAACTGGGAATAGACGATCAGCGTGCAGATGAGCATGATCATCGCGATGGTGAACTGGATGACGACCAATACCCGTCTTAAGGCCACGTTGCTGGAACCTTTTGAAAGGCTGCCTTTCAGGATATGGATGGGATCGAATTTCGAGAGATAAAGGGCCGGGTAGCTGCCGCCCACGAATCCGACGAAAAGCACGATCAGCAAGAGGATCAGGAAGGTACCCGGCTCCATGAGCGAGCTGAAGGAGATATTCTTTCCTGCCAGGGTATTGAACACCGGCAGCAACAGGGCAACCAACCCGATGCTGAGCAGCAGCGCGAATAGCGCGGTGAGCGTCGATTCGAGCAGGAACTGCGCCATGAGCTGCGGCTGGGTGCTGCCCGTTACCTTACGAATGCCGATCTCCTTGGCCCGCCGGGCGGACCGGGCCGTCGTCAGGTTCATATAGTTGATGCAGGCGATGATCAGCATGAAGAAGGCAACGGCTGAGAAGATGTAGATATAGGACATGCTTCCCTGCTCTTCGGGCTCGCCTCCCATTTTCGAGTGAAGATGGATCGAGAGGATGGGCTGCACCACATAGCGCATGGTGACGTTGAATTTCGCGAAGATGGGCGCCATGTATTTGTCGTACATGGGGATCAATTTCTTCTGAAAGGCGGCAGGATCGGTGTTGGGTTTTACGAGCACATAGGCGAAATAATTGAACGAGCCCCAGCCGGAGTTGTCGTCAAACTGACCTGTCTTGGGAAGGGTAGTCCGGGAGATCAGCATGTTGAACCGAAAGTGGGAGTTATAGGGAACATCCTTTACTACGCCCGTGACTTTGAAGACCTCGCCTTTGGCGTCTTCCAGCGTTTGGCCGACGACGTTGCTGCTCTTCCCAAAGAATTTTTCCGCGACGGATTCGGTGAGAACAAGGGATTTGGGTTCCGTCAGCGCGGTGTTGGGGTTGCCCTGCAGCATTGGATAGGTAAAGACCTTGAAGACGTTGCTGTCGGTATAGAAGATCTTGTCCTCATAGATACGCTGCTCCCCCCGCCGGTACATCTTCCTGTCCTCGCCCACGAATCGCACTGCCTCCTCCACTTCGGGATAGTCCTTTTTCAGGGTCGGGGCAAGGGGGAACTGCGTGGAGACCCAGCGCATGGTGTCCTTGTCCGACTCTTTGATATTGCTGCTGATGCGGAAGATGCGGTCGGCCTTTTCATTATACTTGTCATAGCTAAGTTCATCCTTGACATAGAAGATGAGGAAGAGGCTGAACGTAATGCCGATGGTCAGGCCGAGTATATTCAACAGACTATACCAGCTGTCCCGTTTGAAATTGCGGAAGGCGATGGTTAGGAGGTTCTTTATCATGCTTTAAATATGCGAATAAAAGTGGACAAATCCTTACCTTCCATCCCAAACCCTTGCACTCATGTCAATAAAGCGTCGCGATTTTATTCGTCTTTCCGCCGGGAGTTCCCTGGGCGGAGTATTGTTATCCGGACTGCCGGTCGCCGGGATTGAAGCCGGTCCTGGCCATGCTTCAGCCGTCCTGGAGGCCCTTCAATCCATGACCGGCGATGTGGCGCCTATCACCCTTGAGGAACGGAAAGGCCGGATCCAAAAGGCCCAGCGGCTGATGGGGGAGAGCAAGATCGATGCGATCCTGCTGGATTCGGGTACTTCCATGGTCTATTTCACCGGCATGGGCTGGGGGGCGAGCGAGCGGCCGATGGTCGCCATCATCCCCGCACGTGGTGACGTAAAATATGTCTGCCCGGCTTTTGAGGCCGAACGTCTTCGGGAGCTGATCACTATCGGCACCGAGGTCCGGGTATGGGAGGAGCACGAAAGTCCTTATAAAGTGATGGCGGGGATATTAACCGATTTTGGCATCCGTACAGGGACGGTGGGCGTTGAGGAACGGGTACGGTTTTTCATTTTCGACGGTCTCAGAAAAGAGGCGCCGCAGCTTGCCTATGTCAGCGCTGATCCGGTAACAGCCGCCTGCCGGATGATCAAGTCCCCGGCCGAGATAGCCCTTATGCAAAAGGCAAACGATATTACGGTCGCTGCTTACAAAGCCTGTATTGCCTTGTTGCACGAAGGGATGACGCCGGCGGATTTCTCCTCGATTGCCGAGAACGCCTTTTCCCGACTGGGTGTCCGGGGCGGACTCAGTGCGAATTTTGGCCAGGCGTCGGCCTTCCCACATGGCAGCATCCAGACCCAGCACCTGCAAAAGGGGGATGTTGTCCTGATGGATGACGGTTGTAAGGTCCAGGGGTATTGCTCGGATATCAGCCGGTGTATCGTCTTTGGCGCGGAGCCGACCAAACGCCAGCGTGAGATCTGGGATCTGGAGAAACGCGCCCAGGCGGCCGGATTTGCCGCGGCGAAGATCGGCGCACCCTGTGAGAACGTCGATGCAGCAGCGCGTAAGGTGATCACGGATGCCGGTTTTGGCCCTGGCTATAAGATCCCCGGCCTGCCGCACCGAACAGGGCATGGCATCGGCATGGATATCCATGAATGGGGAAATATGGTCATGGGCAACAAAACCGCGTTACAGCCGGGCATGTGTTTTAGCGTCGAGCCGATGGTCGCTATTTATGGGGAATTTGGGATACGGCTGGAGGACTGTGCCTATATGACAGTGGACGGGCCACGCTGGTTCTCGCAGCCAAGCCCATCGATCGATCAGCCGTTTGGATCATAGGCCAAGTCCCATGGCCGCCAGCGCCTCGCGTGTCTGGCCCACATTCTTATAATTGTGAACGACACCGCGCAGCCCAAGTCCCTGCGCCACCTGGACGAACATGGGCCGGTCATCGATATAGACGACTTCTTCGGTCGGCACCTGTGCGATGTCCAGTGCCACCTTCCAGATATCCGCGTCCGGTTTCCGGAAATGAACGAAGCAGGAAGAGATGAAGAAGTCTACGAAATCGCCGAGGCGAAAGGTTTTGATCCGATGCTCGTTCAGCTCGCGGCCTTCGTTGTTGACGACGGCGATCTTTAATCCGTACTTGGCCTTTAAGGCCTTTACGAGATCGATCATCTCCGGGTACGCCTTCGACTGGTCGTACATAAATGTTTTGAACTCTTCCATGGTGAAGGTTTGTTCCCTGCAGAAGACCGTTCGCCGGAGATATTCGTCGAGGCTTAGCTTACCGGCCTCATAGGTGTCGAAGGTCATGCGATGACGGTCGTTGAGCTCGTCAAGGTCCAGTCCGAATTTCTTTGCCGCGGCCTCGCGTGAACGCCGGTCCCATCCATTGGTCAGCATAACGCCACCGATGTCGAGGAAGAGAGCAGTCACACGGGTTGCTGTTGAATTGTTTGCCATTGCTGTTGATTTTAATGCCTGCAAAGTAATAATTTTAGGCTATGAAACGGACAATTCTATTCCTGTCGCTTCTGGTGTTGTATATTTCCTCGAATGCGCGACAGGTTCTGCCCGGATCAGCCATGGGCAAGGTCGTAAACCCCGTGATCTGCAAAGCCGACGGTACCCAGAGTTACGCCCTGTATATCCCGCAGAAGGGCAATGGGAAGCCATTGCCCGTGGTCTTTTTCTTTGACCCTCACGGCGACGGATCATTGCCGTTGAATAAGTATAAAACACTTGCCGAGGCCTATGGGTTCATCCTGGTGGGTAGTAATAATTCGAAGAATGGCAATGACTGGCCGACGACGGAGAATATCTGGAACAGGCTCTTCACCGATGTCCGGCAACGATTGAAGATCGATGATCACCGCCAGTATGTTTGCGGGTTCTCCGGCGGCGCAAAGGTGGCGAGCTATGTCGCGATCCAGCACCCGGGGATGCGGGGTGTTATCGCCGGTGGTGCGGGATTGCCCGATGGGGTCCCGGCGGACAATTTTCCCTTCAGCTTCACCGTACTGGCCGGGGAGGGGGATATGAATCTCACCGACCTGGCGGCCATCAGCGCCGCCCTGGACAGGACGCAAACGCGTCATCGGCTGATCGGGTTTGACGGCAAGCACGAATGGGCGCCGCTGACCGTGATGGACCGGGCTTTTGCCGGCTGGCAGCTGGAGGCGATGCATGACGGGCTGTTGCCGAAGGATCCCCTCTTTATCGGGCGTATCATTGCTGCCGACAAAAGCAGGGTGGAGCTGGCGATCGGTGCGGGTGAATACATCCGGGCCGAACAGGCTTGCCGGGTGGCTGCGAGCTATCTCGACGGACTGACGCCCGAGGCGGAAGGCTTCCAGCGGAGAGCGGCTGCGCTTGACAGTGATCCGAAGTATAAGAAGCAGCAGCAGGCCCGTGAAGCTATTTTCGCGCGGGAGGCGAATCGCAAATCCGAGTTCATGCTCCAGTTCCAGCAGGGCGATAACCAATACTGGCAGCAGACGGTCCGGCAGCTGGAGACCGGGGCGGCGACGGCGGGTCCCGAGAAGGGGATGTATCAGCGGCTGCTCGCCTATCTCTCGCTTGCCTTTTATTCCATCAGCAACCAGATGATCGGCAATGGGCGGAACGACGCCGCCCGGCATTTCGTAGAGCTTTATAAAATGGCCGATCCGACGAATAGCGAGGCCTGGTATTTCTCGGCGGTGCTCGATATGCGTGAGGGCCATGGGGGCTCTGCGGAAGCCGATCTCCAAAAGGCCATTTCCCTTGGGTTCAAGGATCGCGTGCGGTTGAGCGCGCAGCCCGAGTTTCAGAAGGGGCTTGGTCCGGACAAGCTTTCGAAGTTGGAGAATAAGATGGTGAAGTAGCCTTAGCCTGATAGAGCTAGAGCTGCCGGACCTTGATATTCCGCCAGCCGCTGGAGCCGGGGTGCTGTTGCAGCGCGATATGCCCTTTAGCGACTTTGGCGAAGTCGGCAAAGGCCTTGTTGGCAAATTTGCTGTGTGCGACCATATTGTTCCATTCATTGCTGCCGATCTGGCCCTCGAAGGTCTTTATCCCGTTGAGGTAAAAAGTAAGATGGCCCTTGTCCTGGATCAGGCGTACCTGGTTCCATTCGCCGGGAGCTTTGGGGTGTGAAACGGTCGAGTCTCCGGCCATGTCATAGAGGCAGCCCGCGAGATGGGTCTGTTTCTTGTTGTCCTCGGCGTCCTTGTTATCCAGCACCTGCATTTCCGGACCGGTGAGATAGGTCGCGTTGTATTTGGGATTTTCCTGTACATCGAAAATGATGCCGCTGTTGCCGCCTTTGGAGATGCGCCATTCGAGGTTGAGCTCGAAGTTCTCGTATACGTCGTTGGTGACGATATCGCCGCCGCCGCTTTGGGGTTGGGAGGGATCGAAAACGAGTACACCATCCTGAACCTGCCATTTCGAACCAACGGTATCGCGCAGGTAGGTGTGCCAGCCCCTGGTCGTTTTGCCGTCGAAGAGCAGTTTCCAACCTTCTTTCTTTTCCTGTTTGGTAAGTGTGTTGGGCGTTTGTGCGAAGACGAGATTACCCGCGAGGGCCAGGGCCGAGAGGACCATCATTCTTTTCATTGATCGTGATTTTGAGGGGTCAATTTAGAGAATATTATCTGTTGAATTCTAATAAAATGTGCTAAAAAAAGGCGGTGGAGGGGGTTGAGGCGGGCGGCCAGGCAACACTTGGGCCGAAACATGCGTATAGAATAAAAAATGCTAACTTCATACCGGGTAAAATTAAAATATGAAAAATAGTTTTCTGGGCATTCTCTTGCTCCTTTCTTCTTCGGCTTTCGCACAAAATGAGGTACACGACCAATTCGCAAAGATCACCACGGTACAGCAGGCGCAGCAATGGGTGGATGCCAATCCCAAGCTCAAGCCCGCGATCCTCAACCTGAACTCCCTGAAGGATAGCTCGCTCATCGACAAGCGGCTGTTGCGGCAGAACCAGGGGGATGTCTTCTCCGTGGGGTATGTCACCTATAAGGTGTTGGAAAGCACCGAGAAAGTCCAGTACCGGGCCAGCTATGTCTTTTTGGACGGCGGGAGCCTATCGCTGACCCAGATCGACAGCCTGAAAAAGATCGTCGCGGATAAGGCATCGAAGGGCGCCGACTGGAACCAGCTTTCCGATCAGTACACAATGGATGGCAATACCACCCACGGGGACACCGGCTGGTTCTTTGGCGAAGAGCAGATGCCAAAAGAGTTCCAGGATGCGGTAAAGGCGCATAAACAAGGAGATATCTTCTTTGTGGACGTGTCCGAGCGCAACTGGCATTACATTGTCAAAAAGACCTACGACGACGACGATAAGAAAGTGGCCACCGTCCTTCGCGCCAATGGACGCTAAGGGCCTTTGCGGGTACTTCGCCTGCTAATATTGCCCGCCGGCTCCGCCGCCCCCGGTATCCCCACCTCCAAAGTGTGTTCCGCTCCCGGTTGGCTGGGTGGCAACCCCGCTGAAGGTTTCGGCGATGATCAATCCTTCGACCGGCAGGCCGGCGTGTGGATGAGGGTGGTTGGCAGCGGCTGTGGTAAACCCATGTTTAGGCGTCCGCAGGTAGCGTGTTAACCCAAATACGCCTGCGATCAGCGCGATCCCCCCGATGACCATGACGATCTCCGTCGGAAGCAGGTGATAGTAATATCGGACGGTGAAGATCGACGCGGCCACCAACGCCATTCCCGTCCATAGGAACAGGACGTCTTTCTTCTGCACTCCTTTTACAATATAGAAGATGGGAACAAGGGCGGTGAGAGACCACCAAAGCCAGCCGAATGCGATCGGCCCAGGGCCGCCCGAGATCAAGGTGTTCAGCTCGCGAACGACATAATAGTTGCCGGCAGCGTAAAGACTCAGCAGGGTTGCGACCCGCAGGAGGTGCAGACAGGAACGGTAGTGCCGGAGAGCAGCCTTTTCGTGCAACCGGGTAAACAGGAAATAGCCTCCGACGGACAGGCCCAAAACGAGGAAGGGCAGCAGCGCCCTGGCGACGTGGCCCCCTTTTCCGACGGTGTAAAAGATCAGGCAGAGGAAGGCGCCATAGGCGACGAGAGTCATCAGTTGATCGACATACCGGATCATGCCAAAGAGCGCAAGGGCAAGAATGATCGTGCAATTGGGTATTGGAGTCAGGTAGGCATAGCTGGTGAAATTAATACCGGATACGATCAGGGCCGATGCGAAGTAAAGCAGGGCGTCATCGACGCCGGAACCATACATTTTGCGTGTATGGATGAACAGCTCGAGGACGACAAAGGCGATAACGCCATAGGTGATCAGCGATGCGCCGGATAATGCCGCGAAGCCCGCCAGTAAGAATAACCCGAGTCCGGCGGTAGCTGCGATGACCGTGAGAATGAATAAACCGATACGGATAAAAAAGTCCGGAAGATAAAAGACATAGGGATAGGCCGTCCGGATGCGATCGTATTCTTCCTGTGTGATGAGTTGTTTCTCGAAAGCTTCTCTTGCCTGTTGCTGAAGCTCCAGGTTGTCCAGGGATTGGCGGTTATAGGCGATCATGGGCTTTCAGTTTACGGTTGATCTGCATCAGCAGGAGGATGATCCCGATGGCCGATCCGATGAAGTAGAGGAATACGAGGGCAAAGGCGCCGCTGTTCAGCACGTCCATCATCCGGAGCACCACATCGCAAAGCGCGACATAAGCATAGAGAATGGTCACTACGACGAAATAAAAGCTCCGCCGGACCATCGCCAGGATGTAGCAAAAGGAGGCGGCGGCCGCCAGCCCAAGGAACCAGAGGAACCAGACCTTGTCAAATTTGAATAGTCCGGCCAGCGCGGCGATGAAGAAAAGATGTACGCCAAAATTAAAGTAAGCAGTGCTGAAATGCGCTTTTAGCCGGCGCAGCTCGGCCAGCCTGCCCGTCGCCGGCAGGACGGCGCCCAGCAGGAGACCGGTATAGATAAGATGCGCGTCGCTGAAATTGCCGGATTTGAGGATCGTCAGGGGGGTGACCGCTATACCTGCCCAGGCGGCGAGGTTGGTGATCGCCAGGCTCAGTACGCCGATGTGATCGAAGGTATAGGCGGTGACAAACAGGATCACCATGGGTATAAAAGTAGCCAGGCCGTAATTGTCGCCAAACACGTCGTACGCATATTGAAGATAGCCGAGAAAGATCAGCAGGCTGAGACAACCTAATAGCAGGATGTAATCGAAGAAGGGGGTAGGGGCGGGAACCCATTCCCAAGCGAAGGTCGCCTTCTTCCGCCAGCAATAGAAAAAGCAACCCAACGTCACCGCCGCGATGAACGCAAGAACGGCCTGGTGGCCGATGGTATCGATGTTCTTGTAGACCAGGATGCCCAGACCGCCGGTCAATAGCAGGACTCCCAGGTAGAGCAGGGTTCGAAGTTGCCAAAAAAGGGAGAAGAGGTGGTTGCTTTCGAAAGCCTCCAAACGTTGCAGGGTTGCGTCGGAGATAAGGCCTTCGGCGTGGAGTTTTTCGAATGTAGAGCGATGCATGTCTCCCAAGCTAATAAAAAAATGGTACATCCGATGGATAATCCCGGTCCTATGCACCCGCACGCATCGATAGAATAGTGATTGTCAGAGTGATCCAGCGTGTTTTCATTTTAACGTTTCCTTATTGGGATATTAACAGAGTGGCAACATGATCTTATCGGCAACGGGCGTACCTTTGGGTTGTAATAATCAACGTTATTACATAGTTTTTAAGCAGTCAATTTTCTCATAAGCAGTTAGTTTTGGTTACGACCCCTGTTTCTACAGGGGTTTATTTTTTTGCCTGA
>Ga0310811_10009876_pt1 | contig 12339 bp, 12 predicted proteins | sample YCmetagenome_FD_207642 | JGI IMG/M metagenome (GOLD analysis project Ga0310811, IMG submission 207642) | Soil microbial communities from experimental microcosm in Duke University, North Carolina, United States - YC | ecosystem: Engineered > Artificial ecosystem > Soil microcosm > Unclassified ... | reverse complement strand
CCCTTGCCCTTGACCTGGTTCTCGGCGTCGAAGGTCGGCAGCCAGACAATGCGGCCATAGCCGCCCTTCATGTCGGCCATGCGCTTGACGGCTTCGGGATTGATGCCGCCGATGGCGAGATCCTGGGTGATGCCGCCGAACACCTCGATGCCCGGCACCATCTTGCGTACCATATAGGCGAGGGCGGCAGTCTCGGCCCAATGGTTCTTCAGCACCACGGCGCGCATCCCGGCCGCTTTGGCCTGGCGCGCCACGTCGTCGGCATCGATGGCGCGCGGCGCGCTGTCGGGGTCCTGGTGGACGTGGATGTCGATGGCGCCTTTGAGGGAGATGGTGTCTTGAGCTGATGCCGGCGCTACAGACAGCAGCAGCGCTGCAAGGACCACGAATTTTTTCATTCCTACCCCCAATTTGTCATGGCCCACCGGAGTGTGGGCTATCCAGGTGAAACAGACATTATCCGGAAAGTGTAGCGCAGACTTCATCTGGATGGCCCGTTCGTACGGTGTCGCTACTCACTCGCGGGCCATGACAATTCAGTTCCTGTACGGCGGCTACGCTTTCTTGACGGCGGGACCGACATGGCCGGTATATTTGGGGCCGTTCACCTGTACCACAAAACCGTCGGGATCGTTGAACTTGAAACTCTCATCGTCGCCGCGCGAGCCGGGCGTGATCTGAAGTCCGCGTGCGGCGACCTTGGCGCGCATCGCCTTGGCGTCCCAGCCCTCCAGCCCGAAGTCGAAATGATCCAACGCCGGCCCGCCCGGTTTCTGTTCGATGCCGAAGAAGCTTTCGCCCACCGACAGGATGTGAATGGTCTCGGATTGTTGCGCCAGTTTCATGCCGAAAAAGTCCTGATAGAATTTGGAGGTCTTCTGAAGGTTGGGCACCTTGACCGTGACATGGTTCAGGGTGATGGCCTTGAGGCTGGGCGCAGCCAGGGCAGGCGTCGTCGGCATCGCCGCCGCGGCGGCAATACCGGTCAAGGTCGCGGCCAGTTGGCGGCGGGTCAGCCGCCCGCGCTCGAAGTCGGTCAGCATTTTCTCGATCAGCATCTGCATGGCGTTTCCCTTTTTTGTCTGGATTTGTCTGATGGTTGTCTGGGGCCAGCATAGCCCAGCCGGAACCGGTGAAAGGCCAGGGAGAACAGGCGCTTCTCAAAAGATGAGATTGGCGGGATTTAATCCCAGCTGTTCCCTGACCCCTGTACATGAGAATTAATCGCATCTATAGAAGTGTCATGCGCTGTCATTGGGCTTTCTCGGTTGCGTTCCTGGCCATCCTTACCGCCGTCCTTCCCGGGCGAGCCGCGGTCATTGGCGGCCCTTTGCTGCGCGATGGGCTTGAGATCGTGCCCAGCATGCAGACCGGCGTAACGCTGGACCGTTCACCCAATCCGGTTGGCCGCAATCCCGATGCCATCTTCCTTGTTGCGGACGTGCATGCCGCAAAGGATGACGCGCATGGTTTCGGCGAGCATGCCTTCATTCCTTATCTCTCGGTCAGCTACGCCCTGACCAAGGACGATGCGCCCACTTTCAAGAAAGCCGGACTGCTCTATCCCGTCGCCGCCAAAAGCGGGCCGCACTACGCCGCGCCCACCGAACTGGCGGGGGCCGGCACCTATCACCTGACCTATATCGTCTCGCCGCCCAGCGCTCACGGCATGCTGCGCCAGACCGACAAGGCGGGCGGCGTGCCCGATTGGTGGAAGCCGATCAATGCGAGTTGGACCTTCACCTATCCCCAAAACAAAAACTGACGAGTGCCCGATGAAACGCCTTGCTTTTGCCCTGACCCTGATCGCAACCCCGGCTTTCGCCGACGGGCCGATCGAGGTGCATCTCAAGAACCACAAATTCTCGCCCTCGGTGATCAAGGTGAAGGCCAACAAGCCCAGCATGATCATTCTTTATAATGACGACGACATGGCGGACGAGTTCGACTCCTCCTCGCTGAAGATCGAGCGCGTGGTGCCCGGCCATGCCAAGGCCAATATCCGCATCCGCGCCCTGGCGCCGGGCAAGTATCCCTTCATGGGCGAATTCTTTTCCAAGACTGCCCAGGGAGTCGTAATCGCAGAATGATCTCCGCACTCATCATCGTCTTCCGTGAAGTGATCGAAGCCGGCCTGATCGTCGGCATCGTGCTGGCTGCCACCACCGGCGTGCCCGGGCGCGAGCGTGCGGTGACGATCGGGGTCCTGGCGGGCGTCCTGGGCGCCTGTCTGGTGGCGGGCTTTGCCGGTGAACTGGCGAACCTGTTCCAGGGCTCGGGCCAGGAATTCTTCAACGCCACCATCCTGCTGCTCGCCGTCGCCATGCTCACCTGGCACAATGTCTGGATGGCCAGCCATGGCCGGGAAATGGCGCGCGAATTGAAAGCCGCGGGCCATCAGGTCAGGACCGGCGAACGCACCCTGACCGCCTTGTCCATTGTGGTGGGCGTGGCGGTGCTGCGCGAAGGCTCCGAAGTCGTGCTGTTCCTCTATGGCATCGCAGCCCAGGGCGGAACGACCGCCGCCGGCATGGTCGCGGGCGGAGGCCTCGGCTTGGCAGGTGGCGCGGTGATTTCGGCGCTGATGTATTTCGGGCTGCTCAAGGTTCCTGCGGGAAAATTGTTCCAGGTGACCTCCGGCCTGATCACCCTGCTGGCGGCCGGCATGGCGGCGCAAGCCGTGCTGTTGCTGCAAAATGGCGGTCTGCTGGAATATTTCACCAGCACGGTATGGGACACGTCCTGGTTGATCCGCGACGACAGCATCACCGGCAAGCTGCTCCATACCCTGATCGGCTATAGCGAGGCCCCCAACGGCGCGCAGTTGATCGCCTATGGCGCCACCGTGGCGATGATCCTGATCCTGATGCGGCTGGTAAATGCGCCGGCCGCCAAGCAGGCCAAGGCCAAGCACGCCTAGAGGCACGCCTAGGTAAAACTGCGTATCGGCCCGGCAGGTAAAATTGCAATTAAATTGCGCCGGTTCTGGAACGCAATGGTAAGAGGTGCCGGTTAGGTTGCATCCAGGCCATCCCAGGACCGCCATGGAGCATTCTCAGATATACCTCGCCGAAGCTGAAGCCGCCGATCCCTGCCGCACGCGGTTGCTGGAAGCGGCCAAGGCCATAGTGCTTCGGGGCGACAAGGACTTCTCCATCGCAGACCTGTGCAGTGAAGCCGGTGTCGAGCGGACTGTTTTCCACGACCATTTCGCCGGCAAGACTGCATTGTTGGCGGCCCTTATGCGGGACTATCCCGCCGGCACGCCGCAGGCGGCCCAACCGAACTCTCCAGTCTCTAAGGCGGACACAACGCCCGAACCGTCCGTGTCCACACCCGACGAATGGTTCGAGCGCCGCCTTAGGGTCTTTGAACGCGCCTTGACCGCGCTGGAAGCCAAAGCCGAAACCACCGCCCGCGAACAGGCCCGCACCATTGCGGACCTGCAGGCACGGTTGAATGCGCCGTCTGAATCTCCGGCGCAGGCAATCGAAGCGCCTTGCGAACCTGTGCAGATGGATCCCGCGCTGGCGATCTATAATGCGATGCAGGCAGAGATGGCGGCCCTGGATCATGTGGCTGCGCCTGACCTGGTCACGGCCCCTGTCCTTGAGACAGACGATGTGCCTGCGGCTCTTCCGGAATCCGCGGAAGCGCTTGTTGAACCGGTGGCGCAAGATGCAGCCGTGCCGGCCAAGGCGGAAACCGCCCCGCAAATCGCGGTTGTGGCGGGCCCGTCCGACTTGCGCCAAGGCTTTCGCGAAAATCCTGTTCCGGACCTTGAAGCGTCCGTGGCGCCCAAGCGTCCCAAGGCCGATATGCGCGTGCGCCTGATGGCGATCGCGGCAGGCTTGCTGGTGGCGGCCTTTATCGGTGTGGGTTTCCTGCTGGGCCGCGACATGCTGGATACCGATGCCCAGGCGCGCACCAGCGACGGCGTGGCGCGCCGCCAGGTGGCACAGACGGCTTTGCACAAGAATATGGCTTTGGCTGACGCGGGCGATGCCCGCGCCCAAGCACGGCTGGCGTTGGCGTATCTGCGGGGGCAGGGCTCCGCCGCAGACGCCGACGCCGCGTTGCTCTGGTGCATGTCAGCGGCCAAGGCGGGCAATCCGGTGGCGCAGTATCTCCTGGGCGCGCTCTATCAGCAGGGCGATCATGTGCCGGTCGATCCGGCACAGGCGGTCGCCTGGTTCTCGCGCGCCGCCGAAAAGGGCAACCTCAAGGCGATGCACAATCTGGCCATTGCCCTGGCGCAAGGCGCCGGCACATCCAAGGACGAAACCAAGGCGGCGGAATGGTTCACCCGCGCCGCCGAACGCGGCTATGTCGATTCCGCTTTCGACCTGGGGGTCTTGTATGAGCGCGGCGAAGGCGTGACCCAGGATCTCAAGCAGGCGATGAAATGGTACGGCATCGCCGCCTTTGCCGGCGACCAGCCCTCCAAGGAGCGGGTGGACTTCCTCAAGGGCCAGATGAAGCCGGCGGATATCAAGCTCGCCACCAATGCGGCGATGGCTTTCTCGCCGCTGCCGGCGCTGGAAGAGGCCAACAGCCTCTAAAGCGCAGCCCGCCGGGCGTTCCCGGCGATGTTACAATCCGAAACATGGTGGAAATCGGCCCGTTACAACCTGTGGGCACCCTGCGCAGGCCTAGCAATCCGGCGTTGCCGATCCATGCGGCATACCGGTTTGGCTGGGCCGAAAGAGGGACCTGCCAATGCCGAAGATCAATATCAAAGCCGGGCTTACAATATTCGGGATCGTGTTCGCCGTCGGCTTTGCGGCGGTGGTCTATACCAGCCATGTGGCCTTGACGACCTTGAAGGTGGGCGGTCCGGTCTATGGCCAGATCTCCCTCGGCAAGGACCTGGTCGCGGATATCCTGCCGCCGCCGGAATACATTCTGGAATCCTATCTGGAAGCGACCTTGGCTCTGGATGCCCGCACCGGGCTTGCCCAGCACAAGGCGCGGCTGGCACAGCTCCACAAGGATTACGACCAGCGCCGCACCTATTGGCTGCAGCAGCCGATCAATGGCGAGGTCAAGAAGCTCCTGACCGAAAGCTCCGACGAACAGGTCAAGGCCTTCTGGGACCAGACGGAAAACACTTTCCTTCCCGCCTTGGCGCGGGGCGATCTGGAGGGCGCGCGCCGCGCCTATGCAGAGCTGACCAAAAACTACCTCGCCCATCGTGCGATCATCGACAAGATCGTCGCCGCCACCACCGCTGAAAACGAACAGACCGAAGCCAGTGCGCACGACACCGACCGCTCCTATTCCACCATCGTGTGGAGCGTGGCCGCGGTGGTGCTGGCCTTGCTGGCAGGCGGCATTGCCTGGCTGGCGCTGAGCGTGGTTCGCGCCATCGCCCGGATGACCGTCTCGATGTCGCAACTGGCCAGGCATGATCTGGCCACCGAGATCGCGGGCGCCGGACGCCATGACGAGATCGGCGAAATGGCCAAGGCCGTGCAGGTGTTCAAGGACAGCATGATCGCAGGCGACCGCCTGAAGGCGGAGCAGGAACAGGCCGAGCGCATCGCCGCCAAGCGCAGCCAGCTGGTCGACCATCTCACCCGCGACTTCGACGAGAAGGTGCAGGGCGTGGTCCAGGCGGTCGCCAGCCGGGCCACGCAAATGCAGGCATCCGCCCAGTCGATGAGCGCGACGGCGGAACAAACCACCAAGCAGGCCAGCGCGGTCGCAGCCGCGTCGGAGGAAAGCGCCGCCAATGTGCAGACGGTGGCCTCCGCGGCCGAGGAATTGTCCACCTCCATCGCCGAGATCAGCCGTCAGGTCAGCCATTCCAACCAGATCGCAGCCGCCGCGGTCGGCGAAGCCGCCAAGGCGAATGAGATGGTGCAGGGCCTGCTCGACGCCTCGCAGAAGATCGGTGAGATCGTGGCCATGATCAATGATATCGCCGACCAGACCAACCTCCTGGCCCTGAACGCCACCATCGAGGCGGCGCGGGCGGGCGAAGCCGGCAAGGGCTTTGCCGTGGTCGCGGCTGAGGTCAAGAACCTGGCCGCCCAGACGTCAAAGGCGACGGAGGAGATCGGCACCCAGATCACCAGCGTCCAGGGCGCCACCCAGAATGCGGTCAACGCCATCTCCTCGATCGGCAAGACCATCGCCGAGATCGATCATATCTCCACCACCATCGCCGCCGCGGTGGAAGAGCAGGGCGCTGCCACCCAGGAAATCGCCCGCAATGTGGAGGAAGCCGCCAAGGGCACGCAGGATGTGTCGTCCAACATCGGCGGCGTCACCGAGGCGGCCAACTCGACCGGTGCTGTCGCCGGCGAGGTCCTGGCTTCGGCCACGTCGCTCACCACACAGTCCGGTGAGTTGCGCAGCCTGGTGCAGACCTTCCTGGCCGATGTGAAAGCCGCCTGACAGCGTGGGAAAGACCACTCGCCGCTGATCAGCGGCGCCGTTCCGTGCGATCCGGCATCCTGGTACGCCGGCCGGAAAAAGCGTTGAACGATTTCACCAGGTGATCGAACATCAGCCGCATGCGGCGGCTGTTGCGTGCATCCTCGTGCATCACGATCCAGATATCCACCTCGATGCCATAAACGTCGGCCAGCACCGGAACAATGGCGGGATCGGAACGGATGGCGACATCGGCGCCGCGGCCGATGCCGAAGCCCGCGCGCACCATCGCCTGCTGGGCGAGCACATTGTCTGAACGGAAGGCGAAGGCCTCCCGCGATACCGGGCTTGGCATTTCGCGCAGGGCCTGGATTGCGATGGCGCCCTTGTCGAATCCCACCAGCGTGTGATCGCGCAACTGCTCCATGGTCCTGGGTGTGCCGTGGCGTTTGAGATAGTCGCGATGGGCATAGAGCCCGAAACGCGCCTTGCCCACCTTGCGCGCGACCAGCGCCGCCTGGGAAGGCTGAAACAGCCGCACGGCAATGTCGGCTTCGCGCAGCAGAAGGTTCTGCGTCACATTGGTGGCCGCCAGTTCGATCGTGATGCCCGGATGCTTTTCACGGAAGTCAGTAAGGAACGGCGGCAAAATCTCCACCCCAACGATCTCCGGCGCGGTGATACGCACCACGCCTTTCGCCTCCGTCGCGCTGCCGGATGCCGCGCGCAGCAGCGTGTCGGCGGCGCTGGCCATGGCCTGGGCATGCGGACGCAGTTCAAAGGCGGCATCGGTCGGCGCCAGTCCCCTGGGTGAGCGCGTGAAAAGCGACAGGCCCAGCCTGCGCTCCAGCTCGTCGATATGGCGGCCCAGGGTCGGCTGGGTGAGGTTGGTGCGGCGCGCCGCCCGTGAAAGATTTCCCTGGTCCAGCACTGCCAGGAAGGAGCGCCACAATTCCCAGCTGATGTCTTCGCCAGTCATACAGAAATGTATAACCGATCTATAGGATTAGGCAATTTCATTTGGCCGCAACCCGGCCTAGGTCACATGACGGTTATTGGGAGGACAGCGGCATGGGTCTTATGCAGCGCGATCAGGTGCAGACTTCTCGCGAACGCGTCCCGGTGGTGATCGTGGGAGGCGGCCAGGCCGGCCTGTCGGCGGGCTATCATCTGGCCCGGCGTGGAGTGCCCTTTGTGATCCTGGACGCTGCCCAGCGCACGGGCGATTCCTGGCGGATGCGCTGGGATTCGCTTCGGCTGTTCACGCCGTCGCATCTCGATGGCCTGGACGGCATGCCGTTCCCGGCGCGCGCCGGGACTTTTCCCACCAAGGACCAGATGGCCGACTATCTGGAAGCCTATGCGCGCCGCTTCGCTCTGCCGATCCGCCATGGCAAAGCTGTCAAAAGGCTGGAACGGGAGGAGGGGGTATATCGTCTGTACACGGATGAGATCGTGTACGAAGCCGACCATGTCGTGGTGGCGATGGCAAGCTTCCAGATGCCTCTGGTGCCGGAATTCGCGCGCGATCTCGATCCGGGCATTACCCAAATACATGCCGGCGCTTACCGCAATCCGGCCCAACTGCGCGAAGGGCCGGTGCTGGTTGTGGGCGTGGGCAATTCGGGGGCGGAGATTGCGCTGGAACTGGCCAAGACCGGCAGGGCGGTATGGCTGGCGGGCCGCGAGGTGGGAGAGGTGCCGTTCCGTATAGGAAGCTTTTGGGGCCGCCATGTGCTGTCCCGGCTGGTGCTGCGCTTTGTCTTCCACCGGCTTTTGACCACTGCCACGCCGATGGGCCGCAAGCGGCGCGCGCTTCGGGGCGGGGGGGCACTGATCCGCACACGCCGCCACGAACTCGCGGCCGCCGGCGTCGAACGCATGCCGAAGCTGGCCGGTGTCCGCAGCGGGCGGCCGCTGCTTCAGGGCGGCCGCTCTCTGGATCCCGCCAATGTGATCTGGTGCACGGGCTTCACGCCCGATTTCTCGTGGATACGCCTCCCGGTGTTCGGCGAGGATGGCAAGCCGGTGCACGCACGCGGCATCGTCGAGACCGCGCCCGGCCTATATTTTCTCGGCCTGTACTTTCTCTACGCCATGTCATCGGGAATGGTCCACGGCGTTGGGCGGGATGCGCGTCATGTCGCCGATACAATTGCCCGGTCGATGGCGGCCAACAGCGGCGAAACTTTCACTGCTGCTAGAGCGGCACGCGCATAACGCATTCCAGCCCGCCGGGCAGGAAAAGCATTTCGGCTGCGCCATTTTCTCCGGTAAGCGCGCGTTCGATCAGCCGGGACCCGAAGCCCTTGCGGCTGGATTTGATCACCGGCGGTCCACCGGCTTCGCGCCATTCCAGCAAGAGCATCGGCTTCTCGCCAAGCTGGTCAAGCCGCCAGTTCACATTGACGGTTCCGGTCAGGTTGGAAAGCGCGCCATATTTCACCGCGTTGGTCCCCAATTCATGCAGCAGCATGGATACCAGAAGGACTATGTTGGAACGCAGCTCCGCATCCGGGCCGGACAGCGAGATGCGTTCTCCGCGCCCATCCATGAAGGCACGCATGGCGCGCTGGGCGGTATCCGTCAGGCTGGCGGACTGCCAGCTTCGCTGGGTCAGGGCATCGTGCGCTTCGGCCAACGCCTGTATGCGGGCGCCAAATGCCTGCCTTTCCTCGGCGGGCGCCTCGCGGAAGGTCTGGGTCGCCATCGCCAGCACGGTGCCCAAAGTGTTCTTCACGCGATGCTTGATTTCGTTGAGCAGAAGCTCCTTCGCATCTTCGGCTTTCTTGCGGTGCTCGATCTCGATATTGGCGGAGCGATGCAAGCGCGCATTGTCCATGGCCACGGAAGCCTGCGCGGCAATTGCCGCCACAAGGCTTTGCGCCTGCTCGTTGAACATGTTCGGCTGGTCATGGCCAAAGAAAAGGCCGCCCTGGACCTCACCCCCGACCGAAATCACCGGCACCGCCAGATAGCTGACAACCGGCAAATGGCCTTTGGGAGGGCCGAAATGGGGTCCGTTGCGCCCATATCGGGGGTCCTTGCGGATGTCCCCCGACCGGACGATGCCTGTCCCATCGAAGGTTGGCGCGAGGAGGGCGGTTTTGCGCGGCATGCCGAATTTTTCAAAAGCCTGGTGGGGAGCGCCGGACAGGCTATAGAGCGAACAGGGTTCGCCCTTCTCATTGGTTGCATTGTAGAAGAACGCGCCGAAACTCGCGCCGCAGGCTTCGGTGGCGAGGTCGATAACGGTTTGCACCATCCGTTCGAGATTGAGGTCGCGCGAAACCTCCTTGGCCGCGCGGTGGAGAATTTGCAGGTGCTTGTGTGCGCGTTTCTCGGCCGAAATATCACGGGCGATTTTCGAGGCGCCGACGATCCGGCCTGTACTGTCCTTCACCGGCGAGACGGTCAAGGATACCTCCAGCAGCCGGCCATCCTTGGCGCGGCGGAACGTCTCAAAATGCTCAATGCGTTCGCCGCAACGAAGACGGCCGAGGATGACACCCTCTTCGTGATGCCGCTCGGGCGGAATGAGTTTGAGGACCGACCGTCCCACAATTTCCGCAGCGGTGTAACCGAACATGCGCTCGGCAGCGGCATTCCAGGTCTGGATGACGCCGTCCAGATTCTTGCTGATAATGGCGTCATCCGACGATTCCACGACGGCCGCCAGATGCCGGGCGGCCTCTTCCGTCTCCTTCCTGCCGGTAATGTCGACCAGCATGTTCAACGCCCCGATCATCTGGCCGCTTTTGTCGAACAGGGGGGTGGGATAGGGAATGAAGGGAAAGCGGCTGCCATCGGGCCGTTCGGCGATGGCTTCATATCCGCGGACCGGTTTTCCGCTTTTGAGGGTCATGGCCATGGGACATTCGTCATGCGCCATGGCTGTTCCGTCCGGCCAGTAAAGCCGCCAGGAGCCGCACCACCAGTCTTCGCCCAGCTTGGGCGCGCGGCCCCAGAGCTCAACGGCGGCCTTATTGTAGAAGGTGATCCGTCCCTCACGGTCTGTCGTGTAGACACAGACGGGCAGACTCTCCACCAATTCATGGAAAAAACTGTCTTGGTCTGCAATCGCCGCAAGCTTATCCGCCAGAGCAGACTCCGGAAATTTGCCGATGGCAAACGGCAAGCGATTGCTGCTCGCGGCAGCGGCGGTGTCTTGGGACACAATGGCTCCTTTGGCACGCTCACCATGGGCCCGTGCGGGGTAAGCAGCAACAAGGATCGTGCGGGAACCTTTCCTGATATTGAACGTTCTGGGGGCTTCGCCGCTTTCTCCGACAAACTTTGACACAAGTCCGCTGCGATCGCGCACGCGCCGATAAACCTCTGAATCAGGATACGGTTTCGGCGTTGGCTGGCGGCAGCCGATCACCGGCTGGGGCGTTGCCTGTATCAACACCTGGCCAAAACCCGAATGCAAAATCCTTCCAACCAGAGACAGAACGACAGCAAGTATCCCGATGGCGTCGGGACTCACGTCGGCGGCGTAGGCAATGCCCAGGCTATTGCCGTGGTGGTGGAGGACGAATGGTTCCTCCGCATGGAGCTTGCCGACGCCTTGGCCGAGGCGGGTTGGGAGGTGGTTGAACTGGCTACGGGCGAACAGGCGCTCGACTGGCTGGAGGCTGGCGGCGAGGCCGCACTGCTTGTGACCGACATAAGGCTTCCCGGACCCGCCGAAGGATGGGACGTGGCGGAGAAATTCCACGCCGCGCATCCGGAAACGCAAGTGATCTATTGTTCGGCCAATCCGCTGCAAGAGGCGCGGCAGGTGCCAGGCAGCCTGTTCTTCGCCAAACCGGTCCGCATGGATGTCGTTCTGGAGGCCTGTGGAGCACCTTCGCCTAGATGAAGGTCCACAGCAGATAGAAGATACCCAGAACCACCGACCAGCCGATCAATCCCGTCACGAGGACGAAAGCGATGGTCTTGCGCCACGACCACAGCGCAGTCCTGTCGACGGGTTTGGCTTCACTGCGCGCCTTCAGGTTCGGGTCCAGGAAGCGGACCAGAACGCCCAGCTCTTCGGCGAGTTTGTCTTCAGCCGAGATTTTTCTCGGTTCCAGGTCCGCCATCACAAGCTCCCATTTCAGGGCGCCAGCGTGCGAACGAGTGTATTAAGCAGAAGTAAAAATGCGACAGACGCGTGACGGAACCGGTGGATATCTCGCATGCGCGATCTTCCCGTATTGTTTGCATGCGGACGATTTACAACCGCGCACGGATGGATTTGGCACATGTTGCCGATGGTCATTGCGACCGCCAGTTGTCGAGATGCGATAGCAGGCGCGATACGCGAGATCGCTGCACAGTTTTCGAGCGATGCTTGTGCAGGATTCGTCAACCGCTTTCGCGGACGTCAGGATCGGGAAGGCCGGTTGAATGGCGCCGGCCAGAAATGCCGGCCGCGGGACAACTCCTCCAGGTCCGGACCGGTGGTTTGCGGATCGAGGATGGCGCGCCTGAATATCAGGACCGGCCTGGAAGCGCCCTGGATCGCCGCATTCAGAACGACGCGAAGATTGTCATTGCGATAGGGATCATCATCCAGGGCGGCGGCCAGCGCCCGCAACCAGACCAGATCGTCGGTGGACCGCCGCCCGGCCTGCAGCCGGCTTCCGATCCTGGCGAGATGCTGTTCGAAGCGTGCATAATGCGGCGGCAGCCAGCGCCACACCAAGTTCAGAAGGGCGCCGGCGCCGATCGAACTGGTCGGCGTTACCTTGTACAGCTCGTCGTAAAGCGACGCGATCCGTCCCAGCAACAGGGCGATCAGTTCATCCCGCCTGGGAGTGTAGGACACGACATTGCGCGCGCTTTGCCGCTGAAGCTGTTCTTCAGCGGTGCGTATCTCCTCAAGCAGCGGAATGACTGGGTCGATGGGCATGCGGCTCACGATTCCGGACGCACACCATGCCTAAGCAAGCGGGCCTCTATCCGCAAATC
>Ga0310811_10009874_pt1 | contig 12340 bp, 10 predicted proteins | sample YCmetagenome_FD_207642 | JGI IMG/M metagenome (GOLD analysis project Ga0310811, IMG submission 207642) | Soil microbial communities from experimental microcosm in Duke University, North Carolina, United States - YC | ecosystem: Engineered > Artificial ecosystem > Soil microcosm > Unclassified ... | reverse complement strand
GAAAAAAACAAAAACAAAAAAAAAATATTTTAGTATCTAAATTTATTAGATTAAACGTGAAAAAAAAAAAAAAAATTCTTTTTTAAAAAAAAAAAAATAAAATTTAGTTTGCAGCTAACGCTTAAATCTTCTACCTGGCAAGTAATGTTGCAAAGCCGAAAGTCAAGGGAATTGACGGTAAATCCTTATAGCTGTGGATCATATGATTTAATCTGATACAACGCACTACATCTTACCAATATAGCAGGTTTATTTGAAACTTTTTATAAAGTAAAGAATGATTTAAAACTGATTAAGAGTAAAAGATTTCTAAAGAATAAACACCAGGCGGTGCATGGCTGTCGTCAATTCGTGTTTTGATATGTTTGGTTAAGTCCTCTAACGAATGTAACCCTTGATACTATTATACTTTTTAAAATTGAAAAAAAATAAAAAAGAATAGATTTACTGCTGATAAAAAATCAGATGAAGGTGAGGATTATGTCAAGTCGTTATGCCCTTAATATATTGGGCTATCCATATGATACAATGGTACTTACAAATTGTTGCTTAGATTTATAACTAGGCTAATCTTAAAAATTACCTAAGTACGGATTGTAACTTGAAACTTAGTTACATAAAGTAGGAATAGCTTGGTAATCGTTTATCATAACAAAACGGTGAAAATTGTTTAGATTTGTGTACAGACTGCCCGTCAAGCGCTTAGAGTTGATATTTATGGTATTTATCGGGATTAAATCTTGTATAAAAAATAAAAAATTTATATATAAATTTTTATTAATCTTGTTTTTAATTGATAAAGATATAGCTATTAGCAATGAGTGCTAAGTCGTAACAAGGTCGTGCTAACGGAAGTTGGTGCGGGAGTAAAGATATATGAAATATAAGCATTTTAATTAAACTTACTAAGCCTGGTTAGCATAGTGGTAATGCGGCGGACTTTTAATCCGTTGACGTGGGTTCGATTCCCACACCAGGGAAAAGGTATAGTTTAATAGGTAAAACACTGGTCTTCAAAATCAGTATTGTTGGTTCAATTCCGACTACCTTCGGCTTTTTGATTAATAACTCTTGTAGTTTAATTAGGCTAGAATATCATATTGCGAATGTGAGGATATTGGTTCAATTCCAATCAAGAGTATTTTAATAATAAATATTATAGCTCTAGTTTAAAAGTAAAACATTGGTCTTCGAAACTAAAAATGTGGGTTCAAATCCTACGAGCTGTATTTTTTATAGATTAAAGATGGACGAGTGACAGAGTGGTTATTGTGGAGACTTGCTAAGTCTTGGCTATCTAAGCTCGTGGGTTCAAATCCCACCTCGTCCAAAAGGGAATGTAGTATAACTGGTAGAACATTTGTTTTGCATACAAAAGGAATGGGTTCAAGTCCCATCATTTCCATTTTTTTTTAAGAATTTTTTAATTAAACTTATTAAGCCTGGTTAGCATAGTGGTAATGCGGCGGACTTTTAATCCGTTGACGTGGGTTCGATTCCCACACCAGGGAAAAGGTATAGTTTAATAGGTAAAACACTGGTCTCCAAAATCAGTATTGTTGGTTCAATTCCGACTACCTTTGTAAGCACTTATAACTCAGGGGTAGAGTGTTTGTTTGATAAGCAAAAAGCCGTTGGTTCAAATCCAACTAAGTGCAATGCAATATTAAATGCTTCATTAGCTTAAAGGTAGAGTACAGGTTTTGTAAGCCTTGAGATGTGGGTTCAAATCCCACATGAAGCATAAAGTATTGTCGGTGGCAGAATGGTTATGCGTTAGATTGTAAATCTATGGGTTTCCCTATGTAGGTTCAAGTCCTATCCGACACAAAATAATGCTTTAGTAGCTTAATAGGTAGAGCGTCTGTTTTCTAAGCAGTAGGTTGCAGGTTCAAACCCTGTCTAAAGCAAATTTATGTATAATAATAAATAGTTAATGGTTGGTGGTTATATAGATAATTTATAAAAAAATAATTTTTTAACAAAAAAACAAAAATCAGATGAATTTTATATTTTAAAGTTAAAAAAATTTAGTTATATCTAAATATTAGATTAAAATAAAAAAAAAATTTTATAAATACTATTATTAACTATATATTTAATATATAAAACAGGGATCGTCTAATTGGGAGGACGTTAGTTTTTGATATTAAAAATGAAGGTTCAAGCCCTTCTCTCTGGAAAAAAAAATATTTGTAGACTGTTCGTCTATTAGGTTAGGACGTTGCCCTTTCACGGCAGAAAGATGGGTTCAAATCCCATACAGTTCAATTCATATTATATAATCAATATAAAAGTATAATGTAGTGGGGGTAGTTCAATGGTAGAACATCTGACTGAAAATCAGAAGAAGAGGGTTCGATTCTCTCCCTTCACATTAACATTAATAAAAAATTATTTATATTTTTAAGTAAAGACGTGTGGCAGAATGGTTAATGCGATACTCTTGAAAAGTATTGCCAAAAAGGCATTGAGGGTTCAAATCCCTCCACGTCCTTTATATTTCGTTTTTGTATAATTTAGTTACCTATGTGGCGGAATGGTAGACGCGGAGGACTTAAAATCCTCTATTGATTTATTAATGTGAGGGTTCAAGTCCCTCCATAGGTATTGTTCCGCTAGTTTAATGGTAGAACATGTGACTGTTAATCATATGATGAGGGTTCGATTCCCTCGCGGAACTAAATAGCTGAGTAACATAAAGGTTATTGTATTTGTTTGCAAAACAAATAGTATGGGTTCAATTCCCATCTCAGCCTAAAAAAATTTAATAGTAGAAAGCATCGTGGTGGAATGGTAGACACACTATATTTAGGCTATAGTTGTTGAGGGTTCAAGTCCCTCCGATGCCAATCATTATAATGGTAATAGTTTAAAGGTAGAACGTTATATTGTGACTATAAAAATGTGGGTTCAATTCCCATTTACCACCACTATATAAGTTTTTTTATAATAATTTATATTTTAATGGTCCGATAGCTTAATGGTAGAGCGTCCCGCTCATAATGGGTACGATGCAGGTTCAAATCCTGTTCGGACCATTTTATAAAAATAAAAATTTATCCTTAGTTTAATAGGTAAAACATTTATTTCCTAAATAAAAGATAAAGGTTCAATTCCTTTAGGATGTATATAGTATGTAATGGAGTAGTTTAATAGGTAGAACGTTTATTTTGGGTGTAAAAGGTTGTGGGTTCAAGTCCCACCTCCATGAAATAAAATTATATATAATATAATAATTTTTTTCTTTAAGTTATAAATATGAATAAGAAAAATAAAATATTTGTTATTAAATAAATAGTAATGATTAAATTTTTTTAATAATTATTAAAAAAAAAAATAATATAAAAAAATAATATAAAATAATGAAATCAATATTTTTTAGTGCAATAACAATAGCAGGTAAATCAATAGGAGCAGGTCTAGCAACAATAGGATGTGCAGGAGCAGGAGCAGGTATAGGTATAGTTTTTGGTGCATTAGTATTAGGTATAAGTAGAAACCCATTACAAGAGCCTAAATTATTTCAATTAACATTATTAGGTTTTGCTTTATGTGAAGCAATGGGACTTTTAGCTATAATGATGGCTTTTTTAATTTTATATAGTTAAATTAATAATAAAAAATTATAAAAAATGATGAAAAATAATATAATAATAATGTATATGTTGTATTTTTGAATAGTTTGTCTATTACTTGTAATGGATATTTCTATTTTAATTTATTATATTTTTTGAGTCACTAATATATTTTTTTATCCATTAATGTGAATATATATAAAAATATTATATTATAATAGAACTATTTTATTATTATTATTATTTTATTATTTTATAGCAAAATATACAATAAAAGAACCTGGTTATAAATATTTTAGATTTTTTAAAATAGATATTAAGAAATGAGAATGAAAATTTTGAAACTATATATGAAATATTACAACATACCATATTGAATTATTCTCAATATTTTTATTTTTTATTGTAATAACAATGCCATTATTGTTATATAGTAAAGCATTATTTTTTCTTTTTTGTAGTTTTGTTATATTTATTTTTTCAATTATAAAAATTTTAATAAATAGATTTAAATATATTAAAGAAAAAAAAGTTAGAATTAGAACTTGTCTTATATATATATTTTTAAGCATTATATTTTTTAAAATTATTAATTATCAGTATATTAAAGATTTATATATGATGTATATATATTTAGATAAATGAGCTTTTGAATTATTGGAATGAAAAATACAAATGTATAGTAAAAGTATTGAAAGAGATTTTTTTGCTGAAACTGTAGGATTAAAACCTATTTGGGTAGGGGAAAAATATAATAAAAAGAATATAATAGATTTTAAGTTATGAGATTTATTATGTAAAAAAAAAAAAAAAAATATAATGAGGGAATTAAAATATGAATTAAAAAGAACAAAAAGAAAATATTATTTATATATAAAATATTATGAAAGAGTATTTGATGTAAAAAATGGACAAAAATTTAAGAAAATAGAAAAATTAAGAAAAGATATACTATTAAAAAATACGTTAATTTCAAGTTTTAAGAAAAAAATAAATAATATAGAAATTAAAGAATGAGCTCCGCCTATAAAAATAAAAAATGAAAATCCTGTAGTAACTCAAGAAAAAGAAAAAGAAAGATTATTACATCGTGTATTAATTAGTAAAATAATGCATAAATTTACTATTAATCATTATTATAGATTAAATTTTTTACTAAAAGATTTAACACTTAATAAATTGTATTATCAGCCTTTCATTGATAAAAAAGGTATACAAAAGCAAGCAATAGAAGTAAAAAGATCTCTTCTTTCTATTAATTCGAAAGATCGTTTTAATTTTAAAGATGATATTTTATTTTTAAAAAATATTATAAAAAAAATTAAACAAAATCAAATTTTTTTAAATTCAATAAAAAAAGAAAAAAAAGATGAAGCTAATGTTAATAAATATTATTTTGATAGTAGTATTTTTTTAAAAATATATAATTATTTAATTTTAGAAAAAAAAGAAAAAAAAAAATTTAATTTTTTAGAATTAGAAAAAAAAAAAATTAATAAAAAAAAAGAAAAATTTAATTTAAAAAAATTTTTAAGGGATACGACTAATAGTATAAAAGTAAAAAACGAAGTTAATAAATTGTCTTATTTTAACGAATCAAAAAAGAGTATATTAAATAATGATAAATTAGAAGAAGTAAAAAAAAAGGGTTTTTTTTCTTTTTCTAATTATATTGAAAAAAAAGATTTAGAAAAAAATGATAATCAATTATTATATAAAACAGTAAAAAAATATAATGAAAAAAAAACAAAATTAGGTTGAAAACATGAATTTAGTGATGTATATATATTAAAAGAAAAAAAAAATAATTTAACAATGGCAGATAGTCCTGATTTATCTAGAAGAAATAAAAAGTAATGACACTTAAATTATATAATAAATGTAAAGGTAGAAAATTTAAGAGAGAAAAATTAAGAAAATTAATTAGATTGCTTAGTTGTAGGAGAAATTCTATAATTTCTGATTATATGTTATCTGATAAAAATAAAATAAGATTTCTTACTCAATTTTTTAGATGATTTAGTAAAGATTATCGTTATTATAAATTAAATTTTTTTTTAAGAAAAAAATATATAATATCTAATTGCGATTTTTTGAATTTATCAATAAAAATTCAAAAGGCAGGTTGAAAAAAATTATTATTAAAATTAAATTATTATTTAATTGATTACAAACAATTAAAAAGACGAAGTTATTCTTTAAATTTAAAATTTTTTTTTTTAAATATAGAAGATAATAGAAATAAAGAAATAACTCTTGATATTAGTTGTAAAAAATTTGATATTCTAAATATCTTTATAACTACAAATTCTTATTATATAGATGATTTTTATAATATTATAAATGCATTAAATAATAGAAAGTATAAAGAGAAAGATGAAAATGATCTTATATTGGAAAAATTAACTTATATATTTAGTTGAAATCGTTTAAATAAAATTATTTGTTATGATGTTTATATGCCTTGATATGTAACAAAAGAAGATTATTATATGTTGAAAAAATATAAAAGAAAAAATGAAAAAAAATATTATTGTACTATATTAGAAAAAAGATTTAATAGTATTTTCCCTTTAAAAAAAATTAGAGGACATTTAATTGTAGCAGATAAAAAAATAAGAGATAGCACAGGTCTTACATATTGAAAAACTTTATTAAAGAATGAAAACTTTAATAAGAAAGATGAATTTTTAAAAGAATTAAAGATATTAATTAAAAGAATAAATAAAAGATATGAAGTAGATTCTGTTCTTGTTTATATTTTTATAGAATTTTTAAAAGGATAAAAATATGTATATATTTATTTTTTTTTCAAATTTAATTAATAGTTTAATAATAGGTCTATTTGGTAAATATATAGGACGTCAAATATCTTTGTATTTATCTATTTTAAGTTTAATTATTTCAAATATATTTGTTTGATTAATTTTTTATGAAGTAATAATAAATAAAACTATAATTACATGTGATTTATATACATTATTAATTATTGATAATATACAAATAAAAATAGGATTATTATTTGATTCATTAACTGTAATAATGTTATTAATTATATATTTTATTTCATTATGTGTTAATATTTATAGTTTAGGTTATATGGGTCATGATCCTTTTATTATCAGATTTTTTACTTTTTTAGGTTTTTTTACTTTTTTTATGGTAGTTTTAGTTACTTCAGATAATTTTTTACAATTATTTGTTGGTTGAGAAGGTGTTGGTGTTTGTTCTTATCTATTAATAAATTTTTGATATAATAGAATAGCAGCTAATAAAGGTGCAATTAAAGCAATGGTGATGAATAGAATTGCTGATGTATTTTTTATAATAGGTATATTATTTTTATTATGAAAATTTAAGACAACAGATTATATTATAGTATTTAGTTTAATAGATTATATTAAAGATATTAATTTTTTTTTAATATTTTGAGAAGTAAAATTATTAAATATTATTTTATTTTTATTATTTATAGGGGCTATAGGTAAATCTGCACAAGTAGGCTTACACACTTGATTAGCAGATGCTATGGAGGGTCCAACTCCAGTATCATCGTTACTGCATGCAGCAACGATGGTTAATGTTACGAAAATTTGAATTTACTAAAATTTAAATATAATAGCCTATATTGAATAAATAGTTATAATTGGATCAATAAAAAAAAAATTACTATTTGCTGGAATGCATAGAGAAAAAATAAAAAAAAATAAAATAAAAATGGTAAATCAGCAAGGAACTTTAAAAGAAGACTCTTCAGAGACTATACGTATTATAAAATTTAATAAACAATTAAATAAGGCTTTTATAAATTGATTTATAGGGTTTATAGAAGGATGTGAAAATGTTTTTATAGTAAATCGTCGTTTTTTACGATTTGAATTAAATGTTTCTTATAAGGATGAATCAATTATATATTTAATAAAAAATAAATTAAAATTTGGTAATATAAGAAAATTAAAGTTTTTAGATACAATAATATTAGAATATTCTGTTCAAGATAATTACCATGATTTATTAAGTTTAATAAATATTTTTAATGGTAATTTGAGATGTAAAAATAAGGAGCAACAATTTTTAATTTTTTATAAAAAATTAAAAATTAAATTAAAGAAATTAAATCTATTAGAATTATTACCTGATTATAAAAATGAAATAAAATTAATAAATTTTTCAAATAGTTGATTATCAGGTTATATAGATAGTGGTAAAGTTCTTTTTAGTGCGAGATGACATAAAAGTAAAAAATTAAAAGAAGGTAAGCAGCTTTATCTAAGTTGTATTTTTTGACATTTAAATAGAGATCTTTTATTACAAATAAAAGATTTATTAAATTCTAATAGTGAGATAGAATATAAAGTTAAATGAAATTTACCTTTTTTTAAATTTGTTATTTTAAATCAAAATGAAAAAAATATAATAATAAATTATCTTTTAAAATATAAATTAAAAAGTAAGATATCTAATAGATATAAGTATTGAAAAATTTTATTAAATTTTGAAAATATATATTTAGAAACAGGTATTCAAAATTTAGAACAAATAGAAAAAACATTATGTAAATTTAATTCAACAATAAGTGAAGGTGAGCTTAATAAACTTTAAGATATAGTCCGTTCTATTAAGTAATTAATAGATTACTTTATAATAAATATATAAGTAAAAACAAGAACAGCAGGTGTGTTTTTAATCGTACGTTCATCTTATATTTTTGAATATTCAAATTTACTATTATTTATTATAACTATATTTGGAGGTTTTACAGCATTATTTACTGGACTAATAGCGGTGTACCAATATGATATAAAAAAAATAATAGCTTATAGTACTTGTAGTCAATCGGGTTATATGTTTTTTTGTTCTGGTTTATCTAGTTATAATTTAACATTATTTCATTTATTTAATCATGCTTTTTTTAAAGCTTTATTATTTTTAGGTGCTGGTAGTATAATTAGTGCCTTATTAGATGAGCAAGATTATAGACGTATGGGAGGTTTAGTTTATAAGATGCCTTTTACTTATTTAAGTATATTTATAGGTTCTATGGCTATTATAGGATTTCCTTTTTTAACTGGATTTTATTCAAAAGACTTTATATTAGAATCTGCAATAACAAGTTATTGTATAGACTCTATCTTTATATATTTTCTTGGTGTATTTTCAGCCTTTTTTACAGCAGTATATTCTTTTCGATTAATATTTTTTGTTTTTTTAATTAAAACTAATGTATATAAAGAAGGATTGCATGTAGATGAAAGTAATATATTTATTATATTACCTTTATTAATTTTATCTATAATGTCTATAATAACAGGTTATTTATTTTCTGATTTATTTATAGGAATTGGTAATACATATTTAAATAATAGTATTTATATTAAATTTATACATTTTAACTATATAGATATAGAATTTTTAAATCCTTTAATTAAAAATGTGCCTTTTTTTTTTACTATTATAGGTATTTTATTTACTTATATAATTATAAAATATAAAAATAAAAATAACATATATTTTTATTTTTTTTATAATTTAAAAAGATATATGTATATAATTTTCTATAATGCTGTTTTTTTTAATTTTTTTTATAATAAAGTACTTGTTTTTCTAATAAAATTATTTTATATAATAAATATAAAATATATTGAGAAAGGTTTTCTTGAATTATATGGGCCAGTTGGTTTATATATAAAATTTCGTCAATTAAGTTATAAGGGTAGATTATGGACTCCTAATCTAATCTATATAACTTTATTTTTTATTTTTATTATATTAATTTTTATATTATTTTTAATTTATTTGAATTATGTTGTTAATTTAAATTTATTATATATTATAATTTTTTTATATTACATTTATATTATTTAATAAAGCTACTATAAGCAATGAATTTTAAGGAGCCTGTAAGTACTTTTACGTATAATTTAATATCATTACATCATGATATTATTTGGTATATTATTTTGATATTGTCATTAGTATATTGGACTTTATATAAGATAATAAAAGAGTATCTATGAAGCATAAGTATAAAACAAGATGGTTTCTTTTTACTTTTTTATAAAAATAATATATTATATAAAATACAATCTATTATGTTATTTATTTGATTTAAAATAATTTATAAAATTTTAGAAATAATATATATATTATTTCTAAAATTTTATAAATTATTTTTAAGTAATATATTAAAAATAGATTATGAAAAAAATAATAAATTATCTTTTTTTTTTTTAGGAAAAGGATTAAATGGTCTTTTTTTACCTAAATATATAGAAAAGAAAGATTATAATTTTTATGAAAATATTATAATAGAACGATTTTTATCATATTATTTATTTAATATAACTTCAAATGGTTTATATTTCTATGAAGGATATGATAAATTTTTAACAACACATCAATTTAGACATAGTATAAATTTAGAATATATTTTTGGTTTATTTCCTACTATAATAATAGGTTTTATTATTTTACCATCAATGTATTTATTATATTCAAATGAAATTGAAATAAATCCGGGTTTAACTATAAAAATTATAGGTCATCAATGATTTTGATCTTATGAGTCAAGTAATATTAGTTATATAAAACATTTAAATAAATTTGTATTTATTGATTATAATTATGAAAGTATAATAATAAATGAAGATGATTTACCTGAAGGTGGTAAAAGATTATTAGAAACGGATACATCATTATTATTACCTTATAATATTGCAATAAAGTTTTTAATAACATCATCAGATGTACTACATGCTTGAGCGTTACCTGAGTTAGGTATCAAAGTTGATGCAGTACCAGGTCGTTTAAACCAAGCGATTACAATACCTAGTAACTTAGGTATTTATTTTGGTCAATGTTCGGAATTATGTGGTGTTTCTCACGGTTTTATGCCTATAAAAGTTAATATTATTAGTTTACAAGATTATTTATTATTTATAGAAAATAATTTAAATTAAAAAAAAATGAAATCACCTTTAGAACAATTTGATATTTTAAATGTAAAAAATTTTTTTAGTATTTTAAATGATTTTTCTTTAAATAATATAATGCTTCCTTTCATTTTAATTATTATTATTTTTTTATTTTTTTTAATAAATATAATATGAAAAAAAGCTCGTATAATTCCTTTAGTATTACAAAATATTTTAGAAATGGATTACCGTTTCATTATAAGTATAATAAAACAACAAGCTGGAATTAAAGGCTTATTATGAACTCCTTTTATTTTTGTAATTTTTAATTTTATATTATTTTCTAATTTATTTAGTTTAATACCTTTTGGTATAGCATTAACTAGTCATTTAATTGTAATACTATGATTATCAATAACAATTTGTGTTTCTATTTTTAGTATAGGGCTATTAAATTATAATTTAAAATTTTTACATATATTTATACCACAATGCCCTTTTATTTTATTACCTATATTAATTCCTATTGAAATATTTTCATATTTAATACGTCTTTTTAGTCTAGCTATTCGATTAGCAGCTAATATATTAGCTGGACATACATTAGTGCATATTATAGTTACATTTATTTTAAATGTAATGAAAATTGAATTTTTTTTATCTTTATTTATATTAATACCCTTATTTTTGATTTTAATTTTAGAATTTGGAGTAGCTTTTTTACAAGCGTATGTTTTCACTGTTTTAATTAGTATTTATTTATCTGATTCATTAAAAACGCCTTACCATTAATATGAATAAATATCCAAAACATTTATTTCATGTATTGGAACCTAGCTATTGGCCTTTATTTATAGCATTGGGTTTATTTTTTTTTGTAACTGGTATAGCGTTTTCTATACATTATATTATAAATAGCTATCATATATTATTAATAGGATTAATGTTATTAATTGTAACAGCAATTTTTTGATTTTTAGATATATCAAGAGAAGCTGTTGTTAAAGGTTTTCATACAAGAGTCGTTAGAAAAGGTTTAAAAACAGGTTTCCTTTTTTTTATTGCATCTGAAATTATGTTATTTTTTGGTTTTTTCTGAGCGTTCTTTCATTCAGCTTTATGTCCTTCAATAGAAATAGGAGGCATATGACCTCCTGCAGGTCTTGAAGTAATTCCTATGTTCGATTATCCTTTATTTAATACTTTTATACTTATAATATCCGGATTTAGTGTTACTTGAGTACATCGTGCAATGGCTTTAGGTCTTTTTAAAGATGCTATAGATGGTTTTATAATTACAATAACATTAGGATTTTTATTTATAATATTACAAGGAATTGAATATTATGAATCTACTTTTAATTTAGAAGATGGTATATATCCTTCAGTATTTTTTTTATTAACAGGATTGCATGGCTGTCATGTTATTGTTGGTGTATTTTTTTTATTTTTTTGTTTTATATCTTTATTATTTAATCATTTTTTAACAAATCATTATCTACGTTTAGTATTTGCAATATGATATTGACATTTTGTAGATATAGTTTGAATATTATTATATTTAAGTTTATATTGTTGAGGTAATTGATAATTATTTAATATAATAAAATAATGGCACAAGTTGATTTTGTTAATTATTTTTCTATTATTATTTGATTTAATTTACTTTTTCTATTTTTTCATTTATTAAATTATACTTATATTGTACCTATTATTTATAATAATATATATATAAGAAATAAAAAATTACAATATCTTATTGTTAAAAATAAATTAAGATATGGTATTATATTTTTATTAATAAGTAAAAATATTGATAAATTTTTTAATTCATATGATTTTCATAAA
>Ga0310811_10009873_pt1 | contig 12340 bp, 8 predicted proteins | sample YCmetagenome_FD_207642 | JGI IMG/M metagenome (GOLD analysis project Ga0310811, IMG submission 207642) | Soil microbial communities from experimental microcosm in Duke University, North Carolina, United States - YC | ecosystem: Engineered > Artificial ecosystem > Soil microcosm > Unclassified ... | reverse complement strand
ATCCTTCCTTGAAGATTTGACCGATATTCTGGTTGCCGAAGAATGACTGAGGACCGTTGACAAGAGGTGATTCTAAGGCTGGCTGATAAGCCGGATAAATATTGTTGCCCTTAATCATCTCATCGAGACTTGCCTGATTCGTGTTGAGCCAGGTGGCAAACTCAGTGGCCTCCTTAGGATGCTTTGTGTTCTTGAACGCCACCGTAGTAGATCCACCCCAGTTGCCATTCACGGTCTGTCCAGCCTGCCATTGCGGAATCGGAGCCACCTTCCATTTGCCCGCGGACTGGGGAGCATTGGTCTCGATGGTGCCAGCGCCCCAGACGGCTGAAACCCAGGTAGCGAGCGATCCGGTCTGTAAGTCATGGTACCAGGCATTATCGAAGTCTGGTTCGGTCTTCACGAGCTTTTTATCGATCAATGCTTGCCAGTATGAGGCTACCTGTTGCGCGGATGAATTATTGACGGATACTTTCCAGGATTGACCATTGACCCCAAACAATTGCCCGCCTGCCTGCCACACCAGGCCTGTGAACCATCCAGGTTCCCTGGGCGGAAAGTCGGTGATATACTCCTTAGGATCGGCTGCATGCAACTTCGCCGCGGCATCTGCATACTGTGCCCAGGTCGTAGGAACCGCAATATTATACTTTTTGAAGATGTCCTCGCGGTAGTACAACGCCATGGGGCCGCTATCCTGTGGAATGGCATAGACCGCATTGTCGAGCGATACCTGGCCCCAGGTCCAGGGGACAAACTGATCCTTCACCGCGCTTGCCCCATATTGGGACAGATCGACAAGCGCTCCGGTCGCCTCGAAGGTTGGCAAGAGCTGAAACTCGACCTGGGCGAGATCTGGTTCGCTGTTGGCCTTGATGGCCGTGTTCAATTTGTCATACTCAGTTGAACCCGAGCCAACATTCGATAGCTTGACCTGGATATTGGGATGCGTCTTGTTGAAGAGGGCGATTGACTTATCGATGCCCGTCACCCAGGACCAGAAGGTCAGATTCACCGGACCGCTGGGGGTATTCGCGGCCTCTGAACTGTTTCCGCCACATGCGGCAAGCGCTCCCATGAGCAGCGAAGTGAACAACAACACTGTTACTACCTTCGCTTTTCGTTGCAAAATACCACCTGGCATTAGAGCCTCCTCTTAGTCGATAAGAGTTACAGTAATCTCCCGTAGATTTCTTTGTAGGGCTGCTAAAACAGATATGCAGGAAGTATACAATGCTTCCTTACTGAATACAAGCGTATGTGAAATAACGCTTTTGCACGTTTTTCTCGCGGGTTTGCGCAAACAAACCACAACAGACTACTGGTACTTTCATGCTCACGCCCCTTGCAAGAGAAACCCGCCGCTGCTATGTTTCTTCTAGTGGTTCTTCACTTCGGCCCTCTATCATCATACTGACAATCTGGTGGGCCTCTCTCTCAACGTCTACAAAATCTTTGCTGAAGAACGGAAGAAGGAAATATCTCATGGCAGAAACCTCGATCACTGGCGTAGGATCTACTCAATTATTGCCAGGGCATGTGGCACTCATTACGGGCGCGAGCCGAGGGATTGGCGCAGCCACTGCTCGTCTGTTTGCTCGACATGGCGCTGCGGTCGCCGTCAATTATCATGCCAGTCCCGAACGTGCCCGGCAGGTTGTCGCATCCATTGAAGCTGATGGAGGACGTGCGCTCGCGGTACAGGCAAGCGTCGATAATCCAGCTCAGATCATGGCAATGGTCCAGGAGGTTGAACAAAAACTAGGATCAATCGATACGCTGGTGATGAACGCTACAGCCGTCCACGATAATACAGCGCTCTTTGGCTCTTTCCTCGAATCCAATTGGGAAGCGTATCAGGACGTGGTGTTAGGGGAACTGGCTGGTATCTATCATCCCGCACGCGTCCTGGCTCCCTTGATGGTCGAACGGAAACGTGGGAATCTCATCGCGGTCAGTAGCCTGATTGCGCGTAGAACGCCATCAGGAAGCGGATCACACGCCGCAGGCAAAGCATCGGTCGAAGCGCTCATGAAAGTTCTGACCTCCGAACTGGGTCCACATGGTATCCGCGTCAATGTGGTGGCACCGGGGCTCACTGAGACGGAAGCATCGGCAGGAGTCATGTCCGAACGGTTACAGCAAGTTGGCGCGACCCTGCCTCTACGCCGGATTGGACAGCCGGAGGATATCGCTGGAGCTATTCTGCTGCTGGCGACCGATGAGGCCCGGTACCTTACTGGCAATTATCTCGCGGTCGGTGGTGGTAGTTATTTGCCCTGATGCGTTGTAAACCCTAACAATGATCCTGGTGAACAAACTCCTCTGGAACCGCTTGCTCACCAGGATCATTGTTGTAAGTTCCCTTTAGTGAAACTGGAACGATGCCAGCATGGGCTGAAAGTACGTATCGCTGGCATGGGCGAAGTCGGGAGCCATGGCCCCATTGTCCACTTGCTGAAAGGCACCATACATTATCACGGTCTGACCATATTTTGTACTCGAAGTAACTAATTCGCGTACCTCATAGTCGAAGCCAGAGATCATGCATACTAAATCGGCTTGCGACCAGGTGACGCCGCCAACTCTCACCTGTGACGGCACAGATCTATCTCCTGGGCTACAGCTAAATTGACCATCCAGTAGCTCATTGACCATACCTCCCACGGCTTGCTCATCTCCGTTGCGCACGATATGCAAGCCGGTAATATTATCTGAAGCAACAAACCCATAGATGTCCTCCGTTGCGGGACGGCCTGACATTCCTCCAGCCTGAGACTTATGGCTCGTTTGCCAACCGACAGGATAGTCTATACCGAAGTTTGCTCCGGTCAAGTGCTGAAATCCTTTGGTAGAAGCAGGGGTTGGTGTAGGGGATGGTGTTGCTGCTGTTGCCTGGGCTGGTGTGCTTGAAGAACTGCGACCACAGGCTGAAAAGAACGCCGTCAGAAGAATGATGGCGAATATAAAAACGATTCGTCTAGCAATACTAGATTTCATACTACAAGAAACTCCTTTGTATATCTTGAATTTGTTCTGCTTTTTAAGTAACCATTATCATGCATATCGATATAATACTCGCGCATCTCGCATAAAACTATCAAGTGCTTCACATTTTTAATGAGATGGTCAAAACTCACCCATTTGTAGATATCCTCGACGAATCGATTTGGCTCGCTGATCTCTACAATTGGGTGAGCTAGAAGGTGGTAGAGGCTTTGGAAAGGGTGAAAGGCTGTCGTCAGGTCATCGAGTTGCTTGTGCCTCTACTTTCTGATTCTGGCAGCTTCATGTGGGGGACAGTAAGGCAGGCACTAAATGCATCGAGACAGAGATAATGCCTGCAATGGTTCCCGCTGGCCCGGTTCACCCCTGCTCGACGCGGTGGATGGTCGGCCAGTCAAACGCCGTCACCCGGGGAGGACGGTCATACTTCTCGACTTCCACGAGACAGGTCTGCGCAACTGAACACTGCGTTAGCCTCGACGTGCCCTTGTCCAGCGTGACCACATTCGGGTTCCCATGCTTCTCAAGACTGCCCACAGTGCCCGCGACCTCCGGATCGTACCAGGCTCCAGTCGCGATCTGGACGACTCCTGGCCGAAGCTCGTCCGAGATCTGTACGCCCGCCAGAAAGGCACCCCGATCATTGAATACCCGAACCACGTCGCCATCCGCCAGGCAGCGTTGTTTCGCGTCGAGGCCGCTGAGATGGATAGGCTCACGCCCGTTGATCTTCGCTTTCCGGCTCAGCGTGGCGTTATCGAGCTGACTGTGCAACCGATTGCCTGGCTGGTTGGAGAGTAGATGCAGGGGATATCGCTCGGCAAGTGGCCCACCCAGCCACTCTGCTGGCTCGATCCACGTCGGGTGGGCCGGGCAGTCGTCGTAGTTGAAAGACCGGATCGTCTCACTGACCAGCTCGATTCGGCCCGATGGCGTCTGCAACGGATGCCGCACCGGATCATCCCGGAACTCTCCAAGCAGGATTGGTTGCGAACCAGGGGCGGGAGTAGAGAAATCGTATACATCGTTTGCCCAGAAATCATCAAAGGGCGGAGGGGTAAAGCCTCGTTCCTGGGCAATCTCCCTGGCACCGTCGTACATGTGCCGCAGCCACTGCATCTCGTCGCGGTTCTGGTGGTAGTCGAACCCGAAACCCAGCCGGTCGGCCAGCTCGGCAAAGATGGCAAAATCGTTGCGGGCCTGGCGATACGGCGGGACCACCTGATGCATGGCGATCCAGAATTTGCTATAATCGGTGGCACCGATGTCGTTGCGTTCCATCGTGGTCGTCGAGGGAAGAACAATGTCGGCGAACCTGGCGGGCGGAGTCCACCACGGCTCATGCACGATCACGGTGGACGGCTGCTTCCATCCCTGCAAGAACCGGTTCAGGTTGGTATTATGGTGGAACGGGTTTCCCCCGGTCGAGTAGATCAACTCTATCTTCGGCAACGGTATGATCCGACCGTTGTGCTCAAGCTGACCACCGGGATTGAGCAACAGGTCCGTTACCCTGCTCACTGGTATCTTGATAGAGACCGGGTTCCGACCGAGCGGCAAGGTCGGGCGTGGGATGCCTGCTGGATAGGGGAGCACGATACCACTCACTGCGCCAAAGCCGAAGCTGAACCCTCCCCCGGGCAGGCCGATCTGACCCAGCATGCTCGCCAGTGCCACAGTCATCCAGACTGGTTGTTCCCCATGGTCGGCACGCTGAATCGACCAACTCGTATTGATGAGCGTCCGCGTTCCGGCCATGCGCCGGGCAAGTTGCACGATGACCTCCGCTGGGATACCGGTGATATGGGACGCCCACACCGCATCCCTGGGCAGGTTGTCGGTGTATCCGAGCAGGTAACGCTCGAACTCCGGATAGCCAACGCAGTAGCGATCCAGAAATTCCCGATCGTGCAGGCCGTTCGTCACCAGCGTGTGAGCCAGACCCAGCATCAGGGCGGTGTCGGTGTTTGGTCTGATCGACACCCATTCCGGCGCGACCCGGTCGGTCACGTCCGCGCGTACCGGGCTCACACAAACAACCTCAATCCCTGCCCGGGCGGCCCTGGTGAACCAGTCAGGATTATCATGGTTGACCGCGCCACCGGGGTCGATCTGCGCGTTCTTCAAGGGCGCGCCGCCGAACAGCACCAGCAAGCGGGTATGGTTCACCACATCGGGCCAGCGCACGACCAGCTTATCGATATCCGAGCGTCCGAGGATGTACGGCATGGCCCCCAGCGCTGCCCCGAAGCTATGATTCCCTATCTTGTCTACATATCCGCCGAAGAGGGCCAGGAACCGTTTGAGCACACTCGGGGCGTGGTGTAGCCGACCGGCACTGGCCCAGCCATACGATCCTCCATAGATCGACTCGTTGCCGTGCTGATCTCGTGCCTCCAGTAGCGCCTCGCAGACGAGATCAAGGGCGTCGTCCCAGCCAATCGGGACGAACCCTTCCGAGCCACGTTCCGCCCGACTGGCTCCCCGCGATCGCAGATATCCCTCGCGCACATAGGGCTGGTCGATGCGTAGCGAGTCGTGAACGACCTCGGGCAGGCTGGCCTGAAGCGGCGACGGGTGTGGATCAAACGACACACCGCGGGTCTCGAGCACTTCATGGGTGCGCTGATCAGTCTCGACGGTGTAAACTCCCCAGTGCGAAGCGGTTTGCGTAGTCTTCCTCCCTTGTGATGAGCTTGTTTGCATAGGTTTTCCCTTCTATACTTTGTTGCATAATGCTCATAAGCTTATAAAGCCTTATACTTATTCTGTCGACAGTATTGAGTATGTTCAGCGCTTCCTGTCTCATGACCCATCCAAGCAGATTTTTCTGTCACTTCTTTGACACACCACAGCGAGAAAATGTGACCGAGGAGCGAATATCAGCTAGTTAAATTTCACCAGATTGCAGCTAGCGAATTATATATTGCTGTCACATCTGACAAGTTTCGCGTGTCATTTCTATGATAAGACAGTATGAAGGAAGAGAACCAATGGAGAAACACGAATGGTTGGTGAAAGCATTCGAGGCTGAGCGTCCCCATCTACAAGCGGTAGCCTACCGGTTGCTCGGCTCCCCCTCGGAGGCTGACGACGCGGTACAGGAAGCCTGGCTCCATCTCAGCCGCTCCGACACGAGCAGCGTCAAGAACCTGGGCGGATGGCTGGCGACGGTGGTGGCACACATCAGCCTCAACATGCTACGCTCACGTAAATCACGGCGCGAGGAATCCCTGGAAGCCTCTGCGCTTGAGCCTGGCGCGAGCCGTGCGAACGCAATCGACCCGGAGCAAGAGGCGCTCCTGGCCGACTCGGTCGGTCTTGCGCTACTTGTGATCCTCGAGACACTCTCTCCTGCCGAGCGCCTCGCCTTCGTGCTGCACGATATATTTGCGGTTCCCTTCGCTGAAATTGCACCCATCGTGGAGCGTTCAGAGTCCGCCACAAGGCAGCTGGCGAGCCGTGCTCGCCGCCGGATACGAGGCGGGACGAGGGTTCAGGACACCGACCTCACCTACCAGAGAGAAGTGGTTGACGCCTTCCTGGCTGCCTCGCGTGCCGGGAACTTCGAGGCGCTACTCGCCTTGCTCGACCCGGATGTCGTGTATCGAGCAGGCTGGACAGCCTCACCTGTGGGCTATACAAAGGAAATCCGTGGTGCAGATTCTGTCGCGAAGCAGCTCATGAGACGCTCCCAAAAAGTACAACCTATGCTGGTGAACGGCTCCATAGGGATTGTCGTGGCCCCGCCTGGACAGCGGCTCCTCGTCACCCGGCTCACGATCATGCATGGCAAAATCGCCCAGATCACTGTGATTTCAGACCCGGCGCACTTGAGCCAGTTGCACCTTGCGGTGCTTTCCGACTGACCGGAGGGCTAAGTCAATTTTCTCCTACTGAAGCGTCACCATCACCTCTATCAGACCAATACCATCCTCATCATCTGGCAGATATGCATCCAGAGCCTTCCCGAGTATAGCGCCATGATGAGAAGAGATATGCTCGGATCGTAGCGCCCTTGCACATCCATCTTGATGGGAAACGGTCAGCAAATCCCCCCATTCAACCGGGCCGACGACTTTACAGTGCGCACGACCATAGATCGTCACCTGATAACGCTGCTCTCCGTGTTCAATTTCTTTTTCCGTGATGATTCCCAGAAGCAAGCGCGCATTCTCAACCGTTGCTCTCTCGACGCTGTGTTTTGTCGAGGGGACGAGTGAAACCAGATCACCTACGGCAAGTTCCTCTTTGGAAAGGCAAATTTCACGCAGATTCCGCTGGGGCCGGTCTATCTGGGCAGAGAGAGCAGGCAATGGCATGAACAATTGACGCAGATCTTTTACGAGCCTCCATTTGTGCTCATGAAAGTGGAGCAGTGCCAGCGGACAATAGTGATGATCGATCCCACGCGGTGGCAGGGCCAGCGGACCATGCTCATCAGTGGGCCATTCGATAGTATCTGTCAGGGTACGCGCAGGAATCAACCAGTAATCGCCCACCGTATAGGTTCCACCAGACGAGAAACGCACCTGAATGCCCAGTTCCAGATCCTGCCATTCGTCTTCGCACAGGAGAATAGTCCCTTCTTGCGGGGGTGGCACACGGCGTGGATCATAATCCCAGCGCCGCAGGAGCAGTTGCTCGCCCTTTTGCTTGATCAGCCCTGCCAGCCTGGACGAATACGGTCCAGCAAGCGTCACCTTCCGGCTGGTAAAATCGGGGAAATCGACGACCTGATAGAGCGGCAATGTGTGACCTGCAAGGGCAGTATCGCTCTCGATAAACTCTACCCAGTCGCCTTTCTGCAACGCCGTTTTATCGCGTAACTGATCGCCGAGGACAGCCTGATAGCGAGCAATACCATTTCTGTTTTCAATCTGGCTGATATCCTCAAGCCCAAAAAGCAGAGAACCATTCTCACGCGACCACTTGAACGTTACCTCGTTATTATGGACACGATGTATCTCGACTCTGTACAACTGGTTCTCCAGCGGAGTTGGCAGGTTGTGCCGTGCACTCAGCCGTCCTCTGTGCCTCGACCGGCTGAGCAGCTCGCTCCATTCAGGGAGCGCTACCACATGTTCATAGGCATTCTGGCTGTGAGCAACCGTCAGATGCTGCTCGCTGAGTGGCAGAAGCTTCACTTGCCACACCGTTTGTACGCGTGTCGTTGTATCGATTCCCCCCAGAGCTACTTCTCGTAGCAGGGGATCTTCAAAGCTGGTAATATGGCGCGACCAGCTATCCAGGTAAACGAGCACAACTTCTTTGAGCTTAGCACGGTACACAGCAGGGAGATATGCAGGCTGTTCGGTAAATAACTGCTCGTGCTCATTTTCACAGAGGATCCCATCAACATAGTAACGCCCGCTACCAATGCGAAAATCGGGTACAGGTATCTCCTGCTGATCCTCCTCCAACGAGTAATGCGTCTCTTCCCGTTCATTGCGTATGTTGATCTGAAAGCCTGCATGAGCAGCAGGCGCACCGGCAACACCCAGTACATCCTTCAGTTGCGTTTCAGTGTAATAGGTAAATATATCAATCTGCTCGTTCCAATCCGCGTCCAGCAGGACACGCCCCTGCTGCATACGTACGGCACGATACTGCTTTTTAGGATCAAAGGTAAGCCGAGAAAAGTCTCCCTGCATCGCTTGCCTCACTATTTCTCATAAAATTTTCGCTTCTTTGATGAACTAAACTATAACATAGCATGTAACTACTGACAAGTTATGAAAAGTTTTAGTGAATAGAGTTTTAAATTGCTCACCTGTTTTCTTGATTTTTAGCAATTACAATGCTATAATCCCCAACGTACAGCAGAGTATATAAAATACCTATAGTAATGCTCACAAAGCGCTATAATCTCATTATATTTTGATGTGCTGTTGGAGATTCAATTGTTACTCTCCTATTGCCACATGCATTTCTCTTTTTTTGTGTATTATTTATAGAACAGAAAAGAGGTCTTTCCGTGCCTGTTGTTCCTCCACACACCTATCCCGGTGTCTATATTCAGGAACTCCCCAGCGGCGTACGTACGATCGCAGGTGTCTCTACATCCGTCACCGCCTTTCTCGGACGTACAGCTCGCGGACCGGTCAATGAGCCAACCACGGTCAATACATTTGCTGACTTTGAGCGTACCTTTGGCGGCATCTGGTCACAGAGCGCTCTCGGTTCTACGTTACGAGATTTCTATTTGAACGGTGGCAGTCAGGCGATTATTGTACGGCTTTTCAATCCAGGCACGCCTCCTGCTACCTCGTCATCATCCACCAGTGCAGCGACGCCTTCTTCCTCGGCTCCAAAGGTCAGAGCGCCATTGAATATCGATACTTTACCCTTAGAAGCCAGAGACCCCGGTTCGTGGGGAAACTATTTGCGCGCACGCGTAGATAGCGCGGCCCCAGGAGTCGCCGAAAATTATGGTCTGGTAGATAGCGATCTTTTCACGCTCACGATCTTTGATAAAAAAACGGGCACCATGGAATTATTTCGCAACGTCTCGTTGAAGCCAGGCTCGCAACAGATAGACAAGATACTGGCTATCCAGTCTCGTCTTGTACGCGTTCCCGATGGTACGACCCTGCCAGACACAGCTCCGAAGCCGCATGGGTCCCCGGCAAGAGGCAAATCGATCTGGGACGACGATACGGCGAGCACAGGCGTAAGCTCCAGCAATTTTGTCTCGGATGGCGCTTCCCTCACCGAGAACGATTTCATCGCAGACAATTTGCAGGCGAATAAACAGGGATTATACGCGCTAGAGCGCATCGCTTTATTTAATCTTCTCTGTATTCCTCCCTATACCGCCAGCAACGATGTTGATGCCGATCTCATCGCAGAAGCTGCCGTGTATTGCGAGAAGCGCCGGGCGATGCTGCTGGTCGATCCTCCCAGCACATGGGCCAGTAAAGAGCAAGCAAAGGCAGGCATTGCCAGTCTCGGCACCACGAGCAAAAATGCTATCCTGTACTTTCCCCGTTTGCAACGTGCGAACTCGCTGGATAACTTTGTGCCGAGTGGAGCAGTTGCAGGTATTATCGCGCGCACCGACGCACAGCGTGGTGTGTGGAAGTCGCCTGCGGGCCTGGATACAGCGATCGCTGGCATCTCCCAATTGAGTGTCCCGCTGACAGATGATGAAATTGGTGAGCTCAATCCGCTTGGCATCAATTGTTTGCGTACCATGCCCGCCGCTGGCCCGGTTGTCTGGGGGGCACGCACGCTGCAAGGAGATGACCGTCTGGCCTCTGAATGGAAATATCTCTCAGTGCGCCGCCTCACGCTCTATATTGAGGAAAGTCTCTATGAGGGGACAAAATGGGTGGTCTTTGAACCGAACGATGAGCCACTCTGGGCACAAATCCGCCTTAATATTGGCTCTTTCATGCGCGACCTGTTTCGTCAGGGAGCGTTTCAGGGGCAGACACCTCAAGAGGCATACTTCGTGCAATGCGACAGGACGACAACGACCCAGAGCGATATCGATCAGGGGATCGTGAATATTCTCATCGGCTTCGCTCCGTTGAAACCTGCCGAGTTCGTCATTCTCAACATTCAGCAGATTTCTGGTCAGCTCGCCGTCTGACGAGAACTCATCAGAACCTTCACACGGCCCATCCTTCGCGTGGCTATATTTTATGTATAGCTTCGCGACTGGATAGGCTCTGTCATAGAGAGATAAGGGAAAGGGAAGCTGTATGCCTGCTCCACAATTTAAAGGGAACCGTTACGATCCCTATAAAAACTTTAAATTTCGCGTCATGATCGATGGGAGGCCAGTTGCCGGAGTAAGCAAAGTCGGTGGGCTGACCCGTACAACCCAGGTTGTCACCTATCGCGAAGGTGGAGACCCCAGCGGAGTACATAAATCGCCCGGGCAAACCGAGTACAATGCGATTACGCTGGAGCGCGGCGTAACGCACGATCTGGACTTCGAGAAATGGGCAAATAAGGTCTGGAACTACGATACGTCTGCCAAAGCCGGTCAGGAGATGTCCCTGCAAGATTTCCGCAAAAATATTACCATCGAGTTCTATAACGAGGCCGGGCAGAAGGTGATCGCCTATAACATCTATCGCTGCTGGGTGTCCGAATATACGGCCCTGCCCGAGCTAGATGCCAGCGCGAACGCCGTGGCAATCCAGACGATCAAACTGGAAAATGAAGGCTGGGAGCGCGATCTGAGCGTGACCGAGCCCGATGAGACGAAACTACCGTAATTGGAGAGAGAACGAGTTCGGGCGATGCAAGCGCTGGCCGCAAACGATATTGTGATGGCCTGGGAATATGGACGCGATAAGCATCCTGTCGACAGAGCCCTGTTGTTTCTGACGCTGGCCTATCCCGAAATGTCTCCCGACACATTACGCAGTTTCACAATCGGGCAGCGCAATACGCTGCTGCTCGATCTGCGCGGCAAAACACTGGGAACGCTTGCTTACTGTCTGGTGAAGTGTTCCCAGTGCGAGACAGAGCTTGAATTTGCGATAGATACCACGACCTTGTATGACGCAGATAAGGATGCTCAATCGGTTGAGCCGCTTACTTCTATCTATATCATACAAGAGGATACCTTTCAGGTGAGCTTTCGCCTGCCTACCAGTTTCGATCTTGCAGCCATCGTGGGCTATGACGATATCATCACAACGCGTCAAATGCTGATAGAGCGTTGTATCGTGCAGGCTGAGCACGACGGGCAGACGATACAAGCTGCGGATCTGCCGGAAACGGTCATCGCTTCACTGGTAAGAGCTATGCTTGAGCATGACCCGCAAGCCGAGATCGAGATGACGTTAAGTTGTTCGACATGTGATTATTCCTGGAGTACCCTCTTTGATATCGTTTCTTTCTTCTGGACGGAGATTGAGACACATGCCAAACGTCTGTTACGCGACGTCGATGTTCTTGCCCGCGCTTATGGGTGGCGTGAAGCGGACATTCTTGCCTTGAGCGAGGCTCGTCGGCAATTTTATCTAGAATTGGTGCGCTGATGATGGATTATTTTTCTTTTCTGGTCACACAGAGCCGTGGACAATCCGCAGGCATTCGACCACTCTTTCGTCCGCGTTTCGCCTCTTCTGTGACACCTGAGACTCATGCGTTCTCAGCATGGGGCTATCTCTCTGCGCCATCTGCGGATATTCCCCCCGCTCACGCCAGCGTGGAAACGGCCATTTCAGCAGTACCACAACATAAAGAAATGCTGCCTCCCGATCTGGTACCGTCGCATAAACGACAGGTGACGTTACCTGCATCACTATTAGGAGATATCCCCACCATTCAGCAGGTCAGGCAACCATGGAGCCAGGAGATCGATCAGGAT
>Ga0310811_10009872_pt1 | contig 12340 bp, 12 predicted proteins | sample YCmetagenome_FD_207642 | JGI IMG/M metagenome (GOLD analysis project Ga0310811, IMG submission 207642) | Soil microbial communities from experimental microcosm in Duke University, North Carolina, United States - YC | ecosystem: Engineered > Artificial ecosystem > Soil microcosm > Unclassified ... | reverse complement strand
GATGGACGTCGATGCCGACTGCCGAACTCATCTTGCGGTTCTGCGTGACGGCGCGGGCGCGCAGGCCCCAGCGCGTCCGGTACAAAATCGCCCATACCGCAAGCGACACCAGCGCCGTCAGACCGACGATGAAGATCCGGTTCAGCGGTAACTGGATACCCGCCACGGGCTCCCACGCGCCACTCAACCAGGACGTCAAGGGGCTCGACACTTCCTGTGCGCCGAAGATCGAGCGATAGGCCTGTTGCAGTATCAGGCTTAGACCCCACGTCGCCAGTAAGGTGTCGAGAGGCCGGTCGTAGAATCGCCGGATGAACACACGTTCTAGCAGGTAACCAAAGGCGAATGTCGAGCAGAACGCAACGATGATCGCGGCGAACAGATAAACGCCCATCAGACCGGGCAAATAAAGCTCGAAGAGGCGCGCCGTCAGATACGTCATATACGCACCGAGCGCCATCAGTTCGCCGTGAGCCATATTGATCACGCCCATCAACCCGAATACGATCGCTAGGCCCAGCGCCATCAGCAACAGGATGGTAAAGCTGCTGAGCCCATTGAAGAGCTGCATCGCGAAGATGTCGAATGTCATGCGTCGCTCTCGCTGGGAGATCAGAGTTTCGGGAACGGATTCGGCTCGATCAGACCCGACTCGTACACGATGTCGAACTGGCCATCGGCGCGCGCCCGGCCAACCCGCACCCGTTTGGCAACGTGGTGATTGGTCCGGTCGATATGAATGTCACCCTCGGGCGCTTCGAGCGGTAAGCCCGACGACGCGGAGATCACTTTGTTGACATCGAACGATTGCGCCTTTTCGACGGCCCGCTTCCAGAAATACACCGAGTTATAGGCACACTGCATCGGGTCGCCGACCACACGGTTCTGACCGTACTTTGTCTTGATCGCCTTGACGAAATTGGCGTTGTCCGGATTTTTCAGGCTCTGGAAATAGCCCATGCAGGCGTAGTAGCCGACCGCGTTGTCGCGGCCGATGCCGTCGATTTCGTTTTCCGAGACCACCGTGGAGAGCAGCTTTTGTTTCTGCCCGTCGAGCCCGGCGGCCTTGAGCTGCTTGTAGAACGCGACATTGCTGCCGCCCACCACCGTCGAATAGATCCAGTCCGGTTTGGCAGCCTTGATCTTGTTGATAATGGACGAGAATTCGGTGTTGCCGAGCGGCGCATACTCTTCGCCGACCACGCTGCCGCCAACGCGCGCTATAGTGGGCCGCGCGATCTTGTTGCACGTGCGCGGATAGATGTAGTCGGATCCCACCAAGAAGAAGGTCTTGCCCTGCTGAGTCGCCATCCATTGAATCGCGGCGATCACGGATTGCGTGGCCTCCTGCGAGGTGTAGATTACTTGCGAGTCCTCTTCCTGACCTTCGTAGTAGGTCGGGTAGTACAGCAAGCCACGGTGCTGGTTTAGGATGGGCAACACCGCCTTGCGCGATGCCGACGTATAGCAGCCGACGATCGCCGCGACCTTGTCGCGCTGAAGCAGCTTGCGAGTCTTCTGGGCAAAAGTCGGCCAGTCGCTCGCACCGTCTTCGACGACCGGCTGGATCGGCCGTCCCATGACACCCCCCGCTGCGTTGATCTCGTCGATCGCGAGCTTCTCCGCATCGACCAGTGCGGCCTCCGCGATCGCGATCGTGCCGGTCAGCGAGTGCAGCAGCCCAAGTTTGACCGGCTCGGCGGCCAGCACGCCGCCGCTCCAGAGCGTAGCGGAAGGCAATGCGGTAGCGGCAACCGCAGTGCCGCTCAGTTGCAGAAAACGTCGGCGATTGGTCATCCCTTGACTCCCTGTGTTGTCCGGTTAATCGGGCGTGCGAGCGCAACGGCGCCGGCAAATCCGGCGTCAGGCGAGATGAGGCAAACTGCGGGTTTTCGATTACGCGTGAGACGCTTGAAAAACGACGGACAAAAAAAGCCCCGGGCGGACGAAAAGACGTCTGCACAGGGCTTTTTTGCCTTGCACCTCGCCGGCAATGTTGGCGGCGGGCACGAAATGTTGGATTACGTGGGTAAGACTAGATCGTCAACAAAGTAATTGTCAATAGGCTGGCGAACCATCGAAGCGTTGTCGCCGAATATATCCGCAACCGCAACGCCGGATAGCCGCCTACACGACGTGCTGGCCAAGCCACGCGAGTAATGCGTCGGTGACGAAGGACTGATTTTCAAGGTTCGAAATGTGGCCCGCGCCGGGTATAACCGTTTCCCGACAGCCGATCATCCTAGCCATCCGTGTCATTTCGGCTGGCGGCCGAGGAATGTCGAATTCGCCGCACATCAACAGCGTACTGTCGGCATCAAGATCGGCAAGACTGGCAAGCGCGTCGGGACGCCCGAAAATTAACCGGCCCAGGGGTACGACGGATTGCCGCAATGTCTCCGCGGAGAACGCCGCTAGCGCTTTTCGAAACCTTGCGTGCAGTTCGCCATTGAGCGTTGCACCGCGGCGGAAAAACATGGGAACGATGACGTCAATCATCGGTTCGGGAATCTTGCCGAGCGATTCGATCACGTTCAACATTTGAAAATATTGCGCGCGCGTCGCTTCCGGCTCGGCGCCCCGGTCCGTATCCATCATGACGAGACACTTGACCCGGTCTGGTTCACGCAAGGCGAGCTCAGCCCCCCACATTCCGCCGACGGACAAGCCGACTATCGCGCATTGCTCGATGCCTAGGGCATCCAAAAGGTGGCTTGCATGGGTGGCCAAATCGCCGAGCGTTTGCGTATTCTCAGGAAGGCGCCCCGACTGTCCGTGGCCCCAAAGGTCTGGAGCGACGACCTTATAGTGGCGAGACAATGCGTCGATTTGCGGTGCCCACATTGACGAGTCCCACAAGTAGCTGTGTCCCAGGAGTACCGGAAATCCCGTGCCGTGAGTCTGATAGTGCAACAACTGTCCATCAATTTCGATAAATGGCATTTCGATCAGGTTAAAGGTGTTCAGTTCAGTACGGGATCCGTGTGGTGAGCGCCCGCCGGCGGTTCGCACTGCGGCATTCGCGATAGACTACCCGCTGATTGGCAAATTATTTGTGACCAAAAATTACGATCGTTGCCAACTGAACCAGGTCGCATTGAAATGCTCCATGATCTTTGGAGCAAACAAACGATTTTGGACTGACCCGGAACACGACATGAACCAGAAAGCAAAACGGACAATGCAGTATGCCCTCCTGCCGGCAGCGGTAGTATTGATCTTCGCGATGATCGCGAACAACATTAAGCCGGACCAATTCGGACACGTTCTGTACGTAGCGGCATTGTTCTTTGGCGGCATCGGCGCTCTAGCGGGCTTCGTCGCCGGCCTGCTGGCGGGGCGCGCTGAAAGTCGCGTCGCTATCGAACAGATCGACGGGAAGTGATCCGTACCGCCTCAGCTTGACGATGCCCGTTCCCGCGCCTGTGATCAGGATAACTGATGTTATGTTGGTTTTCCGATTTTTTAGGGTCGTTCAAGCGAGGCTTCAGCTTCAAGCCACGCCGCCATTCGCACGCAGAATCTGGCCATTGACCCAGCCGGCGTCAGCGCTGGCGAGGAACGAGACCACCGAGGCGATGTCCTCGGGCTGGCCGAGCCGCTGCAGTGGCGCCATGTTCGCGAAGGTCCGGATCTGCTCTTCCGTCTTGCCGTCGAGAAACAGCGACGTGGCAATCGGGCCCGGCGCAACAGCGTTCACGGTAATGCGGCGACCGCGCAGTTCCTTAGCGAAGACGTGAGTGAATGCCTCGACGGCGGCCTTGGTCGCGTTGTAGACCGCGTAGCCGGGCATGTTCAGCGCGAGCGTCGTGCTCGAGAAGTTCACGATGCGGCCGCCTTCGTTCATCCGCCCGGCTGCTTCACGCAGCGTGTTGAAGGTGCCGCGCACGTTGATGTCGAAGGTCTGATCGTACAGCGCGTCCGACGTGTCGGCGAGCGGCACCGTTTTCAGCACGCCGGCGTTGTTCACCAGCACGTCGATCTTGCCGAGTTGCTGTTCGGTGCTCTCGAACATCGTCCGGACTTCACCGGCATTCGCGACGTCTGCCTTGACTGCAATTGCCTTCGCGCCTTGCGCCGACAACTCGGCGACCAGCGCCTCGGCCTCCTTCGAGCTCGACGCATAGTTGACGGCGACACCGAAACCGTCGCTGGCGAGGCGCCGCGCCACCGCCGCGCCGATCCCACGTGATGCGCCGGTAACGATGGCAATTTGGCTGTTCTTGATGATGGTCATGACGTGCTCCTTTTCGGTGGACGCATTTCATGCGGATAACGCTCGGAAATATATACTATCGTTGCTTCGCCCTGCTCGACCTCATTCCGCGCCAAACATTCGATACATCCTTGATCCAGGCGGCGGCACGCGCGCATCCCTGCGTATCCGGACGGAATTATTCTTCGAGGCGGTATGAACACAGACGCCATCCCTCGCCGACACCACACCGACGGCCACGCGGACGAAGTGGACACCGTCGCATTGGCAGCCTCGCTCCTGTTCACGCACGGACAGACCACCGAAAAGACTGTCGTCGCGGCGGAGCAACTGGGGCGCACCCTTGGCGTACCCGTCAGGGTGTTGCCGCACTGGGACGAACTCGTGGTCGAGCTTGACCACACCTCCTTCTCGGAAATTGTCCCGGCCGCGCCGCTCGGTGTACACATGGGCAAGGTACTTGCCGTCCAGACTATCGTGCATCGAGTGTGCGACGGCGCCCTGTCGAACGCGGCCGCGCGCCCGGCCCTCGAAGCGGCAGGGCGCATGCCACCCGTCGCGATACTTCGCTTCGCTGTCTTCGCGGCCATCGGCGCGGTGTCTCTCGGCGTGATCTACGGCGTGTACGATGTGGCGAGCCTGGCGCTGATCGCCATGAGCGCCGGCGCCGGGGCGCTTGTGCGTCGCTGGCTGGGGAAGCTTGGCGGCAATCCTTTCCTTGAACCGCTGTCCGCGGCCACGATCGCCGGCGTGATCGGCGCCGTCGCAGGTCGCTTCCACCTTTCAGACACGCAAGCGTTCATCGCATTTTGCCCTTGCATGGTGCTGGTTCCCGGCCCGCATATCCTCAACGGTGCGATAGATCTCGCGCGCACACGGATCACGCTGGGCCTCGCACGCCTGACCTATGCCGGTCTCATCGTGCTGATGATCTGTACGGGCCTGCTGATCGGGATGAGCACCGTGGGCGGCGCGCTTCAGGCCGGACCGTCCGCGTCCGCGCCCTTCGCCGCCGATGTCGTCGCCGCAGGATGCGCCGTCGCGAGCTTCGGGACTTTCTTTTCCATGCCGTGGCGGCTGCTGCCCCTGCCAATCGCCGTTGGCATGCTAGCGCACGCGGCGCGCTGGGCGCTCATCTCGATCTTGAGCGCCCATGCCGCGACAGCGGCGTTCTTCGCCTGTCTTCTGGTCGGCCTGATCGTCGCACCGATCGTCGATCGCCTACGCCTGCCCTTCGCCGCCGTCGGCTTTTCTGCGATCGTCTCGATGATGCCGGGCTTCTACCTGTTCCGTGCCGCCAGCACGCTGCTTGAGTTGGTCGCCAGCGGACCGAGCGTGTCGGCCGAGCTGGTCCCGGCCGTCGTGGCGAACGGCGTCACGGCGTTCCTAATCATCTTAGCCATGACCGTTGGACTTATCCTGCCCCGCATGCTGTTTGAGCGGTTCGCGACGGCGCGCGCGGCGTCTTGATGGATCTTCAGGCAGGGGCCGATTCCGCTCGAAGTGACCCGTTCACTGAGTTTGCTCGCCACCTAAACTAGTATGTCGAGGCAGCGGCCGGTCTACGGACCGACTCCGGTAGTACAACGACGGTCATATTGATCAGATGGAGGTACTTACTGTGGCTACGAATAATGGCGGCACGCTGTATGTCCTGCAGGCACGTCCACCGGCGATCATCGCTCTGTCACCGGACGGTTCCCACGAGGTCATTATCGCGAACCTTACGCGCACGCCCGACGGTATCAAGGTCGATGCTGAACACCAGGTGGTTTACTGGACCAACATGGGAACCGGCATTCATCTGGTCGACGGCGATCCGGCTTCCGGCGCAGTTCCCCCGAACGACGGCACGATCGAACGCGCGAAGCTCAATGGCAGCGAGCATCGTGTGCTGGTGCCTTCCGGTATGGCCGGAACGCCAAAGGAACTGACGCTGGACAAGGCGGATGGCTACCTCTATTGGTGCGATCGCGAAGGCATGCGTGTCATGCGCGCGCGGTTGGACGGTACGGAGGTGACGGAACTCGTGCGCACGGGAAATTTCCCTGAGGATACGGGCGACGCGACCCGCCATTGTGTTGGCATCGTATTGGATAAGGCACACAGGCATGTCTATTGGACGCAAAAGGGACCGCCGGATGCTGGAGCGGGCCGCATCTTCAGGGCGGGCATCGAGTTGCCTCCTGGTGCGACACCCGATCAGCGCCCCGATGTCGAATGTTTGTTGGCCGATCTGCCCGAGCCGATCGATCTCGAAATCGATCACCGCGACGGCGTGCTGTACTGGACGGACCGTGGCGACGAAACGCATGACGGAAATACACTCAATCGCGCAAAAATCACGGCGTCCGGATTGGTTGATCGCGAGGTGCTCGCCCGCGGGTTGAATGAAGGGATTGGCGTGTCGCTGGACGCACGGGGTCGCCGCGCATTTGTGACTGATCTGGGCGGCAACGTGCGCGAGCTGAACATCGATACAAAGCACGAGTCGCATTTCACCACCGTTGCTCATCTGGGTGTGCTGACCGGTATCGACTACGCCGACATCTAAGTCGGATCCCGGTCCCGCTTATGTCCATCTGGGTTTTTCCTGTGGAAAAGACTCGGTCTTTGCCTACACTTCGTCTCACTCGCTGGGGATGTCGCCCGTATTCGGTCACCAGCGTGCGCGCCATCGCACCGGCACTTCCCGGCATTTTTTCCCTCACACGGACCGACAAAGCAAGGCGGTCAGCAGGAGGCAATCATGAGCTTGGACAACACCTCACACCCCGGTAGGCCGGGGCCCGACGAGTTGGTTCCGTCGCGCTACGCGCTGAAGGTCGGCGACATTGACGTAATGGTGGTCAGCGATGGGGTGCTATCGCTGCCAGGCGCGATGTTGGGCCACAACGTTGACCCGGCCGTCCGGGCGGCCTGGCTGAACGACATGTTCCTGGCGCCGGACGTGCTCGAGTGGGCGCTGAACGTGGTCGTGGTGCGTAGCGGCGGCCGGACCCTACTCATCGACGCTGGGATGGGGGCGGAGTTCCCGGACTTGCCGCGTGCCGGGCGGACAGTTCAGCGACTGGAGGCCGCCGGCATCGATCTCGCATCCGTGACCGACGTGGTGCTCACCCACCTGCACATGGACCACGTTGGCGGGCTGCTTGTCGACGGAGTGAGGGAGCGGCTGCGTCCGGACCTGCGCATCCACGTGGCGGCCGCCGAAACCAGGTTCTGGGAGTCGCCCGATTTCTCCCACGTCTCCATGCCGCCGGGGTTCCCGGGTGCGCTTCGGCGGACGGCCACGCGGTTCTTGCACGAGTACCAGAGCCAGTTGCGGACGTTCGAGGAGAAGCAAGAGGTGGCGCCGGGGGTGCTCGTCACGCGCACTGGCGGCCACACCCCCGGGCACAGCGTGGTCCGCCTGGCATCCGGCAGCGACCGGCTGACGTTCGCCGGCGACGCCGTGTTCCAGATCGGGTTCGAGCACCCCGACTGGTACAACGGCTTCGAACACGACCCCGAGGAGGCGGCCCGCGTCCGGGTCGGTCTTTTGCAAGACCTGGCGGCGAACCGCGAGTGGCTGGTGGCCACTCACCTGTCGTTCCCGTCCGTCTGCCATGTGGCGGTCGACGGCGATGTCTTTCGTTGGGTACCGGGCCCCTGGGAGTACTGACCGCTTGTCGGGTCAGGGCCGAACTAGACGACCGCATGGGTTTGAACGAAACGGATGGCCGGCGCAAGGGAGGCGACCGTGACCCTGTTCTGCTACATCGATCGCGACCTGGGCCGGCCCCAATGGGCCGACGTCGGCATGTATCTGCAGACCGTCATGCTGCTGCTCCGCGCCGAGGGGCTGCACAGTTGCCCACAGATGGCGTGGCCGCAGGTTCGCGAGACGGTCGCGGAGGTCCTGTTACCCTCGGACGGACTCATCCTCTTCTGCGGCATGTCGATCGGGTACGAGGACCCCGCGGTGAGTTACGCCCGTACGGGCCGCGCCCCGCTCGACGAGACGGTCACGTTCGTCGGCGATTAGGTCATTTCCCAACGGATTCCGCCGCATTTTGGAACGCGCTATCGCTTTGCGCCTTCACGCGGCCCTTTCGCCAGGCCGCCGGCGGCATCCCGAATTCGCGCTTGAATGCCCGATTGAACGCCGGCTCCGAATCGTAGCCGACCTGCTCCGCTAGCGCGGCGAGCGACTTGCTCCCGACCAGGAGTTCATGCGAGGCGATCTGTAGACGCCAGCGCGCCAGGTACTGCATTGGCGGCTGTCCTAACAGGTCAGTGAACCGTTGCGCTAACGCCGAGCGTGATAACCCAACCTTGCGCGCGAGTTCGTCAACAGTCCAAGAGTGGGCTGGCTGAGCATGAAGCATCGATAGCGCAGGCCCGACGAAGCGATCGCGCACGCCCGCCAACCATCCCTTCCGGTCTGCGGGCAACGTATCGATACAGCGGCGCACCGCTTCAACAAAGAGCAGTTCGGATAGCCTGGCCAGGACAATGGCACTGCCGGCGCGCCAGTGTGCCGCTTCGGTGACGGCGAATCGGAGCGATGATTCAAGCCACGCCGATTGCGGATCGTTGCGCATATCGACCTTGAAGAGCCGCGGCAGCGAGGACAGCAACGGGTTGCCCAACGTACCGTCGCAGGCCAGAAAGCCGCACACGACACGCGTTGGCGGTCCGCCCCCGCCATAGGAGAGTGTCATCACCTGGCCTGGTGCCGTCTCTAATTGAATGGCCAGCAGGGGGCCGGCAAGCGCAGGAGAAAGGTCTAAGGCGCTTCCGAAAATATGCGCTTCGCCTTGGGGCACCACCAGCAGTTCGCCGGCGTTGAGTTGAATAGCCGAGCCGGGGTCATCTGCCAGTCGCGCTGAACAATTGCCCTCGGTAATCAGATGGTATGAGATCACGCGTTCTGATCCCGGCAGGAAGGCGGCGCAGAGAGCCGCATCCGCCTGGCCAAATAGGCACCAGGGTGTGGTGAAGTCGCCGTTGAGGTACACGGCACCGCTTAGCCGCACAACCCGAAGGACGTCGGAAAGGGCATCCATGAACAGCGTCCGTCAATCCCGGCGTCCTGAACAAGAGAACTGGACGCCTGGTCATTCGTCAATATGACCTATGAACCGATACTAGCACCACCGCAATGCACAACAACACACCTACCCAAAATCTGCGGCAGCCGCCCACTAGGACTGAACCGAGTTATTGGAGTAGACCATGCTTGCATACCTTGTCAAAATGTTCCGCGACTTGCTTGAACGGGCTGAACATAGTCGCCGTGACGCATATCTCGACTCGTCGGTCGATATATGCGACTTGGAACACCGCATGCGCTCGATCGAGACCAACATCTAGTACGACTCAGGACGCGCAAGCAAATAGGAACGACGACCGGTCAGGCATGTTGATATCTATGCTCCTGCGTTTTGTCTTCGTAACCGTAGCCGGCCGCCGTGACATCCTGCACATAAATGCAGCTTTCGTCGTGTAGATCGCCCAGCAGAGTTAAAAAAGCACTGAAAGCTTCAAATATGAATTGAGCCTTTTCAGCTTTGGTGTTGGTTTCATCGGTAATCTTCACGTCGAAGTAAATGCTGCTTTTCCCTTGTTCGGAAAGTGATCGCCCTCCCACAATCCAGTCATTGGGATCAACGTAATCGATGTAAATCGAAGTCACGCGGGGATCCTTACCGAGGATGCGCGACGTTAGGTCCAGCAGGATTCCAGAAATTCTGCTCGACATTTCCGGAGATTCAATCGCACTTACTTTCACATTTAGAATTGGCATAAATCCTCCATGTAATTAGCTATGCAACTATGTGAAAAAACTTCAGGAAAGCGGCGGGCGATCGATAACGGCCCTCAACATGAAACCTTGGGGCGGCGTCAGATCGAACTGCTCGAAAGCGTCCATGCACTCGCGCTCGAGCCGACGCTTAAACGCAGAGGGATTGAAGTAGAGGCAGTGATCAAGCATGGAACGATCATAGATCGTTACCGTTAGCTATGCAACAAATTTGCGAAAATTCATTACCGGTGCGCAAGGAGTTTGGGGAAGCGAGCCTCGGTATCGGTATGGCGCCCTACTTTCCGGCGGCCGCTTGCCCAAAAAGGCTCAAAAATGAGCCTTTTGAACTGGGGCTGCATTGTTCACGGCCGCTCATGTTCAGAAAGGCCTGCTGCAGGAGGTATTGCCCGGCCACGGACTCGAAGATGTGGGCGTGTATTTCGTCTACCCGAGTCGACGACACATACCTCGTGCAGTGAGCGCTTTCACCGACTTCGCGATGGCGGTCATGCTCAAACGAGGAATGATCGTTCCTGGGTGCGCACGCAGAGGAATTGCCGCGCCAATCAGCGATCCTCATCCGTCCAGTCCACCCAATCCATCGGATGCGTAGCGAGATAGCCGCTGACGGCGGCGCCAATGGTCGGAAAGAATGCCGTCTCTCCAAGCCGTGCGAAAAGCCCGAATCGCTTCAGCTTGTCCTTGACGGGGTCCTTCATCTCGGCCACGCACAACTCGATGCCAGCCGCGTGCAAGCGTTCATCCAGTTCGGCCAGCATATCGGCGGAGGTCACGTCGACGCTGGTGACCGGTTCCGCCGCAACGACCAGCCAGCGCACGGGTGTAGGCGATGTAGCCACGGCGTCCAGCGCTCGGTCTTGGAACAACTCGGCGTTGGCGAAGAACAAGGGCGCATCCCAGCGAAACAGGACTAGACCGGGGATGAGTCGCGCGTCGGGATAGCGCTTGACGTCATGGTAGCCTTTGACGCCCTCGGCGCGTCCCAGCACCGCGGAGTACGGACGCCAGCCGTCCCACAGGAATTCGATGACGGCAATCATAATGGCGAGGCCGATGCCCTGGATCGCGCCCAGCACGGCCACGCCGACTGTACAGACAATTGATAGCCAGAACTCCCACCGCTGGATCCGATAGATGCGTCGCAGGTCGGCGATCTCGATCAGGCCGATGGCCGATGCGATCACCACCGCAGCCAGCGCGCTGGTGGGTAAATTCTGCAGCAGGTCCGGCGCCAGCACCAGTAGTAGGGCAACAGCCAGCGCGCCGACGACTCCGGTAAGCTGGGTTCTGGCGCCTGCGGCCTCGGCCACAGGGGTACGTGACGAACTGCTGCAGACCGGGAAGCCCTGGAAAAATCCGGCGGCCAGGTTCGCGACGCCGAGGCCCACCATCTCCTGGTTCGGATCGACATAGCTACGCGTTCGCGCCGCATAGACACGAGAAAGTACACTCGTGTCGGCGAACGAGACAAGCGCGACGGCGCAACCGCCGATCAGGACGGGGACGATATCGGCGGTGGTAATCCAGGGGATAGCGAACGCAGGCAGGCCTCGTGGAAGAGAGCCGAGGACGGACACGTCGGCGCGCGCAGCAAGGTCCAGCGCACCCACAACGACGGTCGCTGCTACCACGGCGATCAGAATGCCCGGCAAGCGCCTGCTGCCCTTGAGCAGCAGGATCACGGCCAGGGTGGCTGCACCCACCGTGAACGTGGTCCAGTTGGTCTTTCCATCGATCACCGCTGTGGCGATGGCCCACACGTTTCGCAGCGGTCCGTCGGTGTCGATCGAAAAGCCGAGAAGCTTGGGGAGTTGGCTGATCAATACTGTCAGCGCGATGCCGTTCATATACCCATAGCGAATCGGTTTGGAAAGAAGCTCCGTAACGAAGCCCAGCCGTGCTAGGCCGGCCATAATGCACACCGTCCCTGAGACGACCGCCATCATGCCAGCCAGAGCGACCGCACGACGCGGGTCGCCGCCGGACAGTGGCAAGACGACGCCGAGGATGAGGGTAGTCAGCGCGGAATCCGGCCCCAGCACCAGAATCCGGCTGGGTCCGAACAGCGCGTAAGCGATCAGCGGAACGATGGTGGCGTAGAGGCCGTGAATGCCCGGTAAGCCCGACGCCACCGCATAGGCGATCCCGACGGGCACCAGCATCGTGGTCAGTACCAGTCCGGCCACGATGTCGTGCCGCAACCAAGCCACCTGGTATTCGCGCAGCGTGCGAAGGCCCGGCAGCCAGCGGGCCCAGCCGGGCTGATCGGCGGCCTTCGCCCGGCGGGCAATCCGGCCAGGTTCCGGGACCGG
>Ga0310811_10009871_pt1 | contig 12341 bp, 11 predicted proteins | sample YCmetagenome_FD_207642 | JGI IMG/M metagenome (GOLD analysis project Ga0310811, IMG submission 207642) | Soil microbial communities from experimental microcosm in Duke University, North Carolina, United States - YC | ecosystem: Engineered > Artificial ecosystem > Soil microcosm > Unclassified ... | reverse complement strand
GTCTCGATGAACTTTTGTTGGACAAGGTTGTGCATGACTCTTTCATAAACAGATCTCATTGCATCTAAACATGCGTTCTAGGCTGATACCACACAACGTCCGGATCTCTCTGTACGCAACACTCATCTGATTGCATTTAAACTTATCCATTCTCCAGGCTGATGCTACACCACGTCCAGCCCGTCAGCCAATTACCGTCTCCCAAGGTTTTTTCGACAACCTACCAGACCCCGCTCACGTACGTCGTTAACCTCTCATCCAGTACTGTTTTTCTTGATCTTGATGTTTTTAGGCTTCTACACGACACCGCTTCCATCCTCGATCATGGGCATCGCATCTCCGTGGCCATATTTCCTCTTTATCCCACCCCATACACCCTAATGCCCACGATACGTTATCCCGACCCCGCCCTTTCCACTGGGTTCGCAATCATCTCTCTAAGAGACCAAGCGGTGAAGTTATCGAGCTGCCCGAGCGTCGCTCAGGAGTAGTCGACGTTCCACATTGCCAAGCCAAACGTGTATGTCATCTTCTCCTTCTCGAATATCCAAACTCCATCTCATATCACATAGAGGAACGCGTGCGCACGAGAAAAACGGGTGGTGATAATTCCATTGAAACCCAAGAACCCTGCCGCAAGTACCTCACGCCCGCCCAATGGCAATGTTACACAACTATCTACTGGTGGGGCTCAGTCCCAAACATCTTCACAAGCACAAGCTGCTGTCTCCACCGTCTCCACCGCACCTCCCGTCGCTAATGCAACTTCGCACAGTCGTCTCTTCAAAAGAGGTGAAGATATCGAGCTGCCCAAGCGTCGCTCTACAGTCATCAGCGTCCCCTATGCCAAAGGAAAACGTGTATGTTTTGTTGTCCCTCTCAAATATTCGAACCCCATCTCATATCACATAGAGGAATGCGTGCGCACGAGAAAAACGGATGATAATAATTCCATTGAAACCCAAGAACCCCGTTACAAGCACCTCACGCCCGCCCAATGGCAACGTTACACAACCATCTACTGGTGGGGCTCAGTCCCAAACATCTTCACAAGCACAAGCTGCTGTCTCCACCGTCTCCACTGCGCCTCCCATCGCTAACGCAACTTCGCACACCAATCATCATGTAATAATAGAAAACGCTGGACGCTGGACTCGCTTCTGGCTGTTTTTTTGTTGTGCCTCTGCCAAGTATACTGACGATGATCATTAATATATCCCATCTGTTTTCTTGTCCCTTAACGAAGATCTCTCCCATCTCATCCCTCGAGTACAAACAGTGGAGTCATAAAGTCGTTTATTGTACACTTTACATACCATGGTTGATTCCATATATTTTCATTGCAAACGAGACTTCACTTGTTATAAAGTTTTGACCATCGTGATTTTCCCCAATAAACGCGTGTACTAGTGAAATAAGAAAACAATTGGATTTACATGCTGCAGAAATGATACAGATGTACTATGGATACATACTCTGCCGAAATAAGCTTCTACATTGTAGGTCTGGCGTGCGTCGTGTTCATGTTATTCAGCTATAGTGCGAGAGGTTGATGGATTGCGAGTCAAAGTGCACTCGCAGTCCATCATAGGACACGCGCCACATACGCTCTCTTCGCCATGAGAGGTCCTGCCTATTTAAATCACACTGCACACTCATGATCTGTGCTCGCACGAGACTAAATGCTGAGACCATTAATACAACTCCAAATACAAATTGTCTCACTAGAAATACATTTCCTTCAACCGCTGACTGACATGTTCCCCAGCCAATACAGGACCATACCTCGCAGGTCGCTCGGCAGATACACAACTTGCAACAGGCTGCTCGACTATCAACTGTTGAGTATTCACCCAATAAACAAGCACGAACCTCGATATTAACATCATAATCGGTGCCAAAGAATAGGGGAATAGAATATCGGTCAACGCCAGTCCTATTGACAGCCCTGTGTACTGTAGACTTGAAAATATCATCTGAAAATTGATCGCTGAGATGAAGTCAGGGCGTGGTGGGAAAAGCATACTCGTCCACCTAGCGAATTGGTCACCCAGGCTTGTACAAGACAATCAGCCATTGAAACCGAATGAAAAGAAAATCCGATCACTTGATAAGCAGCGTCCCATCGATAGGTGGGGCTTTGATCCACTGCTTCTCAGAATTTAGAACCTGCAGTGCTTGTATTTCTGGCTGTTGCCAGAGTATCGTAAAGCACTGCAATGCAATCGATGTGAATCATGGTACGAGTTCTGAGGAAAATCAATCGTACCTCAAAGCTAAGCGTTTGCAAGGCATCAATATGGTAAAAGAATCCAAGTTAGCAGCGAATGACACACTCCGTGTGGGCACCGATACCGACGATACGATCATCCGCAGGACCTGTTTGTGGGGGGTAGTACAATACGTTCATAATAGCAGCCGAGTTCTTCGTCTACAAAATGTTTCAATGATCATACAACATTCATTGCAACGGCACTGTACCTTGTCATCAAAATATCTCTCTGGTAAATCCAAAGATAGTGCAAAAAGTGGGAAAAGTACCTTGCCCAGAGCTACTGCTGCATGGCTAACGAAGCCATAAGTTGAAGCATCACCCGTCAAGACAGAATAGCACCCACTAGTATTTCAACATGGCTTCTCTATACTCTTTGGGATGCTCGGGCCATACATTAGCGCCCGCCATGTTACCATCATTTGCTCGCTTCTCATCATGGGCCTTTGCTTCAAGCTCCTCCCAGCCAATTTGGAACCCCTCGTGCAGGTCGCCTTTGTTCCCAGGTTCGATATTGGAATCGAGTAGTGGTATGTATCCTCTGAAGTTGGTGATACTCGCGTGGTTGAGCTATACGAAAACACCCGATTAGCAATTCTGAAAACAGGCAACAGTTTTATGATCGACACCTTGAGCTTTTCCTCTGCTGGAAGCTTGAAGTACTCCTTGTTGACCTCAAGGATATTGTCTATGTATTTTGGCGGTATCCCATGGTTCTTGACTGCCAGTGAATGTAAGGTGACCGTGACGTCGCACAAAAGTTGTTTCTATGCAACTTACCATAGAAAAAACCCACGTTCATACATGCATCGCGTATTTGATATGCAAGAGCTTTCTTTTCGTTTTCGACTGAATTCATTGCACAGGAAATATCGCTGCAGTAAAGTCAGAAAGTTCGTGCTTGGCAAGTGAACTTGACTCGCAAACAGACATTACAGGAATGTCTTGAAAAGCGCCATCAATGACGGACGCCGACTCTGTTAGAGACATTATCGTCGTTGAAGCAGGCCTCGAAGGGATAAGATAGAAGTATTTCCCCGCATTGTTCCGAACAAGATAAGAGGTTACATCACATGCGCCGCATCCGAAATGCTCCAATACTAGTAGCAAGTAGCAACTATATTGTACTCGTGATATGTGGCTTTCAATCGCTGCCTCGTATAAGCTCCAGCAGTGATGACAAGATATCATCGGTCTTTCAGCTGTCACGCAGGTGTATATTGGCTATAGTGTATCGAATGAAGCCCATCAAATAGCATAAAACAATATTCAGTTGACTCGCCTCGATGTTAACCTCGTAATCAGCGCCGAAGAACATGAAGATGTCGTCTGTACAACATGATCAGCAGCCTACATACATCACCAACAAAAGTGGGGTCTACGCACTTGTCCAACGCACAAACTGATCTCCAAGACTGTTAGCAGCAAAATCAGGAAGACAATTATATAGGAGGCATGCAAGGTATCCATACTTGATAACGAGGGTTCTGGCAGCGGTAGTACGCATCCATCGTTCACGAGAGTTCGAAATTTCAAAGGAGAGCCTCAAGGCCTGTTTGTTGCCGGAGAATCGTGGGACACTGCCCATGGTTCTCGTCTGGAGCGTCTGGCTGAGGTAGATATTGGAAGGTACGCGTCGTTTCCTGCGGTTAGAAGGAGAACAGAGTCCATGACTGCAGCACCATTTGACATAGTAGCCATCCGAATATCGTGACCAGGACAGTCCACGAAGGAAACATGGCAAATGAGTTTGATCCGGTGAGCACATCTTGACCGTTCACAGGGAGGATTGTCTTCCTTTCCTGGGCTAGGGCATGTCCAGTTCTTGCACTTGTAGATCTATGACGATAGCTCTCGAGATTAACAATGGATAGAATGGGAATCAGAAGGAACATACTTTTGCACTTACATAACCGTGATGTTACGAAGAAAGATGAAATGACGAGTAGTATCAGTGAGATTTGGGAAAGATATACAGAAATACGTGTCTTATGCGGATAAGCGTTGAACGTTGGTGAGATGATGGGCACCTTTGGGACATTGTTGACGAAGATATCAGAGTGATGTTGTATCAGTGATGGTCTTAGCTAGGGTATATGGAGGGTGTGCAGTGACTTCATTGCGAAATGAAGATCGTGGCTAATGGAATGCCACTCGTGATCAGAAACGAGGCTTGGGCGCTTCAGTTGCACAGCCTATGCTAGAAGCTGTGAAGCAAACACGAAGATAACACATGTGATTCGTACCACCTCAAATTTCCAGTGCACTGTTGACATAAACGCCCTTCGTGTCTCGGTGCCGATACGTCGGGAGCAGCTAAGAAACACATTGTTGTAAGTGATGATTTTGGACTGTGTGGAATGGAAGCTGAGACGGAGTTGCGCCTAGTGGTTGATTATGTCTTCACCAGCACAGGAAACATCGATGATAAAGCCACAGCAGAAATTGGAGGGACACACCAATTCTGTCTACCGCGTCATACACCTGCCAGGCAGACAGCGAATAATGACTTGTTCAGAAGACGGCTCGCTGCGAGTATGGAACTTAAAGAGTGGGAAACAGATAGGAGACGACTGGAGAGACGGAAAAAGTGCAGCGTGGACCATAGCGTTGTCTCCCGACGGGAAGAAAGTGATTAGCGGGAGTGAAGATGGTGGAATGAGGTTGTGGGATTTCGACACATGCAAAGTCATCACGAAATGGGCAGGATATACACAGGGAGTGAGGCCTGTCTGCTGGAGTAACGATGGTCAGCGAGTCTTGAGCGGATCTCACGATGGGACTGCAAGGGAGTGGGATGTAGAGAACGGAGTTCAGGAGACGATCCTCAGTCCAATCAAGACAAGGCACAGATGGGTATTCGCAGTCGTCTACTCGCCAGACTCGACCATGTTTGCGACAGCTGGTGGACATGAAAAAATTGTGGAGGCAGCTGTCTACTCGTACCCAGTCAAGATCTGGGATGCGAAGACAGGCGAGCTTGTCGTTACTCTCAAAGGGCACACAAGTTCAGTGTTGTGCCTGGCTTGGATTCCAAATGGAACCCTTGCCTCCGGGTCAGCTGATCGCTCGATTAGGACATGGAATACTTCGAATTGGAAGCAGATCGCAGTGCTCGATGCGCACACCGACTTTGTCCTTGGTATTTCAATATCTCCCAATGGCCGCATTCTCGCGAGCGCATCAAAGGATAAGACAGCTCGATTATGGAACCTTGACAACAATCAGCCCATCAGTTCGCCCCTCCAACATGCAAATACAGTGCTTTCGGTGTCGTTTTCAGCAGATGGAAAGTTACTGGCCACTAGCTGCAAGGACAAAAATGCGTATACATGGGACGTTTGTGCCATACTGCAAGAAGCTGGCCTTGATGAACTTTTGCTGGTCCAGTACGACAAGTCGCTACTTGCTGTACGTTACACTTTCATAAACAGATCTCATTGCGTTTGAATATGTGCATTCTAGGCTGACGCTACACGACGTCTAGTCCGTCAGCCAATCAAGGTCCCCAATCGTATACCTCGCGGCTTTTTTGATGGCACACTACATCATGCTCACGTATGTTGCTCATCTGCATTGTACCGTTTTTGTTGACCTCGATGTTCTCAGTCTTCTGTGCGGCTCGATCCACACGGTACACCATCACCCCGCATTTTTCACTGGGCCAGAAATATTTTCTCTATCAGACCCAGTGATGCAGAGCTCGAGCTGCACAAGCGTCCCTCAGCAGTCGATATCCCATATGCCAAGGGTAAACGTGTACGTCATCTGCTCTTTTTCGAATGTTCAAACCCAATCTTACTCCACACAGAGAAATGCGTCAGCACGAGAAAAACGGATGATAATAATTCCGTTAAAATCCAAATATCCTACTGCAAGCACCTCACGCCCTCCCAACAGCAACGCCACACAATCTAGCGGCGCAGCTCAGCCTGAGTCACCTCCACGATCACAGGCTGTCGTCTCGACATCATCCACCACACCTCCTGCTGTCGCTAACACAACTCCAAGCACCAATCCTCATATCATAATCAAACACGCTGGACGCTGGACCCGTTTTTGGATCTCTATATGTTGCACCTCCTCCGAGTATACCGAGGATCATCATTAATCTGACTGGTTTGTTATCTCGTCTCTTACAAAGATATTCTTTGTCCTTGGAAACGCTATGACATTCATGTTCATGTCATCCATATACCGTTGTTTCTTATAATAGATATCAATCATCGTCGACACTGATGTATTCTATTGTACCACGCAAATAGGATTCACCTTCAGATTTTCAGATGTCCTTTGCCTTCTGAGAACGATACGATCAGTAAGAGTCTGGGTGGAGGGCATACCTCGTTCTCACACTTGTAGATCTACGATGATGGGTCTCGAGATCAACAACAGATAAGATGCGAATTGGAAGGAACGTACCTTTTCATTTGCATAACCGTGACGATACGAACAAGTTTGTTTTTGAATCGTACAGTCATGACGCCTGATATGGCTTTCGCAACTGTTGATTTTCCGTGTGCGACATGACCGATCGTTCCTGCAGAGACAAACCAATGACTAAATTATAGGTACTCACAGAACTAAACATACTCAAGTCAATTATAGCCTATAAGGATCGCAGTCGATCAGTTACTTCAGATAAAAGAAAGCTACTTGCGCACCTGTTTAAATATTACTCGGTGGCAGCTTCATGATATCCAGGTTTCCTCTTCAGAGTTCGATTCTTCGTGATAAGTTTCTTCATCTGACGTCAAGGCAGGAGGTCGGCGCCTTTCAGCTGTATCTCGAAAAGTCCCAGATCTGAATTATGGACTCAAAATCATCAGGCTTCTGGAGAAAGATCGAACAATCAGTAAACGGGACTTCTGTGTACTGAGGCACATACACACCAAATGGGTATCGAGCCATTTGCGAGATGACAGGTCTCGGAGCAGTTGGGTAGGGAGTGGTAGTTTTTGTTGGAATGTTGGCAAGAACAGTAGAGTGAAACAGTGTAGTGGCGTGACACATACATGGGGGGAATACGGTGAGGTTGAAACGAGATGATTGGAACTGATAGAATGCTATCCTAAGGCTTGGGCGCCTCAGCTGCACAGCATATCCTAGCAGCTGTGAAACAATCACGAGGACGACAGATGTAGAACGCACCATCTTAACCTTGCAGTTGTCTCTTGACATAAACACCTTTTGTATCTTGGTGCCAATTCGTCGGGAGCAGCTAAGGAACATATCGTTGTAAGTAATGATTTTGGGTTTTGTTGAATGTAAGCTGAGACGAAGCTGCGCCCAATAGTTGATTATGTCTTCACCCACCGTTGGAAGCCAGGAGGCACCAGTGATATCACCCCTCCAGAAATTTGAGGGACACACTAATTGGGTCTCCCGCGCCATACATCTGCCAGGCGGACAACAGATAATGACTTCTTCAGGGGACAACTCGCTACGTGTATGGAACCTGAAGAGTGGGAAACAAATAGGAGACAAGTGGCGGGACGGAGAAAGTGAAGTGTGGACCATAGCGTTGTCTCCAGACGGAAAGAAAGTGATTGGCGGGCTCAGCGATGGTGGAATGAGGCTATGGGACATCGACACAGGCAAAGTCGTCGCGAAATGGATGGGGCATACGAAAGAAGTGCTTTCCGTCTGCTGGAGTCGAGATGGTCAGCGAGTCTTGAGCGGATCTGACGATGGGACTGCAAGGGAGTGGGATGTAGAGAAGGGAGAGACGATCCTCGGACCAATCAAGACAGGGTACGAATGGGTGTTTGCTGTCGTCTACTCGCCAGACATGACCATGTTTGCGACTGGCGGACATGAAGAGCCTGAGAATAGCAAGTCCCCGGTCAAGATCTGGGATGTAAAGACTGGCGCGCTTGTCGCAGCTCTTGAAGGACACACAGATTGGGTGGGGTGCCTGGCTTGGACCCCAGATGGAAAAACCCTTATCTCCGGGTCAGCTGATCGCTCGATTAGGACATGGAATACTTCAAACTGGAAGCAGATCGCAGTGCTGGAAGGGCACACTGGGATAGTCTATGACATTGCAACGTCTCCGAATGGTCGCATCCTCGCAAGCGCATCATGGGACAAGACAGCACGAATATGGAACATCGACAACAACCAGCCCATCAGTTCACCACTCAAACATGCAAATACAGTGAATTCTGTGTCGTTTTCAGCAGATGGAAAGCTACTAGCCACTAGCTGCTGGGACAGTAACGCATACGCTTGGGACATTTCTGCGATAGTAAAAGAGGCTGGTCTCGATGAACTTTTGTTGGACCAGCGCAAGAAGTCGGTACTCGTTGTACGTAACACTTTCATCACACTGAGGTTTCATTGCATTCAAACATTTTCTAAGGCTGATGCTACACGACGTCCAGTCCGTCAGCCAATCAAGGTCTACAATCGGGTACCCCAAGGATTTTTCGATAGCACACATCATGTACGTTACCCATATCTCATCTATATTGTACTGTTTTTTTTTACCTCTATGTTCTCAGCCTTCTGCACGAGTCGATCCCCGCGATACGCCATCACGACCCAGCATTTTTCACTGGGCTAGAAATATTTGTTTGGTAAAACCCAGTAGTCTAGGTATCGAGCTGCGTGAGCGCGACTCAGGAGTCGTTGATGTTCCACATTGCCAGGCCAAACGTGTATGTCATCTTCTCCTTCTCAATGTTCAAAACCCATCTCATACCATACAGAGGAATGCGACAGCAAGAGAAAAACGGGGGCCGAATCTATTGAAACCCAAGAAACATGCTGCAAACACCTTACTCCTTTCCAATAGCAACACCACACGATCCAGCGGTGCGGCTCAGGCTCAGTCATCTCCGCAACCACAGACTCCCGTCTTTACATCATCTACCACACCTTCCACTGTGGTTAACAGCACCAATCCTCATGTCATGATCAAACATGCTGGGCGCTGGACTCGTTTTTGGGTCTCTATATGTTGTACTTCCTCTGAGTACACCGACGGTCATCATTAATCTACCCGGTTTATTTTCTCGTCTTTCACAAAATTTTTCCTTTGTCCTTCGAGATACTGTCACGTTCATCTCATCCATACAACCTTGTTTATTATAATATATACCTGCACATCGAACCATTGTCAGCTGGCGTGTTCTATTGTACCGCGCGAATGACATTCACTTTCAGATGAAGCGCACTGCGAGATACTTGGGAGCATTGGGAGGTGCTTGATCACCTTTCACAACGTCTTTGAAGTATATACAATTCCAAAAGCAAAAAAGAGACGGGAACGTTTTTGTTTCTTATTACGAAGTGTCCTTATTGATGATGCGGTGAAACGAAGACGCGGAATTTTTCATGTTCAAGACAGAAAGAAATAATTTAGCCTAGATGATGCTCATTGCTGACCGGTTGACTATCTGGGCACTGTAGAGTTTCATTGATTGAACAGTGCAAGGCTATTCTTTGACTCTGCAAGGTTTCAACGCACGCATATACTTACGGCTTGAAAGCTTCGTTCTTAGAACAGTCAAAAGTCGTCTGATTGGCCAAGACCGCACAGTTGCCATTGAGGATTGAAAGGTCGATATGCATGTAGACGGTGTCAAAAGTCTACGAATCAAGTCATAAGCGATCGCTAATCAGGGAGGGTTACCATCACAAGTCCTTCCAATGAAGATGTATAGTGCAATGAAACAGTGCATCTGCGTGCCGTAAACATGATACAAATGTAGATTGGCTCCGTTCACATCAAGTGTAAGAATGTGGGTAGCAGATCAATCCAACTCCAACACCGTTCCACGCTGTACACTTCCACAACCTGATGGTAAGTCAGCAAACGAATCTACTGAGTTAAGAGAAACACCTGCCTACAAGCCGTCAGTGCTTCTCGATACGTCTCGAAAAGCGCCACCTTCTCTCCGACCTCAGTACATGCGGGTGAAGTCAATTGAATCTTCGCAAGATCCCCTTACACGCTCAACGTTCAACACTCGTCTACCCGTCGATGTTGAACCGATGTTGATAAGGAGAGGCTCGTTCTTGGCAAGTTTATTTGTTTCTTGTCCTCTGTACGAACGACAAGCAGCGGTGAAGGAACAAACTAATGTCAAGCTCTGGAACCTCTTTAGAACACGCTAGCATGGTGAAATAGAGAATGATTACCAGTCTAGACCTTTGGGAGCTTCCAAACCGCACCCTATACTTGACCAACAAGAGAGAATGAGTACATCATTCGCTAGTCCATGCCACCGAGTACCCACCCTTAGCGAATGCAGCGATTGATATTCGGTGCTCAAGAGCCTAGGCTTCCTTGATCAAGTCCTTATTCTGTACAATAACGATGCATTCCAGCTTCATTATTTCAACTGAAGCCACGTGTTCCGATGTCTGAGGGCATGTTTCGTTTCTTGTGGTTAGAAGAAGAGCAGCGCCCATGACTGCAACAACGTTAAGCATTGTAGCCATCACAATATCGTGACCGGGACAGTCCACGAAGCAAACATGACGAACGAGTTTCATCCGGTGCCCACATCCTGGCTGTTCGCAGGGAGAATTTCTTCCTTGTCAGCAGTACAATCGATAGCAGCCTGGACGTAGGCATACCTCATTCTCGTACTTGAAGATCTACGATGGTGGGTCTCGAGATCAACAATAGATAAGATGCGAAACAGAAAGAACGTACTTTTTCATTTGCATAGTCGTGCAAACAAGCTCGTTTTTGAATCGTACAGTCATGACGCTTGATATGGCCTTCACAACTGTTGGTTTTCCGTGTAGTACCAACATGACCGTAGATGGCGGGCCGCGGTGTAACGCTTTTCGCATCCGTGAGTCACGTGGAGGACTTCGAACTCCATTTTGAAATGTGGGTTGGTGCATCAAGGATACTCGATACATACATCTTAGTGCCAATACGTCAGGAGCAGGCGAGGAACATATCATTGTAAGTGATGATTTTGGACTTGATTGGACAAAAGCTAAGACGAAGTTGCACCCAATAGCTGTTTATGTCTCCACCCAAAGTTGTTGAAATACGGAAAGCATCAGCAATCACACCCTGCCAGAAATTTGGAGGACACGCTGATGTGGTCCTAGGCGCCACACATCTGCCAGGCGGACAACAGATGATGACTTGTTCAAGTGACGGCTCGCTGCGGGTATGGAACTTGAAGAGCGGGAAACAGATAGGAGATGACTGGCGGGATGGAGAAAGTGGCGTGTGGACCATAGCCTTGTCTCCGGATGGTAAGAAAGTGGTTAGCGGGAGTGAGGATGGTGGAGTGAGGTTGTGGGACATCAACACATGCAAAGTCATCGCGAAATGGGCGGGGCATACAAATATTGTGAGAACTGTCAGCTGGAGTCGAGATGGCCAACGAGTCTTGAGCGGATCTTACGATGGGACTGCAAGACAATGGGATGTAGAGAATGGAGCAATAATCCTCACACCAATCAAGACAGGACATAAATGGGTAAACACGGTCGTCTACTCGCCAGACATGACCATGTTTGTAACTGGTGGATCCGAACAGCCTAGGAATAACAAGTCCCCAGTTAAAATCTGGGACACAAAGACTGGCGAGCTCATCACTATTCTCCAAGGACACACTGATTCAGTGTTGTGCCTGGCCTGGACCCCAAATGGAAAAACGCTTATCTCCGGGTCATTTGATGACCTGATTAGGATATGGAATACTACAACCTGGAAGCAGCTAGCAGTGCTGAAAGGACACGCTACTGCTGTCCATTCCATTGCAGTAAATCCGAATGGCCGCATCCTTGCAAGCGCATCATGGGACGATACTGCGCGATTATGGAACCTCGACAACAACCAGCCCATCAGTTCGCCTCTTGAACATACAACCATGGTGTTTTGTGTATCATTTTCGGCAGATGGAAAATTACTAGCCACTGGCTGTGATGACAAAAATGCGTACACTTGGGATGTTTCTACAATAGTAAAAGAGGCTGGCCTTGACGAACTTCTGTTGGACCAGCACGACAAGTCCCTACTTGTTGTACGTGATACTTTCATATCACAGGTCTTGTTGTATCTAAACATATGCATTCTAGGCTGATGCTA
>Ga0310811_10009870_pt1 | contig 12343 bp, 7 predicted proteins | sample YCmetagenome_FD_207642 | JGI IMG/M metagenome (GOLD analysis project Ga0310811, IMG submission 207642) | Soil microbial communities from experimental microcosm in Duke University, North Carolina, United States - YC | ecosystem: Engineered > Artificial ecosystem > Soil microcosm > Unclassified ... | reverse complement strand
GCGCGGATGCTGCACATTTCAAACGCGCCGCCGAGGCGGCGCTCGCCGAGGCCAAGCCCTCCGGAGACAATGCCTTCAAGATTGAGCTCGCGCGGCGGATCGTCGTGCGCGCCTTCACGCTTGCTGCCGCCGGTACGCCCGCGCGCGTGCCCGCGCTTCCAGCATCGCCCTTCTCTGCCGTTACCGGAGACGTTATCCATGCCTGAGATCGCACTCACACAGGCGCCCGCGCATGTTCGGCATGGCTCGAACATCGGGCAGCCGCTTACACGCCGCGAAGGCATTCTCAAAGTCACGGGCAGCGCCCGCTACGCTGCCGACAATCATCCGCCGGGCATGCTCTTTGCGGTGCTCGCGGTGAGCAGCATCGCCCGCGGCCGTGTCACCTCCCTCGATGTTGCTGCGGCGAAGGCCCATCCGGGCGTCGTCGACGTGATGACATCGGCCAACCGGCCGGCGCTCGCGCAGGATCAGGACGAGAAGTCGAATCCGTTCATGTTCCGGCTCGATCTCCTGCAGAACGACCGGGTGCGTTACGCCAACCAGGCGATCGCCGTCGTGATCGCCGAGACGCTCGAAGCGGCGACCGAAGGCGCCGCGCTCCTGTCGCCGCGTTACGAGGTCGAGCCGGCGCGCATTGGCCTCGATGCAGCCGAGAGCTTCGTGCCGCCCGCGGTCGGTGTCGGCAATCCATCGCGCGTCGATCATGGCGACGTCGAAGCCGGTCTCAGCACGGCCGCGAAGCGGATCGAGGCGACTTATGAGACGCCGCCGCAGTATCACAACGCCATGGAGCCGCATGCCATCGTCGCCGCATGGGACGGCGACAAGCTCACCATCGATACGCCGAGCCAAGGCCTCGTGATGGCGCAGGGGCGCATCGCCGGGCTGTTCGGGATTTCGCCCGCCAATATCCATATCCGCAGTCCGTTCCTTGGCGGCGGCTTCGGGTCGAAGGGCTTGGTCTCCGGGCCGCAGATCCTCGGCATCATGGCGGCCAAGATGGCGGGGCGCCCGGTGAAGCTGGTGTTGCGCCGCGAGCAATTGTACGGCCCGGTCGGCCACCGCGCGCCGACGCGGCAAACCTTGCGCGTCGGCACCGACAATGACGGCAAGCTGACCGCGCTTGCCCATCACACGCGGACGGTGTCGAGCACCTTTGACAACTTCTTCGAGCCGGCCTCCGACATCTCGCATACGCTTTATGCAAGCCCGGCCATTTCCACGTCGCATGAGGCCGTGCGCGTCGATACCGGAACGCCGCTGTTCATGCGTGCGCCGGGAGAGGCAACAGGCTCGATCGCGCTTGAAAGCGCCATCGATGAAATGGCGCAGGCCTGCGGGATGGATCCTCTGGCATTCCGGCTGAAGAACTACGCAGATGTCGAACCGATCTCCGGCAAGCCGTTCTCCTCGAAGGCGCTGCGCGAGTGCTACACGCAAGGCGCCGAGCGCTTCGGCTGGTCGCGCCGTCCGCTCGCACCACGGCAGATGCGCGACAAAGACGGTCTGCTGGTCGGATGGGGCGTCGGCACGGCGACATTCCCGGCGCTGATGTTTGCGGCTGAAGCCAAGGCGACGCTGCGCCAGGATGGCAGCGGCATCATGGAGATCGGCGCGCACGACATGGGGCAGGGCGCCTGGACGGCGCTCGCCCAGATCGCGGCGGACAGCGTCGGGCTCGACATCGATCAGGTCGACTTCCGATCGGGAACATCGGACCTGCCGGACGGCGGCATCGCCGGCGGCTCGGCGCACACCGCGACCGCCGGCTCGGCGATCTACAATGCCGGCGCCGATGTGATTGCGCGTCTTGCCGACCTTGCGACCAATGACCAGCGCTCGCCTTTGTTCGGGGCAGGCAATGCCGGCGTGATCGCGCGCGGCGGCCGCCTGTTCCGCCGCGACGACGAGACGCGCAGCGACAGCTACGCGGACATTCTCTCCCGCGCCGGGCTCACGCAGATCGAAGGCAAGGGCCAGGGCGCGGCCAACCAGGCGGCGCAGGCGAACTACGCCATGCACGCGCATGGCGCCGTCTTCGCCGAGGTGAAGGTCGATCCTGATCTCGGACAGATGCGCGTCACGCGCATGGTCGGCGCTTTCGCGGCCGGGCGCATCATCAATCCGCGCATGGTGCGCAGCCAATACTATGGCGGCATGATCTGGGGCGTGTCCTTCGCGCTGCATGAGCACGCCGTCATGGACCGGCGCTCCGGCCGCATCATGAATGCCAATCTCGGCGAGTACCACATTCCGGTGAATGCGGATGTGCCTTCGCTCGAGGCGATCCTCGTCGAGGAGCAGGACACGCACGTCAACGCGCTCGGCATCAAGGGCGTGGGCGAGATCGGTGTCACCGGCGCCGCCGGCGCCGTCGCCAATGCCGTCTGGCATGCGACCGGCGTGCGCGTGCGCAACTTCCCGATCACGCTCGATCGGCTGCTGGAGTCGCAGACATAATCGCAGCTCCGGCAATCTGCTGAAAATGACTCGCGCGGTCATTCCGGGGCGCGCCGAAGGCGCGATCCCGGACTCCTCGCACGGCTTGCGCCACGGACGTAAAGCGAACTGGCCCAATCTCCCCTGGACTCGCCTTGCGGATAGGCTGCAGATCGCGCCTGTCCGCCCCCGATCCGCGCCGCGCCGGACCGGCGGTCCGGCTGTGATCTCTCATCCCGTTTAACTGCAGAGCCTAGTGAGACGTCGGACCGGCGCGTTTCGGCGCGACGTCCCGACGGCCATTGTCACAAAAAAGATTGCGTTCGGGGAAATGGACAAAAAAGGAGACTTGTACCATTATTGGGATAGGACGCGCGGGTTGACGTCCTGCCCGTAGCCGGACGGGCCCCTGCTGAAGCGCCGAGGTGGCATTTGGGAGAGGCTAGATATGACGAAAGGCTACGTATGAAGAGGGTTTTTGCGCTGGCCGCGCTCGGCGTGACCCTCCTCGCGATCGCATTCAACGCGACTCGTGCCCAGGCGGCCGATGGTGCGGGCTATCCGGTCCGGCCGGTGAGGGTCGTCATTCCATTCGCGCCGGGTGGCGTGGTGGACATCATGGGGCGCCTGCTGGCGCAAAAGCTTTCCGAATCTCTTGGACGCTCCTTCTACGTCGACAATCTCGGCGGCGCGGGCGGCAATATCGGCGTCGCCAACGCGGCGGCGGCGCGGCCTGACGGCTATACGCTGCTGATGACCAGCTCCAGCTTCGTGGTCAATCCGAGCCTGCACAAGAAAGTCCCTTACGATCCCTACAAGGACTTCGCGCCCGTCACCATCGCAGCGGCCTCGCCCAATATTCTCGTCGTCAATCCGAGCGAATCCGCGAAGACCGTGAAAGAACTGGTCGCGGCGATCAAAGCAAAGCCGGGCACCTACAATTTCGCTTCGCCGGGAACGGGGACGACACCGCATCTCTCCGGCGAACTGTTCCGGTTGTCGTTCGGGCTGGACATGGTGCACGTGCCGTTCACCGGCGCCGGTCCTGCTTTGGAGGCCACGGTGGGCGGTCACACGCCGATTGCGTTTTCGAGCGTGCCGGCGGCCGTGCCGCTCATCAAAGGCGGCGCGCTGCGCGCCCTCGCGATCACAAGCGCGAGCCGACTCGCCGCGCTGCCGGACGTTCCAACCATGGCCGAGGCGGACGCGCCGGGCGAAGAGGCCGAGACGCTGCTGTTCGTCATGTTTCCGGCCGGAACTCCACGCGGTATCGTCGACGTCGTGCATCGGACGATTGCGAAGATCATCCAGAACCAGGACATTAAAGAGAAGTTCGAGACGCTCGGCTTTCGGCCCATGGCCACGACACCGGAAGAAACCACGGCGCGCATCAGGGACGAGGTCACGAAATGGGCCAAGGTCATCCACGACGCACACATCCAAGAACAATGAGGCGTGCCGTACGCCAGCTCGCGCGCCTGCATGACTCTCCGCCCGGCACGCCCGGACAATGCATCTAACAATCGTCCTGCTCTAGAACGGAATAGCCCATGAACAAAGTCACGCCTCTGGCCGCTCCCATCACCGAATCCGGCGCGCCCAAGCAGGATCTCCGCGCGTGGCTCGCGACAATGGAAGCCGCCGGAGAGGTGACTCACATCAGCGGCGCCGAGCGCGAACGCGAGATCGGGGGCATCGTCGACATCTATCAGCGCAAGATCGGCAATCCGCTGGCATTGTTCGACGACATTCCCGGCTATCCGAAGGGCTATCGGGTTCTCGCCAATCTGCTGACCTCGATCCGGCGCATCAATATGACCATGGGCAATCCGGCCGATGGCACCGAGATCGAACTCGTGCGGCATTGGCGCAGATACATGAAGGAGGCCAAGACCATTCCTCCGGTGGAGGTGACTTCGGGTCCGCTGCTCGAAAACGTCGCGACCGGGGACGATATCGACCTGTTCAAGATCCCGGTGCCGCGGTGGCACGAGCATGACGGCGGTTATTACATCGGCACGGGCGACATGGTGATCATGCGCGATCCCGAGACCGGGTGGATCAATTACGGCGCCTATCGCGTGCAGGCGCACGACAAGCGACTGGCGAGCGTCATGTGCTCCAAGGGCAAGCACGGCGACATGATCCAGAAGAAGTATCATGAACGCGGCGAACCATGCCCCGTGGTCGTCGTCTGCGGCATGCATCCGGCGCTGTTCATGATTGCGGGCCTGGAAATTCCGCACGGCAAGAACGAATACGATGCGGCCGGCGGCCTGATCGGCGAGCCTGTGCAGGTCATTCGCGGCCCGAAGACCGGCCTGCCAATTCCCGCTTATGCCGAGATCGCCTTTGAAGGCTTCATCTACCCGAACGACAAGATCGACGAGGGTCCGCTCGGCGAGTGGACGGGATACTATGCCGGCGGCCTAAAGAAGGAGCCGGCGATCCGCGTCGAGACGATGATGTATCGCAACAATCCGATCCTTCTCGGCGCCATTCCCGGCATTCCGCCCGACGACGATTCATTTTATCGCGGCTCGTATCGCTCCGGCGCCGTTTGGAATCAGCTCGAAGCGGCCGGTGTGCCCGAGGTGAAAGGCGTGTGGTCGCATGCGGCCGGCGGCAGCAGGCTCTGGCTGACCGTCGCGATCAAGCAGCAATACGCGGGCCATGCGAAGCAGGCCGGACTGATCGCGTCACAATGTCATGCCGGCGCCTATGTGAATCGCTTCGTCGTTGTCGTGGACGACGACATCGATCCGGCCGACATGGACAAGGTGATCTGGGCCATGTGTACGCGTTTCGATCCGCGCGACGACATGGAGGTGCTGCGCGGATGCTGGTCGTCGGCGCTCGACCCGATGGCCTATTCGGAAAAGGACCCGCGCAACGCGCGCATCGTCATCGACGCGTGCAAGCCGTTCGGCCGGCGTGACACGTTCCCCATCGAGGTGCGCGCGAGCAAGGAGGTCGAGGATCTGGTCCGTAGCAAGTTCGCCGCGGTCCTGCCGAAGTGATCGTACGGGCGTCATCGTCACAGCGGCATTGAGCCGCCGGCTCGGCCCGTACGCACCGGAAGCACTCCGACATGAAGCCTCTCAATACCTATATCGGCAGCCCGGTCGAACGGGTCGAAGACCTTCGCTTTGTTCGCGGCCAAGGCACGTATGTCGCGGACTTGAATCGCGAGGGCCAGTGGCACGCCGCCTTTCTGCGCAGCCCGGTCGCGCACGGAATTATTCGTAGTCTCGACGTGGCGCCTGCCTTGGGCTTGAAGGGCGTGCGGGCCGTGGTCACCGCGGATGATCTCCCGACGCCCATTCCGACGATTCCGTTTCGTCGTCCCAATCCGACCATCGCGCCCTATGCGCAGCCGGTCATTGCCGCGGGGAAGGTGCGGTACGTCGGGGAACCGATAGCGATGGTCTTGGCCGACAGCGCCGAACTGGCGCAAGACGCCTTGCAGGCGATCATGGTCGATATCGACGCGCTCCCGGCTGTGGTCGACCGCGACGCGTCGCTGGCCGGCAAGGTCCGCCTGTTCGATGACACCGGCGCCAATCTCGCCGCGACATTCACGGCGAAATGCGGCGACACTGACGCCGTCTTTCGCACGGCGCATTACGTGCGACGCGAGCGATTTCGCGTTCAGCGCCATACGGCGTTTCCAATGGAGACGCGGGGGCTGCTGGCCGAATGGGATGCGAACAACAATCGGCTGAGCGTGTCCGGCGCGGCGAAGCTTCCGTTCTTCAACCGCCGTGCGCTCGCGAAAATGATGGGTCTGGACGAGGCGGCCGTCGACTATCTCGAGTTGGATGTGGGCGGCGGATTTGGCGCGCGCGGAGAATTCTATCCGGAAGATTTCCTCGTTGCGCATGCGGCGCGCGCCTTCGGCCATCCGGTCAAATGGATCGAGGACCGCCGCGAGCACTTTACCGCCATCGCGCATGCGCGCGAGATGGACGCAGAGATCGAGATCGCCTGCGACCGGGACGGAGATATTCTGGGGCTGCGCGGAACGATCGACATCGACGTCGGCGCCTATGTCCGTCCCAACGGAATGACGCCGGTCCGCAATGTCGTACAATTCCTGTGCGGACCCTATCGCGTGCGCAACATCCGTCTGGAAGCACGCGCGCTGGTGAGCAACAAGACGCCGGCGGGGACCTATCGGGGCCCAGGACGATTCGAGGGCTGTTTTTTCTGCGAACGCATGCTGGATATCGCGGCGCGCGACTTGGGCCTCGATCGCATCGCGATGCGCCGCCGCAATCTCCTGACCGCCGCGGACATGCCGTATCGGCTGGCCGAGGTCAGGCCGGATGACGGCTTCGGCGACACGGCCTGTGACAGCGGCGACTATCCCATCACTTTGGATCGTTGCGCCGAGGAGTTCGGCTGGACCGATAAGCTTGCCCTTGACGGCAAGCTGATCGACGGCCGCTATCACGGCATCGCAATCGGCTGCTTTATCGAGGGCGGCGCGTCGGGCCCGCGCGAGAACGCGCGCATGGAGGTTGCGCCAGACGGCTCCGTGAAAGTCTATGTCGGCTCGTCCGCCATCGGCCAAGGCATCGAAACGATCATGGCGCAGATTGCCGCCGATGCCCTCGGCATTCCGATGCGGCGGATCACCGTCATGCACGGCTCCACCAGCTATCTGCGCGAGGGATTCGGCTCATACGGATCGCGCGCGACCGTGATGGGCGGTTCCGCGATCACCCTGGCTGCCAAAGAGTTGTTGACGTCATTCCGCGCGATTGCGGCCCAGCGTCTCTCGATCGAGCCCGCGCATCTTGTCATTGCGGACGGCGTCGCCAACGCTCCCGATGGGCGATCCGTGAGCTTCGGCGAGGTCGCCGCCGAGGAGGCGCTTGCCGCGGAAGGCAGTTTCGCGAGTTCGAAGCAGACCTACACCTACGGCGCCGCGGCCGCGCATGTGGCCGTCGATCTGTCTACCGGGACGGTCGAGGTCATCGACTACATCGTGGTCGACGACGTCGGCCGGATCATCAATCCGGAGACCCTGCACGGGCAGATCACCGGCGCGATCGTCCAGGGCCTCGGCAGCGTGTTCAGTGAACACCTGGTCTATGACGCCGATGGACAGCTTGTTGTCGGCTCTCTCATGGACTATTCCATCCCTCGCTCGAATAACTATCCGCACATCCGCGCGATCTCGCTCGAGCTCTATCCGTCACCCAACAACCCTCTCGGCGCAAAAGGCGCGGGCGAGGGCGGGGTCATTCCAGTGGGTGGCGTGCTGTCGAATGCCGTCGCCTCGGCGCTCTCAACCTTTGGCGTTCAGCCGAGCGAATTGCCGCTGACGCCGCCGCGCCTTTGGGCGCTGATCGAGCGTGCCCGAGCTGCGAACGGTGCTCTCAAGTCCCGTCAGGGCTGAGCATCGCGGCAAGATCGCTCGGCCGCAGCGGAAACTGGCGGATGCGAATGCCGAAGGGCGAGAGCGCGTCTTCGACGGCTGAGGCGATCGCCGCCGGGATCGGCAACACGCCGGACTCGCCGACGCCTTTCACGCCCAGAGGGTTGAGCGGCGTGGGCGACTCGCGATGGCCGAGCTCGATCGGCGGCATGTCGGTCGCCGTCACCAGCAGATAGTCGGCAAGAGTCGTAGTGGTCGGCTGGCCGTCATCGCCATAGCCCATCCATTCAAACAGAGCATTGCTGATGCCGTGGGCGATGGCGCCGACCACCTGGCCCTCGACGATCGTGGGATGGATGATCCTGCCGGCGTCATGGACGAAGACGACGCGCGTGACCTTCACCGCCGCCGTTTCGATATCCACCTCGACTTCCACGACGGCCGTGCCGTTGCCGTACGTCATCGCGTTGATGACGACGCTTTCGGTCGCATCGAGGCCAGGCGGCAGATTGCCGGGAAGCACGAAGCCCGCCGTACCGGCCATGGTCTTGGCGACCTGACCCAACGGGACTTTCATGTCGGCGGCGCCTTTGACGACGACATTCTCGCCGTCAATGTCGAGGTCGCCGGCGTCGACCTCGAGAAGATGGCTGGCCGCCAGGAGCGTCTTCTCGCGCACTTTGACGGCGGCGGCGTGCGCGGACGATCCCGCCATCACCGCCTGCCGACTGTTGAAGCCGCCAAAGCCCATCGCCACTTTCCCGGAATCGCCGGCGGTGACGATCACCTGGTCCATCGCGCCGCCGAGCTGCTCTGCGACGATCTGGGCGAGCATCGTCTTGGTGCTTTGCCCCATGGCGGCGGCGCCGGTGGCCACCTCGATCTTGCCGCTGGGCGCGATCTTGATCGCGACTTGCTCGTACGGTCCGCGGCCTGTCCCTTCGACGTAATTGGCGAGCCCGATGCCGATATAACGGCCGGCCGCGCGCGCCTCGCGCTGACGGCGCGGGAAGTCGGTCCACCCCGCACGCGCCAGCACGTCGGCCTGGCAGCCGGGATAATCGCCGGAGTCGAGCACGATGGGAACGCCGCCGCGCGTCACGAAGTCCTTCTTGTAGGGCATGGCGTCTGCCGGCACGAGATTGCGGCGGCGGATCTCGGCGCGATCCATTTTGAGCTCATGCGCGGCGCGATCGAGCAGCCGTTCCATGACGAAGACGCCCTGCGGCTGCCCGGCGCCGCGGATCGGCGTCACCGGCACCTTGTTGGTGAGCGCCACCTTCACGTCCATGCGATAGGCCGGAACGACATAAGCCAGCGTGAGAGCCGCCACCGCGCCCTGCGGCACGGTCAAGCCACGCGCGGTATAGGCGCCGTGGTCGTGAATGAGCGAACCGCGCAGGCCGAGGATCCTGCCGTCAGCGTCGAGCGCGATCTCGGCATCCCAATACTGATCGCGCTCCTGCGTCGTCGAAATGAAATGCTCGCGGCGGTCCTCGATCCATCGCACCGGCCGGTCGAGGAGCAGCGCCGCGATAACGACGGCGGCCTCCTCCGGATAGAAGACGAGCTTGGGCCCGAACCCGCCGCCGACATCCGGCGTCACGACGCGGATGCTGTCCTCTTCGCGGCCAAGCATCTCGGCCAGCAGCCGTGCAGCGACCAGCGGGGTCTGCGTCGAACTCCACAGGGTGATCCGGTCGTGGACCTTGTCGTAGGCGGCAATGCAGCCGCGGCCCTCCATGGACTGTGCGCAACCGCGATGCAGCCAATACGAGTCCTTGAAGACATGCGCCGCGGCCGCGAACGCCGCATCGATATCGCCATAAGAACTGGCGAACTCGGCGATCAGGTTATGCGCGGAGCCGCTGTGCGCGGGCGGAGCGCCAGGCGCCAGCGCCGCGCGGCAATCGGTTGCCGCGGGCAGGACATCATAGTCGATTTCGACCATCGCCGCGGCGTCTTCGGCGACATAGGGATCGACCGCGACGACCATCGCAATCGCTTCGCCGACATAGACGGTCTCGGCGCCGGCGAGAACAAAGCGGTGGTGCTGCTGCTTGTAGCTGCGATCGGGGAGCGCGACGACGAGCTGGTCGGTCTGCGCGACGGTCTTGATGTCGTCGCGCGTGAGGATAGCGACGACGCCGGGGAGTGCGGCGGCCTGGCGCGTGTCGATCGAGACGATCTTTGCATGCGCGTGCTGGCTGCGCACGAACGCGGCATGCAACGTGCCGTCGATGTGGATGTCGGCGACGAACCGCGCCTTTCCCCGAACCAAAGCGGGATCCTCGAGCCGCGCGGTGCGCTGTCCGAACGTCTTTGCCGTCACGCGCCGTGCCTCAGCCGGTTCGCCGCATCGCGGGTTAGTCGAAGCGAGGATGTTATCATTGCGCCACGCGGGGGGAGGGCTCGACACTGTATTATTTTTAGTACAGTGCGCTGTTTCGTGCAAGAGATCGTCCCCGCGCCGATCCAAAGGGGCGCGGATTTATTCGCTACGCTGCGGCTTTACGGGGCGTTGCAAGTGTGCAAGTCTCTTGGGCCGGACTGTAGCAATAAGTGTACACTGCGTCTCATCCCCGCCGTGTCGGCGGAGGAGAACCCCTTGGATCGATCCCCGGCCTTGCCATGAAACCGGCCCCCTTTCAGCTTCACACGCCCGCCACCGTCGATGAGGCCGTGACCTTGCTCGCCACATTGGCGCCGGACGACGGACGAATCCTTGCCGGTGGACAAAGCTTGGTGCCGACGATGGCATTCCGCATGGCGCGGCCTGCCCACCTCATCGACATCAACCGTATCGGCGAACTGCGGGCGATCACGGCCGCGGGCGCAACGATCAGGATCGGCGCTTGCGTTCGCCATGTCGCTTTCGAAGCGCATGAGATTCCCGGTGCGACCGGTGCTTTGCTGCGCAAGGTCGTGCACCACATCGCGCATTATCCGATCAGGACGCGCGGCACGTTCTGCGGCAGCGTCGCCAATGCCGATCCTGCATCCGAATGGTGTTGCGTCTTGGCCGGCCTCGACGGAACGGTGGTTGCGCGCAGCGTGCGCGGCGAGCGGCGCATCGCAGCCGCGGATTTCTTCCAGGGCGTGATGACGACCGCATTGGAGGAGGACGAGCTGATCGTCGCGGTCGAACTGCCGCTGCTGAGCAAGGATACTCTGACCGGCTTCCGGGAGTTCGCCCGCCGTGCCGGCGATTTCGCCATTGCAATGGTGCTCGCGACCTATCGGCTGGAGAACGGCGTGATCGCCGATCCGCGGCTGGCCGTGGGCGGCGCGGAGATGCATCCGCGCCGGATCGCGGCCGCGGAGGACGCCTTGCGCGGCCAGCCGCCAGGCACCGCGATTTTCGAGCAAGCCGCGAAGATTGCGTCTGCCGCCATCGACCCGATGGAGGACCAAAACAATACGAAGCAATACCGGCGCGGGCTGGTGCGCACCCTCGCACGGCGCGCCTTGGAGAGCGCGACATGACCGAGCGCCATAACATCACGCTGACCATCAACGGCACCGCGCATCGTGTCGCCGTCGAGGCGCGGCGGACATTGGCGGATGTCATCCGGGACGATTGCGGGCAGACCGGCACCCATATTGGCTGTGAACACGGTGTCTGCGGCGCGTGCACGGTCCTGGTCGATGGCGATCCGGTGCGGTCTTGCCTGATGTTCGCTGCGCAGGCGGACGGCTGCTCGATTCGGACCGTGGAGGGATTGCAGCGCGGCGCGGACCTGCATCCGCTGCAGCAGGCTTTCATCAGCCACCACGCACTTCAGTGCGGCTTCTGTACGCCCGGTTTTCTTATGCTCGCGGCCGGTATCCTGGAGAAAAGACCGGATATCGACGATCAGGAGCTTGTCGACGTCCTCTCCTCAAATCTGTGTCGGTGTACGGGTTACGAGAACATCGTGAAGGCGGTGAAAGCCGCGGCACGGGAGATGAGAGCCCGCGCATGAGCGACCGGCCGAATGCCTGGATCGGCAGGTCGGTTGAGCGGATCGAGGACCGGCCGCTGGTGACCGGGCGCGGCCGCTTTGCCGGCGACGTGTCCTTCCCGCACCAACTGCACATGCGGATTGTACGATCTCCTTACGCGCACGCGCGTCTGAAGACGATCGACACGTCCGCGGCACGTGCGTTGACCGGTGTCGTCGCGGTCTGGACGGCGGACGATATCGCGGACCTGTCGCCGATCGATTTCCGCGAGGGCTCGAACGAAAAGCTTGCCCCGTTCCGTCAGACCGTGCTGGCGCGGGAGTTCGTCCGTTACGTCGGCGAACCGGTGGCTGCGGTGTTCGCCGACGATCCCTATGTGGCGGAAGATGCGGCCGAGATGATCGCGGTCGATGCGGAGGAGCTCACTCCGGTCCTCGATGCCGCCGCGCCGCCGGGCGCGTTTACGTCCGGGTTGACGACGGAGCCGACCATCTGCCGCCAGGGCTATGGCGATGTCGCCGTCGCGTTCAAGGACGCGCCCGCGATCGTTGAAGTTGACGTTGCTATTGG
>Ga0310811_10009869_pt1 | contig 12345 bp, 7 predicted proteins | sample YCmetagenome_FD_207642 | JGI IMG/M metagenome (GOLD analysis project Ga0310811, IMG submission 207642) | Soil microbial communities from experimental microcosm in Duke University, North Carolina, United States - YC | ecosystem: Engineered > Artificial ecosystem > Soil microcosm > Unclassified ... | reverse complement strand
CCCACCGTTTACGTCGCACAGACCTACGGCGGCCTCTCTCCCGACCAGATGGAAGGCTTCATCACCTCCTATTACGAATACCATTTTCTATATATCACCGGAGTCAAATACGTCGAATCAAAAAGCGTCCAGGGCGCCGCGATCATCAAGATAGAATTCAACGAAGGCACAGACATGAGCCAGGCCATGGCCGAAGTCGTCGGCTATGTCAACCGCGCCCGCGCATTCATGCCACCGGGCACCGTCTCTCCCTTCATCACCCGCTTCGACGCCGGTAGCGTCCCCGTCGGCCAGCTCGTCTTCAGCTCCGACACACGCTCCCTCGGCGAGATCTCCGACCTTGCACTGTTCCGCGTCCGGCCCATGTTCGCTACCCTTCCCGGCGTTAGCGCACCTCCCCCGTTCGGTGGCAACCAAAAGACCGTCGTCGTCACCGTCAACCCGCAAAAACTACAGGACTACCATCTTTCACCGGATCAGGTCGTGCAGTCCCTCGTCAAATTCAACAGCATCACCCCCGCCGGCAACGTCAGCATCGGCGATACTACCTGGCTCACGCCGCAGAACAGCGTCATCGAAGACGCCCAGGACCTTCAGAAAGTCCCCCTCCAGCTCGGCAGCGGCCCATCCGTCTATCTCCGCGACGTCGCCACCGTCAGCCTCGGCGCCGACATAACCACCGGATACGCGCTGATCAACGGCAAACGCTCGGTATATATCCCCGTTACCAAACGCGCCGACGCCTCCACCTGGGACGTAGTACAACGCGTCAAAGCCGCCCTTCCCGATATGCAGGCCGCGATCCCCGCCGATATAAAGGTCAGCTATGAGTTCGACCAGTCCGGCTACGTCATCAACTCGCTCAAAAGCCTGCTCTTCGAAGGCGGCCTCGGCGCCCTCCTCACCGGCCTGGTGGTTCTGTTATTCTTAAAGGATTTTCGCAGCGGCCTCATCGTGATCATGACCATCCCGCTGGCCCTGCTCTCCGCCGCCACCGCGCTTTACCTCTGCGGCCAGACCATCAACATCATGACCCTCGGCGGCCTTGCCCTCGCCGTCGGCATCCTCGTCGACGAAGCCACCGTCACGATTGAGAACATCCACCGGCATCAGGAGCAAGGCAAGGACAAGGCCCGCGCCATCGCCGACGCAGCCCTCGGGATCGCTGCCCCCAAACTCCTCATTCTGCTCTCTATCCTCGCCGTATTCGTTCCTGCACTGTTTATGAACGGCGTACCCAGGGCGCTCTTCCTCCCCCTGTCACTGGCCGTAGGCTTCGCCATGATCGCCTCCTTCCTGCTGTCACAAACTTTTGTTCCGGTCGTATCCAACTGGCTCCTCCGGCACCACATACCCACCGATAGTCGAAAAACCACCCCCTTCAACAGGTTCCGGACCTGGTACACCCGGTCAGGCAAGCGGCTTCAAAACCGCTTCGCCCTGACCACCATCTTATTCCTGGCAGGCGCTCTAATCCTCGTCGCAGTCCTTTTCCGAATTACCGGCACGCAACTCTTCCCCGACACCGACAGCAGCCAGGCCCAGATACGGCTACGCCTCCCCGTAGGCACCCGCTTCGAGCGCACCGAAGACGCCACCCGCACCCTGCTGGCGCTGGCCGACAGCATCGCCGGCAAAGGCAACACAGAGATCAGCTCCGCCTTTATCGGCACCCAGCCCTCCAGTTATCCCGTCAATCTCATCTTCCTCTGGACCGGCGGCCCCCACGAATCCGTCACAAAGATCAAGCTAAAGCCGGGAGCAATCGCAATCGCCGACTTTCGCGAACGGCTACGCGCCGCGGCCGCCAAAACCCTGCCGAAAGCCAAACTCTCCTTCGAACCCGGCGACCAGGTGGAGCAAGTCCTCAACCTCGGCAGCACCAATCCCATCGAGATCGCCGTCGCCAACCGCAACCTCGACCAGGGGCAGAAGACCGCCGCCGCCCTGGTGCAACGGCTCGCTCAACTACCCGAGCTACGCGACCTTCAAATAGCCACCCCACTCAACTACCCCGCCATCAAATTGGACGTCGACCGCATGCGCGCCGGTCAGCTTGGGCTCACCGGAGATGAAGTCGCCCGCTCCACCGTCGCCGCCACATCTTCCTCCCGCTTCACCGCCCCCAGCTACTGGCTCGACAAGACCACCGGCACCGCCTACCAGGTACAGGTACAGTACCCCGGCTATCAAATGAACAGCACCGCAAAACTCGAAGCCATCCCCGTCTCCTCCGCCTCCAGCAAACAAACACACTACCTCGGCGAACTCTCCACCTGGAACCGCACCACCGTTCCCGGCGAATACGACCGCCTCAACCAACAACGCTATATCACCATCACCGCCAATATCGCACAAAAAGACCGCGGCGCCACCTACAAAAAAATCCGCGACATCATCACCGGCATGGGTAAACAACCCAACGGCGCCCGCATCCTCCTCCGCGGCCAGGCCGACCTCTTACAGCAAACCCTCCAAAGTTTGCAGTTCGGACTCATCATCGCCATCGTCGTCATCTTCCTCGCGATGGCCATCTACTTCCAGTCCTTCCGCGTCGCCCTCGCCACCCTGTCCGTCATCCCCGCCGTCGTCGCGGGATCATTGCTCTTATTATTTATCACCGGCAACACCCTCAACATACAATCCTATATGGGCGCCATCATGGCCGTCGGCGTCGCCATCGCCAACTCCGTGCTGTTCATCACCAACGCCGAACAACTCCGGCGGACAGCCACACCCGGCGCCCATCTCGAAGCGGCAGGACACCGCCTCCGCCCCATCCTCATGACCAGCGTCGCCATGATCGCCGGTATGATCCCGATGGCCCTCGGCCTCACCGAAGGCGGCGACCAAACCGCGCCCCTGGGCATCGCCGTTATCGGCGGCCTTTTATTCTCCGCCATCGGCGTACTCTTCTTCCTCCCCCACACCTACCAATGGCTGGCCGGCCGGAAGACCTATAAACCCGTATCTCTTTATCCAGACGATACTCAAACCAACTAATAAACATGCGTAACCTTTATTTCCTCGCAATCGCTATATCACTGCTCACCTCCTGCGGCCAGTCGACCAGCACGTCCAACCCTGCAGCAACAACCCCCGCCCAGGACACCGTCCCCGTCTTCCTCCTCCATACCGACACGCTGAAAAAAAGCGTCGACCTCCCAGGCGAGCTGCAGCCCTGGCTCCAGACCGACCTGTTCGCCAAAGTCCAGGGCTACGTAAGAGAAATGAAAGTCGACATCGGCGATCGCATCCACAAGGGCCAGACCCTCGCGATCCTCGAAGCCCCCGAAGTCAACACCCAGGTATCCGCGTCTCAGGCCGCACTGGCTTCCGCCTTCTCCAAATACACCGCCAGCAAAGACAAATACCAGCGCCTCTACCAGGCTTCGCAAAGCGAATCACCCGGCATCGTCGCACCCGTAGACCTGGTAAACAGCCACGACCAGATGGCCGCCGACAGCGCCGCCTGGGAAGCCGCAAAACAACAGTCCAAAGCCTATAAAGAAGTATCCGGCTATCTCTATATCACCGCCCCCTTCGACGGCACGGTCATCGCCCGCAAAGCCGACCCCGGCGCCCTCGTCAGCGCCAGCACCATGCTCCTCACCGTACAGGACAACAACACCCTCCGCCTGCGCATATCCGTCCCCGAAACATACTCCGCCGCCGCCATCGGCAAAAAAGACCTTTCCTTCGCCGTCGACGCCTGGCCCCAGCAGCGCTTCACCGGCACCCTCACCCGCAAGACCGAAACCATCGACCCAACCACCCGCACCGAACTGTGGGAGTACGACGTCGACAACCGCCAGCACCTCCTCAAAGCCGGCGCCTTCGTCTACGCCCGCCTCAGCCTCGGCCGCGGCGCCCCCTCGATGATCCTGCCTCCCACCGCCATCGCCACCACCCTCGAACGCAAATTCGTCATCCGCGTCCACGACGGCAAAGCCCAGTACATCGACGTCCGCCAGGGCATGACCACCGACAGCGGCGTCGAAGTCTTCGGCGACCTCCACCCCGGCGATACCCTCCTCACCAAAGCCACCGATGAACGAAAACCCGGTACCTTCGCATACTGGAAACTATCACACTAACAAAATGAAATACCTGACCCGAACGATATGGGTATTATCCCTGGTCAGCCTCTGCACCGATATAGCCAGCGAAATGCTCTATCCCGTCATGCCCCTGTACCTCCGCAGCATCGGATTCACCGCAGTCGTCATCGGACTCCTCGAAGGCCTCGCCGAAGCAACCGCCGGCCTCAGCAAAGGCTATTTCGGACAACGCTCCGACCAGACGGGCAAACGCATCCCCTTCATCCGACTCGGGTATGGACTCAGCGCGATCTCAAAACCCATGCTCGCCGCCTTCGCCTACCCCCTCTGGATCTTCCTCGCCCGCACCATCGAACGCCTCGGCAAAGGCATCCGCACCGGCGCCAGGGACGCCCTCCTTTCCGACCAGGCCACCCCAGCCACTAAGGGCCGCGTCTTCGGCTTCCACCGCTCCATGGATACCACCGGCGCCGTCATCGGTCCCCTCCTCGCCCTGGCATGGCTATACTATAACCCCGGCCGCTACCGCTGGCTGTTTATCATCTCCTTTGTCCCCGGCGTCCTCGCCATCCTCCTCACCTATCTCTTAAAAAAAGAACAACCCAAACCCGCACCTACCAAAAAGCCCAGGACATCCTTCTTCTCCTTCCTGAGCTACATAAAAAAAAGCCCCCGGTCCTACCGGAAGCTCGTCATCGGCCTCTGGGTCTTCACCCTCGCCAACAGCTCGGACGTCTTTCTCCTCCTCCGCACCAAACAGTCCGGCCTGAAAGACACCGCCACCATCGGCATCTACGTCTTCTACAACGTGATCTACGCCCTCGCCGCCTTCCCCTTCGGAGGACTCGCCGACCGCATCGGCCTCAAAAAAGTCTTCCTCGCAGGTCTCCTCCTCTTCACACTCGTCTATGCCGGCATGGCCCACGCCGGCGGCTGGTCATGGTATCTCTTACTATTCTTCCTCTACGGCCTCTACGCCGCTGCCACCGAAGGCATCACAAAAGCCTGGATCTCCAACATCGTTCCCCCGACGGAGACCGCCACGGCCATCGGCACCTACACCGCCCTCCAAAGTATCTGCACCCTGCTGGCCAGCACCCTCACCGGCTGGATCTGGACAGAGTACAACGCCACCGCCGCCTTCCTCATCACCGCCGCGATGTCACTAGCCGTACTCTTCTATATCTGGATGACAGTTCCCACGGAATAACCCCCTACTACGCCGCCTTCATATGCATACACACCGCAGACACGCATCGATACACTTCTGTTTCCTTCAATCCATGCCCCTCCACGACTATACCATTTTCTGCGTATGGGTAGACAATAAGACCATCAAATTCAAAAAATTCCAGGCTCAACCTTTGACTTTCAACAACCCCGCATTCACAGCGACTACCACCGTACTCGCACTCATCAGCACCGCCCCTATTGCCGGACTCAACAAGATCCCCGCCTGATACAACACCCCCGCCGCCAACGGCATCGCCACGGCATTGTATCCCGTCGCCCAGGCCAGGTTCTGCACCATCTTCCTGTACGTTGCCTTCCCAAAAAGAATGAGCTTCACAACATCCACCGGATTGCTGTTCACCAAAATGATCCCAGCCGTCTCCGCCGCAATATCCGACCCCGACCCTACCGCAATCCCAATATCCGCCTGCGCCAGCGCCGGAGCATCGTTCACGCCGTCCCCCGTCATCGCCACAAATTCCCCCTTTCCCTGCAGTTCCTTTATCTTCTCCTGCTTCTCATGCGGTAGCACACCTGCAAAATACCCATCCATCCCCAGCGTCCTGCTCACCCCCTCCGCCACCGCCTCATTGTCGCCCGTCAGCAGCACACACCGGATACCATTATCGTGCAATGACCTGATCGCCTCTGCCGATTCGGGCCGCAACTGATCCGCCAGTGCAATATAACCCGCCGGTACATCATCCTTCAGCACAAAAACACCCGTTTCCCCCGCTGCCGGCGCAAACCCCTCCGGCAACCCTATTCCATGTCCCCGGAGATATCCGGGTCCCACCACCCGTACCATCTGCCCATCGATCCGGCCCTCTACGCCTTCACCGGTCAGCGCCCTGAAACTTTCTACCAAAGGCGCTACCGCTCCCACCTCCGAAGCCTTCCGGACAATGCCCGTCGCTATCGGGTGTTCCGAGCTTTGTTCCAACCCCGCCGCCAACCGCAACAACTCCTTCTCCGGCAATCCATGCCTCCATACCAGTATCCTCACCACTTCGAATTTCCCTACCGTCAGCGTCCCCGTCTTATCAAAAACCAGGGTCGTGATCTTCCGCGCATTCTCGAACGCCGTTCGGTTACGGATCAGCAGCCCGTTACGCGCCGACAAGGCCGTAGATCGCGCCACCACCAACGGCACCGCCAGCCCCAGCGCATGCGGACAGCAAATAATGATCACCGTTACCATCCGCTCTATCGCAAACGCCGGCTCATGCCCCGACAGATACCACGCAAAGAACGTCGCCACCCCCGCCACCAGCGCGATCAACGTCAGCCAACGAGCCGCCCTATCCGCCAGCAGCTGCGTCTTCGACCTCGTCCCCTGCGCTTCCTCCACCAATCGCACCACCTGCGATAAGTATGAATCCTTTGCCCCATGCGAAACTTCTACCCGCAAGGCGCCGTTGCCGTTTACCGCTCCCGCGATCACCCTATCCCCCTTTTTCTTATCCACCGGCCGGGATTCACCCGTCAGCAAACTCTCATCGACATAGCTGTCCCCGTCCACCACCATCCCATCGGCCGCGATCTTCTCACCAGGCTTCACAAGGACCACATCGCCCGCTTTCAGCTCCGCCGTTTTTACTTCCATAATATGTTCCCCATGCACCAGGTGCGCCTCATCCGGCATCAGCCTTACCAATAACTCCAATTCCCTCGACGCCCCCATCACCGACCGCATTTCGATCCAGTGGCCCAGCAACATGATCCCGATCAGTGTTGCCAGCTCCCAAAAGAAATCCATGCCCTCCAATCCTACCACCGTCGCAATACTATAACCGTATGCTACCGTGATCGCAAAACCGATCAGCGTCATCATCCCTGGGTTCCACGGCCGCATCTCGTCCCGCCAACCCTTCAAAAAAGGCCAGCCCCCGTAAAAAAAGATCACCGACGACAATCCTGCCAGCACATATCCCGAGCCTGCAAAGCCCCACTGCACACCCAGCCAGTGCTGGATCATCGGCGATGAAGCCAGCACCGGCGCCGTCAGCACAACTACCACCCAAAATCGCCGGCGAAAATCCGCGATCATCATCGCGTGATGGTCGTGCCCACCGTGCGCCTGCATTACCTCCTCATGATGTTGATGTTCCATACAACTGTTTTTTACATTTTCATATTATCCATCCCCGCCATCGCATCGACCCCATGCTTGAACACATACTCACTGTTCACCAGATACGCCCCCTCCGTCACCACCACATCCCCCGCATTCAGACCACTCCGCACCTCCACACGCCCCCCATTCTCCACACCCGTCTCCACCATCACCGGGCGAAACAGGTTATGACCAGCCTCCACCCAAACCAGACTCCCCGTCGCACTCCGGATCACGGCAGACTCCGGCAATGTCAACGAATGCCCTACACCGTTAGCCACCGTCAATTCCGCCGCCATCCCCGGTTTCAACACCCCACCCTTATTCCTCAGTGCCACCCGAATTCCATTGATCCTGGCCGACGGGTCCACTTCCGGGTTGATAAAATCGATACGGCCAGGGAACACCCTGCCCGGCAGGTCCGGTAGCCGTACCACCACCTCTGCCTCCCGCTTCAACTCCGACAACTGCGACGTATACACCTGCGCCTGCACCCATACACCAGACAAGTCCGCCAATCGCAGCACCACCGTCCCCGCCCCCACATAATCCCCCTCGTGGCTTTCCACCGACAGGACCACACCATCGCCCAGGCTATAAAAAGACGTCACCGGCTGGGGCTTACGCACCCGGGCCAACTCCGCGACCTGCACCTCACTCAGTCCCCACAACAACAACTTACTCCTCGCCGCCTCCGCTAATTGCTTCAGGTCCACCACCGAACTATGCAGTGTCTCCTGCCGCTCCAGCGCCAGCAAATATTCCTGCTCTGCGGTATTCAACTCTTCGCTGTACAGATCATACAATTTCTGTCCCCTGTGTACATACTCTCCCGTGGCCTTCACATATAGCCGCTCGACCCTTCCGGAAAGACGCGCACTCACCGCGCTGCTCCCCGTCTCATCGACCACCACCGTGCCCGTCAGCACCATCCGGTCCCCGACGGCGCCGCTCCCCACAGTGTCCAGTACAATACCCCCCAGCCGCACCTGCTGGTCGCTCAGCTGCACCGACCCATCCTCCGCGCCCACTGTTCTTTTCACAGGGATCAGCTCCATCCCGCAGATTGGACACTTCCCAGGCCGTTCCTGCATCACCTGCGGATGCATCGAACAGGTGTACATCGTATCCGAATGTGCCGTAACCGGAGCCGCGGCCTCTTTCTTCTTCCCGCCGCAAGCCCCAAAAAACAGCGCCGCAGCCAAAAAAATCACTACATAACGCATACCCTTATTGGTTTACTTTTATAAAATCCTCGCTGTCCACCAAATACTGCGCATTCACCGCCACGGAATCCGCCGGCTCCACCCCGGACAACACCTGCACCCTCGTGTCGGACACCATCCCCGTCACCACTTTACGCGCCCGGAAATGTCCGTCCACCCGAAGGAAAACCACCCGATCCGACCCCAGCGATACCACCGCCGATGACGGCAACCAGTTCCCTCCCACGGCCCCCGCAAGGATCGTAGCCTTCACCTGACTCCCAATGGGAATATCTCTCCGGCTGTTGTCAAAATATACCCGCACCGTCATCGCCTTCTCATCTTTCCCGTATAGCGGCAGCACCTCGTCCACCTTCCCGTCAAAAGTCCTGTCCGGCGCCGTCTCCGGTGCCACCCGCACCAGGTCCCCCTTCCTCACCAGCCCCGCATCGCCGGGATATACTTTCAACAGCACCCAGCTCCTGTCCATATTGAATACCTGAAACACCGTCTGCCCCTTCTCCACATACATCCCTTCCTTCACCGGCAGTTCCTCCGACATCCCCAAAGGCCCCGCAACCGCAACCCCGCCCCCCGCATCCGGCATCGTATTCCCCGCCTCGTGGATATGCCCCGTATAATTGCTGTACACTCCCAGAACAGCCGACGGCCGGCCACTCCGCTCCAACGATTCCAACTCCTCCTCCCCAACCCCCAGCAACAACAACTTCTGCCGGGCCGCGGCAATCATCGCACTATTCCCCGCGTCATTCTTCAACAGGAACAAGAGTTCCTGCTCCCCCGTCGCCAGCTCCGGACTATAAAGGTCCATGATCCGCTGCCCCGCATGCACATGCTGATAACGGTAATGCACATACAACTTCTCAATCCGGCCCGACACCCGCGCTGCAATCGTATTGACCCGCCGCATGTCATAGCCCACCGTCCCCAGCACCGCCAACTCAGGCCGCACCGTATCCCGGCGAACCGCCGTCACCAAATCCTCCATACCCGATTCCCTCGCAACTGACCCACCACCAGCCGCCCTCTGCCCACACCCCACCGCCAGCAAGCCGATATAAACCCAATTCTTGTTCATACTTACTTATTTTGCCTCCATCACTTTTTTTAGTTCCACCTGCATCAGCAGCACCTTCTCTACATCATCCCAATACTCCATCAGCGTTCCGTCCAGCGTTTCCCACGCATCGACAACAGTTAACAGCTCCTCCGCATTCTGCTCGTACGCCAGTTCCAGCGTCTGAAAATTCTTCCGCAAAGCCGGCAACACTTCCTCCTCCAACACCTTCACCTGCCGCCGCTTTGCCATCAACGCCCGCTGCAGGGCATACGCCGTTCCCATCGCGTCGTTGACCATCGCCCGCCGCTCCTCCTCCAACGACCTCGCCTTCCACTTCAAACTCTCCACATTCGCCTTCGTCGCGCGCGACGACCACGACAGCATCGGCAGCCGCACCGTAGCCATCAGCGTATACTCCATCGGCGTCCCGCCAAAACCAAACATATGATCGTACCGCAAACCCCACTCCGGCCGCAGCTTAGTCCGCTCCGCCTCCTGCTCGAGACCCGCGAGCCGGATCCTGGCATCCACCGCCCGAATATCGCTTCGGCGCTCCTGCAAACCCGCACTATCCATCACAGGCGCCGCCAGATCCACGGCTATCGCCGAAGTATCCACGTAAAAGACCATCGCCTTGTCCCGGTTCATCAGCGTATTCAGCGCTATCCGCGCCTGCTCAACATCGTTCTCCAGCCCGATCCGCCGGTCCTTCAGCCGACCCAGCGCCGCTTTCGCCTTGTAGTATGCCCCTATCTTCCCCAGATTGTTCTTATACCGCAGCTCCGCGTCCTTTATCATAAAGTCCAGCAACTTCCCATCCTCGTCCAGCACCCCCATCCGATGTTCCGCCACCACCCACTGATAGTACGCCCTTCCTGCACCTGCATATAGCTCATTGGCCGTCGCACCCTTTTTCTCCCGCTCCTCCGCCGACAGGCCCCGCATATACGCCCCCTCGGCATCCTGGCGGCGCCTGTTCGGCAGCATCTGTTCCGCCGACACCATATACTGCCCGATCCCCGATGCGCCGTCCCTCTGCCGCTTCCACAACGACGGATCATAAGGCGTCATCCACCACCCCGTGCTCACCTGCGGCGCCTCCCAGTTCCGCGCGCCCTTCGCGCCTTCGTCCAGCGAACGCGCAAGCGCATCCGAAGACCGCAGGGACGGATGGCTGCGCCCGATCACAGCAAAAACACTGTCCAGCCTCATCGTCTCCTGCCCACGGGCAATGCCAAAACCAAACACCCCCAGGATCACCATTATTTTTCTCATAGTCTTAGTGTTTAGCATCCAGCACCTGAATGCTCCCATATTTTTTTAATTCGTATTCCTTCGTCATCAAAAAGATCAGCGGCGTCACCAGCAGAATATGCGTGGCCGAAGTCAGCACCCCGCCTACCATCGGCAACACGATCGGTTTCATCACGTCACTACCAACCCCATTACTCCACAGGATCGGCACCAGCGCGAACAACGCCACCGACACCGTCATCAGCTTGGGCCGCAGCCTCCGCGCCGCCCCGGCGATCACCGCCTCCCGCAAATCTGCCCGCGTGATCGTCTCCCTGGAATTGCCTTTCAGGGCTACCAGCCGCGCCATCGCGTCATTCAGATAGATCACCATTACAATCCCCGTCTCCACCGCCAGCCCGAACAGCGCAATAAAACCCACGGCAACAGCCACGGATAAATTCACTCCCCACACATAGACCATGACCGCCCCGCCGATCAGGGCAAACGGGATCGACACCAGCGAAAAGAAAGCCTCCCTCGCAGAATGAAAAGCGAAATACATCGCCCCGAAAATGATCAGCAACACCACCGGCAATATCCACGTCAGCGTCCGCTCGCTCCGGATCAGGTTCTCATACTGCCCGCTCCATTCGACATAATACCCGCGGGGCAGGCCCGTCAGCGACTTATCCAGCCGCTCCTGCGCCTCCTTCACCGTGCCTGCCAGATCCCTGTCCCGCACATTGAACAGCACCGTCCCACGCAGAGCCGCATTCTCCGAATTGATCATCGGCGGGCCCTCCGTGATTTTTATGTCTGCTACAGCCTCCAGCGGCACAGGCCCGACACCCGTCGTCGCCACCTGCAGTCTACGCAGCGCCGTCAGATTGCTCCGGAAGTCCTGGCCGTACCGCGCATTCACAGAGAAGCGCTGCCTCCCCTCCACCGTCGTCGTCAGCTTCATGCCGCCGAGCGCTCCCTCCACCACCGCATTCACGTCATCCACGCTGAGACCATATCGCCCGATCTCCTCCCGCTTTACCGAAATATCGATATACTTCCCTCCCGTGATCGGCTCCACATACAGATCCTTCACACCCGGTATGCCGTTCAGCGCGGTCCGTATCCGCTGCGACAGCGCATCGATCGTGTCCAGGTTCTGCCCGTACACCTTTACCCCCACATCCGTCCGTATCCCCGTGGATAGCATATTGATCCGGTTGATGATCGGCTGCGTCCACCCGTTCGTTACCCCCGGCAGTTGAAGCTTCGCATTCAGCTCCCGGATAATACTGTCCTTGGTCACGCCCGGCCGCCACTGCGCCTTCGGCTTCAGCAGCACGATCGTCTCCACCATATTGATCGGAGAATTATCCGTCGCTGTACTCGCCCGTCCCGCCTTACCCAACACAT
>Ga0310811_10009868_pt1 | contig 12345 bp, 14 predicted proteins | sample YCmetagenome_FD_207642 | JGI IMG/M metagenome (GOLD analysis project Ga0310811, IMG submission 207642) | Soil microbial communities from experimental microcosm in Duke University, North Carolina, United States - YC | ecosystem: Engineered > Artificial ecosystem > Soil microcosm > Unclassified ... | reverse complement strand
CACACGGTGGGCAGATCGCGCCGTTTGGCTGGGCCCCGATCCGGCCGCGCGGAAGCGGCCGATACGTAAGTGGTTGGTACAACGACGCGCCGACGTCAATGTATGTCTCACGTGGGCTTGGAACGTCCGTCGTGCCCGCGCGCCTCGGCGCCGTGCCCGAGATCGCGCACTTTGAGTGGGCGTTGGCGGCTACCTAACAATCCTGTCGCTCGGCGGCCACACACATCCATGCCTTCCGAATCTCCTGATCTCTCGCTCTTCCTCGACTATCTCGAGAACGTGCACGCGCGGACGCGCCGCATCGTCGCGTGCATCCCAGCCGACGCCCTCGAATGGGTGCCCGCGCCCGGTCGCTGGTCGGCCGGCGATCAGGTGCGGCACCTGGCGGCGATCGAACGCTGGATGTACGCCGAAACGGCGTCGGGACGGCCGAGCCGCTACGCGGGCCACGGACGCGAGTTTGCCGATGGCCTGCCGACGGTGCTGGCGTACTACGATACGCTGCACGACGAAGCCCGCGCTGTGTTTGCGGCACTGACCCCAGCGCAGTGGACGGGGCGCGTCACGACACCCGCGGGTGCCCCCATCACGACGTGGAAGTGGCTGCGGGCCATGGTGGAACATGAGGCTCACCACCGCGGGCAGCTGTACTTCACCCTCGGGCTGCTCGGCGTCCCGACACCGCCGATCTTCGGTCTGAGTGAGCCGGAGCTCCTCGCGCGGTCCGCCCACCATTAGCATCCCGGCTGACGAACCCGCGACGTTAGGCGAGTCCTTTCACGCGCTTGTAGTACGCGATGTACTCCTTCGGCGTCGACATCGCGATCACCTTCGCGACCGAGCTGAGCTCGAGATCATCAAGCTGCTTGAAGTGGAGACAACACTTCCCCATGTCGAGCCGCTTCCCGGCTTTCTTGAATGCGTCGACGAGCAGCTTCTCCGAGAACGGTGTTGTGTAATTGCCGCTCGAGCTTTCGTACGTGCCCATGAGGTAGAGCGAGTTGTAGTTCTTCTGCGCGCCGAGGCCCACGTAACACAGCGGCTGCCCGTTGTGCGTGCTGGAGAACTCTTCGAGCGGGATGCCCCAGTTGATGACGCCCCAATTCATGAACTCGGCGTACCCCTTCGGAATGTGGCTCCGGACGAAGGCACAGGCCTCTTCGATCACCGCCCGCTTTTCCGGAGTGAGCGAGTCCAGGTAGGCGGCCACGGTGGTTGGGCGAGCGGCCTTCGCCTTTGAGCGTGATTTCCCGGCAGCCATTGACCTGTCCCTCGTGTTCGGGGGGCTCCGACCAGTTCGTTTCGAATGCTGCATCGTTCGCAGCCTCACGGACACGTCGAACGAGACAGGCTAAAATCGACACGCGCTTCGACAAGGCCGCAAATTGCGCCTTCGTGAACCGTCGGCCTCTACGCTCACTCGGCGCGCAGTGCCGTTGCGGGCTCGACCCGCGCCGCGCGGCCCGCTGGAATCCAGCACGCCAAGGTGCCGACCGTCGCCATGACCAGCGCGACGACGCACATCGTGAGGGGATCGTTTGGCGTGACTCCATACAGCAGCTTGCTGAGGAGGCGTCCAGCCACCAGTGCTCCGGAGATGCCCAATAGCAAACCGCCGCCAAGCAGGATCCAACCTTCGCCGAGCACCATCCGCTTCATCCGCAAAGGGTCGGCGCCAAGACTCATGCGAATGCCGATCTCTCCTGTGCGCAGGCTCACTGAGAATGCGAGAACGCCCGCGATGCCCACGCCGGCGATCGCCAGCGCGAGTCCGCCGAACAACGTCACGAGCAACGTGTTCACCCTCCGCGGCGCCACACGATCTTCACGCACTTGCTCGAGCGTTTGCACTTTCTCGATGATCGCCTGGCGATCGACTGTCCGAATGGCCTGCACGACCGACGACGCTAGCGCCGTCGGTTCGGCGCCGGTGCGGATGATCATCGCCCCCATGTACACCTCCTGCGCGAAGGGCATGAACATCACCGGCGGTGGCGCCGCATCGGGACCGAAATCGCGCGTGTCGCCGACCACACCAACCACCGTGCGCCAGTCGGCGGAGATTGGGAGGAACCGCATTTCGTCGCTGTTCCATGCGACGCGCTGACCGATCGGATCCGTGTCGCCAAACAATCGCTTCGCCAGCGTCTGGTTGATCACAACCACACGAGCGGCTCCGCGTCGGTCGGTTCCCGCGAACTCACGTCCCTTGATGAGCGGAATTCCTGCCGCGCGGAAATACTCCGGGCTCGCCGTGCGAACATCCGCTTTGGGTGGCGCTTCGCCCGGCGACAGTGGTCGAGATTCGACTTTGACCTCATGTCGGAAGTGATCGATCCCAAGTAGCGGAACGGTGTTGCCCAGGCCAACCTCGACCACGCCGGGGAGGCTCGCGACCTTGCGCCGCATCGCCTCGTAGACGTTGAGCTGTTCCGCGGCGCTGCGGCCCGTGCCGTCCATCGGGATTTCCATCGACAGCACGTGTGCGACGTTCACGCCCGTGTCGACGACCTGAAGCTTCATCAGCGTACGAACGAGCAAACCCGCGCCGGCGAGCAGGACGACGGATACCGCCACTTGAACCACAACGAGAGTGCGTTGAAGACGCTGCCGTCCACGACCCGCGGTCGTTCGCCTGCCCGTGCTGACGAGCGACGCCGCCAACGACCCTTCCGCTCCGATATTCGGCAGGAACGACAACACGACCGCGATGACGAGTGTGGTCACGAGCGTGAAGCCGAGCACCGTTCCGTCGAGGCGAATCTCGCCGCCCCGGTTCGTGAGCTGCTGTGCAAACGCGACGAGGAGTCCGAGCCCTGCATGCGCGATCACGAGCGCCACCGCTCCGCCCCCCAGCGCCAGAATCAGATTCTCGGCGAGCAACAACTGGCGAAGACGGCGGGCCCCGGCGCCCATCGCGCGCCGGACGATCAGCTCTCGCTCGCGCCGAATGCCGCGAATGAGCGTGAGATTCGCGACGTTGGCGCACGCGATGAGAAACATGAATGTCGCGGCGCCCATGAGCAGCCAGAAAGTGAGAGTCGCGCGCTCGTTCAAGATCTCGCGCAAGGGCGTCACGGTGATTTGAAAGCCCGCGGTCTTTTCGTAGGCCTCGGGATGATCGCGATAGACGTTCCACGAGATACGGCTGATTTCGGCGCGCGCCTGTTCGATCGTCGCGCCCGGTGCGAGACGCGCGAACAATTCCGTATCGCGATGCGTCCGGCCCGTCACCACTGCCGCGCTCGAGAGGTGCGCGTTTGTGACCAAATTGACGAAGATGTCAGTCTGCCCCGGATAGCGCGGCGCGTCCTGCACCACGCCGACGATGACGCTCGGCGATCCATCCAGATCGATCGTCTTGCCCGCGATGTCGCGCTCGCCGCCGAAGTGGCGCAGCCAATAGGCTCGCGTCAGCACGATTGCGCGCGCGGCACTGGGGTCGTCGTCGCGACTGTCGAACAGACGTCCCGCGACCGGCACGAGACCCATGACGTCGAAATAGTTACCCGTGATCACCCCCGCGGTGACCCGCGCCGGTGCACCACCACCACCTCGCAACACGGCTTGGACCTCCGAATACTGCGCAAAGCCGCGCAACTGTGTCGCGCCGGTTCGGTAATCGTTGATCTCGGGCACCGAAAACAGCAGGTTGGTTTGCCCGGCGGCATTCGCGGACTGGCGAAGATACACGAGCCGGTCGCCGTCGCGATTCGGCAGCGGTCGCAGCAACGCGCCTCGAACCACGCTGTAGATCGCGGTGTTGGCGCCAATCCCGAGCGCGAGCGTCGTGATGACGGCGATGGTAAACGCGGGAACCTTGGCGAGACCTCTCAGAGCGAAGCGGAAGTCGTGACGCGAAATCATTTGCAATCTCTCTACAAGGCCGGTTCGATGCCGGACCGCCACGCCGCCGCCGCGAGACACAATGCAATTATGATCGAGAACACGATCGGGATCACGAACAGATATCGCCAACTCAGAATCGTCACGCCCGCGAAGCAAAGGGCGAATGCCCAGACGAGAACGCGCATCGACGCCAGAGTGGCTGCCGGAAGAGCGCCGAGCTGCCAGGCAAGGATCGCCAAGAAGAGATACAAGATGCCGACGGTGAGCCCCGCCCCGACAAAAAAGTCCCAGTACGTCCGATTGAATCCTTGCACATCAAAGTGAATCGAACGCATCGAGCCGCGCAGCGCCTCGATACCCCACGACGGATCGGACTGCCAGAATCCAACGCTGTGCGCGACGGCGAACAACAACAGACAGACGGCGGCAACGCGATAGAGGATCGACGCGTTCATGTCTCGACTCGAGAAGGCAGGAGTTCGGACGGCGGCACGCTCACCAGACGCATATATTCGAAAATGAAGCCGTTGGTGTAAGGCTGCAACGACTGTCCCGATCCATTTCGTCGGAGCTTCAATGGCGTCTGATGTGGAACCTGTTTCGGCCGCCCTCGTGGGCGAATCGGACGCGGAGATCGTCTCGCTCGAAATCCGGCTTCGTTCAGCGCAGCTTCGCGCGGACGTTGCCGAATTGGACGCGCTGATCGACGAGAATCTTCTGTTCGTTGGCCCCGATGGGCGACTCGCGACCAAGGCCGAGGACCTTGCGGCTCACTCGTCGGGCACGGTTCGCTTCCGCGAACACGTACCCGAGACGCTTCATGTGCGTCGCATAGGGTCTGACGTTGCAGTGACGAGCTTGCGCGCGCGACTCGTCGTCGACGTCCGGGGAGCAGTCAGTCGCGGCACATACAATTACACGCGCGTATGGGCGCGCGTCGGCGACCCGTTCTGGCGCGTGGTCGCCGGGCAGGTGAGCGCCGTGCCGGAAGCTCCTATTTGACTCCCTGCGTGCAACGACTCTTAGCTGGAAGCCAGCCGGGGGGCGGCGGCGGCGATCATGCGCGCCAAACCCTTCTCCGCGATTTTTGCCCACTGCCAGCTGACTTTGAGCCGCAACGGGGTGCGCAAGGTGGGCGTCGTGCACACGAGGTTCACGTCGCATCCCGGCGCTCCCGCACTCTCCGGCTTACACTCCCAAACACGACCTTCTTCGTCGGTCACTTGGCGCGATGACATCGTCGTTCTCCTGGTGTCGGGCCGAACGGCTACACAGGAGATGGATTGCGCGACCGGCACGGAGGTAACCGACCCGTCGGCGTCATGTGAGAGGGATTGCTGGCCGCCGGTGAGTTTCGTCACGCCCTAGCTGGTGGCGTCCGACGATGGCAACGACGGCCTCGCTCGACCGCGAACCATCCAGCAGGCCGCGGTGAAGCGAACGTCGGCTCCGTGCACATAGCGTTCGAAAGCGGCGCGAACGGTCTCGACGATCCGCGTTCGAGCCGGTTCTTCCATCTCCTCGAGCATCCGGCCGACGGGACCGAGCCGCGTTAGATAGGGGACCAAGTCCTTCTCCGGCAACGTGCACTCGACATCGAGCGGACGAATATCAATTTCGGACCAGCCGCTCTTCTCCAGCAACGCGTGCAGTCGATTCTGGTCGGCGAATGAGAACTGCCCCGGTTTGTCGGGCTCTCTGGGTGGGAGGTCCGGAAGGAGCGGAGCCGCGGCGCGTTCGGCCGTCGTCATGAACGGGTTCTCCGCGGCACTTCGCCAAGCGACGAATAAGAGTTCTGCATCGTCGGCCGCAGCATGCCGCAAATTCGCAAAAGCCCGCTCAGCGTCGTTGAAGAACATGACGCCGAAGCGTGAAAGAATTGCGTCGAAGCTCTTCGGCTCGAACGGATAGGTTTGTGCGTCGGCGTGGATGAAGGTCACGGAGGCGCCTTCCCGTTCGGCGCGCTCTCGAGCGAGAGCGAGCATCGGCTCGGAGATGTCGACGCCGACGCAGCGTCCTTTTCCGCCGGACTGGCGCGCGATTGCCAGCGTCGTGGTACCCGTGCCACAGCCCACGTCGAGAATTCGACCAGCAGGCCAAGAGCAAGCGGCGTCGACGAGGAGAGTCTCGAAGGGTTTGAGCACCCGGTCTATGAGCTCCTGCATCTCGGCCCAGGCACGTCCCGCGGCGCCGTTCCAAACGGCTGTCTGGTCGTCAGGGGATGGATATGTGTTGGCGATGATCGCTTCCTTGTTTGCGTTTCGAAGGGCCACCGCGTCAACTTGCAACCTCAAGTCGAATTGAGGTCAAGACATGGACATTGGCGAGGTTTCGCGGCGGTCCGGAGTTCCTGTCTCCACGTTGAGGTACTACGAGGAGAAAGGCCTCATCGCCTCGATTGGCCGGCGCGGACTGCGCCGGCAGTTCGATCCCGGCGTGGTCGAGCGTCTCGCGCTGATTGCCCTCGGGCGTAGCGCGAGCTTTTCGCTCGACGAGATCGCGCGCATGTTCGCGCCGGACGGCCAACCGAGGATCGACCGGAAGATGCTCACCGCCAAGGCGGACGACATCGATCGGAACATTCGGAGGTTGCGCGTCATGCGGGACGGGTTGCGGCACGCGGCGGCCTGCCGCGCCCCGAGCCACATGGAGTGTCCCACCTTTCGCCGCGCTTTGAAGGTGGTTACAGCCAGGGGCAGCTCGCGCGCTTAGCGAAGGCCCGGCGCGTTCAACTCGGAACCTTTGCCGTGGACGTCCGGATTTTAGTGGGCGTACAGCAAATTCACCAACCGTGTGTACCAAACTCTATGCCTTTCGTTCGAATCGATGTCCTCGAGGGTCGTTCCGATGAACAGCTCGCCGCGGTTGGCGATGCCATTCAGCGCGCCATGGTCGAATGCTTCGGCGTGCCGGAGCGCGACCAATTTCAAATCATCACCGAGCACCGCCGCGGGCGGCTCATCTATAATCCCGAATATCTCGACGTCGCCCGCACGGACGGAGTGCTGATCGTCCAAATCCTTTTCAGTAGCGGGCGCACGACCGAACAGAAAGCCGCGTTCTTTGCCCGCGCCGCCGAGTTACTTGTCGAAAAGGCCGGCATGCGACGAGAGGACGTCACGATCGCCCTCCATGAGAACACGCGCGCCGATTGGTCGTTTGGAAATGGGATCGCGTCGTATATCACGCTCCCTAAGGAGCAGTGGAGATGATTCGCCGTCGGCCTTAGCCAATCAGCTCTCGCTTCTCGCGGTCGGCCAGCTCGGACTCCGCAGTATCCCCGCGACTGTCGGCTAATTCTCGATGTGCCGCTCGCCGGGCAACCGCGAGAGAACCAGAGGCGCAGATCGCGCTGGCAAGCGCGAACGTGGGAGCGACCATTAGCACGTCTCCCCAGCTGAGCGACGCGGCTTTCGCGAAGAGCGCCGATAGCAGCAGCCCGCCGGTGGCGCCCCACCCCGCAAAGCGCCGAAGCGACATCTGATCAAACCGGTGACGACGCTCAGTCAGCGCGAGGAGCGCGGAGAATATCACTCCGGCAAAAAAGCCGAGTACACCAAAGATGATAGGAAACGGGGCGTCGGCCTGGAACCGAAACACCGCCGCCATCACGAGGCCCGCGGCAGACCAGGCGACTCCCCACGTGAAGCCCATCCCGATTGCACCGCGGATGCGTCGCAGCCACTTCGCCATGCTCGCCTCAGTCTTTGCGCTCCGTCGAACGTCAAGTTCTTTGTATGGCAAAGTACCGGTAAGGTAGGTGGGATTCAAGGCGATCCACCGGGCGGATCTGTCCGCTGGCGTGAGTGATGGCTTTCGGCCAATCGCTTCCGGACACGCCCGCGTGCAATCGTTCATCTGATTCGGTGAGGGTTCCCGGTGCCATGAAAAAAGTTCTCTTTGCCAGCCTCCTGATCGGGATCTTCGCCTGTAACTCTGACCCGAGCAGCGTGTTGATACCCACCCCCGACTGTAACCAGCCGCCCGGCGCCTCAGTGTCGCCGACGACGGCAGCGCTGCGGGTCGGGGGGACGGTGCGCGTCAAGGCGTCGATGACGCCATGCGAGGGCCTGCCCGCGATCCCGGTATTTCGTTGGCAGTCAAGCGATACGCTGACCGCGACCGTCGACCCGATCACCGGCCTCGTGCACGCCCGTCGAGCGGGCACGGCAAGCATTGTCGCCACCCTCGTCGGCTTTCCGGACGTGGGCGGTGTGATGGCACTCGTCGTCGCCCCGTAGCGCCGCGCGGTACCGCCGTCATTTCCCGGCGAGCTCCATGATGCGGAGACGCAGGCGATCGAGCTCCCGCGGCGAGTAGAATCGTCCGTCCGCCACGACCGCGGCAACGGCACGCGTGTTTGCGATGTCGATCAGCGGATTGGCCCTCAGCACAACGAGATCCGCGGTCTTGCCCACGGCGACCGTGCCCCAGTCGGCCGTCTTCCCGAAATAGACGGCCGGATTCAGCGTCGCCGTCTGCAGCGCTTGCAGCGGCGTGAGTCCCGCTCTCACGAATAGTTGAAGCTCGCGATGGAGGCTCGCACCGGGAACGAGGTCGTATCCCGCCGGGGCATCCGTGCCGGCGAGGAAAGGAATCTTCAGGTCGTACATCGTCTTGATGAGACCGAGCCGCCGCGTGGCCCGCTCCGCGGCGGCGCGCGCGGCGGAATCGCTATCGGCAGCTCGCGTGGTGGCGGTACGCCGCCAGCCGTCGACCGACTGCTTGAGCCAGAAGGGCACGCCTGGATCGCTCGTGAAATCCGCGGCCGTGCCGACGCTATTGATCACGGTAGGACACTGCCAGACACGTTGGCGCGCGAGCTCCGCGATGAGCGATGTTGCGGTGTCGCGCACGCTGAGCAGATGCTCGAAGCTGCGTTGATGCGCGGCGATCGCTTCCATGCCCGTAATGGCGTTCGGTACGTGGCCTTCGAACGGAATACCAAGGCGAGCCGCCTCGTCGGCGAGCGCGAAGTACGCCTCCTTCGACAGGAGCGATTGCGTCTTGATCATGTCGACGCCGCGCTCCTTGAGCGTGCGCACGGCGGTGCGCGCCTCGTCGGCCGTCGCGACTTTGATCGCGGCGGCGTACCGACTGGTCGGACCATCGAGCATCGGTCCGGACACCAGCATGCGCGGGCCGATCAGCTGATGCGCCGCGACGCTGTCGCGCGCGGCGAGCGTCGCCTCGAGATTGCTGCCGAGGTCGCGAACGCCCGTGACGCCATTGGCGATGAACAGCGGGAGCATGACCTCGCTCGTGCTGTGAAATTTCGCCGTGTCGTTGGTGAAATAGGCATGAACGTGCATGTCCCACAAACCAGGGATCACGAACATGCCCGTGCCATCGAGCGTGGCGGCAGCCCGGCTCGCGTCGTTCGCATCGTCGATGCGTGTGATGCGATTTCCCTCGATGACGATCGTCTTGTGCGAACGAAGCCGGCCGTTGGTGACGTCGACGACGGTGACGTTGTCGATCGTCGTTGTTTGCGCCGCGATCGGAGGCCCCGACGTGGCCGATACAAGAAGGGCGGCGGCCAATACCAGCGCGCGCATCTGCATCAGTTGCTCCTGGCGTCTTTTGGCAAGAGGGGTTCTGGACTTCGCCCGCTGTGGCGTGGAACCAATGCCCCGGGCGGTGCATTTTTTAGAGATTCGCGGTATAGAAGAACTTGGGCGAGACGCGGCGTTCATCCAAGTGTCGCTCCGGCACCGGTGGCGCACAATGAAAACGATTGGCGACTTAGGAATTGCGATTGCCCGCGAACGCGATCTTGACGGCATTTTGGAGTTGCAAGCCGCCAATCAGATCAGCAATGGCGGGACATTGTCGGCGGCGTTGTCTCGTTCACAACTTCAGTCGATAATGAGCGAGATGCCGCTGCTCGTAGCGCGCCGTGACGACGACGTCGTTGGCTTTCTCATTGCCTCGACCACGGAAGCGATCAGGGATATTCCGATCATCATGGCGATGGTCGAGTCGTATCCAAGTCGTGCTCGCGACGCCTATGTGTACGGGCCAATTTGCATCGACGCGAAGGAGCGCGGGAAAGGGTTGGCTCAACGGCTATTCGACGAGCTCAGGCGCCTGTTACCGGGACGTGAGGGCGTCTTGTTCATCCGACGTGACAACGAGGCATCCATTCGATCCCACCAAAAGATGGGTATGAGAGAAGTATCAAGTTTCTCGTATGGTGGCATGGACCACGTTGTTTTTTCCTACATCGGATGACGTCCGAACGCCGGATGCGGCCGCACTACGTTCCCCGGAAGCTTCGATAACGCGCTAGCCTTCACCAAAACGATCACGGAGCCTGCGCTGCGACTCATAGCCGCAACCGCCATCGCGACAATGGTCGCCGCCGTCACGTCCGCCGGCGCGCAGACAGGCAACCGCGATCCGCGCTTGCCAATCGACGATCTGCCGATCGTCGCACGGATCACCGTCCCCGCGTCCGCCGATTGGATGACCTTCGGCTTCGGCTCTGTGTGGGTCGTCAATTATCGACCGAGCCGAGTCTCGAGAATTGAGGTCGCCACGAATCATGTGACGGCGGACATCCCGATTGGCCGCAACGGTTGCTTGGGCATCATCGCGGCACTCGGCAGAGTTTGGGTGCCGACTTGTGGCGATAGCGTCGTGAATGAGATCGACCCGGCGAAGGATTCCATCGTCCGGCGGATTCCCGCCCCGATCAAGAGCGGGCGCGAGGGGGCCGCCGCCTTCCTGGACGATGCGCTTTGGATTCCCGACAACGCGACGGACTCGAGCTCAAACGCGGTCGTTCGGCTCGATCTACGGAGCGGTGCCGTCACCGATCGCGTCGCGACCGCGGCGCGTACGGACGTTGTCGTCGCCGGCTTTGGCAGCATCTGGGCATCCAGTAGCGTTGAGAATGTCGTCTTGCGGATCGACCCGGCCACGAAACGCGTCGTGGCAAGAATTCCCGTCGGTAGATCCCCCAAATTCATGGCCGCCGGCGAAGGAGCTGTTTGGGTTCAAAACCGGTACGACGGCTCCGTCTCGCGCATTGATCCAGCCGCGAACCGTGAGATCGCTCGCATCAACGCGTGGGCCCCGACGCCGGCTGGCGACATCGCCGCCGCCGGCGGCGCGGTCTGGCTGGGGGTCGACGGAACGCCGGTCATTCGAATAGATCCTCGCACGAACGCGGTGACTCACGCGTTCGTCGGCGGCTACGGAATCGACGCTATTCGCTGGGGCGCCGGCGCGCTGTGGGTCGCCGACCACTCGAAGGGCGAAGTGTGGCGTATCGACGAGCGACGATTCCCTCCGGTGAAGCCCAACCAACGCTGATCCTCACAACACCGCGCGAATCCAGTGCGCAAACCGATGGATGACCGACGAACGGCGCGGCAGCAACTGCTCCAGCTGCGCCGGTCGATCAATCCAGGTCGTGCGCGCCATCATATAGAAAAGGTCCGCCAGACCCGCGGACGCCTGCGGCCCGGATACGATGAGCGTCGCCTCACCGTCCGACATCAGACCGCGATCGTCCATGTTGTGCGAGCCCTCCGCGAAATAGAAGCTCACGCGCTTTCGCTCGGCTTCCGGAATGCTCGCTTCGTAGCTCTTCATCATCCCGTCGGCGGGCCGCGTCGCCGCGCTGTCGACCGCGGGCTGCGAAGCACCCAGCTGTTCCGCGAAATTCGCGGTCTGACGCGACTGCACACGCATCGCATCGGCGAGGATCTGGTCCCATCCGGGTTGACGCAGCAGGGCGGCGATGGCATCGCCGCGCGCGATGACTTGCGTCTTTCGATGCGGTTGTGGCGGATGTTCCTTCTCGTCCTTGGCGATGTCCGTCGCATCGCGCTTGTTGGAGATGTCGTGCTCCCCGCGATCGAGCACGGCGAGCGTCTTGTCATCGAACGGAATCACCTGACGGATCCACGGATAACGCGCGAGTCCGTCGCGCACCTCGCGAATGCGACCGGCGGCATCGTCGGCGGTTGCCTTTGCGGCGAAGAGACCGAGGTGGAGCGCGCCGCCGCTCGCGCGCATCGTCGGCGTCAGGCTGTCGCGCAGTGTGAGCAGGCGTGCGAGCACGTCGTGCGTGCGCGCCATCGCCGGCGCGTCGGGGATCGGCGCGTTCGCCAACGCCGGTGCGATGATCTCGACGCGCGCGCCGCGCGCCGCTGCTCCGGCGAGCATGCCCGCCCACGTCTCGCTCATCCAGAGCTGGTCCGGCACGATGATCACCGCGTCGGGCTGCGCCAGGTTGTACAGCATGGCGCGCGCAACGGATGACTTCTTGTCGCCGAAGCCGACCTGGTTGTGGACCTGAAGGGCCCTGCCGACGAACTCGCCGAGATTCGCCTTGTCTTCTTGAGCCTTTTTGCTGGCGACGGCGCGCAGCGGCGCCGGAATCTCGCTTTCTGAAAAGCCGTTCGCGCGCAGCGCTTGCCGGAGGGCGGCGCGCGCCTCCAACGTGGCAGGTCCTCGGAGACGAAAGCCGCGGTCTTCCCACGT
>Ga0310811_10009866_pt1 | contig 12348 bp, 6 predicted proteins | sample YCmetagenome_FD_207642 | JGI IMG/M metagenome (GOLD analysis project Ga0310811, IMG submission 207642) | Soil microbial communities from experimental microcosm in Duke University, North Carolina, United States - YC | ecosystem: Engineered > Artificial ecosystem > Soil microcosm > Unclassified ... | reverse complement strand
GTTCTTCTGGGACGTTGCCGGTAACGTCACCGAGGCGAACGACGCGTTTCTTCAGATGGTCGGCTACTCGCGCCAGGATCTGCTGTCCGGCGACGTTCGCTGGGACAGCATGACGCCCGCGGAATATTGCGCCGCCGATGCGCAGTCGCTCAAAGAGCTTTGGCAGACTGGGGCCAATCGGCCCTATGAGAAGGAATATATCCGCAAGGATGGCCGGCGCGTCCCGGTTCTGATCGGCGCCGCCTTATTGGAAGGCTCGCAGGAAAACGGCGTCGCCTTCGTGCTCGATCTGAGCGAACGCAAGGAGGCGGAGGCGGAGCGCGCCGCGCGGCGCGTAGCCGAAGCGGCCAACCAGGCCAAGAACGCCTTCCTGGCCAACATGAGCCACGAGTTGCGCACGCCGCTCAACGGCATCCTAGGTTATGCGCAGATACTGCGACGGGATCCCACCCTGGGCGAACGCCAAATCGACAACGTGAACGTGATCCAACACAGCGGCGAGCAGCTGCTGACGCTGATCAACGACATCCTGGATTTCGCCAAGATCGAGGCGGGCAAGCTGGAGCTCAGCGTCACCGACATTGCGCTGGCAAAATTTCTGCGCCTCATTGCGGAGATCATCGACGTGAGAGCGCGACAGAAGGGCCTGGCGTTTTCCTACGAGGTCGCGTCCATGCCCAGCGGGATCCGCGCCGATGAGGGCCGGTTGCGCCAAGTCCTCTTGAACCTGTTGACCAATGCGGTCAAGTTCACCGATCGGGGACAGGTGAGCCTGCGGGTGCGCTTTGCGCCGCCCTCGCGGCTGCGTTTCGAGGTGCAAGACACGGGGATCGGTGTGAGCGCCGAGCACCTGGAGTCGATTTTCCAGCCCTTCGAACAGGTCAGCGACGCGCATCGCCGGCTGGGCGGGGCCGGCCTGGGGTTGACGATCAGCCGGCAGTTCGTGCGGCGCATGGGCAGTGACATCCACGTTACGAGCCAGGTCGGCGCGGGCAGCACCTTTTGGTTCGAGCTGGACGTACCGGTGATCGAAACCGAGACACGGGCGCCGCCTGAACGCCTCGTGACCGGCTACGAGGGTCCGCGCAAGAGGGTCCTGGTGGTCGACGACGTGGCCGAGAATCGCGCCATGGCGCTCGACATGTTGAGCCAGCTCGGGTTTGACGTGGTTGAGGCGGCCAATGGCCCGGAAGCGCTGCACAAGGCGCAGGCCACCCGGCCGGACTGGATCCTGACCGACATTGTGATGCCGGAGATGGACGGGCTGGAGGTCACGCGCCGCGTACGGCTGATACCGGGCTTCAAGAGCGTGCCGATCATCGCGATGTCCGCCAGCGCGTCCGGCAGCGACGAACGCAAGAGTCTCGAGGCCGGCGCGAATGCGTTTATCCCTAAACCGATCGATGTGGACCAGCTGTTAATCCAGATCGCCACCCTTTTAAAGCTCAACTGGATTTATGAGCCGCCAGTCGCGTCCTCAGCCAAAAACGAGGCGGTCGCGCCGCTCGTTGCGCCGCCGCCGCAGGAACTGGAAGGGCTGCATCACCTGGCGCGTCGGGGCAATATGCGCGACATCGCGCAGTGGGCAGAACGCGTGGCCGATCTTGACGCGCGCTATCGCCCCTTCGCCGACCAACTGCAATTGCTGGCCAAGGGGTACCAGTCCAAGGCTATCCTGACGCTCGTGGAGCGGTACCTCGAAACTAGACCGGGCGTATAGCCGCGTGCGTGCGCCGGACGTTGCTGCCGTTACCGCACCGTTGATGATGACGCATCGGCCGTGACGCGCGTCGCCGACCGATGCCCCGCTGCCGTGGAATGCGGCGGCGCGCCGTGTGCGCTTTCTTCGACAAGCGTTTCAGTCGGGCGCTCGAAGTCCTGCCGCATCGCCTCATTGAAGCTTTTCTCGAAACTGACGGACTTGTCGAGGCCCAGGCGCGATTTCAGCTTGTCCGCAAGGCGAATGGCCACCGCCACAATCATGTGAGTCGGATTCGCATGCCCTGTGGTGGGAAAAACCGAACTTCCGCTGATAAAAAGCCCCTCGACGCCATGCACCTGACAGTCGGCATCGACCACGCCCAATCTCGGGTCGGTCGACATGCGGGTCGTGCCGGTCGGGTGTGCGGAATCGCACATGACGATGGGCACGCGATCGTCGGTGACGTAATTTTCGAGCATCGGCGGGGTCATGCCGACGCGCTTGAATTCCTGGTGCACCAGTTGGGCGATGCGTCTAAACGTGCGCTGTTCTTCTTCGCCGATGCGCCAGTCGACCCGTGCCACCCGCATGCCCAACTTGTCCATTTGGTCTCCCAATGTAATGCGGCTATCGGGATTCGGTTGTTGCTCCACGAACGAGTAGAGTTCGAGTCGATGCAGTTTTTGCAGCATGCCGCGCCGCGCAATCAAGGTACGCTCGCGCATGCGGCGACCCACGCCCGCCGCGACCAAGCCCATGTTCGACGCCAGCGCCCCCGCATCCCGTATCACGTTGCCCTCGCCGCGACGCAGTCGCCTGAGCGCGCACCATGGATTGTCGGCAGCCGGCACCTCGTTGAGCCAAACGGCGCAGTTGAGCAAGCGCTCCTTTTTCTGAACGGCCGGCGACAATGTGAGGCCATGCATGACGTTTTGAATGCCACTTGCAGTGCTGAGGAGGTAATGCCCGAAGCGGCCCCGCACATCCATCGCCGCTATCGGATCGAAGGTGGCGACTGTCGTGCGCGGATGGTCCATCAGGAAACGCCCCACGACATCATGCCGGTTGCCGACCCCCGATGGGATGGTCCGGTTCGACGCCAGCAGCAGGCGCGCATTTTCGATGCCGCCGGCGCACAGCACGACCGTCTTGGCGCGAACTGTCGAGCGCTCGCCGTCGAGACTGGCGATTTCCAACGAGTCCACTGAGGCGCCGTCCGGCGAGGTGTTGATATGGGTCACGGTCGCCTGAGCGATCGCCCTGATATTAGGCGCGTTCAACTCCTTGAGCGCGCGCGGCCCGAAGCGCATGAAATCGCGAGGATTTTCCGCGTCTCGGCTGAACTGCCAGAAAAACGGCCGCAGCAAGTCTTGATCGAAGTCCTGGTGTCGCGCGTGCCGTCCGATGAGGGTCCACAGCTCCCGCCCAGTGAAGCCGGTGCCCGACGACAGGCCCAGATGGTGGTTGGTTCGTGCAAGAAACGGTTCCAGATCCCGGGCGGTAAACGGCCAGCCGGAGTACGGCACCCACGCGCGGCGCTCGTAGTCGATGTCATCGAACGGCGCGCAACGGCCCCGCCAGGTGTGAGAGCTGCCGCCGATGATCCGGTTGCGCACCAGCCACTGTTCTCCCTCGCGTTGCGCGCCGATGCTCTGAATTTCGTTGAGGGCGTCCGCGTCGGGCTGTCGTGTCAGGCCGCCGCTCTCGATGATCACTACCTCGATGGCCTGGTGCGCCAGTTCGCGCGCGATCGTCAGGCCCGCAGGCCCGCTGCCGACAATACACACGTCGGCCTCGATCACTTCGTTCTTAGGTAGCGTTCTTAAATCGTCCGTTTTCATCTTGCCCCCTGCGATATTAGATCGGTGACCTTAGTCGCGTTAAATCGTGCGCAGCCGGTTTGGCTGCCGACGACTTGATGCAGCAACGATATTTCAATTTTTTTCAATCGACGATACCGGATGATGCCACACAAAAAAATCTGGTCAATACAAAAAACAGGTAAAAGCGCGCCCGCGTCGACAGAATAATATGGTCCGATGTTTTCGGAGTGAATTATTATGTGCGCTGCACCACACTGAATTTGCATGCGGAAATAAAAAAACCGGAAAACGCCCGTCGCGCTAGATTATCGGGCCTCCCAAGCCCATATCATGATGCTGAATGACATTATGTTTTGCGCTGTGTGGAGAAGCGAACATTCGCATTTTAAAGCGCGGCGATATACTGGATCGCCCCGGCGCATTATTTGTATCGTGCACATGTGCACGAAAATTCGCCAATTAGTTTTCACGGCCATCGCTGCGCGAAACCTTCGCGTCACTTCGCCTTGCTGCCGCTGTTCGGAAGCGTACACATGCTACGATCTGTGGATATTCACACGCTTGAGCGAAGGCAGACTAGATGGCCGAAAAAATCGTCGGCAACTTTACCGTGCGAACCGTTCAGGGCTCGACACGACCTGGGGAGTGGACTTCCACATTCTTTATTTCGCGTCTCGACGCGAAGCTGGGCGAGAGCTGGGTACTACGGGAGACAATCACGGCGAAGTTCGACAACCCGAACGCAGCCGCCGAAAACGCGCTGGATGCCGGCGTGCGCGCCGCGTCGCAGCTCTCGCCCGACACTCGGCCACGGTCAAGCAAGGGCGACTGAGTTGGGGAGCGAGTCCGCGCGATTTAATCCGCGGACGAACCGCTCTTACGAAGCATGGAGGAATAAACGACCCGCCCAGGCCGGGCGGGCAGGGCGAGTCAGCGCGCGACGAACCTGAGCCGTGCGAGTTGCTCGGCGCAGTCGGCGAGTAGCTTGCTTGAGTTCGCGATCGCGGCCTCCAGCGTGATGGGTCCAGGCGTCGGCGAGAAGCAGCCGCTGAAGTGGTCCGACAGAAGCGGCAACGCCTCCGGGTCGATCGCGCCTGAGAGCAATGTGGCCGGTATGCCCTGGCGCACCGCGCGACGGCATGCGACGAACGGCGCTTTGCCATGCAGCGTCTGCACGTCGCTGCGGCCTTCGCCGGTGATCAGCCAATCGGCCCCGTGCAGCGCATCGTCGAGCCCGATCTCGTCGGCCACGACTTCGGCGCCGGCACGAAACTGCGCGCCGAGCATCAGCAGCGCATAGCCGAGGCCGCCCGCCGCGCCGGCGCCGGGCGCGGCGCGCGCGGTGCGGCCGAGGGCCGCTTCAAGCAGATCCGCATAGCGCGCGAGCGTTGCGTCGATGCGCGCAACATCGTTCGCACCGACGCCTTTCTGCGGACCGAAGACAGCAGTAGCGCCGTGCGCGCCGTTCAGCGGATTGTCGACGTCAGACATCGCGATGAATTCGACCTGTGCGAGGCGCGGGTCAAGTCCTGTGATGTCGATTTTTGCCAGGTTCGCAAGACCGTCCGGCGACGGGTCGACCGGGCGGCCATGCGTGTCCAGAAAGCGCACCCCGAGCGCCGCCAGGAGGCCCGCACCGCCGTCGTTGGTGCTGCTGCCGCCGAGCGCGACCAGCATGCGCCGGGACCGGCCGCTCGCGCTCGCCTGCTCATTGGCGTCGAGCACCGCGCGGATCGCGTCGCCCAGGCCCAAGGTGCTGCGTGCGCTGACCGGCACACCCATGCCGACCGGATCGGTGATGCCGACCACCTCGGCGGTCTCCAGCGCCGTGCTGCCGTCCGGCAGCCAGGCGCTGGCTGCTTGCCGCAGCGCGCCCGACGCGCCGCGCACCGGGAGCAGCCGGCGCTCGCCGCCGCGTACCAGCAACGCGTCGAGCGTGCCCTCGCCGCCGTCGGCCATCGGACGGATACGGACTTGCGCGTCGGGCAGCGCACGTTGAACCCCGGCGCCGATTGCGCCGGCAACCTCCGCGGCGCCCAGCGAGCCCTTGAACGAATCGGGTGCTATCACGACCACCGGCGCGCGGTTGCCGAACTGCCGGGCAGTCGCGGCGCGCGACGTGGAATCGGCGGGTGAGGCGGAAGAACCTGAGGTAGTGGCCATGATCTGTCGGCTGTCTCTTTATAAATGTTCGACCATGAAGCGCGCGACGCACAAGCGGCGCGCGCTGGAACGGTAGGGCTCGCTGCCAACGCGTGGGCGTTTAGCGCGAGCGAGCGAGAAGCTTACCAAAGCATGCCCCGTTCGCGATACGGGCAGGCCCACGCCAAACCGCGGAAAATGCCCCGCGCGCGCTCAGAAAACGGCGTAAACACGGTCGAAAGTTCGTGGAAAACATTGTTGTCGTGGGGGCATGGCCGATTTTCGGTGGGAGGGGGTCAATAGTTTGCTACACTATCCGGCTTTCCAGACGCATCTGGCTGCAGTCGCATCTGGCTGTATCGGGGGGCCGCATTCGCGCGTGCGCGCACGGCGAGGTGTCTGCCTCAGTGCGCATGCCATGGCGAACCCGCGCGGCGCGGCGCCAGGCGAAAAAAATGGCAAACCGGACATTTGCTCGAACACTTTTGGATGGATCGAATTCATGGCTAACGTTGTAGAAAACCTCGGCAAACTCGAACGGCGCGTGACGATCTCGCTGCCGAAGGACGCTGTGCAGAAGGAAGTCGACTCGCGCATCCGCCAACTCGCGAAGAATGTGCGCATGCCCGGCTTTCGTCCGGGCAAGGTGCCGCTCAAGATGGTCACGCAACAGTATGCGGGCCAGGTCGAGGCGGAAGTGCTGAGCGACAAGGTCGGCAAGGAATTCTTCGACATCAGCCGTGCCGAGAATCTGCGTGTCGCGGGCCAGCCGAGCTTCGCGGCGAAGGAAGGCGCCGAAGAGACGGCGTATGCGTTCGACGCGACCTTCGAGGTCTATCCGGAAGTGACGATCGGCGATGTATCGAGCGCCGAGATCGAGCGTCAGGTCGCGACCATCGGCGACGCCGAAATCGACCGCACGCTCGAGATCCTGCGCAAGCAGCGCGTGCAGTTCAGCCCACGCGAATCCGCAGGGCAGGACGGCGACCTCACGGCGAAGGACGGCGACCGTGCAACGGTTGACTTCGTCGGCAAGATCGACGGCGAAGTGTTCGATGGCGGCAGCGGCGTGGATTTTGCGTTCGTGCTGGGCGAAAAGCTCATGCTGCCGGAATTCGAAAAGGCGGTGCTGGGCCTGAAGGCTGGCGATTCCTGCGAATTCGACCTGACCTTCCCGGATGACTACCAGGGAGAACACGTGGCCGGCAAGTCCGCGCATTTTTCCCTGACGGTGAAGAAGGTCGAGTCGCCGCAGTGGCCGGAACTTGACGCCGAGTTCGCGAAGTCGCTGGGCGTCGCCGATGGCGACACGGTCAAGATGCGCGCCGAGATCAAGGATAACCTCGAGCGGGAAGCGAAGCGCCGCGTGCAGTCCACTTTGAAGAATCAAGTGATGGACGCGTTGCTGAAGCTGGTCGAGCTCGACGTGCCTACGGCGCTGGTCAAGCAGGATCAGCTGCGTCTGGTCGAGATGGCGCGCCAGGATTTGGCGCAACGAGGCGTGCCGAACGCCGATAAGGCGCCGATCCCGGTCGAACTGTTCAAGCCACAGGCCGAACGTCGCGTCAAACTGGGTCTGTTGCTGGCCGAGCTGGTGAAGCAAAACAAGCTCGAGGCGAAGCCGGAGCAGATTCGCGCCGAAGTCGACGAATTCGCCAAAAGCTACGAGGACCCGAAGGAGGTCGTGCGCTGGTATTATTCGGACCAGCAGCGTCTTGCCGAAATGGAAGCCTACGTGGTCGAGAGCAACGTCGTCGACTTCGTCCTTGGCAAGGCCAAGGTGACCGATAAGGAAGTCAGCTTCGAAGAACTGGCGAGCGCCACGCAGCAACAGGCGTAAGCTAAGCGCGGAAAGCGGCGGGCGAAACGGTCGGTTAGACGGTTTCTCACGCCGCTTATCGTTTGTGCAGCGAGCTTGCGTTCCGGTTATCGTAGTGTCACCGGCCATCGAACAACCCTCCAACGAAGGACAGACGGTATGACGTTCCGCGCTGAATTGCTGGACCAACTTGCCACGCACGCGCCGCGCGACTTCGAAGTCCAGGCCCTAGGCCTGGTGCCGATGGTCGTGGAGACCAGCGGCCGCGGCGAACGTGCGTATGACATTTACTCTCGCCTGCTGAAAGAACGCGTGGTGTTCCTCGTGGGCGAAGTGAATGATCAGACGGCGAATCTCGTGGTGGCGCAATTGCTCTTTTTGGAGAGCGAGAATCCGGACAAGGACATCAGCCTGTACATCAACAGCCCAGGCGGGTCCGTGTCCGCGGGCATGGCGATCTACGACACGATGCAATTCGTCAAGCCGGACGTGTCGACGCTGTGCATGGGCCTGGCCGCCAGCATGGGCGCGTTCCTGCTGGCCGCCGGCGCGAAGAACAAGCGTTTTGCGCTGCCCAACGCGCGCGTCATGATTCACCAGCCGCTGGGCGGCGCACGCGGCCAGGCGTCGGACATCGAAATCCAGGCGCGCGAAATCCTGTATCTGCGCGAGCGGCTGAACAACTTGCTGGCGCAGCACACGGGGCAACCGGTGGAACGGATTCAGCGCGATACGGACCGGGACAACTTCATGTCCGGCGAGGACGCGCAGGCATACGGACTGATCGATCAGGTTTTGCACAAGCGCCCGTGAAACTGGATGGATACGCCCTTGGGTGCATCGGCAGGTGAGAAGTTTGTGTGCTAGTGGGGTCCGCGGGCCGAGCCGGCGGATCTGAAGGATGTACGCCAAGGCGACGACGCCGGTAATGCGCCTGCGACCGCTTTTCGACGGCCGGCGCGGACGCGGCAAACGGCGTATGATGTGACGCAACTGTCCGGAGGCTTATATATTTATGGCGGACAAGAAAGGTTCTAACAGCGAAAAGCTGTTGTATTGCTCGTTCTGCGGCAAGAGCCAGCACGAAGTCAAAAAACTGATCGCGGGACCGTCGGTGTTCATCTGCGATGAGTGCATCGACTTGTGCAACGAGATCATCCGCGACGAGGCCGCGGGGGCGTCGAGCGACGCGGGCATCCCCAAGTCCGACCTGCCGAGCCCGCTCGAAATCCGCGAGATTCTCGATCAGTACGTGATCGGCCAGGAACGCGCGAAAAAAATTCTCGCGGTAGCGGTCTACAACCACTACAAGCGGCTCAAGCATCTCGACAAGAAAGACGACATCGAGCTGTCGAAGAGCAATATCCTGCTGATTGGGCCGACCGGATCGGGCAAGACCTTGCTCGCGCAGACGCTGGCGCGCATGCTGAACGTGCCGTTCGTGATTGCCGATGCGACCACGCTGACGGAAGCGGGGTACGTTGGCGAGGACGTCGAAAACATCATTCAAAAGTTGCTGCAGAATTGCAACTATGAGGTCGACAAAGCGCAGCGCGGCATTGTCTACATCGACGAAATCGACAAGATCAGCCGCAAATCGGACAACCCGTCGATCACCCGCGACGTGTCAGGCGAGGGCGTACAGCAGGCCCTGCTGAAGCTGATCGAGGGCACGATGGCATCGGTGCCGCCCCAGGGTGGCCGCAAGCATCCCAACCAAGATTTCATCCAGGTCGACACGACCAACATCCTGTTCGTCTGCGGTGGCGCGTTCGACGGCCTGGAGAAAGTGATCGTCGACCGCACCGAAAAAACCGGCATCGGCTTCGGCGCCACCGTGAAGAGCAAGCAGGACCGCGACTCGGGTGAAGTGCTGCGCGAAGTCGAGCCTGAGGATCTGATCAAATTTGGCTTGATCCCGGAATTGATCGGCCGCTTGCCGGTGGTCGCGACCCTGGGCAAGCTCGACGAGGCGGCGCTGGTGAAAATCCTCGTGGAGCCGAAGAATGCGCTGATCAAGCAGTACCATAAACTGTTCGGCATGGAACGCGTGGACCTCGAGATCCGTCCCGGCGCGCTGCAGGCGATCGCGCGCAAGGCGATCCGCCGCAAAACCGGTGCGCGGGGTTTGCGTTCGATCCTGGAACAGGCGCTGCTCGATGTGATGTATGAACTTCCAACAATGAAGGGAGTCAGCAAAGTCATTATCGACGACAATGCAATCGAGGGCGATGGTAAGCCGTTGCTCATCTACGAAGACGCGCCGAAAGTCGCGGGTTCGAATTGAGCGCCACCTGCTGACAGCCGATAAGGCCGTTCATGGTGACGTGAACGGCATTTTTTTCATTTTGAGTTCGGAAATTTTTCGTCACTTCTTTCGCTACCAAAAATTCTGAATCCGCCCACACGCTGAGGCTTGCAATATGCTCCAAAGCCTCCAATTTCGAACAAACTGATTCCACTGGGGATAGCAAATGTCAGGAAGCCAACTCCTCCCGACTGAACGCACCACGCTGCCGCTGCTTCCGCTGCGCGATGTGGTCGTGTTCCCGCACATGGTGATTCCGCTGTTCGTGGGCCGTCCGAAATCGATCAAGGCCCTAGAAGCAGCCATGGAAGGCGGCAAGCACATCATGCTTGTCGCGCAGAAGACTGCCGCCAAAGATGAGCCGACCGACAAGGATCTGTACGAGGTCGGCTGTATCGCGAACATTCTGCAGATGCTGAAGCTGCCCGACGGCACCGTCAAGGTGCTGGTCGAGGGGCTGCAGCGGGCTAAGACGCTGGCGATCGAAGAGCAGGAGACGATGTTTTCGTGCGAAGTGATGCCGCTCGAGCCGGATCGCGCCGATAGCGCCGAGACGGAAGCGCTGCGTCGCGCGATCGTGTCCCAGTTCGACCAGTATGTGAAATTGAACAAGAAGATTCCTCCGGAGATTCTGACATCGCTGTCAGGCATCGACGAAGCGGGTCGTCTGGCCGATACGATTGCGGCGCACCTGCCGCTGAAGCTCGATCAGAAGCAGAATATTCTTGAGATGTTCCCCGTGATCGAGCGGCTCGAGCACCTGCTCGCGCAGCTTGAGGCCGAAATCGACATCTTGCAGGTGGAAAAGCGCATCCGCGGGCGCGTGAAGCGCCAGATGGAGAAGAGCCAACGCGAGTACTACCTGAACGAACAGGTCAAGGCGATCCAGAAGGAACTGGGCGAAGGCGAGGACGGCGCCGATCTCGAGGAACTCGAGAAGCGCATCACTGCCGCCCGGATGCCGAAGGAAGCCAAGAAAAAGGCGGACGCCGAGCTGAAAAAGCTCAAGCTGATGTCGCCGATGTCGGCCGAAGCGACCGTGGTGCGTAACTACATCGATACGCTGATCGGCCTGCCGTGGCGCAAGAAGAGCAAGGTCAACAACGACCTGACCAACGCCGAACGCGTGCTCGACGAAGACCACTTCGGTCTCGAGAAGGTTAAGGACCGCATCCTGGAGTATCTTGCGGTGCAGCAGCGTGTCGAAAAGGTCAAGGCGCCGATCCTGTGCCTGGTCGGGCCGCCGGGCGTCGGCAAGACGTCGCTGGGTCAGTCGATCGCACGCGCGACGAACCGCAAGTTCGTGCGCATGGCATTGGGCGGCGTACGCGACGAAGCGGAGATCCGCGGTCATCGCCGTACTTATATCGGTTCGATGCCGGGCAAGATCCTGCAAAGCCTGACCAAGGTCGGGGTGCGCAATCCGTTGTTCCTGCTCGACGAAGTCGACAAGATGGGCATGGATTTCCGTGGCGATCCGTCGTCGGCCTTGCTTGAAGTGCTCGACCCGGAACAGAACCATACGTTCGCCGACCACTATGTCGAAGTCGATTTCGACCTGTCCGACGTGATGTTCGTCGCGACCTCGAATTCGCTGAACATTCCGGCGCCGTTGCTCGACCGTATGGAAGTGATCCGCTTGTCGGGTTACACGGAGGACGAGAAAGTCAGTATCGCGCAGCGTTACCTGCTGCCGAAGCAGAAGAAGAACAACGGCCTGAAGGAAGGCGAGATCGACGTCACCGAGTTGGCGATCCGCGACATCATTCGTTACTACACGCGTGAAGCGGGGGTGCGGTCGCTGGAACGCGAGATCTCGAAGATCTGTCGCAAGGTCGTGAAGATGCTCTTGCTGAAGAAGGCCGACGGCTCGATCACGGTCGACAACAGCAATCTCGATACCTTCCTCGGCGTGCGCAAGTACGATTTCGGTCTGGCCGCCAAGGAGAACCAGACCGGCCAGGTTACCGGTCTGGCGTGGACGGAAGTCGGCGGCGACCTGCTGACGATCGAAGCGGCGGTCATGCCGGGCAAGGGCAATGTGATCCGCACGGGTTCGCTGGGCGATGTGATGAAGGAATCGGTCGAAGCGGCGCGTTCGGTGGTTCGGTCGCGTTCGCGGCGCCTGGGTATCACGGATGAGCAATTCGAGAAGAAGGACATCCACATCCACGTGCCGGAAGGGGCCACACCGAAGGACGGCCCGTCCGCCGGCATCGCCATGACGACCGCGCTGGTGTCGGTGCTGACGGGGATCCCGGTGCGTGCCGATGTCGCGATGACGGGTGAGATCACGTTGCGTGGCGAGGTATTGCCGATCGGTGGCCTGAAGGAAAAACTGCTGGCGGCGCACCGCGGCGGCATCAAGCAGGTGCTGATTCCGGAAGAGAACGTCAAAGACTTGACCGAAATCCCCGATACGGTGAAGAACAGCATCGAAATCTCTCCGGTCCGCTGGATCGACAGGGTGCTCGAACTTGCACTGGAACGGGCGCCCACCCCGCTCGCCGACGAAGAGCCGAAGCCTGCGCCGGTCGCCGAGACGGCAAAAGAG
>Ga0310811_10009865_pt1 | contig 12348 bp, 5 predicted proteins | sample YCmetagenome_FD_207642 | JGI IMG/M metagenome (GOLD analysis project Ga0310811, IMG submission 207642) | Soil microbial communities from experimental microcosm in Duke University, North Carolina, United States - YC | ecosystem: Engineered > Artificial ecosystem > Soil microcosm > Unclassified ... | reverse complement strand
CTTGAGGCGAAGTTGCGTCATATGGAATTGTTGCAATCGATTTGAACAGATCACCCACCAGTTCTTTTTGAAACCCCAATTTTATGGCGTAGTCGGCGGCCACTTCAAGTTCGAGGTCTTCTACTACTCGATCAAGGTAGATCATATAGACGAGGTGATAAAGAGCTTCGATGCGGGCTGTTTTTTCGCTGGGTAAGGATGGTTCGCTCTTTTCTTGGTCTCGCAAGTCATCTGCGTTGACGCCCAGTTGAATTCCCCACTTTACAATGCAAGGCAAATATCTTCCATCCATCTTTCCGGCGGATTTGTAGGCGCTCAGAAGATTAAAGTAGCTTTTTTTGACTTTGCTTAGGTCAGCCCGAAGTTCCCCCATAGACGCAAGTTAATGATTTCGAAGTTACTGATTGGCGCGAAAATAAGAAAGACGCCCAAGGGCGTCTTCCACGTCATGTTTTTTGAACGATTATTTGAGTTTGGCTAGCTCTTGAACAATATCGATCAACTTGTTGGAGTAGCCCCACTCGTTATCGTACCAGGAGACCACTTTAACAAAATTATTATTGAGGGCAATTCCTGCCTTGGCATCGAAGATGGAAGTGCGTGCGTCGCCAAGGAAATCCTGTGACACCACTTCGTCTTCAGTGTATCCTAAAATGCCTTTCATCTCGCCTTCTGAAGCCTCCTTCATGGCGGCTTTGATTTGGTCATAAGAAGCAGGCCTCTCTAAGCGTACGGTCAAATCAACAACAGATACATCGGCTACGGGCACTCGGAAGGACATACCGGTAAGTTTTCCTTTCAGTTCTGGGATCACCAGTGCCACTGCCTTTGCTGCACCCGTGGATGAAGGGATAATATTTTGGTACGCTCCGCGACCACCGCGCCAATCTTTCATCGACGGAGAGTCAACGGTTTTTTGTGTAGCTGTCACGGCGTGAATAGTGCTCATCAAACCTTCTGCGATTCCAAATTTATCGTGCAAAACTTTTGCCACTGGGGCAAGGCAGTTGGTCGTGCAAGAGGCGTTAGAGATGATCGTATGCTGAGCCGTTAATTTTTTGTGATTCACGCCCATCACGAAGGTAGGAGTGTCGTCCTTTGCGGGTGCCGACATGACCACTTTTTTAGCACCAGCGGTAATATGTTTTTGCGCGTCCGGTTGTGTTAAGAACAATCCGGTTGATTCGATGACGATTTCGGCACCAACTTCATTCCATTTTAAATTCGTAGGATCTTTTTCCGCTGTCACGCGGATGGTCTTTCCGTTGACCACCAGGTTTTTGTCTTTTACTTCCACGGTGCCAACAAACTTTCCATGTGTAGAGTCATACTTCAGCATGTACGCCATGTATTCAGGATCAACAATGTCGTTGATGCCTACTATTTCGATATCTTTTCTGTTGATAGCAGCACGAAAAGCCAAGCGACCGATGCGGCCAAAACCATTGATCCCGATTTTTGTCATGATAGTTGGATTTTAAAATTTGCGCCCAAAAATATATTCATTGAAGCCTAAAACCAACGGATTTGTTCCCATTGCAATTATTTTAATTTCAGGATTTGCAATTCCATCCGGCAAAGTTATCTTTGCGGCCTCTTTTAGCGAAAAGGTCCGTTCGTCTAGGGGTTAGGACACCAGATTTTCATTCTGGTAACACGGGTTCGATTCCCGTACGGACTACAAAACTGGACATCAAAGATTCTCCTTTGGTGTCCTTTTTTATTTTCAACGCCGATAGATTGAAATAGCGTTAGGTCTCTTCTATTTGTGCGGTATACATTTGAGCCCGACCACAAGGTCGCCGGCTCACGGCAAAGGCAACATTTACCCACTCGCTCGTGTCCTACTCCTCGGCACTCTTTACCTCCAGAAACTTGAATTCTACTCGCCTATTAAGTGTCCTGCCTTCGGCGGTCGAGTTGGTCGCCATAGGATTTGTGGACCCATACCCTTCTACTGTTACCCTGTTTTTGCTCACTCCCTTTTTGGTTAAGTAGCGACTCACGGTTTGCGCGCGGGCAAACGAAAGCCTTTGATTCACGTCGGCACCCCCCACGTTGTCGGTGTGCCCGCCGATTTCTATTTTGATGGAAGGATTCTCCACCAGAAATTCCACGATGCGGTCGAGTTCTTTGTACGACTCTCGAGTGAGCGCCGACTTGCCCAATTCAAAAAGGACATTATTGAGGCGAACGGAACCGCCCTCCTCAACCGGGGCGAGGTACAAGTCCTTGGTAATCGTTGTCTCCCCTTGCACATGCGTGAGATCTATTCTCTCGGAAATTGGATAATACTTTGGCGTGGAAGCACCGATCACATGAGCTTCGCCAATTGGCAAGCTGAGCTCATATTGGCTTGTTTTCGCGTCGATATGAACAACAGGCTGTGCCGTGGTGCCCATTACTTTCACTTGAAGTTTGGTTCCGGGTGGGAATGGATCGCCTGTTCGCTTATTGATGACTCTTCCTTTTATCGAAGCAAATTTTTTAGGTATTGTAGTCTCTATCCGTTCCGCAGGTCGTTGCACGACAGGCTGCCGGTCTTCTGTTTTCTCCAGCTCAGCAAATAAGTCAAGGGTGGCGTCAGGTGCGGATGCTGTAGTTAGATCTAACTCTGCAGGAACAGGATTAAGGTTTACTCCACTCACCATCAACCGATGTTTCTTGCCTAAATCAAGCCTCACAGAATATGTGCTTGCATTCAAATCCACTTTGACCGAGTCCGACGGCACTCCCTCAACCAACACTTTCGGATTAGCGTCCGCATTTATGTTTTCGTTGGTGCCTTTTATCAATAGCCGGCCTTTCACTACGGCGTAACTAAAGCGCTCAACCACCAAATTTTTCTGAATACGGATAGACTGTTTTTTAGAGGAAACATCTACGGTCTCTGTCCGTGAATCATAATTTTTTACAATGGCTTTAATCGTGTACGTTTTGCCCAACGGGAGTTTAACTTGATACGAGGCCGAATCGAAATTGATCTTCAATGAATCAACCACGTTGCCATTCACAACTACCTGAAAGGGCGTGCTTGGCGGCAATGGCGTATTGGTTCGGCTGTCCGTAACTTTTCCCGCAAGGAACATCACAGGATTTTTTTCTGGAAAATCAATCCTGAAAATGTCGGACATGCCCAGTGAATTTTTTGTCGAAGCAAACAGTGCCCCTTTTCCATCCGCATTTATTTTGTAATAAGACTCCCACTCACTGGAGTTTACCGTATCGCTGAGGAGTACTGGTGTGGACCATTTTTTCCAATTGCCTGACTGTGGCTGTGTCATGTAGATATCGAAATCAGCTTTGTCACCTTTTCGGTTGCTGGCAAAATAAAGCGTCTTATTGTCTGCCGACAGAAAAGGGGCTTCTTCGTTTCTTCCAGAGTTAATTTTCTTCAACCTCTTGGGTCGGCTCCACCTCCACTCATGTATTTTTCGGCTGAAGTACAGGTCGGTTTTTTCGGAATTATATCTTTTAGAAAAAGCAAGTATCAAATATTGGCCATCTTTACTCATGAAGGCATTGCTCTTCATACCCAGGTTGGTATCATAGTAGCCGGGAACATTTAATACCCTTGGTCTCCTCCATCCATCGCCCTCCCGTGTCACAACCGATAGGCCACGCTGCTTCCAGAAATTTCCTGCCCGATTGAAAATCCCATTGATAAGCAAAGTGTTTCCATCCGGCGAAATGGACAACACCGAGTTGTAACGCCAGATGTTTAAGACCTGTAATCGCGTAGCAGCGGACCACTGCCCGTTCGGCTGCAATTCTGAATACCATATGTCCTCGCTATCATATGCGCCAAAAGTATTTTCCGGATGATTGGATCGCGTGAAGAAGAGTGTTTTGCCATCGGCAGAAAGTACCGGGTTTACTTCATTGTACTCACTGTTTATTGCAGGGCCGAGGTTCTGGGGCAGCAATGATTGAGTATAGGCGATCTGAAATATCCACAAATACATCATCAGTGATAGGCTCACTTTCAGAAAGTATGAAGATGTTGTTTTGCTCTTCATTTTGTTCCTGTTGTTGAGGGAGTAATTGACTTCTTGCGCTTTTTCTTGGGATAGGGTTGCCGTTCTTGCGGGCTGTCCCATTGCGCAACAATATTGAGTCCTAAGCGAAGGGTGAACAATTTTGTATTGTTAATGTAGGGATTGAGATTTCCGCCGGACGCTAATGCAAGTGGTGCGCCCAAAATATTGTCCCCTACAACATAAAACTGAAAATGCGCTCCATTTAATGCCAGTCCGGTGCCAATGTTGTTATACGAATTATTCGATGCCGTGTAGCTCAATGAGCCACTGAAACGTCGCCCGAAATGCTTGTTTATGGATGCCGTCGCTGATGGCGAAAAACGATCTCGAAAAATTTCGGCATAGAATAACGCGCCAACGGTGAAGTTTCTCTTGATCTCATAATTGCCACTGAAATATACTTTGCCAGGAAGGGGTGTGCTATAAGCACCGATCTTTTGCTCGGTCGTTGTGAACCTGTTTTTAACCGTATCCACTTGTGCATCGATGTAATTGTGGTCGCCTTGAAGGACCTTGTTTAGGTCAATCCCTTGAAAGGTGTAGTTCGCTTTGCTCTTGTTCAAAGAATAGCCGTACGTATTATTGGTCCATTGAATTCGACCGATGTCAACAACGCTTGCGCCGAGAGTAAGTCGGTCAAAAAGCCGATAGGTGGCGCCCAAGTCAAATGCATAACCATTGTTGTTCGTGTAATCCTGCCAGCTCTTGGATATGTCGAACCCATTCTGTTCAAAATTTTGTACACCTGACGATTTTGAATCCAACCCGGCGGCGGCGGTGATCGTGTAGTCGTTGTTAAGGGAAATCGTGAGTGATGAACTTTCCGTAGTGACGTTGGCAAATCCTTTGAGGTATTTGATTCGCGCGCCAACAACCAAGTCTTTATTGACCGCATACGAAGCCCCCCACGCTGACTCGACATAGCCCATCGATTCTATTTTGGGCGAGAGGGTGGCAGTGCCATTGATAAACGGAGCTGTACCATTGATAATCAACCCTGTTAAGTCTTTCGGAATCAAAAGCCGGTTGTACGCTTTGGCGGTAACATTGAATGTAAAGTACATCCTTGGACTGAACCTGAAGCTGAGTCGGAACAAATCCGCCTGCACGGCATTGGTGATGTAGTTCTTGTTTTCGAGTTTGCTGTTGAGTTTCGGCAGGTCTGCAGTCACCGTCCCTGATTTTTTAGTAATGACATCGTCGTAACTGAAACCCGAATTTGAATAGAGAACAAAAACAGAAGAGCCCGGCAACCCCAACGAAAACTTGTACTTGGGTATCATGGCGGGGTTGCTATAAACGACTTGCGGAAGATTGTTCATGAAGTACATTGTGCCCTCTTGTTGCGAAAACAAGGGACGAGCGAAGACAATCATAGCCAAGCTTCCCAGAAGTTTGAGGGAACGAGCGAATTTCATAGGCCGAATGCCACTTTAAGTTTCGTCTTCAACCCCAAATTGACATCCATTTCGTATTGTGATTTAAATTTTACGTCGGGCAAATTTCCGGTGGCGCCCTTGGATGTGGTTACTCGAGCTTTGATGATGATTTTCTTGGCGCTGAAAACCTTGCTCAATTTGGTCGCGTCAATCTGAATCAATTGGTCGAATGCTCCCGGAGTCAAGAGCTCTCCATTGGAGTCAACTTTACTTCCTGGAATGAAATTGGTTTGAGTTGTCGCCAATAAAGAGTCAATGAAAACATAGTTGGCGTCGGTGAGGTAAAACTGAATGTTCGCGTCCAATGGTACCTCATTTGAAACTTTTACTTTGAGGTAAGCTTCAGCGATCTTTGACTGATCTACGCTGCCTAGATCAAGGGTTGCCGTGTCGGCTAAAATAATATTAGAGGCATGACCGTAAAGCGGTATTTCCACATTCATCTTCACTCTGAATTTACTTGTGTCGGCCATGAAATTCACTGGGTTGGCGGAGGTCAACCCCGCATTGATTCTTGTGTTGATGTTGTAATAAAATTGAGTAGGGGCAAAGTTGATGAGTTGTGCGGCGTTAGTCACATCTAAGTTGGTCTGTGATGATGATCCCAAAGTAGTTGGATACGACACTGCGACCGGGTTGGGAGGATTTAGCTGCACAGCGAGGGCGGCTCCTGTTTTTCTGGCTTCCAATGTTTGAAAATCTATCGTCGTTGGTACACCATAATCATTGGTGATCGCAAAATTTATTTTCGGTTGCGCGAAAGAAACATTTGCCCCGTTTAGCGATGTATTGAAAGTTCCTATGTCCAACGTAGCCGCGGGGATGTTCACTGTTTGATCGCCAAAGAACCCTTTGACATAGGCAAAGTCCAGTCCCGCGAAAGAAAGGTTAATGTTTATCACAGTGCCTGGCGCAATCGTCACCGAAGAAGAGTTCTGTTTGATAATCAAATCAAGGGTCAAATTAAATTGATTGCCATTGAGCGCGGCTTTGTAATCTTTGAGTGAAAATGAACCGCTGCCCGAAACGTGTTGTGTCAGGGGCGTGTTGGTGATGGTAGAAGTAAAATCAGGAAGGGAGACGACAATTTCATAAAGCAGATTTGGATTGGCGGGTGAGACCGTTGTTGAGTAATTGACGGAACCCGTTTTGAACAGTATCTCGCTTAATTTTTCAGGGCTTAACCCTAGATCGATCACATTAGCGATGGTGCCCGAGGGAGTGTCTTGAGTGGAGGGCGGAAAAGTACCGGCCGGAATAGGGAATGATCTGTTCAAACTTTGATCCGGAATGGTAATCAAATTTCTTATGTCTCCCGATTTCAAGCTCTGGCTGTAGGAGAGATATACTAGCCCATCGGGGTATATCTTCACGTATTGTGAGTCGGCACTGCTCAGTATATCCTTGATATGCAATGACCCGAAGGCGAGCGGTACAGCTAATTCGGGCGCGAATCGCGCGGAGTCAATCTTATAATCCTTGTCGTCGATGATGTTCGTGCACGAAAAGAATGCGCAAGAAATAACGCTGCTCAAAAAAACACCGAATAAAAATTTCATAATCGCCAACGTATTGTTCTTATCCCTTAATAAGGGAGTAGTCGCGTGTGTAACCTCTAGGCTGGTCATTTCAGTTTTTTCAAATTCATCGGGTATTTCGAACGCTTACTGTATCGTCAATGATCATTTGATGCTTCAACAACTGGAGTGTAATTCCAACGTCGATACAGGTGCAAGGATACTATAAATTCTTCAAGTCTTTTCAGGCCGAACGTAAGCATTGTGATCAGGTAAGAAACGCAAAGGAAAGAAGGGTACTGGACGAAATGACAAGAAATTACTGGTTGTGGTAGTATTTTTATTGAAAGTCACTTACGCCGTGGTGATTAGCACTGAAACCCACAGTGATCACTCAGAATTGGACTCGTCGGGGCTTGGTGTAATAAGGTGTTTAGAGGATAGTTTCGCCTTCCGCGCTGGTTTTGACGATTTTGTGTTTTGAAGTTCTAAATAGTCCCGTCTCCTTTGACGGCAACATCAACGGCGCTGGAAGTTCTGTGTACATCTGGTTTGGTAATTTGGTTACCCCAAAAGTAGCAGATGAACCCGCGTAAGTCTTTCTGGTAACTCTGGTCAGAATAATCCCGCGTTCATCATTTTTGCTCGACTTCCTTCGAAAAACGAAAATGGTCTCGCGTACCAGACACTCTATAATGAAACTTTAACACCTGTAAAATAAAGAGGGCGCACAATAGGAGTAACTCCTAATCTCAGCGACTTCCTTATGCCATGCGCTAAGAAAACCATTAGTGTTGCTCATTTACTCGGGTCCAGCTGCTTCCAAAATTTATGTTTGCAAAAAATACCGGGATACCATCTGTAATCAAATTTATTGTCCATAAAAAAAAGATATGAGAAACAAACTCCTTGCCTTCACACTGACATTGATGTGCACCTTTTCAGTGTTTGCTCAAACGGGTCGCTTTAACTGGTTCCCTAATCAGGGCAATGTTGGTATTGGCACCCGTACACCTTCTAAAGACCTGGAAGTGATCGGTGACCTGAATGTCACGGGCGCAACAACTTCAAATAGCGTTCAGGCAACCACGTTGCAAAGCGGGAGCTTGCTCAACTTAAACAATGCCCTTATCAACGGTCGCCTTGGCATCGGCGGTGTAGCAAATCCGTCGGAAGCATTGGATGTGCTTGGAAACTTAAAGCTCTCAGGAAATATCACCGCTCAGGGAGTCAGCTTTCAAACCCTTAGTGCGAATTGGGGAACTTTCGGGTCATTGACGGTAAATCAAAATGTAAATGTGGGAGGCAATATCATACTCACTAATAATCTCTCAGCGCTGGGGATCACGAGTTCATCGGTAAATACCCAAACGTTGACAGCGGGTTCCTCTACATTCAGTGAAACCGCCTTTTTTGCAAAAGACGTTTCTGTTAGTGGCAAGCTCGGCATTGGTGTTGCACAGCCTAACGAACTCCTCGAGGTTGGCGGCAACATCAAAAGCACGGGTAGTTTGTTGTCACAGTCCATCACTACAGGGGCTGCACAGTTAGCCAGTTTAGCGGTCAACCAAAACTCTGCTTTCAACGGTTTGGTGGGAATCGGCACAAGCACACCTGCAGAGAAGCTTCACGTGGCAGGAAACATTAAGGCAGACAATACAATCACCTCCAGCGCACTCAACGCGACGAATGTACAGGCGGGTCAATTGAGCTCTGGCGCCGCGACTTTCAGTGACAATTTATCAGTAGCGAAAGATGTTTTGGTCACTGGCAAAGTGGGAATAGGTGTTGCATCTCCTTCCGAAAGTCTTGATGTGAACGGAAATTTGAAATTGACAGGTTCTATCAATGCCGCTTCATTGAATGTAAATCAGGGAAGCTTTTCTCAGGGTTTGACTGCGGGAAATACGGCAGTGAATGGAAGTTTGGAAGTAGCAGGGCAGGCGAGTGCGCAGTCGCTTTCTGTCGCCGACGTGAACGTCACCAACAATACATCGGTTGGTAGAGATCTTACTGTCACAGGACAAAGCACACTTACTGGTGGTGCCAACCTAGGCGGAGCTACTACGACCAACAACCTGCAGGTGAACGGAACTTTGAATGCCAATGGCATTTCAATAAACAGTTTGAATACAACAGGCAACGCAACAGTTGGGCAGGACCTCAGCGTAGCAGGCAAAGGACAAATCGGCGGTGACCTTTCTGTTACTGGCCAACTCTCAGGTGCTGGCCTTCATACGACTCAAAACGTGATTGTGGATGGCAGGATGGCTATTGGTAAAACAAACCCCGCGTACGCTCTTGATGTGAGTGGTACCGTTAATGCGACTTCTTTGCTCGTGAACGGCCAACCAATTAATCCAAGCTCCGCCACCAACTTCACGGTGGACCAAAACCTTACGGTGAGTGGACTAACGACTTTGTCAGCACTCAATGTCAACGGAACATTCAATGCAAACAGTCTTTCCATCAGAGATATTACCACTTCAGCAAATACTACTGTTGGACAAAACTTGACCGTCAACGGAACGAGTCAGTTGAATGGAGATTTGAACGTCACCGGAAACATGAAAGGTGGAATTATTCAGGCAAATGAGTTTAGGTCACCTGATGGCACGGTTGCTTTCAATTTTCAGAACACGATGATTTCACAAACACTCGGAGTGGCAATTACCAATCCTGTGCCATCTAATTATAAGCTCGCTGTCGGCGGCGTAATCATCGCGACGGGGATCGATTTGAAAGCACCCACCAAATGGCCCGATTATGTGTTCAAACCGAATTACAAGCTGATGGATTTGGGTGACCTGAATAATTACCTTAAGAAAAATGGTCATTTGCCTTCGATGCCGTCCGATGAAGAGATGCAGAAAAATCAAAACTACAGTGTCTCTGAGATGGATGCTAAACTCCTGGAGAAGGTAGAGGAGTTGACACTCTACATCATTCAGTTGGAGAAGCGTATCAAAGAACTGGAAAAGAAATAAGGCCATGAGACTACAAACATTTCTTTTTGCATCGCTGGTGTGGATGTTGAGCTATACATCATGCCTAAGCCAGAACGACGCCCAAGTAACTGCTCCAAATTACGTGCCGCCGTCACCCGATGCTGCGTCGCTTGGAAAATTTGCCGACTTCCCCGTTGGTACTTATACCGGAACGCCAGACATCACGATTCCATTGACGACGATCAAGGTGAGGGACGTTTCATTTCCTTTGACCTTGAGCTATCACGCTTCAGGGATACGAGTGGAAGAGGAGGCAAGCTGGGTAGGATTGGGCTGGACACTCAACGCGGGTGGAGCCATTACAAGAACGATCCGAGGTAACGATGATCTATCGACGACCAATCGGGTGGGGTATGTATACTCAAGCGCCGTTCCTGCAAAACCTCCTTACATGGCGCCACCGACAGATCCTTGTGATATCTTGAAACCTGATCCAAATTTTTTTAATCCTTCGGGCAATGCCAACGACTTGAATTATCTGTTGTCCACCGCAGTGCAGTCCGCCGATGCACAGCCAGACATTTTTTATTACAATCTGATGGGGCACACGGGGAAATTCTATTTGAAGCAGAAGACGAGTCCTTCTGATCCCATCACAGCGGTCTTGCTTTCAAATGAAGAAAACATCCAGATCAACTACGATCCAATCTCCATGAAATGGACAGTGATCACAGACGATGGTTTTAAGTTCGTTCTTGGTACGGTGGAATACACAAAATCTTATTCATTTCAGCTGTACGGGTATGAGCTATTGTCCCAGAGTTCATATTTCGAAGACTACGCGTCGAGTCAAGATACGAATTATGGTGGCATACCTCTTGAGTTTCCTAACAGTGGACGGGCAGTAACCGCGTGGTACGTGGATCAAATTTTTTCGCCGACCAATGAAAAGGTTACCTTCAATTACTCACCCCTGACAGTACCCCAGAGCCCGAAGCTTGATCAGAACCCATCGTATACAAGTAAAAGCATTGTCAGTTTCAGCGAAACTAGACAGGACGCGATTGGATTGGGAGTCAAATGGGCTTTTGATGTAAACTGCCCCATGCACATGTCAATCAACCCGTTATTGGCGGAGGTCGACTTGCGCGCTGCCTTGATCTTTGGGGCCACGACAACTACTCCCCCTTGCCTCAGTGATGGGAATGTGGGTTCTTTGGCGGACTGCAGTTCACCAGGAAATTTTGGTGGGTCAATGAACGTCGTATTCCATCGATACTTGACGGGTATTCAATTCAACAATGGAACATCTGTGAACTTCATTACGAGTGAGCGGAATGACTTGGAGCAGTTTACAGATCAATACGGGTCGGGTGGCACGCGCCGGTTTTACCAAAAACCAAGAAAGCTTGACCGAATTGAAATCAGCGGAGCGCAATCCTTCAAAGGCTTTCAATTCAACAACGGGTATTTCAACGGTGATAATCAAAACGATTTCAAAAAAAAGCGTTTGAGGCTGAATAGCGTCACCGAGTACAGCATCAAAGGCGCGAAGAAACCTTATGTATTTACCTATTATGGTGATTCTCCACTTGGAGCGAATGGGTCACTTCCATCCAAGTATTCACTTGCGCGCGACCATTGGGGGCTCTATAACGGAAAAGATGCAAACGGATCACTCATACCGGAAGTGTTGTTCAAAACGATATCTGTTGGCATTAAGGACGGCGATTGTGATCAACGAGTGGATATCAAAACCGATGAGGGTTATGTTAATTCGATCCCAGGCGGAAACCGAAACGCTGATGAAAACTCGTCGCTGGCAGCAACGTTGAAAAACATCAAATACCCCACGGGTGGCTCCACTGATTTTGTTTTTGAGAGCAACACGTTCAATATTCCCGAAGGAACCGCCGAGACGAAAGATTTTGAAGTGACTTCCGAGGCCGGACAATTTGACCTTGATGTCCCTACGCGGGTGGCAATCACTGCCGATCTCAATTGCCTCAATAAGTGCCCCTATAGCCACGGCACCGACAAAACATGCGCCGATATAAATCCAATTGACGCGGAGCCCTATCTCGAACTCAAAGATGCCAAAGACAAGACGCTTTGGGCCGCTTATTATGATGATTTCATCACCACATCCAACGACGTGACCAAAACGGAATGTGGTGTTGAACGGAAACTCCCTTTCACAGACCTAGCTCCAGGGACCTACAAACTCGTCGCGCATTCATTGAATGGATACATTGCTTCAGGATTTGTCTCGTACTCGCGCTCCGTTCCCGTTGATCCCTCTAATTTGGTTAAGAAAGGTGGCGGACTGAGAATAAAAAGCATTGTGGATCATGACGGCATTGATCCAAACAACGATGTCATCCGCAATTTTGATTACACCATG
>Ga0310811_10009864_pt1 | contig 12348 bp, 13 predicted proteins | sample YCmetagenome_FD_207642 | JGI IMG/M metagenome (GOLD analysis project Ga0310811, IMG submission 207642) | Soil microbial communities from experimental microcosm in Duke University, North Carolina, United States - YC | ecosystem: Engineered > Artificial ecosystem > Soil microcosm > Unclassified ... | reverse complement strand
TCACCTGAATGCCGCCGGTGCCCCAGCCATAGGGCAAAGGCATTTCGCGCGATCCGAACGGAACCTGGTAGCCGGGTACCGCCACCGCCTTGAGCAGCGCGCGGCGAATCATCCGCTTGGTCTGCTCGTCCAGATAAGCGAAGTTGTAGCCGTCGGCGACGTTATTCTCCGTCGCGTCCATAGATTCGCGTGCGTTCATGCTGCGTCCTCATGTTGCTGTTCGGCGTGCAAGGCCGGATGCTCGGCGCGCAGACGCCGGACCAGTTCGAGTTCCGACTGGAAGTCGACGTAATGCGGCAGTTTCAGATGCTGGACAAAACCCGATGCCTCGACGTTGTCGCTGTGATACAGCACGAATTCGGGATCTTGCGTCGGCGCGGTGATGGTCTCGCCGAACTCGTCGGCGCGCAGCGCGCGGTCCACCAGCGCCATCGCCATCACCTTGCGCTCCGAATGTCCGAACGCCAGTCCGTATCCCTGCGTAAAGCTTGGCGCTACGGTGGGGCTGCCGGCGAACTGGTTGATCATTTGGCATTCGGTGACCTCGATTTCGCCGAGTTCGATCGCGAAGCCGAGTTCGGGGATGTCCATTTCGACCGGCACGTTGCCCAGACGGATTTCGCCGGCGAACGGATGGTTGCGCGCATAGCCGCGCTGCGTCGCATAGCCGAGCGACAGCAGAAAGCCTTCGTCGCCGCGCGCGAGGTTTTGCAGGCGCGTGGAACGATTGGCCGGCATCGACAGCGGCTGGCGCGACAAATCGCCGGGCTCGGGCGCATCGGCGCGAGGCGTTTCCTGCTCGATCAGACCTTCGGCGTTCAGCAGTGCGATCACTCGGGGTATGGGAGCCGTTTCCGCACGCGGTGCGGCTGACCCGGTGGGCGTGCGCGGCGCGCCTTCGGCCGAGCCGAACGCAGAGGCCGTTGGCGCTGGCGATGAAGACACGGGCGCTGCGGGCGCCGCGGACGACGAGCATGACGCTTCTTGCGCGTGGTGTTCGGCGAGCAACGAGAAGTCGAGCAATCGCTGCGTGTAATCATACGTGGCGCCGAGCATCTGCCCACCCGGCACATCCTTGAAGGTTGCCGAAATCCGGCGTCGGATCTCCATGCGCTCGGTGTCGAGCGCACGGGTGTAGCCGAAACGGGGCAGCGTGGTCCGGTAGGCACGCAGCAGGAAGATCGCTTCGACCAAATCCCCGGCTGCCTGCTTGATGGCCAGCGCCGCCAGCTCTTCGTCGTACACCGACCCTTCGGTCATCACACGCGCTACCGCCAGACGCATCTGCTGGCGGATTTGCGTGACGGTCATTTCCGGCTGGGCGGGATCGCCGCGCCGGGCCAAATCGAGCAGACGCCACGAAGCCTCAATCGCGCGCTCGCCTCCTTTCACAGCGACATACATCAGTCCAGCTCCACACGAGTTGTGCGCGGGATGCCCATCACGGCGCGCCCGCAAACCAGATAACAATCGATACCGCACGGCAGCACGGTCGCAAGCGCAGCGCGTGCCGTCCAGAAGGTATCGTCGATGCCGACCGGCGCAATCATGGCGACGGTCTCGATGCCGGGACCGGTCAGTTTCAACGGCCGCCCGCCTTCGAATGCGTCGACGCGGATCAGCAACGTAGCCGAGCGTTCGGGCGCGGCCGGATCGCCGAGCGGGAACGCCTCCGGGGACGGCAAGGCCGCCGCATCGTCGATATAGGCGAACGCCGCCTGATCGGGCGCATCCACGAGCGGCGCACCGGTATGGAAGCGAATCGTCGAGGCGAGCGCATCGTCGCGCCGCTGCAGCCAGACCGGGGTCGCATAGTCGCACAGCGTCAGCAAGGCGGCGAGCGCGGCGCTCGGGCCGTTCGCGAGCGCGTCGCTGTCACCGAGCGCAACCTCGATCGCGCGCGTGGAGCCCGGCCGTGCGAGTGCGTCGAGCAGTACCCGGAACACGGCTTGCGAATCGTGCACCGGATCGGCAAAGCCGGGTGCGAGTGTTTCGAGCGAGAGATACGTGTCGGCCATCATTCGCCTCGGACCATCGTGAAGAAATCGACGCGCGTCGACGCGACGTCAGCCGCGCGTGCTTGCCGCGCCGCATCGAGTTGACGCGCCAGCGGCGCCAGCAAGTGCGTGCGCAGCGCGTCGCACCGGCCGGGGACCTGCATCAACGCGTCGGCGAGTGCTGCGAGTTCGGCGCGGCGCTTGTCGCGGCCCAATTGATAAGCGATGCCGACCGGCGTGATGCCGTCGATCGGCTTGAGCCGGAGCACGGCGCGCGTGACGGTCGCTTCGCCGGCGTTGAACGGGTCGCCGGTGCCGCCGGTTCTGGCGCGCACCATCGCGAGGCCGGTTTCCGGTGCGCGCAGCCAATCGAAGGCCGGCAGCGGCGTGCCGTCGAATACGGCATGTAGCGCGGCCTCCAGGGCTGCGCGCGGAGCGCGCGCAAGCAGCGCCAGCCAGTCGCGCCGCTCGGCTGTTTCGTCGGGTTGCGAATCGTTCATCTGCTGCATTCCTTCAGTCAAAAAACGAATGGGCGTTGAGCTCTTCATGCATCGGCTCAGGCGCGTTGTCGTGCCGCCTGATGCCTTGCGCTATCGCTTCAATAACGCGTATGAAAGCTTGCCGAATGCTCGGCCAGCCAGTGCGTTGCACAACGCAAATCTGTCTAGTCGTCTAGACAACCTAAGCGGCATGCTACCATGTGCGCTGAGGGTTTTGCATGGTCTTTCACATTTACATCATGACAACGCCACTACAATGTCTGCAGCGATATTGAAGCGGATTGGAATGACAACACGATGAAATTCAGCGATGTCGGAACGGATGGTGCACCCGAGGGGGCGTCAGACTTGGCTGGAAGTACGGTGGAGCGCGGCGCGGGCGTGGCGATATGGCGGCAGATCGAGCTGACGCTGGCCGCCGAGATTAGCGCGCGCGGCGTTAGCGAGGATCGGCGTTTGCCCAGTGAGAGCGAACTGGCCAAGCGCTTCGGCGTGAACCGGCACACGGTACGGCGAGCCATGCTCGGGCTGGCGGCGCAAGGGCTGGTCAGCGTCGAGCAGGGACGGGGGACCTTTGTCCAGCCGGGTGCGATCGACTATACGATCGGCCGCCGTACGCGCTTTACCGAGAACCTTCGCCAGCACAGTCATTCGACCAGCGGCAAGGTGCTGTCGACGGCGCGCGTCAAGGCCGAGCCGGTTGTGGCGAAGGCGCTGGGCTTGCGCGCCGGCACACTGGTCTATCGGCTCGAAACGCTGCGTGAAGCGGACGGCGTGCCCCTGACCTATGCGCGCAACTGGTATCCGGCCGCACGCTTCCACGGTTTGCCGGACATGCTGGAGCGCACGCAGGGCAGCATCACGGACGCGCTGGCCGCATTCGGCGTCGATTATTCGCGGCGCTGGAGCCGGATCGGCAGCATGTTGCCGGATGCGGAAACCGCACGGCGCCTCACTATCAATCGCCAACAGCCGGTACTGTGGGTCGAGAACGTCGACGTCGACGCGCACGATGTGCCGGTCAAATATGGGATCACGCATTTTGCGGGGGACCGGGTGCAGTTATATGTGGAGCGGGAATGACGAGTGAAGGTAACGATATTGGGCTGGAGGGATGCGCGCCGCTCGACGACGGCACAGCGATGGATCTGACCGGCACGGCGGCAACGGCCCATAGCCGCTTCGCGGTGTACTACGCGCCGTCGCGCGATTCGGGTTGGTGGGACGCCGGTTGCGATTGGTTGGGGCGCGATCCGGAGAGCGGTGCGACGCGCGTGCCGCCGACACTGCCGGCGCTGTCCGCGCGCGCGCGGGACGTCGCCACCCTGAGCCGTGCAGCGCGGCGCTATGGCTGGCATGGCACGCTGGTCGCGCCGGCGCGTTGTGCGGCCAATGTCGAATTCGACGATGTGTTGTGCGAAGCGCGAGCGTGGGCGCAACGGCAGTCGGCATTCGAGTTGCCGGTCGAGGTAGCGCCTCTTGGCCAGTTTGTCGCCGTGCGCCCGGCGACTTCCGACGGCACGGCGGCCATCGGCGCCGTGGCCGCCGATGCGCTGCGGGCATTCGCGCCCTTGCGCGCGATGCCGAATGAAGCGGAGCGCCGCCGCCGCCTCGAGTCGGATCTGAGCGCGCGTCAGCGCGAACTGTTCGACCGTTGGGGCTACCCGTACGTGCTCGAAGAGTTCCGCTTCCACATGACGCTCAGCGATCCGATCGATCAAGAGGACCGGCAGGCCATGCTCGCCTGGTGGCAAACACGCGTGGCCAACTTGGGTCCGCTGCGCATCGACAGCGTGGCGCTGTTCGTCGAACCGGAGCCGGGCGCGCCGTTTGTGCTGTGGGCGCGCGTGCCGTTCGGAGGCAACCGATGAGCGGCCGTCTGATATATGTCATGGGACCTTCGGGGGCGGGCAAGGACACCTTGCTCGCGTTTGCGCGTCGGCACGTCTCGGGTACGCACGTGCTGTTCGCGCACCGCTACATAACGCGTGCCGCGGAAGCCGGCGGCGAGAATCACGTGGGCCTGAGCGTCGAAGAGTTCGACGCGCGCGCCGCGCTCGGACTGTTTGCACTGCAATGGTCGAGCCATGCGCTGCGCTATGGAATCGGCATCGAGATCGATGACTGGATAGCGCGCGGGTGCAACGTGGTCGTCAATGGATCGCGGGGGCACCTGGAGCATGCGCTGGCGCGTTACCCGATGCTGCGCGTGGTCCACGTCGACGCGCGCCCGGACGTTCTGGCCGCAAGGCTGGCGGCGCGCGGCCGCGAGTCGGTCGAGCAGGTGCAGGCGAGGCTTGCGCGCCGGGTGCCGGTCGACGTGCCGCCGCGTGTGGCGCTGACAACGATCGACAACTCGGGCGCTCTGGAAGACGCCGGGCACGCGCTGCTTGACGCCTTGCGCGCATCCTAACGGTTACGGGATACGAAGAAAAGAAGACCGCGGCCCGGGGGCCGCGGGTCAGGCGAGCGTAAGTGCGGAGCAGCGTTCGGGCGCTAGATGATGCGCTTGCGCAGCCAGGCGGAAGCCATGTCGATGGCGATCACAAACACGATGATGATCAGCATGATGGCGGCGGTCTGTGCGTAGTTGAACGAGCGGATCTGCTCATACAGCGACACGCCGATCCCGCCGGCGCCGACCATGCCGACGACCGTCGCCGAACGCACATTGGATTCGAAACGATACAGCGCGTACGAGATCCACAGCGGCAACACCTGAGGCAGGACACCGTAGACGATTTCATCGATCCCGCGTGCGCCGGTCGCGCGCACGCCGTCCGCGGGCCGCGGATCGCTGGCTTCGACCGCCTCGGCAAACAGTTTCGCGAGAACCCCGGTCGTATGGACCCACAGTGCCAGTACGCCGGAGAACGGACCCAGTCCGACGGCGACGATAAACAGCATCGCGAACACCATCTCGTTGATCGCCCGGCAAGCATCCATCAGGCGCCGCACCGGCTGGACCACCCAGGTGGGCATCATATTCGTCGCCGACAGCAGGCCGAGCGGCACCGCGCAGATGATGGCCAGCACGGTGCCCCAGATCGCGATGGCGACCGTGGTCCCCATATCGCTTAGATAGGCGCGCCAATCGCTGAAGTCGGGCGGGAAGAACTCGCGCGCATACTGCGACATGTTGCCGGAGTCGCGCAACATGTCCAGCGGTCGCATGTCGGCGCCGTGCCATGCGCCGCCGAGCACGGCGATCGCGAGCACCCAGCCGAGCAGCGACAGCCAGCTTTGCTTGCGGTCCGGGGCGGCAGGCAGCGCGGCGCGCGCCCGGGTCACGGGACGCTCGACGCCATCATCGGCGACACGGTGCACTGCACCGTCGGCGGCAAAGGCGGCTGCGCCGTCGGTACCGGCCCGCACCGGGCGAGCGGGGTCGAGTCCCGGCTTCATCATGGCTTGCCTGCGCTGCCGCCGCTCAACTGCGCGAGCTTCGCGTCGATCGATGCCAACTGGGTTTTCTTGTCGTTGTCCGACATATGCGTGTTGGCCGCGATTTTCTGGCGCTGCTGGAACAAATCGAGCTGACGGATCGGGACCAGTTGCTGATCGGATGAAGCGGCAAAGCCGGAGAAGCCCGTGATCGCATTGATGACTTGCTTCTCGTGAGGATCGGTCTTCGCATAGTTGACGAAGAACTTGCGCAGCTTATCCTTGGTATCTTGCGGCAGGTCGCGGCGCCACACGAGCGGGTCCGACGGGATCAAGGGCGAGGTCCACAGCACGCGAATCTGCGCGAGCTTGTCCGGATGCGCTTGCTTCAGCGTTTCCAGCATCTCGGTGTTGTTGGTCGCGACATCGACCTGATTGTTGATCACCGCCAGCGCATTGGCTTCGTGGCTCGACGGATTGGCGGACTTGAAAAACGTCCTCGGATCGATGTTGTTCTTCGAGAAGATGTAGTACGACGGCACCAACGTGCCCGAGGTCGACTCCGGGTCGCCCAGGCCGAAGTTGATGTTCTTGCCGTTCTTCAGCACGTCGGCAACGCTGTGGTACGGGCTTTTCACATTGGTGATCAGCACCGAGTGATAGCCTGCTTCGCCATTCTTAAATTCGGCCTTCGCAAACACCTCGCCATTCGCACGATCGACGGCTTCCATCGCCGACTTATTGCCCATGTAGGCGACCTGCACTTTGTTGAAGCGCATGCCTTCGATGATGCCGGAGTAGTCGGTGGCGAAGAACGGCTTGACATCGAGGCCGGTTTGCTTATGCAGATCGTCCAGCAGCGGCGTCCAGCGCGCTTTCAGCGCGGAGGATGCGTCGGTCGAAATGATGCCGACGTTCAGCGTTTCGGCCTGCACGGTAACGCAAGCAAGCGCGGTGACGCCGGCCACCAGATAGGAGAGCAGTTTCATAGGTTCAGGCGAGTACGGGAGTGGAAACGTCGCCGGTGCAAGGGCTCGCCATGGCAGCGGCCCCGCGCTCGGCGGTCGAAGTGGAAATAACGGAGGGCATGCCGAGCAGTTCGTCGGCCGCACTGCCGTACAGGCGTTTGATCAGCGCGGGCGTCAGCTGCGCCGATGGACCGTCATAGACAACCTTGCCGTTGGCGAGCGCGATCGTGCGCGGGCAGTATTTGAGTGCGACATCGAGCTGATGCAACGACACCAGCACCGTCAAGCTATGCTCGCGGTTCAGGACCTGCAACAAGTCCATCACGCGCCGTGACGATTCGGGGTCGAGCGAGGCGATCGGCTCGTCGGCGAGGATGATTTTGGCACGCTGCACGAGGGCACGCGCCAATGCGGCGCGCTGCTGTTGGCCGCCGGACAAATTGCTGGCCCGCTCGTACGCGTGCTCGGCGATGCCGACCTCTTGCAGCGCGTCGAGCGCCAGCGCGCATTCGTCAGCCGGGAACCGTCCGAGCAGGTTGCGCCATAGCGGCAGACGCGCGAGTGCGCCGATCAGCACATTGGTGCGTACGCTCAGTCGCCCGGCCAGGTTGAACTGCTGGAAGACGAATGCGATATCGCGACGGATGCGCCGCACTTCACGAACGATCTGCCCGTTGCGCTGAATCGGCCGGCCCAGGATGTCGATGGTCGACGGACAGGGATCGGACGCGCTGAACGCAGCAATATGACGCAACAATGTCGACTTGCCCGAGCCGGACGCTCCGATCAGCGCAACCATCTCGCCAGGTTCGATGCGTAGATCGATACTGTCGAGTCCCTTGCGGCCGTTGGCAAACGTCTTGCTCAGGCGCTCAACGCGAATCGCATAGTCCATGCTCACCTCGATTGGGTTCTTCAGCCGTATGCGGCTGGTAATCTAGTGCATTCTAGGAATCGCGTATGACGTTTTGATGTCCGGACGTCTAGACGATTAAATGGATGCCCCGAAGCGGCCATGCAGCAAGGCAGCGGTTCGGCAAAAGACGAAGCGAGAAAAGGCGGAGGGGACGGCGGAGGGGAAGGCGAGGACGGGGAGGCGAAAGGGCCAGCGGCAGGGTGCGCCCCGCCATCCAGCGGGGCCGACAATTTGGAGCACTGCCGAAGAGAGAGGCACTCGGGTGTGCCGGGCCGGGCCCGGCTTGCCGGGCCTCTAGCGGGGCGGACGCGCCATGGCGTTACGCCGCGAGCGCCTTTTGCAGCAGTTGGTCGAGTTCGGCGAACTCCGGCTCGCCGACATAGCGCTTCAAAATATGCCCGTTCTTGTCGATGACGAAGGTGGTCGGCGTCAATTGGACATTGCCGAACTGCTTTGCGGCGCTGCCGTCGTCCATGGCGACCATGAACGGCAACTTGCGCGTCTGTGCATAGTTCGAGACATACATCGGCGCATCGTACTGCATGGCCACGGCGACGAATTCGAGGCCCTGGCCTTTGAACCGGTTATAGGTCTGAACCATCTGGGGCATTTCATGCATGCACGTCGTGCAGCTGGTTGCCCAAAAGTTGACTATGTAGACCTTGCCTTTCAGATTGGCCGTCGTGAGCTTCTGGCCTGACAGCAGCGTGAAAGTGGCGTCGGGCGCCGGCTTGGGCGCGCCGAAAAACGCGAAGTACCCGCCGACGGCGACGGCGGCGACGACCAGCGCCGTGGCCAAGGCGCGCAGCAGCTTGCGGCTCGAAGCCGCCGGCGGCGAGGACGCGAGGGAGGACGCAGGCTTGGACGACTCCGGCGGCGTGGAAGGAGCGAGGGTACTCATCGAATGCCTCGGTATGGGAAGGGGCGCCTGCTATTTTAGCGCCGAACCGATCCCGGCGTCGTATGCCGGATAATGACGATTTTCCTCGCGCATTTCCGATGAACTGTTCCCATCCCAGGCGCGCGGCCGCGTGCATCGTGTTGACGCTGTCCATGGTGGCGGCCGGTTGTACGCCAACGTATGACTGGCGCCAGGTCAGCAGCCTCGAGGGCGGTTATACCGTGATGCTGCCCGCAAAACCGACGCTGGACGAGCGAACGCTCGATATCGCAGGCCACGCGATGAAAATGCGGATGCAGGCCGCGACGGCCAACGACGCTTTGTTTGCCGTCGGCGTGGTGGCGCTGCCCTCTGACGATCCGCGTCTACAGGCCGAGGTGCTGGCGTATCTGCAAGCCGGCTTGGCGCGCAACCTGGGCGCGCAGCCTGACCTGCACCCTGTTCGCATTCAGACGTCGAATCCGTCCGCGCCGACCGAAGGGGTAGCGATGGACATCGCTGGCGAAGCGGTAGGTGAGCACCGTGCGCATCGCATGATACATGCGCGTTTCGTCGCGCGCGGCAGACGCGTCTACCAAGCCGCGGTGATCGTCGACCAGAATTTGCCCGCGGAGCAAATCGACGAGTTTTTCAATTCGTGGAAGGTCGAGTAAATCCGCAGCGCTGGCTCGCTGTACCTCGGTTGCGGCGGCGCATCGTCGTGACATTGGCATTACAATCGTATGAAATGCGTTTTACAATTCGACTCGCGGATCTTTTCGGTCCTTTTCCGCCAGCATCCACAGTCCTGTGGATAAATATGTTGAGAACTCCCCCGGAAAGGCCTGGCGGTCTGCGCCTACGGTCCGAACAATGTCTTGCCGCGACTTCCAAAATCGGAAATAAACGATTGAAAATCAATGACTTGTAGTGGCGGCTGTAGTGTGTTGGAGCGTTTTGCATCGGCGCCGCTATTAACAAAACGAGTGTGCATAAGTCAAGCGGCACCGGATGGATAAAGCTTCTAATCCATTCCCAAAGCGCGCCGATATTGGGCCGCTTCGGCGACATGTGTAGCGCTGACCGTGAGCGCGCCGGCGAGATCGGCAATCGTGCGGGCGACGCGCAGCACGCTCTCGAAGGCGCGCGCCGACCAGCCGAAGCGTTCGCCGGCACTTTGCAACAACTGCCGGCCTTCTGCGTCCGGGGCGCACCATTCGTCCAGTTCCGCTCCGTGGAGCGCCCGATTGGGGCGCCCTTGTCGCCCAAGCTGCCGCTCGCGCGCCGCGGCGACACGCGGGGCGACAGCCGAGCTTGGCTCGCCGCGCGCAGTGCCGCGATTGACCAACTCGGCTGGCGATAACGCAGGCACGTCGATCAGGATATCGATACGGTCCAGCAACGGCCCTGACAACTTCTGTCGGTAGCGCTGGGCCGCGTCGGGCGTACAGCGGCAACGGCCGCGCGGATCGCCGCGAAAACCGCAGGGACAAGGATTCATCGCCGCGATCAATTGACAGCCGGCAGCGAATTCCGATTGCGCGGCGGCGCGCGAAATCGTGATGCGGCCAGTTTCTAGGGGCTCGCGCAATGTCTCTAGCACGTGCCGGTCGAACTCGGGTAACTCGTCAAGGAACAGCACGCCGAGGTGCGCGAGGGTGATTTCGCCCGGACGCGGCGGGTTGCGCCCGCCAACCAATGCCGCCGCGCTCGCCGAATGATGTGGTGCGCGAAACGGTCGACGCCGCCATTGGGACGGTGTGAAATCCCCCGCGCTGGTCGAGAGAATCGAGGCGGACTGTAGCGCCTCGTCATCGGTCATGGGCGGCAGGATGCCCGCCAGCCGGGCTGCCAGCATCGACTTGCCCGCGCCCGGCGGCCCGACCATCAACATATGATGTGCGCCGGCAGCCGCCACTTCGAGCGCGCGCCGCGCGACCGGCTGGCCGATCACGTCGCCCATGTCCGGCAGCGCGTCAGCCGCGGGCAGTGCCGCCGCGCATACGCGGGCCGGTTGCAATTGCGCGTCGGGCAGGCCGCGCAAGTGGGCTACCAGCGTCACCAGATCGGCCGCGCCATAAACGACGACCCCCGGCGCCAGCGCCGCCTCCCGCGCGTTATCCGCGGGAAGATAGATCTCGGGATTCCGCGGCCCGGTGCATTCGAGCGGCGCCGCGTCGCGCTGACGCGCGGCGCCGCAGGCCATCGCGAACGCGCCCCGCATCGGCCGCAAGGCGCCGGTCAGCGAAAGTTCACCGGCGAACTCGCGGTGCTGCAACGCCTTGTCCGGCAACTGCCCGCTCGCGGCGAGGATGCCGAGCGCAATGGGCAGGTCGAAGCGCCCCGACTCCTTGGGCAAGTCGGCGGGTGCGAGATTGACGGTAATGCGCCGCACCGGGAAATCGAAGCCGCAATTGTCAAGCGCCGCTCGCACGCGCTCCCGGCTTTCGCGCACTTCCAAGTCCGGCAGACCGACGATCTGGAACGACGGCAAGCCGTTCGCCAGATGAACCTCCACGGTGACTTCAGGCGCGAGCGCCGACGACGGCGCGCGGCTGCGAACCAGGGCGAGCGGCATATTTTTTCCAGCGGGGGGAGGGGGTGGCGGCCTGTGCCGGCCGCCATGCGTTGCTTATCGGCGCGGTGCGCTTGAACCGATGTTGGGCGGGAAAGTGCGCGAATTGATCGCGCTTACGATTGCGCCGCAGGCGCCCGTTCCATCGCGGCCCGTTCCAGTTCGGCGACGCGGCGCTCGAGTTCTTCGAGACGCAGCCGCGTGCGTGCGAGCACTTGCGCCTGGGTATCGAATTCCTCGCGCGTCACCAGATCGAGCTTCGAAAAGCCTTGCGTCAACATCGCTTTTACATTGCGCTCGACATCTTTCGCCGGCGAATTCTTCAAAAACGCGCCGATTCGCGTTTGCAGGTCATTCAACATATCTGTTGGCTGTTTCATCTCAATGTCCTTTAATTGCACAAAGGTCGTGCATGCATCGGTGCATTCGTCGCCGCAAGCACCGCCGAGTCGCATCAGCACTAATATGGTGCAAAATGCGCTCGCAAATTGTCTTCAGGAAAGATTTCCAATCATCGTGGCGCTCTTTTGGTGCGTCGCCCACGGTTCAATCGAGGATGAAGATACTTTATCACGTTCATTTTCGTTGTCCGCCCGCCCGGCCGGGCGTTGGCCGTATGGCCGAGGCGTGCGTGCAACGGCACGCCGCAAAGGCCTGCGGCAGCTCCTTGCGCTGCACCGGAGCGGGGCCGTTGCGTCGATGGCACGACAGTTGCTGTGACTGGCCGCGCCAAATCGCGGACAGCCGGGGATCGCCCCCGGCGACCGGACGGGACGGAAGTCGGGTAACTAAAGAGAGGATCCCATGAAACTCATCACCGCAATCATCAAGCCGTTCAAGCTAGATGAAGCACGCGAGGCCTTGTCGGCTATCGGCGTCTCCGGCATCACGGTGACCGAAGTCAAAGGTTTCGGCAGGCAGAAAGGGCACACCGAGTTGTATCGGGGCGCCGAATACGTCGTAGATTTTTTACCCAAGGTGAAGATCGAAGCAGCCGTGTCGGACGATCTTGTCGACCAGGCCATCGAGGCCATAGAGCGTGCCGCGCGTACCGGCAAGATCGGCGACGGTAAGATTTTCGTCACGCCGATCGAGCAGGTGGTTCGTATCCGCACCGGGGAAACGGGC
>Ga0310811_10009863_pt1 | contig 12348 bp, 7 predicted proteins | sample YCmetagenome_FD_207642 | JGI IMG/M metagenome (GOLD analysis project Ga0310811, IMG submission 207642) | Soil microbial communities from experimental microcosm in Duke University, North Carolina, United States - YC | ecosystem: Engineered > Artificial ecosystem > Soil microcosm > Unclassified ... | reverse complement strand
GCCGGCAGTGCTGTCGTTAAGCGTTACATTCTGCGAGGCGGTATACGTCCCGCCAGCCGGGCTGAAGGTAGGCGTCGCCGTCACTGGCTGAGTCACAACGTATGTCGCCGTCACCACCGCGCTCGGCATCGATCCACTCGCCACGGCCATCGCCTCGATGGTGGTCGTGCCCATGCCTGGCACAATTGGGCTTGTATAAACGAACGACGAAGTGTCGGGCGCCGTGCCGTTCGTCGTAAAGTAGATCACCGCCCCAGGAGTGCTGTCGGACAGCGTCACGCTCGGCGCGGTCGAGAAGTTTCCTCCCGCCGGGCTGAAGCTTGGTGCTGCCGTCCCCGAGCTCGGCGCCTGCGTCGCATAAGTCCAGTAGAGTATCTTCTGACTCGCTGTCAGGCCGCCTGTGCTCCCCGTGAAGCCGACATAAGCCGTATTTGCACCCACGATCTGCGGAATGTTGACGACCCGAGTCAGCACAAACGTCTTGTTCGTCACCAGATCCAGAAGACTCATCGACAGCGTCGTGCCGTCATAGGTGACATGTGCCTGTATCGAGTCCCCACTCCGCAAGACAACACCGCTGGCACTCATATCCACCGCAGGCACCGTGGGCACCGCCCCATTGGTGTAGACGCCGGTCGAATCGGTGCCTTCGCCGGCATTGCTGTAAAGGTCAAACTTGATGGCGATGCTCTTCGCGATCTTCTGATAACCCAGCCCCGACCCTGATGCGCCCAGAGCATTCGCTCCGACGTTCTGAATCGTGAAGGTAAAGCCGTCCCCTTGCGCGCTCGACAGCTGGAACAGGAAGTCTGTCGTGAAGGTCTGTATGCCGATCGGTTGATTCCAGAAGACGCTTCCTGCCTGGTTAAGACCAGCAGTCGTCAGCTGCAGTCGGCTGTCATCCGTATTCACGGCGCTGCCATTCAAGGTCAATCCCGCTACCGACGAGAAGCCGCTGCCGAAGTCGATTGCTGATCCTCCCGCTTGAATCACGTAGTCAGCTTTAGCGACGTTGCTGTTGGCGAGGGCCGGATCGATGGCAACCGCCTTCATGGTCCTCGATGACGGGACTGCGATCGGCCCGTTATACCGCGTGGAGGAAGCGGTCGGCGTGGATCCATCCGTCGTGTAATAGATACTCGCGGCGGTGTCCGTATCCGAGAGTCTAACCGTCTGTGCTGCGGTATAGGTTCCCGCCCCTGGCAGAAAACTCACCGCTGGCGTCTGCCCAATGTCAGTAAAGGTAGCGCTGCTCACCGCGCTCTGAATGAAGCCGCTTGCACTCGCAATGGCGCGGATCGTCGTGTCGTTGCTGATCGCGATTGGACCGCTGTAGAGGGTCGATGCCAGTGTCGGGACACTGCCGTCCAAGGTGTAATAAATATTCGCCGAAGCAGTCGTGCTCGAGAGCGTAACATTCAGCGTTCCGCCAAACGAGCCGCCGTCCGGGCTGATCACCGGCGCAGCCGCAATGGGCGCCCCGTTGAACAGACCGTACACATCCACCTGCCCGAGCGCCGCAACGTATACCTTGCCATTCGTCACAACTGGAATGGCAAACTTCATGGCGTGCCCCGCTCCATCGCGCGCCGCATTCGTATCGCTCTCATACAGTAGGTTGGAGAGGTCGTTCGCGTCCCACGCATACAGCACCTGCGCGCCATGCGTGGTGTATTGATCAGTCCGCACTGCCCACGCGATGCCGTTCTGTGCTCCATCGGAGGACACCGTGAACGATGCTCCGGGGTACGCAGATGAGATATTACTCTGGCTCGAAGGCGTCGTGTCCAGCACGCCGCTGTTCACCTTGAACAACTTTGGCACGTCCGCTTTCGCCCATATATAGACGTTTCCGTTCCAATACGCCGGCGTACTCCACAACCCACCGCCTGCCTGCTTCAGAATGTCCTGCAACGCATTGGTGTTCGAAGTGACGCCGGTGGCGTATCCGCCGAGATTGTCGCGGTTCAAGATGAGGATCCGGCCCTCTTTTCCAACCTGCATCAGGATGTGCGGATTCGCTCCCTGCTGATCCGGCATCATCAGAATGCCTCCGGAGCCTTGGTCCAGATCCGCGGTTGAAAGATGCCCTTGATTGAACGGAGTAAATGCGTCTACCGGCGTCAGCTTTCCATTTGAGAGGTCGAAGGCAACGATACTGTCGCCAAATTCGCTGCTCGCATTGAATGGCGGATAGCTCGCATAAGTGCCATTGCCGGTCGTGATAAACATGCGTCCGGCGGCAGTGTCAATCGGCGGACCACCGCCGGCCCCCCACACACCATTGCCGAATCCGTTCGGCGACGTGCACACCACGGCCGTCTGTTTCAGCGTTGTCGCGTCGTATGCAAAGAGCCATCCATGCCACGGGCCATTGTCTCCATGGGAACCGAACCCGATATACACGTATCCGTTGTAGTAGTTCAGCGCCGGCCTGTTGTTCTGCCACAGCGGACTGAATGACAGCTTCCCGCCGGAGCTCCCGTTGCCCGTCCCGTTTACCGTCGCTGAGATCGCTACCGGACTGCCAGGCAGCTCGGCACCGGTACGAATATTAATCGCGTGTAACCGTGCGAAGTAGGTACCACTCTCCTTCGTCTTGCTCACCACATACATCGTGTTCGTCGATGTATTGATAAACGGTGTGCCCGTGATACCGACCTCCGGCGCAATGTCCGGTGATCCCTCGTCCGTGTTCGGCATAGTGGTGGCGCCCGGGCCCGCTCCGTGCGCCGCATCCAGCATCGTGATCTTCCAGATTGGGTTCGCGTTGGCACCACCATTCGAATCCGCGTCGAAAGCATAGATCGAATCGTGCTCGGTTGCGACAAACAACACGTTGTGCACCTGGCCGTCGCTCATTGTCAGCCCGTTGACATACAACGGCTGTGCATAGACCGAACCGTCGACCGTCAGCGAAAACAACTTGCCGAAGGTGTTGACGTTCACGTTGGCCGGCGTCAGCGCCGTCTCGTTGGTGTTCGCTCCGACATGCGTCAGGTCGTACCGCCACGTCGGCACGATCACTGGAGTGGGAGTCTGCGCGATCACGCGCGGCATTGTCGTGCCGCAGAACAAACTCAAGGCCAGCAGCGAAACCCGGGAGGCAAGCCTCCCTCTTTCGGCTGCCAAAAGCACACGCTTGGCAACAGAACGCCTATGGCAAGAAAACTCACACATATGAGAACACCGTCACGAAATCCTGATTGATATGCGGGCGTCGGAAAATCGAGGGAGGCGGAACAGACAATCAAATCAAGCTGCTACATCGGTGCAGTCGAAATCCGCCGCTGTGGACTTCGACTGCCCACATAGCAATTGGCAGGTGGCAAGGAATTGTCACTTCTGCTATTGCTTTTCGCGACGTCTTACTCAGTGACTGTAGAGGAGGGTTGTCCGCCGGCTCAAGACACACTGGTGCTTAGCGATCGCAAAGTGGTAACACGCTTCGCTAAGCCAACTCTGGCGCACCATCAATAGCTCGTTACAATATGTTCTGTTATTTCGCCTATTTAACCGTACTTCGCACCGGTTGACCTAAGCCATGTTCTGCTTTTGGCCACTGACTAGTACGCCACCCGACTGGCGTAAATTTCTTGTCTGCGCCTTGCTCCTCTTTCAAGGCGCGACCGTATTGCGCGCCAGGTCGGGGAACGCGGGTCTCGCATGGCACGTACAAGGCAAATGGCAGATTAGCGGCGAAGGCGCTCCGGTTCGTGCAGGCGATGCCATTGAGCCGGCAGCTCTTCTGCAGCCGGATGCGACCGCCGGCGATCACTCCATCACTATCCTCCTGCCTGACGGGCAACGCATTCTCTACGAGTGCTTCACCGCAGTCGATTGCGCACGCGGCTTCCGCGTACCTTCACTCATCCAACGACCAGATCCATTCGCGCTGCAGATGCTCGCGCGTATCGGCGCCGTCGTCTCACGCAGCCACGGCATGAATCCAAACCAGCATCGCCCCGCGCATGCATCGCAGACAGCACGCCAGGAAAGCGTGGCTGCACTCGACGGTGCTCATCTCGTGCATGTTGCTGGCCTTATCGCGGATCTTCCCAACGGCCGTTACACTTACGACCTCCGTCCACGTAACCGCGACTATCCGCCACAATTTCGCGTCCCACTAGAGAAGACAACCCCATCGATTGAGCTGACGCTGCCCGCGCCGGGCCTCTACGACATCACCATCACCGACGCTCTGAACACCCCACGCATTGATCTCTTCCTCGTCGCGATCAAGCCCTCTCAGTCGGCAGATTTCCAGTCCTTTCGTCACGCCAGGGCAACTATCGACACATGGAATGACAGCTATGCGGGCTGGCCCATCGATGACCTTCTTCGCGCCTATCTGGAATCGCTTTCCGAAAGCGCGAAGCACTGATTTCGCGCGGTCCGCGCGCCGGAAATCGCGTCCAGACCGAAAACCCTGAGAATCTGTTCTGTCTACTGCTTGCGCTTACGACGGCACATGCACGATGATGCATACTCCGTAATGGCGGCAGGCATAATGGCCCAGCGTAAGACAAAGTCCAGGCCGGTCACCCTCGTTGACGTCGCGCGAGAGAGTGGATTCTCTCCGTCTACTGTTTCGATTGTGCTCAACAACGCGCCTCTCTCCCGCCACATCGCGGCGACGACAAAAGAGCGCATCCGCAAAACGGCACAGAGCCTGGGCTACCGGCCGGATGCCTTTGCCCGCTCACTTCGTCGCCGACGCAGCCACACCATCGGGGTCATGATCTTCGATCTCTCAGATCCCTTCTGCACCCTTATTCTGCGCGGAATCCAGAAGTCTCTCGACCCCACCAGTTATCAACCCATCATGATGGATGCGAATAACGACCGGAAGCAGTTGGTCGGATACCTAGATCTGCTGATGGAGCGCCGCGTTGAAGGGCTCATCGTCGTCGCAAATTGGCTCTTCGAAGAGGGAGGACTGCTCGCACAATTGCGCAACAGCAGGCTGCCGACGATCGTAGTCGGTCGCGATCTCTCTGGGGATGCCATCCGCTCAGTCATCGTGAATAACGAGGAGGGTGGCTATCTTGCCGTCAAGCACCTCTATGATCTGGGCCACCGCCGCATTGCCGTCATCCGCGGCCCGGCAAAACTCATGGATAGTGATCGGCGCTGGAAGGGCATTCAGCGCTTCTCCGCCGAACACGGCCTTCGCATCGAACCACAACTGGTGCGCCAGTTGCCCGAAGCCATCGACGCAAACTCTGGCTTCGATGGCGGCCTGTTCCAGACCGAGGATCTGCTCAGGTCCGGGGAGAAGTTTACGGCGCTCGTCGCCTTTGACGATCTCACTGCGCTCGGTGCTGTCCGAGCGCTCGACCGCGCCGGCCTCCGCGTCCCTGAGGACTGCTCGGTAATCGGTTTCGACGACGTTCCTCCCGCATGGTTCAGCACTCCCGACCTGACCACCATTCGTCAGCCCATGCAGGCCATGGGACAGTTGGCGGCAGACTGGATTCTCGGTGAAGTGGGCGGGACACCGCAGCCGGTCGAACCCCCTACCCGTCCGCACGCGCTAGCTCCATCCCTCGTCCTCCGCGGTTCCACAAAGCCCTTTCCGCAGGCACCTTCCACTTAAGGAGCAGTTGACAACGCCGTTCTCCAGGGCGTATTTTCCTTCATTCAAACGATTCAATAAGCGCGTTTTGTTCGATCTGTCCTAAGAGGCCTTGGCAGTTCATGTCCATCGTTCTTTGTCATTCATTTCGGAAAGCTTTTTGTGCGCTCAGTTTTTTTCTCTTCTGCGTATCGCCTCTGCTCGCCCAGACCGTCCGTATCAACACGACAAAGCCAGCCAACGCCATCAATCCGCGTGACTCGGTCGGCGCCGGAGTCGACCGCATACAAGTGGAAGCCATCGATCGCGACTTGACGAAGGAAGCCCTTCAGCCGGTCCTGGACTCCGGATGGCAACCCGTCACCTACCGGCAGAACACCGATCTCGCCGTGGAAGCCTGGCACTGGAACCCCGAAGGTACGTGGAGCGACCCTTCTGGCAAAGGCTACTTCACCGGCTCGACCACCTCCACTGGCTTCATTCGCCACTCCTTCGGTTACGCACTGCCGCATCGCGGTGTCACCCGCAATGACGGCACCGGCAATGTCGGCTTCTCCCGCATCACCGACGGAGACGAGAGCACCTACTGGAAGAGCAATCCCTATCTCGCCAGCCGGTACACGGGTGATGATGATGCGCTCCATCCGCAATGGGTCATCCTCGACCTCTCACGCGATGAGCTCGTCGACACCCTCAAGATCTCCTGGGCCGAGCCTTTCGCCTCCGACTACGTCCTCCAGTACTGGACCGGCCTCGATCCTGTCCACCTGCCCACCCGTGGCACATGGGTCACGCTTCCGCAAGGCGTCATCGCTGGAGGACACGGCGGCGTTGCGGTTCATACGCTCTCTGATCTTCCTGTGCGGCTCCGCTTTCTCCGCATCTGGATGACTAAGTCTTCGAATACCTGCGACACCCACGGCTCTGCCGATCCTCGCAATTGCGTTGGCTACGCAATCAAGGAGCTCTATCTCGGTGTCACTTCGAAAGATGGCGTCTTCCACGATCTCTTGCGCCACACGGCGGACCAGGAGCAGACCGCAACCTTCTGCTCATCCATTGATCCCTGGCACACTCCCGACAGCTCAGTAAACCCGCAGGAAGCGCAGGTGGGCTTCGACCTCTTCTTCCAAAGTGGAGTCACGCGGGGCCTGCCGGCCATGATGCCCGTCGCGCTGCTCTATGAAACTCCGGACAATGCCGCGGCCGAAATTCGTTATCTCGAAAACCACAAGTACCCCATCTCCTACATCGAGATAGGTGAAGAAGCTGACGGCCAGTACATGCAGCCGGAGGATTATGGCGCTCTGTATCTGCAGTTCGCGACAGCGTTGCGTCGCGTCGATCCAAACCTCAAGCTCGGTGGCCCGTCGTTTGAAGGCGTCAATGAAGACATCGACGTCTGGCCCGACGCGCAAGGCCGCACCTCGTGGCTTGCGCGCTTTCTTGTCTATCTGCGTCAGCACTCCCGCATGCAGGATCTGCAGTTCTTCTCCTTCGAGCATTACCCCTACGAGCCCTGTCGCATCACATGGGCCAGCCTCTATGACGAGGCGGAACTCATCCACCACATCATCGACGTATGGCATGCCGACGGTCTCCCGGCATCCATGCCCCTCTTCATCACCGAATCGAATCTCTCTTCCTCGACTAGCGAAACCTATGAGGACATCTTCAGCGGACTTTGGCTCGCGGACTACATCGGATCCTTCCTCAGCAGCGGAGGAAGCGGTGTCTACTACTTCCATTACCTGCCGTTGCAATGGGAGCACGGTTGCAACGACTCCGCCGGCACCTTCGGCATGTTCTCCGTCAATCCCGATTACTCCGTCAAACAGCCGCTGGCGCAGTTCTTCGTCAGCCAGTTGATCAATCGCGAATGGCTGCAGGCTGACGGCGTCAATCAGCTATTCCCTGCCGCCTCCGACATAACCGACGGCGCCGGGCACACGCTCGTCACTGCCTATGCAGTCAAACGGTCAGATGGACAGTGGGCCGTCATGCTCATCAATAAGGACCAGGAGAATAACCACCGCATTCACATTGAGTTCACGGGCAGCACAGGCTCACCGGCTCAGTTCAGCGGCCCTCTGGAAGAATCCGTCTTTGGACGAGCTCAATATCATTGGAACCCGCCGCAGCGCGATTTCAACGCACACCTTCCTCAAGCTAGCGACAAAACAGAAAAGATCTATCACGGGGGAAGCGCCGATCCGGACGGCCCCATCGTGCGGAAGCAAATTCCTGATGGCAAAGAATTCGACTTGCCCGCCGCCTCGGTAATGGTCCTGCGCGGCAAAGTATGAAGCGTTACCTGCAACGTGGCGTTCTAAAAGCCTTTTCAGGAACAAGACTGCGAATTGGAAACGTGGCTTCCTCGCCAGAGAATAGCCACGTTTCGCGATGATTAGCCGTGGGAAAGCAGCAGTGGAAACGCTCTAGTGCCTCGAATCGAAATAAATATCAAAACATCAAGCGCTTTTCGGATACATCTTCTTGATCATTTGTTTGTCCTTCGTAGACAAATCCGTATTTAGCGGCGTCCCTTTATGATCTGTGAACAGTGACCCATCGAACTGATACAGCATGATCGATTGCCGGTCGAACCGTGTTGTGCTGATTCCGGTCGGAGAATACTTCTCTAGGATATTGTGATCGATATCGTCTTTCGACCAATTGTTCGGCGGCCCGGAGAAGGCCGCATAAACCGCGGCTTTGTTCCATTTCAGATGTTCTTTCGGGCTTTGATGCTCGTGAATGCAACCCAGAGCATGCCCAAATTCATGCACCACGACTCTCCTGTACTCCGTGTCATCCGTATCATCGCGGAGCCAGCCAAAATTCATCGTAGGCTCGTTCTTCTTGAAGTAATCTGCATTCAGGCAATCCAGGCCCACGGCCGACCATGATCCCGGATCGGCCTGGAATGAAATGCGTATTTCGGCAGCGCCATCTTTGACGAATTCGAAACTGACATTGGCATACTTCAGCCACTCTGTTGCTTTCTCTTGCACATTCTTCCGCTGGAAATCGTCGCCATCGAGAAACTTGCAGCGAAGATGCTTGCCGTTATCCCACTTCTTCGCGTTAATCACTGCCATCCTTGCGATTTCAATCGGGTCGGTGGCACTCAACTCATGTTGGCTTTCAACGGCATGAAGATGCTCATGAAAGGGCGCATCTTTTGCCGGTGGGTTAGGGAGGCTGGCCGACCGCTCGCGCACGACTGTTTCAAATGCCGAGAGCGCATTTCGATGGGCTGACGTTTTCCCGGCCAGATATTTTGCCGGAATCACTCGATCAAAACAGATATGGGGCTGTTCCATATCACCTCCAGATATCTCTAGATGCGTGGCCCAGTTCACTCATTGAACATGTTTGCCCACAAGATAGGAACGGCCAAGGGAGTCATCCAATAACGGGGAGTTATCGGGAAGGCCAGGATCGTAAGCGATCGTTCTCGGGCCTTGCAAGGTTTTTCCGGTGCCCCGACTCAGAATCGGTCTGTATAAAGAATGGATAACCACCAACGATGAAAGCGGAGGGCACCGGTGGGCCGCCCACCTTCCCGTGTCGCCTGGACAATGGGGCAAGTAATGCTTGTGTCTCCAAAGAAAGCGGTCAAAACCGAAAGCGATGGCGATGCGTACGCGATTCCTTTGCTGAACCGTAAACACAACCGGACCGGTGCGGCGTCCTCGACCAACCAGCTCCTCGAACACGTCAGAGCCGGCCAGCAGTCTTACTCGTCTGCCGCTTCCCAGCAGCGCCTGCTCTGGTTGCATACAGACGCGTGAACATAATGATCGTCCGGGCCCGCCTTGCTCATCGTCTTCAAACACCAAAAGGTGCTGGTCGTGCCCATCAGCGCCTCGTGATCCTTGCTGTACTCGCCGAACGCCGCGTACGAGGACTTGCTGCGGAGGCATCTGCACTTCGTCTGCTCTTTCAATTCCGCCATAATTTCTCCTATCCCGTCGTCTCCTATCCGACAGCGCTGGGGTCCCGACCCATCTGGCCTGCAGCCAGCAGAATCGTGCGGTAAACCGCGGTTTGGAAGAGCTGCACTTTGTACCCGTTCTGCGAAAGTGGAGTCGCATTGGCCACCGCAAGCTTTCCCGCCTCGCGCGCTGTCTGCTCATCGATCACCTTGCCGCGCAACGCTGCTTCTGCATCCGTTGCATGAATCGGCGTCGGCGCCGCCACTCCAAGTACGATGGCCGCCTTCCGGCATGTTCTGCCGTCCATCTCCAGGACCACGCCCGCATCTGCAATAGGCCAGTCGAAGCTTTCTTTCTCCCCATACTTCTGATACGCCGACCGCGTCCCCGGTGCAGGCGAAGGCACGCGTATCGCCGTGATCAGCTCACCCGGCTTCACTGCGGTCTCCCGCTGCAGGTCCACTTCCGGCGCGACATAAAAATCACGCATCGCCACCGTGCGCTTGCCGGCCTTCGATGTCAGCTCCACCTCCGCATCCATGGCAAGCAATGGCACCGCGGTCGAGGAAGGATGCACCATCGCGCAGGATTTGTTGTTCACGATCGCGTGATACTGATTCTCGCCTTGCAGCGCATGGCACTCGTCTGAGCTGCCCTTCTTCCGGCAATCGAAATCGGTCGATCGAAAATACCAGCACCGTGGCCGCTGCATCAGATTCCCGCCAAGGGTCGCCATGTTGCGCACCTGAGGCGTTGCCGCATGCCCTGCCGCATCCGACAGCGCCGCATAGCGCTGCTGTATCTCCGGATGCTCCGCTATTTCGCTGAGCGTCGTCAGCGGCCCAAGCTCCAGACCGCGATCGGTCGACCCAATGCTGTGCAGCGACCGCACGTTCAGGATGCTGACAAGTTTCGGCGGAGAGACAATCCCGTCCTTCATCAGGTCCAGCAGGTCAATCCCGCCCGCCTTTACCACAGCATCGCCCTTCATCTCCGAGAGGGCCTCATCTACAGTTGCGCAGTCGACGAAAGTAAAGCGGTTCATACTGTCATCTCTCCTGACGTCTTGCCCAGCGCCGCCAACACGTTGGAGGGGGTCATCGGAATCGAGCGCATTCGCACCCCCGTCGCGTTATAAAACGCATTGCCGATAGCCGCGGCCAAGGTGATAATGCCCGCTGACTCTCCAATCCCGGCAGCGTCGGTCGAGCTCTGGCCGATATAGTTCTCGATCAGCTCAACCTGGATCTCAGGCACCTCGCGCGCGCCTACGATCTTGTAGCTCTCCAGGTTCGCGTTCAGCATGTAACCCTTCTGCCGATCCATCACTCGCTGCTCGAACAGCGCATAAGAAATGCCCTGCAGAATGCCGCCATGCACCTGGCTGATAACCCCCGTTGGATTGATAGGTCGCCCACAGTCATGCACACCGAACACCTTTTCAAGATGTACCCGACCGGTCTCCGCATCCACCGCCAGCTCCACGTAATCGACGCCGCCATACGTCAACTTCGCCTTCTCGTAGTCCGGAACGCGAGTAGTCCGCGCCGAAATCTCGCTCGTCGGCATCTTCGCTGCGGCGCTGCGCAGAGATACGGATCGCGAACCGTCTTTCCACGCCACATTGCCGTCGCGCAGTTCTAGGTTGTCAGCAGTTGTGCCAAGTGGTGTCGCCACGGCCTGCAGAAACTTCTGCTTCGCCTGCCACGCAGTGTTTCGGATCGCCGGCGTGATCGATCCCGCAGTCACGCTTCCGCCGGAGTTCGGCCCTATTGGATAGCGAGTGTCTCCCACTCGTACCTGCACACTGTGCGGTGGGATGCCGAACTCCTCCGCCACAACCTGCGCAAGAATCGTCTTGGTGCCACCGCCGATGTCCTGCACAGCGGAGAGCACCTCCACCGATCCATCCTTCGCCACGCGCACTTCGCAGGATGAGTCCATATCGACGAAGCGATACCACACCGACTGCGCTATGCCCATTCCGCGCTTCACCGGCCCGGTATCGGCGCCGGCAGCCTTGCGGTCGCGCCAATTCGTCTTCTCCCGGATAATCTGACGCTCCACTTTGCGCGCCGGGCTCTCGTCGATCTTCTCCCGAAGATCGAGAGGATCCATGTTCAGCTTCACAGCAAGCTCATCGATAGTTTGCTCGAAAGCAAAACATCCTTGCGGATGTCCGGGCGCACGGAACGCCGCGCCCGGCCCTGCATTGACGAAGACGTCATTCTCTTCAGTGCGTATGTTGGCGCACTTGTAGAGATTCGTCGCAGGTCCCGCCGTCCCTGCTCCCGTACCAACTCCCGCAGTGCCATAGCTGATCAGCTCAATCGCCGTCAGCGTCCCGTCACGTTTGGCTCCGATCCGCAGCTTCTGATGAGAGTCGGGCCGGTTGGAAACAATATGCTCCTGGCGCCGGTCGAGCATCAGCCGCACCGGCACGCCCGCCTTGCGCGACAGGTTCGCAGCCACCACGCCCTCATTGCCGGCGCCAAACTTTGCGCCGAAGCCGCCGCCCATAAACTCCGTAATCACCCGCACCTTGCTCTTCGGCAGCTTGAAGACCTCGGCAAACTCATCGCGCACGCTCGCCGTGCCCTGGGTGGAGGCATAGATCGTAAGCTCATCCGGCTTCCAGTCGGCTACCACGCCATGCGTCTCCAGAGCCGAGTGCGTCTGGACCTGGGTAAAGTACTCACCCTCGACGATGACGTCCGCCTCTTTGAAGCCTGCCTCGGGATCACCCTTCGTCTTCTTCTCCGGGCCATGCACGTTGCCGGTCTGCGGCACGTCCTTCGGTCCACCCCCGCCACCGGCGCTCCCCGCCGC
>Ga0310811_10009862_pt1 | contig 12349 bp, 10 predicted proteins | sample YCmetagenome_FD_207642 | JGI IMG/M metagenome (GOLD analysis project Ga0310811, IMG submission 207642) | Soil microbial communities from experimental microcosm in Duke University, North Carolina, United States - YC | ecosystem: Engineered > Artificial ecosystem > Soil microcosm > Unclassified ... | reverse complement strand
GTCGATGTCGACCTGGTGACGAGCCGCCGCGCCGAGCCGGTCACGTTCCTGGTGAACGTGACCGGCGACAAGGTGCGCGACGAGGCAGGTGGCAACCGGATGGAGAACCTCACGGTCGAGTTCCGCGTGGTGTTTCCCGAGGGCCCGGACGGTGACGCCGCCCGGGCGGCCCTGCCACGGTCGGTGCGGATGTCCCACGATCGGCTCTGCACGGTGAGCCGCACCGTCGAGCTCGGCACGCCGGTCCGCACCACGATCGTGCCGGATGCCCGGTCATCCCCGAGGTAGAGCGAGCCGCGCTTGGAGGTGCACGATGAAGCCTCACATCGACGGAACGACGTTCGGTTCGATCACTATCAAACGAACGGTCTACGCGCACGATGTCATCATCCGGCCCGACGGCCGGGTGAAGAAGCGGAAGAAGAAGCTCTCCAGCGCCGTCTACGGCACCTCACACACGGTCTCCCTGCGCGAGGCCGAGTACGTGTACAAGCAGGCAGCCGGGGTGGACCGCCTGATCGTGGGCAGCGGCCAGAACGGCAACGTCACACTCTCGCCCGAAGCGGCCGCATACCTGAAGCGCAGGAAATGCCACGTGACGCTGATGCCGACACCCAAGGTGATCAGCTTCTGGAACCATACGAAGGGCACGGCGGTCGGCCTGTTCCACGTGACTTGCTGACCGGCCAACCCGGCGCTGCGTCCCGGAGCCGGTTCGCTACGCCACCGAGATGACGACCTTGGCGCGCGCGTGCTCGATCTCGAGGTACCGCACCGCCTCCGCCGCCCGCTCGAGCGGGAAGGTCCGGTCGACGGCCGGCGTGATGTCGCCCGCCTCGAGGTGCTCGCGCAGCGTGGCGAGGCTCTGCGCGCTCGGCGGCACGTTGAGCAGCGGCACGACCCGCCGGTCGCCCATCTTCGCGGCGAGCGTCGCGCGGATCGTCAGCGCCATCGGCCCGAAGTACGACGGCCGCCCGCCGCCGGAGGTCCCGCCGCCGGACATCACGAGCCGCCCGTGCTCGGTCAGGACGCTCCTGAGCTCCCCGAGCGAGCGGTTCGCGACCAGGTCGAGCACGACGTCGTAGCGCCGCCCGGCCCGCGTGAAGTCCTCCCGCGTGTAGTCCACGACGTGGTCGGCGCCCAGCTCCGCGACGAGCTCGGCGTTGCGCGTGCTGCACACGCCGGTGACGGTGGCGCCGTAGGCCTTGGCCAGCTGTACCGCGAAGGTGCCGACGCCCCCGGAGGCGCCGTTGATCAGCACGTGCTCGCCGGCCTTGACCTTCCCGGCGTCCCGCAGCGCCGCGAGCGCGGTCGTCGCGGCGAGGGGCACCGCGGCCGCCTGCTCGAACGTGAGCCCGGCGGGCTTGCGCCCGATCCAGGCGACGGGCACGCGGGCGTACTGCGCGAACGCCCCGTCGTCCTCGCGCAGGTCCCCGTACACTTCGTCGCCCGGCTCGTAGCCGGTCACGCCCGCGCCGACGGCCTCCACGACGCCGGCGAAGTCGCTGCCGCGCACCCGCTGCCGGGGACCGCTGCGCCCGAACATGGCGGGCATCGTGTACCGCGCGAGGCGGGGATCCCCGCGCATGATGTGCCAGTCCCTTGCGTTGACCGCGGCGGCGCGGACCCGAACCAGCACCTCCCCGTCGCCGGCCACCGGCCGCTCGATCTCCCGCAGCTCCAGCGTGTCCGTCGACCCGTACCGCTCCTGAACGATTGCCTTCATGCCATCGATGTTCGCCGCACCGCAAGATCATCCTCATCGGAACAAGGACCGCGATGATCCCGTACTTTCGGCGCCGGTGGGTCAGGCGCGGGGCAGCACGGCGGTGACGGTCCAGCCCCGGCCGGGGCCCGGTCCGGCCTCGCAGGTGCCGCCGACCAGGCCGGCGCGCTCCACCATCCCCGCGAGGCCGAAGCCGCCGCTGCCGGCGGCGCGGGCCGGCGCGGCCTCGCCGTCGTCGGTGACCCGCAGGCGCACCGAGGACTCGTCCGCGACCACGCTGACCTCGATGCGGGTGGCGTTGCGGGCGTGGCGGCGGGCGTTGGTGACGGACTCCTGGGCCAGGCGGTACAGCGCGGTTCCCACCGGCGACGGCAGGTCCTCGACGTCGCCCGACACCGCCACCTCGACGGCGGGGCCGAGCACGTGCCGCCCGGCCAGGCCGTGCAGGTCGGCGACCCGGGGCGCCGGTGCCAGGTCGGCCGGCTCGTCGGTGCGCAGCACCTTCACGATCCCGCGCATCTCGGCCAGGGCCCGCGACGCCTCGGCCTCGATGACCCGCAGGGCGTCGGTGGCCGCCGAGGGGTCGCTCGCCGCGGTGGCCAGGCCCGCCTGCGCTCGGATGATCATGGCGGACACATGGTGCGCGACGGTGTCGTGCAAGTCGCGGGCCAGGCGCTCGCGCTCGAGCAGCTTCACCTGGTCCAGCTCGCGCTGGCGGGCGCGCGTGCGGTAGCGCAGCGCCGCGCCGAGCGCCGTGACCGCGAACAGCACGCCGAAGGCGCCGAAGGCGTCGCTCCACGGCATGTACCCCACGAACAGCGAGAACAGCAGCTTCGCGGCGATGATCGCGCAGCCGGCGACCGCCTCGCGGCCCGATCCCCAGCGCAGCAGCGCGTAGGCGAGGAACAGTACGTACACGAAGGCGTTGAGGCCCAGGTCGCGGCCGGTCACCAGCGGCGCGAGGCCGCACACGACGAACGCGATCGCGACCATCCGCAGCGGGTGGGTGCGCCGCCACAGCAGCGTCGGCAGCACGGCGAGGGCCAGGCCGCCGGCCAACCAGCGCCACGGCAGGCCGGGGCTGGCGAGGACCTCGACGACGATCGCGAGCGCGAAGCCGCCGACGAGCACCCAGTCGCGCCACACCCGGGCGGGCGGGGCGGCCGGGCTCGGCTCGTCCCAGACGGAGCGCAGCAGGCCGGGCATCGCCTCCATCGTATGGTCCCGCCGGCCGCCGCGGATCCGACCAAAGTACGACCGGCCCCGGCCGTGAGTGAGCACGGCCGGGACCGGGGAGCGCCTACGGCGTGACGTCGGCGCTGTCGATGGCGATGTTCCAGCCGCTGCTGGCGGCGTTCTTCGTGCCGGTCACCCGGATGCGCAGCGTGTGCGGTCCGGCGGTGAGCACCGGGCTCGTCCACACGACGCCGGAGGCGTTGCGGGCGGCGGCGTAGTTGTCGACCAGGGTCTCCGCGCCGCCGTCCAGCGACAGGGCCATGATCTGCTGGTCGGCGTCGCGCACCGCGTGCAGCGCGACCCTCGTGCCGGTGAAGCTGAACGTCGCCGTCGAACCGGCCGTGAAGCTCCAGTTCGCGGTGCCGTTGAACATGTCCGGCACGCCGGTGGTCAGGCCCCAGCCCGAGCCGTAGGCGAACCGGGCGTCGGTGCCGTCGTACGTGGCCACGGCGGCCTGGGTGACGTCGGCTCGGTCCAGCGCGATGTTGATGCCGGAGCTGGCCGGGTTGCGCTGGCCGGTGTTGACGATCGTGACCGTGTGCGCGCCGGAGGGCAGGACCGCGCTGGTCCACACGACGCCGGAGGCGTTGCGGGTGGCGGCGTAGTTGTCGATCGTCACCGGGCTGCCGCCGTCGACCGCGACCGTCATGCGGCCCTGGTCGACGTCGCGCACGGCGTGCAGCGCCACCTGGGTGCCGGTGAAGCGGAACGTGGCGGTGGCGCCGGCGACGTGGCTCCAGTTCGCGGTGCCGTTGAACATGTCGGGCACGCCGGTGGTGCGGCCCCAGTTGGCGTCGTAGGTGAAGTCGGCGCTGTCGGCGTCGACGACGAGCGGCCCGCCGGTGGTGCCGCCGTCCAGCGGCGTGCCCAGCGTGACGGTGTACGCGTCCGAGCCCGACGTCATCGGCACGGCGACGTTGAGCGCGCCGCCGGTGACGGTCACGTCGCCGCTGCTGACGATCGCTGGACCGGTCAGCGGCGACTGGTCAGCGATGCGGGCCACGGTGACCCGGGCTTTGCCGTTGGTGACGAGCCACGACGGCACCCCGCGGATGGCGACCGTGGTGGTGCCGGTCTGGCCGGTCTGGTTGCCCAGCAGCGCGACCGCGCGCCCGGCGTTGCGATCGACGCTCGCCGCGACCCCGACGGCCCCGGAGCCGGTGGCGGCGACGAGGTTGCCGGTCATCTGGGCGTAGGCGCGGTACGTCCACCACTGCCCGGTGGCCTGCCCGTTCCAGAGCACGGAGTCGAGCGTGCCCGCGACGCAGCAGTCCGACCAGATGGCGTGCGCCGCCGCCGTGACGTTGGAGGCGGCCAGGCGGGACAGGAACCAGGCGAGGTACCCCGGCTGCTGTTGCTGCGAGAAGAGGTACTCGTCGATCGTCATCGGCAGTGCCGCGACCCCGCGGGCGCTCGTGATCGCCGCCGCATCCGCCGAGTCGGCCAGCGGGTCGTTGCCGAAGTGCCAGTTGAGCACGTTGGGCAGGGTGCCGTCGGCCTTCGTGCGCGCCACCCAGGCGTCCAGCCAGCCGTGGTTGTAGCCGGAATACGACGGGCCGACGATGACGGCGCCGGGGTCCAGTCGCCGGATCTCGTTCACCGCGGTGTTCCACATCTGGTAGTACTGCTCGCTGTTGACGCCGCGCGGCCAGAAGCCGGTGCCGTCGGGCTCGTTCCAGATGTCGTACTGCACCCGCGCCCCCGACGCCTTCACGTCCGTGACGAGTCGGGTGATGAACGAGCGCCAGTTGGTGCAGTCGCCGTTGTCGCAGGGGTACACCGTGTTCGCCGGCTGTTCGGTGTCGGCGCCCCACACGTCGGAGACGAGCAGGTGGTACGCGGCGTTGTAGGGCGCGGCGGTGACCCGGCGGGCCTGCCCGATCGCGGAGTTGAGCCGCACCTGGTAGCCGGACCCGGCGGCGTAGCCGTCGCCGATCCAGCCGTGCCCGGCGATGCGGGCACCGCCGCCGCGGAACAGCGTCGGGTGCAGCGGCTGCATGAGGGAGTCGGCGGGCCCGGAGCCGTCCTGGTTCAGGCCGTAGAGGAACCCGGAGCCGGCGAAGGTCGGCGCCTTGCCGACGGCGGACAGGTCGACGTTCACGGTGACGTCGGCGGCCTCGGCGGACGGCGTGACCATGAGCGGCACGGCGACCGTGGCGAGGCCGAGGAGCAGGACGGCGATGAGGCGGCCTGGCGGAGCTGCGCGGGACATCATTCCTCCTGGATGGGGAGACGTGCGTCGTCTCGTAGGAACAAGGGGATCTGGGCCAGCGGCGCGTCGACGCTGACGCGCTGCCCGCCCTCGAACGTGGTGCCGGTGTCGGTGTGCGTCCAGCGGGCGCCGGCCGGGAGATACACCTCGCGGTGGCGCGCGCCGGGCTCGAGCACGGGCGCGACGAGCAGGTCGCGGCCGAACAGGAAGGCGTCCTCGACGTCCCAGGCGGCCGGGTCGGCGGGGAACTCCAGCAGCAGCGGGCGCAGCAGCGGCAGCCCGCCGCGCAGCTGCTCGTGCAGGTAGGGGCGCAGCCGCTCGCGCAGGCGCAGGAACGCGGCCAGGATCTCGTAGGCCTCCTCGCCGTAGGACCACACCTCGTTCGGGCCGCCGCTGTCGCCGACGCCGGCCCGCTCGGTGCGCGGCTCGCGGTGGCCGTGCAGGCGGAACAGCGGGCAGAAGGCGCCGAACTGGAACCAGCGCACGAGCAGCTCCCGGTACGCCGGGTCGGCCGGGTCCCCGCCGTGGAAGCCCCCGATGTCGGTCGTCCACCACGGGATGCCGCTCATGGCGACGTTGAGCCCCGCCCGCACCGACGACCGCAGCGCCGGGAACGTCGCCGGGATGTCGCCCGACCACAGTGCCGCGCCGTAGTGCTGCGAGCCGGCCCAGGCCGAGCGCACCAGCGTCAGGATCTCGGTCTCGCCCTGCTGGGCCAGGTACTCGAACGCGCCCCGGGCGTGCTCGCGCGGGTAGAGGTTGGCGACCTCGGCGCCCGGCCCGGCCGACAGGCTCAGGTTGTGGAAGTGGCCCGGGCGCATCTCGGGCTCGCAGGCGTCGAGCCAGAACGCGCGGATGCCGTCCTTGCCGTACGACTCGTGCACCCGTGCCCAGAGGAACTCCCGCGCCCGGGCGTCGGTGGCGTCGTAGAACGAGACACCGAGGGGCGCGTCGGTCTCGCCGTCGGGCCATTCCGCGTGTACGCCGCTGCCGTTGTCGGTCGCCACCAGCAGCCCGGCGTCGCGCATGGCGGCGTGGTTGGCCGACAGCGGGCTGACCGACGGCCACACCGACACCGCGAGCTCGACGTCCAGCGCCCGCAGCTCCTGCGTCATCGCCGCCGCGTCGGGCCAGGTGCCGGTGTCCCAGTCCCAGTCGCCGAGGTGGCGCCAGTGCAGGTAGTCGGCGACGATGACCGACAGGGGCAGGCCGCGGCGACGGTACTCCCGAGCGACCTCGAGCAGCTCGGCCTGGTCGCGGTACCGTAGCTTGCTCTGCCAGAACCCGGAGGCCCAGGCCGGCAGCTCGGGCGCGGGCCCGGTCGCCTCGCCGTAGCGGCGCAGGATCTCGGCGGGCTCGCCGCAGGTGAGCCAGTAGTCGATCTGCGGCGCCCGGTCGGCGACCCAGCGGGTGCCGTTGGCGGCGAGCTCGACGCGGCCGACCGCCGGGGTGTTCCACAGCAGGCCGTAGCCGCGGCTGGACACGGCGAACGGGATGCTCACCTCGCCGTTGCGCTGCTGCAGCTCCAGCACCATGCCCTTCTGGTCGAAGCGGCCGTGTCCGTGCTGGCCGAGGCCGTAGAAGCGCTCGCCCTCGTAGGCGGCGAAGCGCTGCTCGACGCGGTGGCCCCCGCCGCCGGCGGGTTCGAAGTGGCGCGCGCCCGGCCACCAGAAGTGCGCCGGCGCCTCGCGCAGCAGCTCCTCGCCGGTGTCGGCGCGGCGCGCGGTGAGCAGCCCGGCGGGGCTCACCTCGACCCGCAGCCGCCCGTTGACGAGGGCACCGTCCACGATGGACGCATCGGTCGGCGGGGGCGTGTCGAGCAGGGCGCCGGGCCGGCCGGCGACGATGCGGTGCAGGCCCGCGCGCACCCGGACGCTGTCGGCGCCCCACGGCTCGGCGACGAGCACGTGGTGGCCGTGCCGCCAGGTCAGCTGAGTGGACACAGTGGACGGTCTCCTAATCCTTGACGCTGCCGCTGGTGATGCCGGCCGCGACGTACCGTTGCGCGACGACGAGCAGCGCGGCGACCGGCAGCGAGGCGATGACCCCGGTGGCCATGACGCTGTTCCAGTCGCTGATGTGCGCGCCGATGAAGCGGTAGATGCCGACGGTGATGGGGGCGGCCTCGTCGCGGGTGGTCAGGGTGACCGCGAAGAGGAAGTCCGCCCAGGCGAACAGGAACGAGAACAGCCCCGCGGTGATGACCGCGTTGCGGCTCACCGGCAGGATGACCGACCACAGCGTGCGCAGCGCCGAGGCGCCGTCCAGCTGCGCGGCCTCGCGGATCTGCGCCGGAATGCCGCCCATGAACGCGTGCAGGATCAGCACGGCGAACGGCACGCACAGCGTCGAGTCGGCCAGGATGAGCGCCAGCGGCGTGTCGAGCAGGAACAGCTCGTTGGCCGCGACGTAGAACGCGTTGGCCATCACGATGCCGGGGATCATCTGGGCCACGAGCAGCCCGAACAGCAGCGGCCGGCGCAGCGGCGCGCGGAGCTGGGCCAGGCCGAAGGCGGCCGGCACGGCGACGAGCAGCGTGACGCCGACCGTGCCCAGCGCGATGTACACACTGGTGATCAGATGCCGGCCCTGGCTGGACAGCGCATTGCGGTAGCCGTCGAGGGTGCCGTGGATCGGCAGCCAGGTCGGCGTCGGCTTGATGAGCTCCGTGGACGGCAGCAGCGAGGCGTTGACCATCCAGTACAACGGGAACAGCATCACGGCGAGGACGACCACACCGATGGCCGTGTTGAGCGCCCGCCTCACGACGAGCGCCGTTCCGCGCGCAGGTAGCCGATCGCGAACACCACGGCGACGACGATCAGCAGGTTGCCGACCGCGGCGCCGTGCCCGAACGCGAGCTGCTGGAACGACAGGTCGTAGGAGAAGGTCGTCAGGGTCTGCGAGGAGTCGGCCGGGCCGCCCTGGGTGAGCACCATGATGACGTCGAACACCTTCAGCGTGTAGATCAGCCCGAGCGTGAGCACGACCGACGTGACCGGGCGCAGCAGCGGGAGCGTGATGTGCCGGAAGCGCCGCCATGCGCCGGCGCCGTCGAGCTGTGCGGCCTCGTAGAGCTCGTCCGGTATGGACTGCAGCCCGCCGTACAGGATGACCATGTTGAACGGGATGCCGACCCAGACGTTGACCAGCGTGACCGCGGTGAGCGCCACGCTCGTGCTGGCCAGCCACGGCACCGGCTCGTCGATGAGGTGCAGGCTCAGCAGCGACCGGTTGAGCACGCCCGAGTCGGTCTCGAGGATCCACCGCCACGCCGTGCCGGATACCACCAGCGGCAGCAGCCACGGCACGAGCAGCAGCGAGCGCAGCACGCCGTTCAGCGGGAAGTTGCGCCGGAAGAAGACCGCCAGGGCAAGGCCGATGCCGAACTGGAACAGCAGCGACCCGGCGGTGAACAGCACGGTGTTGGTGACGGTGCCGGCGAACGCCGGGTCGCGGAACACCTCGCGGTAGTTCCGCAGCCCGGCGAACGGCGCGACGCCCGTGTAGAAGGACGAGACCGTGAAGTCCTGGAAGCCCATCCGCACGTTGGTGGCGAGCGGGTACAGGTAGAACACGATCAGGTACAGCCACGCCGGAGCGACGAAGGCCAGTCTGCGCAGATTCATTGCTCGGAGGTCATCCGGCGGCCGACTGCGCGGCCTTGAGGGCCTCCTCCGGCGACTTGCCGCCGGCCAGGCAGGCCTGGATCGCGTTGAACAGCGCCTCGCTGACCTTCGGGTAGGCGGTGCCGAGCTCGGCGGTGCGGGCCTGGGCGGTGGCGACCTCCTCGACGAACGCCGAGAGCTGCGGGTCGCTCTGCGCGAGCTGCTGCGCGGCGGCCTGGTTGCTCGGGATGTAGCCGGCGGCCTTCGACCACTCGAGGCTCTTGTCCTGGCTCAGCAGGCACTTGAGCACGGACAGGGCCTTGGCCTCGCGCTGCGGGTTGCTGTGCCCGACGGTCCACATCTCGCCGCCGAGCGGGGTGACCGGCTTGGCGGTGGGCGAGGGGATCGGGATGGGCACGATGCCGAACTTGAGGTCCGTCTTCTTGTTCAGCGTCGGCAGCTGCCACGGCCCGTTGACCATCATCGCCGCGTTGCCGGCCATGAACTGGTCGTTGACGTCGGCCTGGGTCCAGGTGACGACGGACTTCGACGCGGCCTTGGCCTCCACGAGGTCCTTCCACAGGGCGAGGGCCTTGACCGCCTCGGGGGAGTCGAGCTTGGACAGGCTCGCGCCGGCGGTCCAGAAGAACGGCTCGAACTGGAAGCTGCCCTCCTCGGTGCCCACGGCGGAGAAGGCCATGCCGTAGCGGGTGCCCTTGGTGAGCGCCTTCGCGGCGGCGGTCAGCTCGTCCCAGGTCTTCGGCGGCTGCAGGTTCGCCTGCGCGAAGAGGTCCTTGTTGTAGTACAGCGCGAGGCCGTTGACGCCGGGTGCGATGCCGTAGGTGTCGCCCTTGTACTTGCCGGCGGCCACGATCGACGGGTACAGCCCGTCGGTGGACAGGTCCTTGAGCGGCACGAGGCCGCCGGTGGCCGCGAGCTGCGGCAGGTCGGGGTTGTCGACCAGGGCCAGGTCCGGCAGCGAGCGCGAGGAGGCCTGCTGCAGCAGCTTCGGCATGAACTGGGCCCGCGGGACCTGCTGGTGCTGGACCTTCACGCCGACCTGCGCGCCGCACTCGTCGAGCAGCTTCGGCAGCTGCGTGTTCTGCGGCGCGGCCTCGTAGTAGTCGATCTCGGTCAGGGTGTTGTTGTCGTCCTTGGTACTGCCGGTGCCGTTGCCGCACGCGCCGAGCGCGACGGCGGTGAGGGTGACGGCGAGTGCGGCGGCGAGCTTTCTCATCTCGGGGTGCGCCTTTCTGTTTGTCGAACTGATTCGACAAATCACAAGGGGTGTTGGGGCTGGTTTTCTCAGCGGACCTTTTTTCTCAGCGGACCTTGAGCACGGGGGCCAGCATCGTGACGGAGGGCTGGACCTCGTTGTTGAGCAGCCCGGCGAGGCGCTGCACCGCGGTGCGGGCGAGCTCCTCCACCGGCAGCGACACCGAGGTGACCGGCGTGGCGAGCCGGTCGACGGCGTCGTCGGGGCAGATGGCGACGATGTCGACGTCGGGCCGGCCGAGCCCGGCGAGCCGGTCGACGACCAGCGGCAGGGCCCACTCGTTGTAGACGACCATCGCGGTGATGTCCGGGTCGCGGCCGAGCAGTTCGCTCAGCGCGTCGACGACCCCGCCGGCCGAGGGCAGGCAGGACGTCCAGGTGGCCTGTGCGCCCTGTTCGCGCAGCGCGTCGAGGGCCCCGTCGCGCGCGTGCGCGGCGTACGCGACGCCGCGCCGGTACGTCTCCGGGTGCTGGCCGAGGAAGCCGACGTGGGCATGTCCGCGCTCGAGGAGGTGCTCGGCGGCGGCGCGCCCGCAGGCGGCGAAGTCGAAGTCGACATACGGCAGGCCGTAGGGGTTGTCCGGCGTGCCGACGAGGACGGCGGGGCACTTCAGGGAGCGCAGCAGCTTGGCCCGGGGGTCCTTGTGCTGAACCTCCATCAGCATCACGCCGTCGACGGCCGCGGTGCCGACGGCGTCGCGGATCGCGGAGGCGCCGTCGTCGTCGGTGAGCATGAGCAGCTTCAGCCCGGCGTCCTGGGCCGCGGTCAGCGCCGCCCACACGTAGGGCATCTGGACCTGGTTGTGCGGCCCGTGCACGAGCGGCAGCGCCATGGCGATGACGCCGGTGCGCTTGGTGCGGATCGAGCGCGCCCCGGCGTGCGGGCGGAACTGCAGCTCCGCGATGCTCGCCTCGACCCGGGCGATCGTCTCGGCCGAGATGGACCGGTTGCCGCTGAGCACGTAGGAGACCGTGCTGCGCGACACGCCGGCGTGCTTGGCCACGTCCGCGATCGTCACTGCCATTTCCCGAGTCTCCTCCTCCCACTCACCGCTGTCCGCCCCGGGTCTCACGACCGTTCGCACCCGTACGGTCTGGGCCACATCGTCTTCGAATCAGTTCGACAGTGCCGTCGAATCAGTTCGACGCGTGGACCGTAACATCACCGGTGTGCGTGAGCAAGAGGCGCTGACCGCAAGCGCCGGGCGGGCGAGCGTGGCGCCGGGCCGGGCTGTAGCGCCGGCACGGGCGAAGCGTTCGGGCCGGCCGCTCCGGCGCCGCCGCAGTGGGGCGGCGCCATGTGGTCGGTCGGCTCGTTTGGCGCGCGTCGAGGCCGGGTGCCCCGGAGCGCGCTTCGCAATGCGCCCCAAGCGCCCCGTCCCGACGAAGCGCCGCACGCCTCGGGCAGCGCGGCCTGAAGCGGTGCGCGGGCGTTTTCGGGTTACGGGACGGTTTTCTCGATCGCCGCCGGGCCGAGCCGGTCGAGCTCGAGCTGGGCGCGGCGGATGTTCTTCGGTGTCGGGTCGTGGCCCTCGGCCGCGGCGAGATCCTCCGCGGTCCACTCCTGGTCCGCCCCCGTGCGGGCCTCGTGCCGGCCATTGGCGTCCACGGTGCGGGCCGCTGCCGGGACGCCGGAGATGATGGGTGTGTTGTCGTCCATGCCCACCCTCGTACCCACCTGCGACGCGCCTAAGCCCGGCCGGCGCGCAGCCTGCGACCTCGCGCGCGGCCGGATGGCGGAGCGGTCAGGGGCAGGCGGCGGCGAGGGCGTGGAAGCCGTCCTTGGCCCAGCGCGGCGACCCGGCCCGGTTGACGACGATCAGCTCGTCGGCGACCGGCGCGCCGCCCGGGCAGAGCGTGGCGTCAAGCCGGTGGTGGTGCTCCGGCGCCTGGTAGAACGCCTCGAGGCCGGCGCGGTCGAGGTCGTGCTCGGGGCCGGTCGGCTCGAGGTAGAGCACGGCGGTCGTGGCCATCCCGGGCGGGGCCTGCCCCGGGTCCGGCAGGATCCGGTAGGCGCGCTGGTTGGTGACGTCCGTCAGCGCCGCGCCCGCACCGCCGAGCCGGACGTGCGCGGCGGGGTCGGCGCTCAGCAGCGACGCGGCGAGCTCCACCGCGCGGCGCGCGTCGCGCTGGCCGAGCCGGGCGGCGAGGTTGGCCGGGTCGTCGAGCCGGCCCGAGGCGACGATCGCCTGCAGGTCGGGCAGCAGCCGGTCGGCGACGAGCCACTCGAGCGCCCCGACCACCTGTGACGGCTCGTCGGCGCCGAGGCTCGTGCGGCCGCGGGTCATGAGG